>Ga0155082_137_pt1 | contig 1224 bp, 1 predicted proteins | sample RifCSPhighO2_01_FD_106050 | JGI IMG/M metagenome (GOLD analysis project Ga0155082, IMG submission 106050) | Sphingomonadales bacterium RIFCSPHIGHO2_01_FULL_65_20 | reverse complement strand
GAGCGCCCTGTCAGCAATGCAGCTCTTCGGGATCCCGTGCTGGGCGACGCTTGGAAACGAGCGGTTCGGTCTGGTTTCGATCCCGGAGAGCGTGCGCGAGCTCTACCTGTTCATCGACAATGATGCCGGAGGCGCTCTCGCCGAGGAGCGAGCGCTGAAGGCCTATGCTGCGCCTAATCGTGTCATCCACTCGCGAGCACCGGCCTCGCCTGGTTTTGACTGGAACGATGAGCTGCAGTCGCGGCTTGCCCAAAAACCTGATCTATCGGGCAGAGGGGAGGGGGCCTTTGGCTGATTGAGGCCTGCCCGCCGCAGGACCTCATCAGGAGGTTCCCATGTCCAATTCTTCCCTCGCCTTTGCATTCGATGAACCATCTCCGCCCGTCGTTGTGATGGCAGCTCAGATCATGACTTCTGAGCTGGCGGCAGGCCGCGCGCTCTCACGCAGCGACGTCACGCGCATCATGACGGAGCACTTCGGGGGGAGCGATGCTCTCGGGCGTTGGTCAGTTCGTGACGCTCACGCAGCTACTGAGCTGGCGCAGGTTCAGTACCTGCAATCATCGGATCAAATCCTGCTCTCGACCCCGATCGACGAGGCGGAACAGTTCTTCTGCTCCCTCGATGCCCGACTGCCGACCCAGACCAATCGCAGCGACGAGCAGATCGAATGGCAGCAGTTTGCGACGCCGCCGCGCCTTGCCTGGCTTGCTGCCCGGGCTTGCGCGCTGGCCACTGGCGAGCTTGTGCTGGAACCCTCGGCCGGAACGGGCATGCTCGCGGTCTGGGCCGCCAAGGCCGGCTCGCGCCTTGCCCTCAACGAAATCTCGCCGCTCCGCCGCGACTGCCTGAATGCCCTGTTCCCGGCTGCCCGAGTGGCCGGTCATGACGCTGAGCTGATCGACGAACTGCTTGATCCCGCCATCACCCCAAGCGTCGTGTTGATGAACCCTCCCTATTCGCACGGCTTCGAGCGTGGGCACGATAGTCGCACCGGCTCGCGCCACTTGCGGTCGGCTTGGAACCGTCTGGCGCGGGGAGGCCGGCTGGTCGCAATCATGCCCGAATGGTTCGACTGCGCGAAGTTCCTGGTGGATCTAAAGGGACCGATCTCGCTGCGGCTCAATGCCGCCGTTGAACGTGCGTTCGTCAAGCATGGCACCGGTATCACCACGCGGCTGCTGGTCTTCGATAAGGTGGAAGGATCCAATGAGCCTGCCACTA
>Ga0155082_124_pt2 | contig 1887 bp, 2 predicted proteins | sample RifCSPhighO2_01_FD_106050 | JGI IMG/M metagenome (GOLD analysis project Ga0155082, IMG submission 106050) | Sphingomonadales bacterium RIFCSPHIGHO2_01_FULL_65_20 | reverse complement strand
GATGAGGTGATCGCTCTGTTCCTGCGGGAAATCGCCTCGGCCAAGACCCACCCCTCGGAATATGAGGTCAAGTTGTTCGGCGGCGGGAATATGTTTTCGCGCAACGGCGCGAAATGGAGCAGGAAGAAATCCGCGGCGAATCCGGTCCGCGGCGAGCACGAGAGCATTTCGTTACTCAATGTTCAGGCCGGTCGGATTTTGATAGAGCAGCACGGTTTCAGGATCAAGGCCGAGGATGCCGGCGGGAACGGCCAGCGCCATATCATTTTTGACATCTGGAGCGGCCATGTCTGGGTACGGCGGAACAAGGAAGCGGATTCTCCCTAGCCTGCGGCGGAAATTTCACCCATGAGAAAAAAGATCAAGGTGCTGGTGGTGGACGACTCGGCCGTGGTGCGTCAGGTCCTCTCCGGACTGCTCGAACGGGATCCGGGCATTACGGTTCTCGGCGCCGTGGCCGACCCGCTGTTCGCCATCGAACGCATGAAGCGGCAATGGCCGGACGTCATCCTGCTCGATATCGAGATGCCGCGCATGAACGGAATCGCTTTTCTGAAAAAGATCATGAAGGAACGTCCGACGCCCGTGGTGATCTGTTCTTCGCAAACGGAAAACGGCGCGGCCACGACCCTGCAAGCGCTGTCCGCCGGGGCCGTGGACATTATTACGAAACCCAGAGCCAACGCCGAGAATTTTCTGGTTCAGGCGGCCGGCGACCTGATCCGCATCGTCAAGGCCGCGGCGCGCGCCAATATCAAGAACCTGAATGTCGCCGGTACGGACGCCGACCCTGTGCCGCCAAAACTCACGGCGGACGCCGTGTTGGCGGCGCCTCATCGTGACGTCAGCCTGACGACTGAACGTATCGTCGCCATCGGTACTTCCACCGGCGGCACGCAAGGGCTTGAGACGATATTGACCGCGCTTCCTCCGGAAGCGCCGGGAATCGTGATCGTGCAGCATATGCCGGAGAAATTCACGGCGCCTTTCGCGCAACGGCTCAACGGCCTCTGCGCCGTGGAGGTGCGCGAGGCGCAGAATAACGACAGGGTGATGCCGGGACGCGTGTTAATCGCGCCCGGAGGACGCCACATACTGCTCAAGCGGAGTGGAGCGGAATACCGCGTCGAAATCGTCAGCGGCCCGCAGGTCAATCGCCACTGTCCTTCGGTGGACGTGTTGTTCCGTTCCGTCGCCCGGTGCGCCGGAAAGAACGCGACGGGAATTATCATGACCGGCATGGGCGACGACGGCGCGCGCGGGCTGAAGGAGATGCACGACGCCGGCGCGCATACGGTCGCGCAGGACGAGGCAACCTGCGTGGTCTACGGCATGCCCAAGGAGGCCATCGGCCTCGGCGCGGCGGATGAAATCCTGCCGTTACGGGAGATTGCCGGCGCGATCATGTGTCCGCACGAACACATGCGTGGCAGGAGCGCGTGCCGTGCTGGCTGAAGAGAGTGCGCGCCGCAGGTATCATCTGAGTCTGGACTGGGCCGGTTTCACGCGGCGAGCCGCCTGTATTAACTTGATCCGGATTTGCAGGGAGGGGGGGAAAGATTGAAACCATCGGTTATCCGTCCTGGGGTTCGGCGCAGGCGATGGGTCAGCTGGCTCGGGCTGGCCATTGCCCTGCTTGCCTTCGGCGCGCATCTCGGCCTCCGCCACGCTGAACTTTCATTCGCCCCGGGCGAGGCCATCGCCTATCTCGCGATTTTCCTGTTTGGCCTCTCGGTGGCGGGCTTTGCCAGCGCCTTCTATGTGCGAAGACGCGAACTGGCCGAGATGGCGCTGGAAAAGGCCGAGGCCGAGTGGACGCACGCGATGGATTTCATTGAGGACCCGACCTACCTGCTCGATCTCAACGACAGGGTGGTGCGTGCCAAC
>Ga0155082_148_pt2 | contig 2436 bp, 3 predicted proteins | sample RifCSPhighO2_01_FD_106050 | JGI IMG/M metagenome (GOLD analysis project Ga0155082, IMG submission 106050) | Sphingomonadales bacterium RIFCSPHIGHO2_01_FULL_65_20 | reverse complement strand
GCACCCTGTGGAGCTTCCTCGACGCGCGCGGCCTGACGTACAAAAAAAGACCGCCCACGCCTCGGAGCAGGACCGCCCGGACGTGAAGGCGGCCCGCGAGGCTTGGTTCGAAGGCCAGCCCGACCTCGATCCCGCCCGCCTCGTGTTCCTCGACGAGACCTGGACCGCGACCAACATGGCCCGCACCCGCGGGCGCTCACCGCGCGGCGAGCGGCTGCGCTCGGGCGTGCCGCACGGCCATGTGTGGACGCCCCTGTGGGTGCAAGCAAAATCTCGGGAGCGGCGCTGCGCGTGATCGGGTGCTGCCATGTGTTCGGCCTCTGATGCGGCCGTTCATGTGCCGCGGGCCCGTATGGGATGCGAGGATCGGGTCCACATCACTGGAACGTGCTCGAAGCACTCCCCATGCGCCTGGTTCTCCCGACCCTGCCTCACCGACGTTGCGCCATACCTGTCCGTCGACCTCCTCACACCCTCCGACAGCCTCGCGTCCGCCCCGCCTACGCGGTGACGGCCGGAGCTCGGTAGATCCCACCCTTCGTCAGAAGGGCCCACGCGATGCGCGCGTTCTTGTTCGCCACGGCCACGATGACCAGCATCGGCGGCTTGCGCGCCAGCATCCGGCCCAGCCACGACTCGGCCGGCACGCCCTTGCGTTTGGCCCAGCGTACGACCGCGCTGGCCGCGATGATGAGCAGGCGTCGCAGCGTCCGCTCGCCCATGCGCGAGGTGCGGCCGAGCCGCTCCTTGCCGCCGGTCGAGCGCTGCACCGGCGTCAGCCCGATCCAGGCGGCGAAGTCGCGGCCGGAGCGGAACGTGCCTGGCGGCGGAGCTAAGGCCTCGATGGCCGTGGCGATCAGCGGGCCGATACCCGGTACGCTCATCAGCCGCCGGGCCGTCTCGTCGGCCTTGGCGCGCTTGGCGATCTCGGCGTCGAGGGCTGCGGTCTGCTCCTGCAGGTGGCGGAGTGCGCCGACGAGCACGGCGAGACTAACGCGGGCGGCTGGAGGAATGTCCGATTCGGGATCCTCAACCTGCGCGATCAGCCGCTCAACATGGAAGGGACCCTGGGGGGCAATCAGGCCGTATTCGGCGAGATGGCCACGGATCGCGTTGATGATCTGGGTGCGCTGGCCGACCAGCATGTCGCGGGTCCGGAAGATCACGGCGGAGGCCTGCTTGGCCTCGCTCTTCACGGCCACGAAGCGCATGGTCGGGCGCTGCGCGGCCTCGCAGATCGCCTCGGCATCGGCCGCATCGTTCTTCTGCCGCTTGACGAAGGGCTTCACGTAGGCTGGCGCGATCAGCTTTACCGTGTGGCCGAGCTTGCCGATCTCCCGGCCCCAGTAATGCGCGCCGGGGCAAGCTTCCATGGCGACAAGGCAAGAGGGTTGGGCCGCGAAGAAAGCCAGCACCTGATCGCGTCGCAGCTTCTTGCGGAAGACTGGCGCACCGGTGGCATCCGCACCGTGCGCCTGGAAGACGTTCTTGGCCAGATCCAGGCCGATGGTGCTAACCTCTGTCACGGACGCCTCCCTCTGGTGGCTCTCAACACCACCACTTTGGCACGTCGATGCCGTCGGGGGGCGTCCACCCCATCACTGGAAGACTACCACCTTCGTGGCGGGCTTGCGCCTGTCCGGGCTCGGTGCGCCGTTCGTGCTCGACGGGCCGATCAACCGTGCCGCTTTCCACGCTTACGTCGAACACGTGCTCGTGCCCGAACTCACCCCCGGCGACATCGTCGTGATGGACAACCTCGGCAGCCACAAGGGCCCTGCAGTGCGAGCCGCCATCGAAGCGGCGGGCGCGCGGCTGCTGTTTCTCCCGCCCTACTCGCCGGACTTCAACCCGATCGAGATGGCCTTCTCCAAGCTCAAGGCGTTGCTGCGCAAGGCCGCCGAGCGCACCGTCGAGGGGTTGTGGGCCACCATCGGGCGGCTCATCGACACCATCACCCCTGACGAGTGCGCCAACTTCTTCATCGCCGCAGGGTACGATCCTGATTAAACCGAAAACGCTCTAAGCGTCGCGGCCTTGCTGGTGGAGGCGCAGCGGCCTGAACCGTTCGCGGGGCTTGTCGATTTCGGCCCAGAGATAGTCGCCGGTGAGGCCGACATGCTCCCAACCCAGCGGGGCGACGTGGGCGAGCAGGTCGTCGGGCACCGCGACGCCGCTGCCGCGCAGATGGCGGATGGCGCGATCGAGATAGACGGTGTTCCACAGCGTGACGGCTGCGGTCACGAGGGTCAGGCCGGAGGCGCGATGGCGCTGGTTCTCGAAGGTGCGGTCGCGCAACTCGCCGAGGCGGTTGAAGAAGATGGCGCGGGCGAGCGCGTTGCGGGCCTCGCCCTTGTTGAGGATGCTGCCGGTCCGGCGTCGCTGGCCGGGATCATCGAACCAGTCGAGCATGAACAGGGTGCGCTCGACCCGCCC
>Ga0155082_145_pt1 | contig 2453 bp, 2 predicted proteins | sample RifCSPhighO2_01_FD_106050 | JGI IMG/M metagenome (GOLD analysis project Ga0155082, IMG submission 106050) | Sphingomonadales bacterium RIFCSPHIGHO2_01_FULL_65_20 | reverse complement strand
CCGATGCCCAGAAAGGCTGCGCCTGCGCCGCCGGTCAGCGTATTGGTATCATAACCGATGATCCCGCCTTCGAGCAGCACGCCGGCAAACAGCAGTGCGGGCAGCGCATCGGGATTGACCACGCGCTCGCCCAGATAGCGTTCGCGCATCTCGCGAATGATCTGGCGCTCGTTGAGCAGGTTCTTCAGGTTCTCGCGCTCGACGATGGTGAACCAGCTGCGATCGCCCACGTCCTGCAGCGCCTTGACCAGCACCGAGGCTCGCCCTGGCTGACTGCGCGCGACAGCGTCTGGCCGGTCGCGCTGGGCTTGAACTGGCCGGTCTGGTCGGTGAAGCTGTAGACCGCCACCGCAACCTGGCGCGACGGCTTGGGAATGCCGCGCAGCAGCAGCTGGGTCTGGGTCGCGTTGGGCAGATAGGCATAGCTGGTCGTTTCGGGCAGAAACGCCTTGCCGCTGCCACCAACGGTGGTGCAGCCGCTTGCCATCAGGGCAATCGAAAGGGCTGCCAGGCCGGGAAGGATCGGAAGACGCATGGCTCAGTCGACATCCACAAAGGTCGGAACGACGATCACGGTCTCTTCGCCGGTATCGTCATTGATGATCGTGATCGTCACCTCGGTCAGCGAGCGGATGAATCTGACAGTCTGACCGCCAAAACTGATCGTGCCGCTTTCCTGGGGGTTGTCACCGAAAATCGCGGTAACAATTTGCGAGGACAGAGCGGACAGCAAACGCGACTGGAGCTGGCGGGCGAAGATGTCCGCCTGCGAGCTGCTCGAGCTCGACGCCGGATTGGTGAAATCGTTCTGGGCATTGGCGATGCCCAGCAGGTGATTGGAATTGAACGGGTTTCCGCCGAAACTGGGATTGACAGGCTGGTAGACGATGTCCTGTGCAACGGCCTCACTTCCGAGTGGCATGGCAATACCGACCACTCCCAGCCAGGCCACCGTCAAGGCCCTGACCGCACGCTTGTACGAGTGCACAACTCATCTCCTGCAGCTCGCCCCCGGAAGCTTTTGCCTCTCGAACGGCATAAAATTCTTGCGACTCGAATTTTGTTAACGGGACCTTAGGAGCGATTAACGGAGTGTAAAATAGTGCAAATAGATTATAGGATATCCCCAAACTGAGGCCATTCAGACGCGTTCGCATGGAGTTGCAATGGCTTGGGACTCAGCAAAGCCCAGCTTTCCCGCGCTCTGCGATAGTTAATCTGTAGGGTGGGCAGGGGCTCAACCAGCAGCCGGGAATCCCGAATGGGTACCATGAATTTGGCCGGATTTTACAATATGTCCGTTTTCGAGACACTGGTTACCTCGATCGTTGACGTAATCGACGTCAATTTGACGCGATTTGACATGTAACGATCGGGAAATGGGCAGAATTGGGACGATCAAATCGCGTTTCGCGGCGTCCTGATCGAGGGTCTGGCTGGCACGGTCGTTCGATTGCCCGGCTGCCGGAGCTGCCCCAACTTGGACACGCCTGCATGCTGACTGGAAGTTCGAGCAGGTCGCGATGAAATCGCCTAGCCGTCTCGGCAGCAATAGCAGGCTCACCAAGGGTTTGATGTCCACACCTGGCGCGCCGCCGATCTGGCAAAGGCTCTTATCTCATGTGCTGGGCACCCCGCCCTCTGGTCATCGCAATGGGCTTGATGCAGACGCGCCAGCGGCCCCGTAAGCATAGGCTTCGGGGCGATCAGCGGATCCGGGCTGGGCCCTGCCGCGGTTTGCGGGAATTGGGGGAAGGATGGGATGGGTCTTTATATTGGTTGCGGGAGCAGGATTTGAACCTGCGACCTTCAGGTTATGAGCCTGACGAGCTACCGGGCTGCTCCATCCCGCGCCACCAATGGGGCTGCTTGGTTTGCAGCCCGGAGCGATTTGTTTTGCCGGATCGCTTGTTGGCGATCCGGTGGCGGGCTGCTCCATCCCGCGCCAGTAATGTGCGTCTTTTGCGAGAGACGCGGGCCATAGAGGCCAAAAAACCGCCCTGGGATTGACCCTTGGGCGGTTGTTTTGAACATTGTGATGGGTTTTTTGCTCCTGCGCACCGGCTTCAATGCCTGGCGACGCCCTACTCTTCCAACGCTTAAGCGGTAGTACCATCGGCGCAGTCAGGTTTCACGGCCGAGTTCGAGATGGGATCGGGTGGGTCACTGACGCTATGGCCACCAAGCAATGAAGCAGGTGCGCATGAGGGGTTTTGATCGATGCCCGTGCGGGACGACATTTCATGTCTTCAGGTTTTGGCGAACATCCGGCTTTGAAGATCATCCATCACCAATGCTGACATTGATGGCGGGACTTCCAAGCGCGAACAGAGTAATTAGGACCGGTTAGCTCCATGCATTACTGCACTTCCACACCCGGCCTATCAACGTGGTGGTCTTCCACGACTCGATGATAACTTATCTTGAGGGAGGCTTCCCGCTTAGATGCTTTC
>Ga0155082_145_pt6 | contig 2609 bp, 3 predicted proteins | sample RifCSPhighO2_01_FD_106050 | JGI IMG/M metagenome (GOLD analysis project Ga0155082, IMG submission 106050) | Sphingomonadales bacterium RIFCSPHIGHO2_01_FULL_65_20 | reverse complement strand
CGAACCCCTGACCTCGTCATTGCGAACGACGCGCTCTCCCAACTGAGCTACGGCCCCACATCCGGTGACGCGTGGCTATAATGGTTCGCCCCGCGCCTATCCAGAGGAAAAATCAGTCGCCGCTGCTCGGCAATATCGTCGGCAGCACCGGCGGGTTGCTGGCCGGGGTCGCGGCGCCAGGAGCGGTGTTCAAGGCCGGCTGGATGGCAGGCTGGGCCTGTCCCATCTGTGCGGCCTGCGCGGCCCGCATTTCGGGGCTGCCATAAAGCGCGATCCATTTCTGCAGGTCGCTCTGATAGCTTTCATAGGACGCATAGAAGCGGTCGAACACGCCCTCGAGTGTCGGCAGCGCGCGAACCGAAAAGGCGACCAGATCCTTCGACGGCAGTGCCACGGCTTCCTGGCCAAGGATCAGCGCGGCATTGCAGAAATCGCTCTTGACCGGGGGGAAAGCGAAGAAATTGTAGACCTGGGTGTTCTCGGTATCGCGGATGCGTGCATAGCCGGTGCCATAGCGCTTGCGATATTTCTCCTCGACGGTCCTGTTGATCCGGTCGAGCTCGCGCTTGTGCGTCTTCAGGAACTGGTTGTAATCGTCCGCGATCCGGAAATGCTCGGCATTCTGGCAGTTGAGCGCGGCGACGTTGAACGCGGCGCGGAAATACCAGAGCTTCTCATTGTCATCGATGTCGCGCATCGGCGTGTCGCGCAGGCCGTCGGCGCGCAGGCCCGGAATCGCCATCGCCGTGACCGCATTCGACGGCGGAGTCGGCATGCGCGGCGGCGCGACCGGCACCGGCGGCGGCGGCGGGGCGACGGCAACCGGCGCGGGCTTGGCTCCGCCACAGGCCGCGACGAGCGTGGTGAGACCGGCCGTTGCGGCCAGCAGGATTGCACGGCTGAGGGCCATACGCGCCATGTTCAGTATCTCCCGGTGCACGCGCGGGGCCTTGGCTCTCTCGCACGCGTTCTCATGGGCATGGTTTATGCCCGCCAAGCGATGATCTCAACACCAAAACGGTGAACCGTTAAAGGCTGGGGTACGACAGACCCCCAAAAGCCGGGATGAGCGGAGTCGCTCGAGCGGCGAGCCGAATGAACCTTTAATGCGCAAAAGAAAAGCCCGGCGGAAGGGGATCCGCCGGGCTGTCAGGGTTCCAGTGCTTTTCCGGACAGATCAGTCGCGACTGCCCATGATGCTCAGCAGCGCCTGGAACATATTGATGAAGTCGAGATACAGGTTGAGCGCACCCATGATCACGACCTTGCCCATCATGTCGCTGCCCGCGACCTGCCAGTACAGGCTCTTGAGCTTCTGCGTGTCATAGGCGGTCAGGCCGGCGAAGATCAGGACGGCGGCATAGCTGATCACCAGGCCCATGACCGACGACTTGAGGAAGATGTTGAGCAGGCTCGCCACGATCAGGCCGACCAGGCCCATGATCAGGAAGCTGCCCCAGCCCGTCAGGTCCTTCTTGGTCGTGTAGCCGAACAGGCTAAGGCCCGCGAACGCGGCAGCGGTCGAGAAGAAGGCCAGCGCGATGCTCTCACCCGTGTACACCAGGAAGATCGTCGACATGCTGAGCCCCATCAGCGTCGCGAAGCCCCAGAACATTGCCTGGAGCGCGGGCGTCGAGAAGCGGTTCATGCCGAAGCTCATCGCGAAGATGATCAGCAGCGGCGAGAAGATGATGACATATTTCAGCAGGCCCGGTCCGAACATGATGTCTGCGGCCATGCCCGACTGGGCGAAGAGCAGCGCGACGATGCCGGTCAGCAGGATGCCGCTGGTCATGTAATTGTAGATGGACAGCATGTACTTGCGCAGGCCCTCGTCACGGGCCGCGCTGATACCGCCGGGCGCATTGATCGAACCGGCGCGCATGCGCTCCGCCGTGCGAGGATCAAAACGGTCAGCCATCGAAAAAGTCTCCTTTGCCCGGCATTGTTGCCGGATAGCCACAATATCGCCCCTTGATGGGAAATTTTCAAGCGAAACCGGTTTTCCGTTCGTCGCGCCTTGCTACGATACAAACATTACCATGCGATTGTTCCTGTCCCTTGTGCCTCCGATTGCCATTCGCGCGCTGCTGCTCGACCGGATGCAGGGGCTGGTCGCGGCACGCTGGCGGAGCGACGCGCAGCTGCATGTGACCTTGCGCTTCGTGGGCGAGACCGACCGGCACGGGGCAGAGGCGCTGCTGCTCGCGCTCGGCGCGGAACGCTTCACGCGGATCGAGGCGCGGCTTGACGGCTTTGGCTGGTTCGACCGCAAGGGCCGGGTCGATCAGCTCTGGGCAGGGCTAGCCCCGCGCGAACCGCTGGCGGCATTGCACGCGCGGCTCGACCGGCTGTGTGTGCGCGCCGGCTTCGAGCCCGAAGCGCGCAAATATGTGCCGCATGTCACGATCGCCCGTTTCGCGCGCAGCACCGCGCCCGATCCGGCTGGGGTCACCGCCTGGATGGCATCGCAGCCACCGCTGCCGGGCGACCCGTTCGGCTTTGACGCGCTGCGGCTGATGCAGAGCCATGTCGGCCGTGACGGAAGCGTCTACGAGACGATCGCCGCGTTCCCGTTGCGCGGCTGACGCATCAGGGCTGGCAGGCGG
>Ga0155082_111_pt2 | contig 3068 bp, 4 predicted proteins | sample RifCSPhighO2_01_FD_106050 | JGI IMG/M metagenome (GOLD analysis project Ga0155082, IMG submission 106050) | Sphingomonadales bacterium RIFCSPHIGHO2_01_FULL_65_20 | reverse complement strand
CGGTCGGCGTCCGATCGGAACCGGATGCTGGCCACAGCCCTCAGACAGCCGCCGAGCCACAGAAAGACCGGCAGGTCCGCCTTCAGCGCGTAGGCCAGCCGATCGGCCGTCGCCATATCCGGCGTGGCGCCGAGCAGCGCGGGCGGCAGCCATAGCCAGGCGGCGGCGACCGCCGCGGCGCTCAGCGCGATCGCCGCCGCCGAGCGGGCGGCGATCTCTCTCTGTTCGGCGTTCATCGGCCTCATGGTGGGTTCGCTCCGGCTCGGTCCGCATCCTAACTCCTCCAGTCGCTGGAGGATCAAGACCCGTCGGCGAGTCCGGAGGTTCGGCCGCGGGCGCGAATTTCCGCTTGATCCTCCAGCGACTGGAGGATGCATCCTCATGATGACAGGTGGAGAGCCATGACCGAACGTCCCTTATCCTCTGAACCGGCGGCCTCCGGCTGCGGCTGCGGCGCGACCGTGAAGTTCGACGGCGCCACGCCGGCCTATCGGCGCATCCTCATGGCGGTGATCGCCATCAACGGGGCCGCCTTCCTGGCCATCGCCGGCGGCGCGGCCCTGCAGGGCTCGGCCGCCTTGGGGGCCAACGCCCTCGACTTCCTGGCCGACGCCGCCACCTACGGCATCAGCCTGGCCGTGATCGGGCGCACGGTCGCCGTGCGGTCCGGAGCGGCCCTGGTCAAGGGCGCCAGTCTCGCGGCGCTGGCGCTGTTCATCCTCGGCTACGCGATCTGGCGCGCCACCTCCGGGGCGCCGCCGGAAGGGTTCGTCATCACCGGCCTGGGCGCCCTCGGCTTCTTCGCCAACGCCCTGGCCGCGCTCCTGCTGGTCCGCCACCGCGAGGGCGACGCCAATGTCCGCTCGGTCTGGCTGTGCACGCGCAACGACCTGATCCAGAGCGTGGTGGTCGCCGGCACCGGTCTGGCGGTGTGGCTGACCGCCTCCCGCTGGCCGGACCTGATCGCGGGGGCGATCCTGGCGGTGGTCTTCCTGCAGTCGGCCTGGTCGATCCTGAAACAATCGCGCGCCGAGCTGAAGGCCGCGGCGTGACCGCGAGCTTCACCCCCGCGCTCGGCCACGCCGCCCTGAGCGGCCTCTACGATCCCGCCATCGCCCTGTTGACCCGGGAGCGGGCCTGGCGCGCCCGACTGCTCGACCAGGTGGACCCGGAGGCCGGCGAGACGATCATCGACCTCGGCTGCGGGACCGGATCGTTCGCCGTGTCCCTGGCGCGCCGCGCGCCGGACGCGCGCATCATCGGCCTCGATCCCGACGGCGACATCCTCAGCCGGGCGGCGGTGAAGGCGGAAGCCGCCCGCCGGCCGATCCGTTTCGTCCAGGGCTTCGCGCGCGACGTGGCCTCGCTCGTTGGCGAGGGCGTCGCCGACAAGGTGGCGTCCAGCCTCGTCTTCCATCAACTGCCCATGGAGGAGAAGCGTCTCGGCCTGGCGGCGAGTTGGCGGGCGCTGAAGTCCGGCGGGACGCTGCACATCGCCGACTACGGGCGACAGACGGGCGCGATGCGCACCCTGTTCCGCATCGTCCAGTCGCTCGACGGCTACGAGAACACCCAGCCGAACGCCGACGGCGTCCTGCCCGCCCTGATCGCCGGGGCCGGCTTCGTCGGCGTTCGCGAACTTCATGTGCTGCCGACCCTGACGGGCTCGATCACCTTCTATCGCGCGGCGCGGCCATGACGCGGTTACGAACACGGCGGCGCGTGCTACAGGGCCCCATGCGCAAGGGCCTGGCGAGACGAGGACTGATGGCGACGCTTCTGGCGTCGTTCCTGTCGTTCCTCGTCCTGGCGACAGCGGTCGACGCCGCCGCCTGCATCGCCGAGGAGGCGGGCGCGTCCTTTGTCGAAGTGACGGCGACCCAGGTCGCCGCCCCCGCCGGAGACAGGGACAACGCCGACCGGGGCGCCGCCGATCCGCGCGGCTGCACGCACTGCCAGTGCCACCATGGCGGCCTCACGGCGCCGCCGCCCGCGCCCGAGGTCAGCCGCGCCGTCAGCGCGGACGCGACTCACCCCGTTCTTTTCGTGGATCACCGGCCCTCCCGCACGCCCGCGGGACCAGAACGACCGCCCAGAGCCTGACGTTCGCCCGCGCCCCGGCGCGTTCGCCTTCGTCGAAACTCTGGAACCCCGATCATGTCTCTGTCACCTCCCTGTCGGCCGCCGCGCGCGGTCGGCTGCGCCTTCGCCGTCCTGGCTCTGGCGGCCGGCTTTCCGGCCTGGGCCGACCCCGCGCCGGCCTTTGAACAACTGCTGACCCAGGCATTGACCGCGCCAGCCGCGGCCGAAGCCGACGCCAATCTGGCCGCCGCCGAAGGCCGCCTGGCGCAGGCTGGCGTGCGGCCCAATCCCGAACTGGGGCTCGAGGTCGAGAACATCCTCGGTCGGGGTCCCTTCCAGGGGGTGGATGGAGCCGAGACCACCCTGACGGTCTCGCAGGATCTGGAGCTTTGGGGACGTCGCGGCGCCCGTGTCGGTGTGGCCCAATCGGAACGTGAAGCCGCTCGCTGGCGCCGCGACGCCAGCCGGCTGCAAGTCGCCGCCGCGCTCGCGGTCGCCTACGCCGAGGCGGAGGCCGCGCAGCGGCGATACGCCCTGGCTGAAGAGGCGCTCGAACTCGCGGTCGCCGACGCGCGCGCGGCCTTGATCCTCGTCGAGGAGGGCCGGGAGCCGCTGCTGCGCGGCATCCAGGGCGAGAGCGAAGCGGCGGCGGCGCGCGCCGCGCTCGACGAGGCGCGGGCCGAGCGCGACGCGGCCTTCGCCGAGCTGACCGCCCTGGCCGGCGGACAGACGCCGCTCACCTCCGTGGAGAGCTCCCTGCTCGATCGATCGCCCACGGCCTCAGTAGGTCAGGCGGCCGATGCGTCGGCCGTTCTGGCCCTCGTCGCCGAGCGCGACGCGGCCCAGGGCCGGGTGCGCGTCGAAACGGCGCGCGGCCGACCGGACGTTCGCGCCAGCGTCGGGGTCCGGCGGTTCGAGGCCGAGGACGCCACCGCGCTGACCGCCGGCGTCAGCCTGCAACTGCCGCTGTTCGACCGGAACCGGGG
>Ga0155082_146_pt1 | contig 4405 bp, 5 predicted proteins | sample RifCSPhighO2_01_FD_106050 | JGI IMG/M metagenome (GOLD analysis project Ga0155082, IMG submission 106050) | Sphingomonadales bacterium RIFCSPHIGHO2_01_FULL_65_20 | reverse complement strand
TGGCCCGCCGTCAGCGCCAGATAACAGTCCACCACAGTCGCCACATACGACCGGGTCTCGGCTATGTCCGGAACCCGACCCAGTCTCGCCACGCGCGCCGGGCCGGCGTTGTACGCCGCCAGCGCCAGCCTCAGATCGCCGAAGCGCAGGATCTGTCGCGCCAGATAGTCGGCCCCTCCCCTGAGGTTTTCGACGGGGTCGAACCGGTCGACCACGCCCAGCTCCCGGGCTGTGTCCGGCATCAGCTGGGTCAGGCCGCCCGCCCCGACGGGGGAGCGCGCATCCACCCTGTAGCCACTTTCCGTGATCACCAGGGCGTGAAGCAGCTTGGGGTCCAGTCCGTGCGCCAGGGCGGCGGCCTCGATGGCGTCCCGAAAGGGTTGGTCCAGAACCGCCAGCCGGGGAACCTCCAGACTGTCCAGGGCGTCCGTGACGGCCGGCTCGACCGCCGGCGTCCCGAACAGGCTTCCTCCGGCCGCGGCCCAGTCCACCTGCTGGGCCGTTGCCGAGGCCGGGGCAGTGATCGCCAGGGCGGCCGTCGCGATCCAGAGCCTTCTCACCATGTCAGTATCTCCCGATAGACGCCGGTCACCCGGGAGCGAGCGACCGGACCAAAATAGCGGCTGTCGAAGCTCGACGGCGTATCGCCGAGCAGGAACAGTTCTTCCTCGTTGAGCCGGCGGCACCCGCGCCATGTCGGCAGGGCGACCCCGCGCCGGTCCCGGTCCTGGACGACAACCGCGCGCACGGGCGTCACCAGCCGGTCGTCCCGCCGGCAGACGGTGTCGCCGCCGACCGCGGCGACCCGTTTGATCAGCAGCAGGTCGCCGGGCATGCCGAGCTCTCCCAAATAGGCGCGGACGGCTGACGGCTGCGGGACGGCGACGACTGTATCGCGCGCGGGCGCGGCCCGGGGCAGGCGGACGTAGACGCCCCGCGGCAGGCTGGCGCTTTCATTGATCAGCACCGGCGCCGGTCTGTGATCCGCAATCAGAGCCAAACCGGTCAGGGCGACCAACGCGAACCCCGGCGCGATCCAGCGCTTGCTGTCAGTCCGGGAGGCGGTCATGGCCGATAGGGCTCCAGGATCAGGTCCCGGGTGATCATCACCCGGACGGGTGCCCCGGCCCGGAGCCGGATCGAAGGCCGGACCTCCAGTTCGCGGTCCACCAGTCGCCCGCCGACCTGGGCTCCCTCGATCGCCGCCGCGTCCCCGGCGTCGCCCAGAAGGCCGCCGGAGCCGCCGCCATCGTCATCCCGGGCGATCTGGCCCAGGGTGGTGATGGCGCCGGCGAACAGCGTCCCCACCAGCAGTGGCCAGAGCCGGCGATCCACCTGGCCGCGGACGCCGACCGCGCCCTGCGCGTCCACGCCCGGCTCACTGGTCAGGACCAGACTCTTGCCGTTGGGCAGGATCAGCCGTTCCCAGGTGAGGAAGGCCCGGCGGTCGCCATAGGCGCTCCTGCCCTCGGACGAACCTATCAGCCGCGTGCCCTGCGGCAACAGCAGGTGGCGACCGCTCACGGAGTCATAGACATTCTGGGTGACGGTCGCGATCACGGGGCCCGCGCGCGAGGTGTCCACGGCCGTCAGAAGCGCCGCCGGAACGATCGCCCCGGCCTTCAGCTCGAACGGCGACAGCGGTGCCACCAGCACATGGCCATTGTACATCGCGTCATGGTCCGGACTGGCAACGGGCGCTCGATCCGCGCCGGACGCCTGCGGCCCCGCCCTTGAGCCCGTGGGCGAAGCTCCCGTGTCTGCGAAAAACAGGCTGGAGCGGGTCGCCTGTTCGCGCGGGCTCGGTCCTCGATCGCGCGCGGCCGCCGCCGGCCGATAGGCGGGGCGATTGGCCCCTGCGACCGGCGCGGGCGGGCTGTCCGCACTGGCAGGTTCCGTCTGTCTGTCCGCGATGCGCGGATCAGGCAGACGATCATAACTGGCCGGCTGGTCGGTGACCGCCTCGGTGGGCCGGACGACACCGCGCGTCTGCTCCTCGCGCGCTTCGGCCTGCCGCGCCCGGGCGCTGTCGCGCAGCTCCGGCTGGACCACGAAGGCCCAGGCCAGGGAACCCGAGACCAGGACGGCGCCGCCGATGACCAGAACCTGGACCACGGATTTACGCAGGCGCACGGCATGAGGCGGCGCCGCCCGGGCGGTCAGGCCCGGCGCGGGCTCCTTGGGCGGGAGAGTCCCCGGGGCGGACTGAAGGGGATCGGCGTCAGTCATGAACGGGCTCCTGCGAGGCGACGGATACGGACGACCTGGGGCCGCCGGTCGCCCAGGCGCAGTTCGGCCCGGTCGAACACCCGATCGACGACGTACAGGCCGCCGACCTGCCGGTAGTTGACCATCTGGGCCTCCCCGTCCGGGGCGATGACGAACAGCACCGGCGCCTCATCGACCTGCAGGTCCGCATCGAAGGTGATGAAGGTCCGCCGGCCGTCATTGAACACCGAGGTCGGGGTCCAGCGTGGTCGCCGACCCCGGGACTCGATCCGGTAACGGGCGTCGAGCTCGCCCTGGGGCATCACGACGGGCTCGCGGACAGGCGCAGCCGCACCGGCGTCCACCGGCGCGCCAACGGCCAGGATCGAGTCCGCGTCCCAGGCCACGGCGGCGTTGAAGGCGTCGACCCCGCCGCTTTTCAGATCAATGAGATACACCCGCCTGTTCGTTGTCAGGACGAGGTTGGTTTCCAGGCCTCGTTCGAGAGGTTTGAGCAGTACATGGGTCCGCTGGCCCGCGCCTTCGCCGGACACCGCCTCGCCGATCTGCCAGCGCACGGTGTCGCCCGCCGCCTTGGCCACCAGGGTCTCGCCCGGGGCCAGGGTCAGGGTGGTGACCCGAAGCGGGGCGGTCCAGACCTCGAACACCCGGCCCGGTGACCAGGTGAACACCTGGAACCCGCCGACGAAGGCGTCCTCCCGCGACGGGGCCCGCGCCGACGCATTGGCCGCGGCGATGGCCCGCCGCCCGGTTGCGCCGGCCGGCGCGTCCGCGGTCCGTGTGTCCCGGGCCCGCGGCGGCACCGACGACGTGACGATCGTCGCGCGAGCCGGCGCCGCCTCATAGGGTTGTTCCGTCGGCGGGGGCGCATGCGGACCCGCGACGACCGGTTCGGCGCCGTCGGTCGATGTCGACGTCGATATCGATGTCGACACCTCGATTGGAACAGTGGCGGCCGTTTGGTCCGCCCAGGGCGCCACGGGCGCCGGGTCGTGGCGGAAAACCGCACAGCCTGACAGCGACAGGCCCAGGGCGGTCAGGATCAGGAGGCGTCGGGGGTCCATGATACATCCTCGATTTTCAGTCCAAGGGGGTTCTTCATCAGCTCGGCCTCCGTGCGGGGTGGCTGGACGGTCGTGGTGATCAGGGCCCGCCAGCGCTCGGTCCCCGCCGACTGGCCGTTGACGAAGCGGGTTTCGCGCCATTGCAGATCGAACGTCCGGTCCGTGCGGCGCACCACGTTCAGAATCTCGACATTGACCGCCTCCCGCCCGACCTCGGCGAACGGGTCGTGGGCCTGGGCCCAGGCGTTCAGGAAGGCTGCCGCCTTCGGCGTCATCAGGTCATAGGCCCGCAGCCAGTTCTGGCGGATGACGATGGGATCGATCGACTTGGAACGGACGTCGCGGACCCATCCCGCGAGGGCATGACCGATCTGGGCCTCATTGGGTTCGTAGCGCCCGCCGATGGCTGTGATCCGCTGGGTCTCGCCCCAGTCGGAGACCTCGACCACGAAGGGCTTGACCACGGCCCGGTCCGCCTGGACCCACCACCCGGCGCCGAGAAATCCGGCCAGCACCAGATTGGCCAGGGCGATGCGGCGCCAGTTGCGGGCATGGGCCAGGGACAGGCCCATGCGGTCGTCCCAGACCTGGCCGGCCCTCTGGTAAGGGGTTTGCTCAGGCGCGGAGGCCAGGGCCCGCCTGGGCCGGAAGAAGGGGTGCATCTCAGGACTCCTCGGTCTTCAGATTGGGCGACAGGACGCCACTGGTCTCGCCGGACGGGAGCAGTCCGCGGCCGGCATTGGCGACGAAAAAGGCCTGCAGGGCCGCGGACCGTCCCCGCGGATATGATCCAGCGGCAGTGGCCGGTCGTGACGCGGCGCGATGAAAGTCGGCTCTTGCGGTCCGGGCCTCGGCCGCGATCGCTCCGGGCGAGCGCCCGCCGCCGCCGGATGGTCCCTCCGCGCCGGACCACGGGGTCGCCTCCGCCGCGGGTTCACCCGCCCCGCCGCCTGTGGGCTCGGCCTGCTGCCGCCAGGCCGCGGCAGGCTCATTGACGCCGCTGGCGCCTGACGGCCCGGGCGGGGTCGTGGCTCCGCCCGAGGGACGACGAGGACCCGACGGCGACGGATTGTCGCTCGAGGGCGGTGGCGTCGATGAGGGGGCTGCCGGGT
>Ga0155082_114_pt2 | contig 4726 bp, 3 predicted proteins | sample RifCSPhighO2_01_FD_106050 | JGI IMG/M metagenome (GOLD analysis project Ga0155082, IMG submission 106050) | Sphingomonadales bacterium RIFCSPHIGHO2_01_FULL_65_20 | reverse complement strand
TAACAGGTCGAACACATGGCCGCTCCGACCAGGCTCAGCAGAACGTCAGATCAACCCTTGCCAACGGGGAGCCGTCCACACATGGCGCATTGGCGACATCGGCTAATGACTGACACTGACTCATCTCGGAACCTGGGAACGTCCGTTTGCCGGACCGGATATAAGAGGCGGAAGTGGCCTCTCCGGGTTGGTCCAACCTTCATGCTCAATTGGCGTGAAGAACGGGGTTAGGACGCGCGTCATCCCTTTCGATCGGGCACGCTCGCTGGCGGCGGTATTCCGATTTGGCCGACGCGCAGGCGATCGACATCCTGTTCGCGAACGCGTTCTCGCCGGAAAAGGTCGCGACCGAACAAGCCTATCTTGACCGTCCCGATTCAGGGGGGGCGAGCGGCCTTACGGCTGGGCGTGGCTGTTGATGCTGCAGAGCGAACTGCTGGCCGCCGACAGCCCGCACGCGCGGACGCTTCAACCGCTCGCGGAAGCGTTCGCGGCGCGGTGGCGCGCCTATCTGCCGCTGCTGACCTATCCAGTGCGCGCCGGCACGCACGCCAACACCGCCTTCGCGCTGGTCCTGGCCGATCACTATGCGCGGGTCGCCGGTGACGAGCCGATGCGGGCCCTGATGGCCGAACGCGCACAGGCATGGTTCGGGGCGGATCGCGCGGCCCAGGCGTGGGAACCCAGCGGCGAGGACTTCCTGTCGCCGACGCTGATGGAGGCGTTGGCGATGCAGCGGGTTTTGCCGGCGGAGACGTTCGCGACATGGCTCTCCGGTTTCCTGCCGGGGTTAGCCGATGGAGCCCCCGCCGCCTTGCTCTCGCCTGCGCATGTCAGCGATCGCCGCGACGGTCGGATCTGCCATCTCGATGGCCTGAACCTCAGCCGGGCCTGGGCGATGCGGGAACTCGCGCCGGTGACGCCGGGCGCGGCGGCCGCTGTGCTGGAAGCCTCCGCAACGGAGCATCTGGCGGCGGCGATCTATGAGGTCGCGGGGGACTATATGGGCGAGCACTGGCTGGCCAGCTTTGCCATGCTCGCGTTGACGGGCGTAGACATGGCGGATTTTTGACGCTTACTGATGCGTGAGGGATTTTTGAAGGTGTAGCCTCGTGGCGTCCGAACGATCAACGGATGAGGACACGGCGTCGGCATGGTCTGTCGCCGAAGGACCGGTGCACCGCCTCAACCTGAATCTTCTGTATCCGCTCGACGCCATCCTGCATGCATCGACCCTGACCGAAGCCGGACGCCGGGTCTTGCTCAGTCAGTCGGCGATGAGCCACGCGCTGCGACGCCTGCGGGAGCATTTCGGGGACGATCTCGTCGTCCATTCGGGCGGGGAGCAGCAGCTTACGCCTCTCGGCCTGGCGCTGCGCGTCGAAGTCCGCCGCGTCATGCGGGAAGTGAACGCCACCTTCAACTTCACCATCGCCTTCGATCCGTCGACCACGACCGAGACGATCACCGTCGCCGCGCCGGATGTGATCGAACAGATGATCCTCGGGCCCCTATTGAGGAGGTTATCAAGCGGGGCGCCCGGCCTGTCGGTCAATGTGGTCCCGCTCGACGTCGAGATGCCGCAACGCTCGCTCGATCAAGGCGCGGATCTACTGCTCCTCCCAGCGGAGGCGGCGATCGACCGGCTGGAAACAGCGCCGATCCTGAGCGACCATGTATCGTGCATGATCTGGACCGGGCATCCAGAGTTGGGAGACCAATATCACATCAGCGAGGCGCAGTACCGAGCGGCGCGCCACGTCGCCGCCCCAGGCGAAAAGAGCTCGGTGTTCCCGCTCGACCCGCACGGCGCCGAGTTGCTGAAGACCCGCCGCATCCATATGCGGGCGACCTCGCAGGCCACCCTTCCCGCGGTCGTCATCGGCAGCGACCTGATAGCCACGGGAAGCTCATGGCTGTTCCAGCATTATGCTTCGTTGATGCCTTTGAGGCTCGTCGAGGCGCCCTTCGCCACCAAGCAGACGACCATCGTCGCGCAATGGGCGAGCCACCGTCGGCGCGACCCGATGCTGGTCTGGTTCGTCAAGCAGATCGATGACTATGCCGTGCTGGCTGGCGGCCGACCTAAGGCATCGAACTCGCTCATACCCCCCATGAACACTTCGCATTTGCCTGTCACATGAGTGACATCTAGCGTTCCTCTCGACGGGAAATCCGGCTGACGCGCTCTGCGTCAAGAAACGGAATCCGTCAGCGGGGAAGGACGGCTACGGTTGCGACCTCCATGGGAAGCCACCGTATTTTGCCGAGAGGCGAGTCTGTTTTAGCACAGGGTTTCGTTCGACCGGGCGTGCGGCAATAGCTGTGCGCGGGGTGGTGCGCGCCCTTCGGGAGGGGTGAATGTTCTACTTTACTGTGAATGTACGCGGCTTGTTAAGCACAGCCAGCCTTGGCGTGCTCGCGATAGCGGGAGTGGTCGCGCCGTCGGCCGCGGCGGCTCAGGACGCTGGGGCGGGCTCTGTCGACTTGCCCGCCACGCCGATGGCCGAGGCGATTCAGACGATCGCCGCACGGACGGGCGAGACGATCAATTACGACCCCGACGCCGTCAGGGGACTAGTCTCTCGGCCAGTGCGCGGAGCCCAGAATGCCCGGCAGGCGGCCGAGGCGGCGATCAAGGGCAGTAGCCTGGCTGTCCTTCCAGGCGCGAATGCGGGGTTGGTCATTGTCACCGACCCGGTCATCCTGAGTGAGGTCGTCGTGACCGCACGGCGCGACGAGGCGGAAACCAGCGCGCTGGTCCGCCAGTCGAGCACCTCCGATCGCAACGGCCTGGGCCTGCGCCACCAGCCGCGCAATACGCAGGTCATCACCGCCAAGACGATCGAGGAACAGCAGGCGCTCAACATCACCGACATCCTGCGCAACGCGGGCGGCGTGTCGGCGCTGGTCAACACCCCCAATAGCGGCGCCAGCTATACGCTCCGCGGCTTCTCGGCGGGCGGTTTGGTCAACGGCCTGACGACGACGTCGCAATATGGCGTCAATGCCGGGGCCGATCAGCCGGTCGCCAATATCGAGCGGGTCGAAGTCCTGAAGGGCCCCGACGCGCTGCTGGCCGGGTTCGGCAATCTGGGCGGTAACGTCAACGTGGTGACGAAGAAGCCGAGCGCCGAGCGGCGGCTGGCCGTCGGCTTCGATACGGGCTCGTTCGGGCTGGTGCGCGGCGTGATCGACGCCAACGATGCGATCATCGCCAACAACAAGCTGTCGGCGCGCGTCATCGCCAGCGCGCAGACGATGGACCACAATTACGGCGGCTATACGGGTGACGAGAGCTGGCTGTTCGCGCCGACCGTGCGGTACAAGGATCGCCTGACCGATGTCGTGATCGGCGCCAGCATCAACGAAGGCTCCAGCGGCATCGGCGCCTTCACGCTGTTCGACAAGACGACCAGGCAGATCATTGATCGCGACCCCTCGCGGCCCATCTATGCGCCAAACCAGGGTATTCACATCAACACCACGCGGGTCTACTTCGATGCGACGCGACAGATCGTGCCGGGTATCGACCTCGTCGTACGCGGTACGCACGACCAGACCCTGCTGACGCTCCGGGCCGCCAACGTCGGCTACAGCCGTGCGGGCGCTCTGGTGGCCGATACCCAAGGTTCGCGGCAGGACGGCTCATCCAGCGCCATCGACAGCTTCCTGCGGATCAAGACGCAGATCGGCGACGGCGTGAAGGCCAGCTTCAACGTTGGCTACAATTACAGCGACGGCGACGGCGCGCAGCAGAGCGGGCTGGTCTATCACCGGGCCACGAACCCGTCGCTCGACGCCAATACGCCCTTGGTCGTCATACCGTGGTCAGAGTTTGGCGATGTGCAGATCCGCAACGGCGGCAAGCAAGAGGGGGTCTATGGTCAGGCTCTGATCGAGTTCTGGAAGATCAAGGTCCTGGGCGGCGTTCGCCAGAACTGGTTCGAAACCACATCGCAGACGTTTTTCGCGGGCCCGTCGCCATTATTGGTACAACGCAAGAGTGGCGTATCACCGGGCGGCGGCGTCATCTTCGACGCCACGGACAACCTTTCGATCTTCGCCAATTATGCGCGAGGGGAGCAGGCCACGTTCACGGTCGCCAAGGATGGCTCCATCCTGCCGAACATCATCACCAACAACAAGGAAGCGGGCGTCAAGCTCGACCTCTTCCAAAAGCGCGCGACAATCAATGCGTCCTACTTCGATATCCAGCAGGACAATATCATCGTTCGCGACCCAACGGATCCGACCAACCTCTTCCCCGGACCGGGGCAGCGCGGGCGGGGCGTCGATCTGAACATCGCCGGGCAGTTGTCGCCGGGATGGACGGTGCTGGCGTCGCTGACGCGCACCAAATATGCGCTGTTGACGACGAACGCCTTCCAGACGGTCGTGGCGAACCAGCCGCGTGACACCTACAGCGTCTATTCGACCTATCGCAGGAAGATTTCGGAGGGTGTCAGCGGCGGCGTATCGGCCGGCCTGTACGGGCGGTCGAGCTCGTTCGCCAACCTGCTGGGCCAGTATGTCGTACCGGCGTCGAGGCAGATCGATGCGAATGCCTTCCTCAGTGTGAGGGGCTTCGACATCAATGTCGGTGTCCGCAATATCTTCGATCGCCGAAACTACGGGTCGAGCTCCATCTTCACCTACGTGCCGGTCGGAGAGCCGCGCAGCGTGCGCCTCAGCATTTCCAAGCGCCTGTTCTGATCGGGTATCG
>Ga0155082_136_pt2 | contig 5295 bp, 4 predicted proteins | sample RifCSPhighO2_01_FD_106050 | JGI IMG/M metagenome (GOLD analysis project Ga0155082, IMG submission 106050) | Sphingomonadales bacterium RIFCSPHIGHO2_01_FULL_65_20 | reverse complement strand
GGGCAGCCCCGCCAGCAGCGAGGGCTTGCCTTCGGTCAGCGTGCCGGTCTTGTCGAACGCGACGACGTTGATGCGGTGGGCGGTCTCGAGCGCCTCCGCGTCCTTGATGAGCACGCCGGCACGCGCCGCGACCCCCGTGCCGGCCATGATGGCGGTCGGCGTGGCCAAGCCGAGCGCGCACGGGCAGGCGATGACGAGCACCGCGACGGCGTTCAGGATCGCGACCGCCACTCCGGCACCAGCGCTCAGCCAGCTGGCAAAGGTAAGCGCCGCGATGAAAAGGACGATCGGAACGAACACGGCGCTAACCCGGTCGACGAGCCGCTGGATCGGGGCTTTGGCACCTTGCGCGCTTTCGACCAGACGCACGATTCGGGCGAGGGTGGTCTCGGCACCCACCGCGGTCGTCTCGACCAGGATGAGCCCGTCGGCGTTGATGGACCCGCCGGTCACCTTGTCACCCGGACCCTTAATGACCGGAAGGCTCTCTCCCGTGAGCATCGACTCGTCGACATGGGTCGCTCCCTCGATCAGCCGCCCATCAACGGGAATGCGCTCGCCGGGCCGGACGCGCACGCGGTCACCTGTGCGTACCTCCGCCAGCGCAACCTCTCGTTCCGTGCCGTCGACGCCGACGACGCGTGCCTGGTCGGGCCGCAGCGCCATCAGCGCGCGGATCGCCTCGCCGGTCTGGCGCTTGGCGCGACCTTCAAGCCACTTACCGAGCAGGATAAGCGTGATAACAACGGCCGAAGCCTCGAAATAATAGTGCGCGGCCATGGCGTGCATCGGCGCGAACAGCAGCTGGTAGAGGCTGAGCCCGTAGGCGGCCGATGTGCCGATCGCGACCAGAAGGTCCATGTTGCCGGTGCGGGCACGTACCGCCTTCCAACCCGCGCGGTAGAAGCGCGCGCCCAGCCAGAACTGCACCGGCGTCGCCAGCAACAGCTGGACCCAGCCCGGCACGGCAACCTCAATGCCGAACGGCGCCAGCAGCATCGGCACGACCAGCGGCAGCGACAGCGCCGCGGCGATCAGCACATGGCGGAGCTCCCGTGTCGCCGCCGTGTCGCGGCGGCCGTCCTCGGCGTCCCGCTCCGCCTCCGCCGAGCCGGTGCGCGCAGATGCAGTGTAGCCGGCGCTTTCGACAGCATCGACCAGGACATAAGCAGGGACGTTCCCCACCGCTTCGATCCTGGCCGTCTCGGTCGCCAGGTTGACGCTCGCGGAGCGGACTCCGGGCACTTTCAGCAGTGCCTTCTCAACGCGGCCGACGCACGACCCGCAGGTCATGCCGGTGATCGTCAGCTCGGTCGTTTGCGTCACCGGCGTGTAGCCCGCCGATAGAACCGCATCGGCCACGGCACCGACATCGTATCGTCCGTCGGCGAACTCGACATTTGCCCGCTCGGTTGCGAGATTGACCGAGACGCGGGCAACGCCTGGCGCCCCGGCGATGGCGCGCTCGACCCGCCCCACGCACGTGGCGCAGGTCATGCCTTCGATGGCCAGGGATAGCCCGTCGTCGCTCTCTGCATAGGTCTTCACTGGCAACCGCGCCGGGGCGTTCATAGTCGTCTCCTTTACTGAGTCGACTTCCTTATCGTCCTTCACATCGTGTCAGGGTCAACACCTCAATTTACCTCTTGACCCTGACACAGTGTCAAGCCCCACATCAGCTTCATTCACCTTATGGGAGAACGAAGATGATCGATTTCAAAGTCGAGGGAATGACTTGCGGCGGCTGCGTTCGGGGTGTGACGAACGCGCTTCACCGCGTCGATGCCGATGCCATCGTCAACGTCGACCTGCCAAGCAAGAGAGTGTCGGTGAATTCGACAGCCGATGTACAGCAGCTCAAGCAGGCCATCGAGAAGGCCGGTTTCTCGGTCACGCAATAAAGTCCGATTTTGCGCGAGGGCTTTGCGGCGCGGGCGCGTAAAAGGATTGTGCGTTGATCCGCACGCGCCCGCCTCGCGATCATAAGTGCAGCGGCCCCATCCGCGTTTCCCAGCACCGACGAGCGAGGTGGCGAGAACCATGACCGACATTGACCGCAGCGAGCCTGAGAGCGGCAAGGACGCCCGCGAAGTCGTGCTCATCACCGGTGCGAGCGGTTTCATAGCCGCCGCGCTCATCGCCAGGCTAGGGGAGCGCTACACGGTTGTCGGCCTCGATCGTGCCGGTCCACCAGATCCGCCGGCGCCAGCGGTTGAGGTGGACATCGATCTCGGTTCGGACGATGCCGTCCGTGCCGCGCTCGACGAGGTGCGCGCGCGGTACGGCAACCGCATCGCCTCGGTGATCCACCTCGCCGCCTATTATGACATCACGGGCGATCCCAACCCGCTTTACGACAAGGTCACGGTGCAGGGCACGCGGCGCCTGATCGACGGGCTGCAGCCGTTCGAGGTCGAGCAATTTGTCTTCGCCAGCACGATGCTGGTCCATAAGCCGACCCCGACTCCGGAGGAGCGCATCAGCGAAGACTCGCCGATTGGCGCGAGCTGGGCGTACCCGCAGTCGAAGGTCGACGCCGAAGCACTGCTGCATGCTCGGCGGGGGCAGATCCCTGTCGTCTTCCTCCGCGGCGCGGGAGTTTACGACGATGACGGACGCTCCGCGTTTCTCGCGCAGCAGATATCGCAGATTTACGAGCACCGGCTGATCTCACATTTCTATCCAGGCATGCTGTGCGCGGCGCAGTCATCGGTGCACCGCGAGGACTTGGCCGACGCCGTGCTGCGCCTGGTCGATCGGCGGCACGCATTGCCGCCAGAACTGCCACTGCTCATCGGCGAACCAGACCCGCCCGGTTATGCCGAGATCCAGGACATCGTCGGGGAGGCGCTCCATGGGGAGGGGTGGAAGACGATCCGTGTCCCGCGGCCGCTCGCGAAGGCTGGAATTGTCCTGCAGAACGAAGCGCTTGGCAGCGGTGACTTCATTCAGCCCTGGATGATCGACAGCAGCAACGACCACTATATCCTCGACATCTCCCGCGCACGGTCGTTGCTCGGGTGGGAACCGAAGCACAGCCTTCGCGACACGCTCCCGGCGATCGTCGCTGCGCTTAAACGGCATCCGCGGGCCTGGTACCGGAACAACAAGCTCAACGAGAACCGGGTGGCGTGGAATGAAAAGCCAGAGGCCGCGCCTGCGGGGTCTAGCCACCACCAGCCCGCAGCGGCCGCCGAAACGGGCGGCATGGATCACGGCGGGATGGACCATAGCAAGATGGGCCACGCGGCGATGGGGCACGAGCCCGGCTCCTCCTTCGCAGCGATGTCGGACCACGGCGGGCACGGCGATCACATGGCATTGATGGATCGCGACGAGCGCCGTGCACGCTGGGCGCTTTACGCCAACATCGGTCTCGGTCTGTGGCTCGCCTCCAGCCCGCTCATCTATGACTCCATGACCACGCAGAGCGTCGGCGAAGCGGCGCGCTTCGTCACCCTGGATCGCGGGCTACCGTCGATCGAGTGGCGGGCGAACGCACTGGCGATAAGCGATGTCGTCAGCGGCCTTGCCATCGTGCTGTTCGGCGCGCTGTCGCTCGTCCCGCGCACCAAGACTTGGGCGCAGTGGGCGGTCGCGTTCGTCGGCATCTGGCTGTTCTTCGCGCCGCTGATCTTCTGGAGCCCGAGCGCCGCGCAGTATAATAATAATTTGCTCATCGGCTCGGCAGTCATCGCCCTGTCGGTGCTCGTGCCGATGATGCCGGGCATGAGCATGGCGGGCATGATGGACCCCAAGAACATCCCGCCCGGCTGGACCTATTCGCCGTCCACCGACGCGCAGAGGCTGCCGATCGTCGCCATGGGCCTTATCGGCCTTCTCACCTCGCGCATCCTCACGGCCTACCAGCTGGGCCACATCGACACCGCCTGGGAGCCGTTCTTCGCCGGATCGCTGGCCGATCCGCGCAACGGGACGGAGGAAATCATCACTTCCGACATGTCGAAGGCGTGGCCGATCCCCGACGGTGGTCTCGGCACGATTAGCTACGTGCTCGAGATCCTGATGGCGGTCATGGGCACCCGCGACCGCTGGCGGACGATGCCGTGGATGGTGACCTTCTTCGGCATCCTCGTCATCCCGCTCGGCGTAATCAGCATCTATTTCATCATCAGTCAGCCGATCGTCATCGGCACGTGGAGCACGCTGGCGCTGATCGCGGCGCTCGCCATGCTGATCATGATCCCGTTCGCATTGGACGAGGTCATCGCCACGGGCCAGTTCCTTGCCTGGGCGAAGCGCCGCGGCAAGCCGCTGATCCGCACCTTCTTCCAAGGTGACACGATCGAGGCAGGGGCCGAGGACGCATCCGACGTGATGGCTTCGCCCTCTGCTTTCTGGGCGGAAGCGAAGCGGGGGCTGACGCTCCCGTGGACGCTGGCAGCCAGCATCGCGCTCGGTGTCTTCCTTATGCTGACCCGGGTGATCCTGGGCAATGAAGGCGCCATGGCGAACAGCGACCATGTGGTCGGCGCGCTGGTGATCACTGTTGCGATCATCGCCACCGCCGAGGTCGCCCGCGCCCTGCGCTTTATCAACGTCGCGTTCGGTGCCTGGCTCGTCGCCGCGCCATTCCTGCTCACGGGGGTCGGCCACCTCGGCGCGATCGTGTCCGTGGTGGTGGGGATCGCGCTCGTCGGCCTCAGCCTGCCGCGCGGCAAGCGCAGCCCCGAACATTATGCGAGCTGGGACAAGTACGTGATCTGAGGCTCGCTTCGCTGGGTGTCTGATCGAGCAGGGAAGGAATTGCCATGCCTATCGAGGGCGCCGGCTTCGAGGCGGCGCGGTGTCAGCCCCACGATCGCGCGATCGGGCGGTGGGAGAACGAAGGCGGCTCGTTGACCGGCCTGCACCAACACACGTCGCCGACGGTGGTCGGCGAGATCGGCGATGCTGAGGACGGCAACTTGCGCGTGCGGCTGATCGCGCTCGAGAACCTCGTCGTCGCCTTGCTCGCCGGAGCGCCTGAAAGCCAGTCCGCGCTGGTGCGCGAGATGGCCGCCTACATTTCCCCTAGGCCGGGCGCGACGCCCCACCGGCTGACGGTAGAGGCGGCGCGCAACATGCTCGCCCTCGTCGAGCGCGCCGCCCATTACAAGGCGCTCGACCGGGACTGCGGGCGATGAGCATCAACTCCTAGTTCATGTTAGCGACCGGGATCGAGAACAGCTATCCCATGATCAGGAGCGGTAGCCATCGCGTCGACGAGAGCGTGGCTGCGGACAGATCGTCACGCAACGGACATGGACACATTTTAAGAAGGAGAGATCTCCG
>Ga0155082_124_pt3 | contig 5450 bp, 3 predicted proteins | sample RifCSPhighO2_01_FD_106050 | JGI IMG/M metagenome (GOLD analysis project Ga0155082, IMG submission 106050) | Sphingomonadales bacterium RIFCSPHIGHO2_01_FULL_65_20 | reverse complement strand
TGTTCCGGTCCGTGCACACCATCAAGGGATCGGGGGGTATATTCGGTTTCGATCCCATCGTGGCCTTTGCCCACGTTGTCGAAGGCGTGCTGGGCGAGATACGCAACGGCAAGGCGGCGGTCGGATACGATCTTGTCGCGCTTCTGCTGTCCTGCGGCGATCACCTCGGCGCGCTCGTGGACTGTGTCGCGGAACAAGGCGCCGATCCGGACGAGGAATTGCTGGCCCGGGGCGACGCGCTGCTCGAACAGCTCCACGGGTATACAAGTCCCGGCCGGGATCCGGGCGAAGCCCGCTCCGGCAGCGACATGCCGGCGCGCCGCCGGGCCAAGACGCCTGCCGCGAGCGGAAGCGAGGGCAAGAGCTGCAATTGGCATATCTCGCTGCGCTTCGGACCCAACGTGTTGCGTAACGGAATGGACCCGTTATCGTTCCTGCGCTATCTGGGAACACTCGGTGAAGTGGTCAACATGAACACGCTGTTCGACGCCATGCCGGACGATGCCGCCGGAATGGATCCGGAATCCTGCCACCTGGGGCTGGAGATGGATTTCAAAAGCTGTGCCGACAAGGAAACCATTTCGAATGTATTCGAATTCGTGCGCGACGACTGCAAGGTCCGCATCCTGCCGCCGAACTGCCTGATTTCCGAGTATATCGAGCTGATCAATGCGTTGCCCGAGGGCGTGTGCCGGCTCGGCGACCTGCTCGTCAGCAGCGGCGCCCTGACGCTGGAAGAGCTTGAGGAGGGATTGCAGATCCAGCAATGTCCCGCCGGCCTGAACTCTGGTACCTGCCTCTACAAGACAAAAGGCGAATGCAATGGGAAGCGATGCCTCGCCGACCCGGCGCTGGGTTGCCGTTTCCAGGGGGCCCAGGAGGGAACGCCGCCGCATCCGCTGCTCGGCGAAATCCTGGTGGAAGAAGGCATGGTCCAGCGGGAAATCGTGGACGGCGCGATCGAGAAGCAAAAGCAAAGCCGGGACAGCAAACAGCGCGAGCGCAAGTTCGTCCATGTCCAGGCGGACAAGCTCGATACGCTCATCAACCTGGTCGGTGAACTGGTCATCGCCAGCGCGGGCGCTTCCCTGCTGGCGCAGCGCACCGGTAATGCGGCGTTGCAGGAAGCGATTTCGCTGGTATCGCAACTGGTGGGTGAAATCCGCGGCGGTGCGTTGCAACTGCGCATGGTGCCGATCGGCGAAATCTTCAGCCGCTTCCGGCGCACGGTGCACGATCTCAGCCGCGAACTGAACAAGGAAATCGATCTCGTCATCGACGGCGCGGAAACCGAGCTCGACAAGACGGTGATCGAACGAATCGGCGATCCGTTGATGCATCTGGTGCGCAACGCCATGGATCACGGCATCGAGCCGGCGAGCCGGCGCAGCGCGGTCGGCAAGCCGGAAAAAGGGACGGTGCGGCTCAATGCCTTCCACGATTCGGGCAGTATCGTCATCGAGGTGAGCGACGACGGGGCCGGCCTGAATCGCGAGAAGATTCTCAAAAAGGCGCTGGAACGGGGCGTTGTTACCCCCGATCAGTCGCTGAGCGACCAGGAAATCTACAACCTGGTTTTCGAGCCCGGTTTTTCCACGACGGAGAATGTCACCAGCCTTTCAGGTCGTGGCGTGGGTATGGATGTGGTGCGGCGTAACGTCGAGGCGTTGCGCGGCATGGCCGAAATCGAAAGCCAGGAAGGCCGGGGCACCACGGTGCGAATGCGCCTGCCGCTCACGCTCGCGATCATTGATGGATTCCTGATGGGCGTGGGAAGCGCGTCCTATGTCGTGCCGCTCGACATGGTGGTGGAATGCGTCGAGCTCGATGAGAAGCACGCGGCGCGCGGCCGCCATTACGTCGATCTGCGCGGCGAGGTGTTGCCGTTCCTGCGGTTGCGCGAGCAGTTCCGGGAAGCGGGCCAGGTCAGCCGCCGCGAAAACGTCGTGGTGGTGCAGTACGCCGGCCGGAAGGCGGGGCTGGTGGTGGACAAATTGATGGGCGAGTTCCAGACCGTGATCCGGCCGCTGGGAAAGATTTTCGCCAACCTGCAAGGCGTCAGCGGCACGACCATCCTCGGCAGCGGCGAAGTCGCGCTGATCCTGGATGTGCCGTCGCTGATTCAACGGGCGGCGGGCGTGGAGCCGCGGTCCGCGTCGGCGGCGTAAACGGGAAGACGTTATCGTGTTACCACATTTTCGATCAATCGGGTTTTTCATAGAGAGGGAAGCGCCATGTTCATGAACATGAAAATCGGTGTGCGAATGGGGTTGGGTTTCGGCGCGGTCATCGCGCTGATGATGGCTGTCATCTGGATCGGAGTCAGCCGTCTCGATTCGGTGAATACCATCACCGACAGGATCGTCGCCAAGGACTGGGTCAAGGCCTCCCTGGCCACTGACGCCCACGAGTTGGTCAACGACAACGCCCGGGCTAACATGGAGTTGCTGATCGTCACGGACAAGGAGAAGATGCAGAAGATTTTCGATCGCATCGAGGGCAACAAAAGCAAGATCACCGCGATGCTCGAAAAGCTCGATGGGCTGGTCTACAAGGCGGAAGGCAAGGCGCTGCTGGAGAAGATCCGCGAAAAGCGCAAACCCTACGTCGCCTCCTTCGGCAAGATCGCCAAGCTGGTGCATGAAAAAAACGGCCAGGAGGGAGCGATCAAGGTCATGGAGACCGAGACCCTCCCGCACCTCAATGAATTCGTGGCCGCCGTGGAAGAGTTCGTCAAACTTCAGGCGAAGCTCATGGGGGACGCCGGCGAGGAGGCACAGCACACCTATGTTTCCGCGCGCGACCTGATGTTCGCCTTGGGCGCCGCCGCGGTGGTGCTGGGCGCGTTGTTCGCGGCGCTCGTGACATTAAGCGTGACCCGGCCGCTGAAAACAGCGGTGGATGCCGCCAACCGGCTGAGCGAGGGCGATCTGACCGTCAAGATCGAGGCCAAGTCGCGGGATGAAACCGGCCAGTTGCTGGCCGCCATGCAGAACATGATCGGCCGGCTGTCGCAAGTCATGGCCTCGGTGCGCGGCGCCACCGACAACTTGTCCAGCGCCTCGGAGGAAGTCAGCGCCACGGCGCAGTCCATGAGCCAGTCCGCGTCCGAGCAGGCGGCGAGTGTCGAGGAAACCAGCGCCTCCATCGAGCAGATGACGGCCTCCATCAATCAGAATGCGGAGAACTCCAAGACCACCAACGGCATGGCCACCAAGGCCGCCAAGGAAGCGACCGAGGGCGGCGGGGCCGTGAAAGAAACGGTTACCGCGATGAAACAGATCGCGGGCAAGATCGGTATCATCGACGACATCGCGTATCAGACCAACCTGCTCGCGCTCAATGCGGCCATCGAGGCCGCGCGCGCCGGCGAGCACGGGAAGGGATTCGCGGTGGTGGCGGCGGAGGTGCGCAAGCTCGCCGAGCGCAGCCAGGTGGCGGCCCAGGAGATCGGCGAGCTGGCCGGCAGCAGCGTGCCGCTGGCCGAGAAGGCCGGCAAGTTGCTCGATGAGATCGTGCCGTCCATCGTCAAGACTTCCGAACTGGTGCAGGAGATTGCGGCGTCCTCCGAGGAACAGTCTTCCGGCGTGTCGCAGATCAACACCGCGATGAGCCAGTTGAACCAGGCGGTCCAGACGAACGCCTCCTCCGCCGAAGAGCTGGCCGCCACGGCCGAGGAGATGAGCAGCCAGAGCCAGCAACTGCAGCAGGCCATGTCGTACTTCAAGGTGGAGACGGTCGCCGGCGCCGTGCCGCTGGCAAAACCGTCGCGGGAAACGCACGCCGCTCCCGGTGTCTCCCATAAATCCACGGTGGTGCATCTGGCGGACAAACTGGCCGCCGCGCCGCGCGTGGTCGCCAATACGCCGCCGAACGAACAGGAATTCGCCAGATTCTAGGGGGAGAATATCATGGGTGCACTTGTGCAAAAGAAACAGACCGCGCCGTCCGGCGCGGTCAAGGGACAGATCCAGTACCTGACATTCGTGCTGGGTAGCGAAACCTTTGCTATCGGTATCAGCGGCGTCAAGGAGATCATCGAATATGGCAATCTCACGACCGTCCCCATGATGCCCGAATTCATCCGCGGCGTGATCAATCTGCGCGGCAGCGTGGTGCCGGTGGTGGACCTTTCGGTGCGCTTCGGAAAGAAGGTCTCCACCGTGACCAAGCGAACGTGCAACGTGATTATCGAGGTCGGGTCGGCGGGCGAGAGGCAGGACATCGGCATGATGGTGGATGCGGTGAGCGCGGTGCTGGATATTCCGGAAAGCGAGATCGAGCCGGCCCCGGCGTTCGGCGCTCACATACGGACCGATTTCATCGGTGGCATGGGCAAGGTGGACGGCAAGTTCGTCATTATTCTGGATGTGGACCATGTCCTCTCCGTCGAAGAGATGGCCGCGGTGGCCGGCATGGGCCAAGGGGGGATGGGCGCCATTCCGGCCGCGAGTTGACGCGGAGATTGGCGCGCATGGCGTTTCAGACAACGGCCGAACCGGGCTGCGGGAGTTTTATGGAGTCGATCCCGATCACCGATCAGGAATTCCACCAGTTCCAGAAACTGATCCACCGGGTTGCCGGCATCAATCTGTCGCCGGCGAAAAAGGCGCTTGTCTGCGGACGTCTTGCGCGGCGGCTCAAGCAGCGCGCCCTGAACAGCTACGCCGAATATTACCGGCTGCTGGTGGACGGGAAGGAACCCGCGGAGATGCAGATCGCGATCGATCTGCTGACGACCAACGAGACCCAGTTTTTCCGCGAACCCAAGCACTTCGACGTCTTGCGCCAGCAGGTTACCGCCGGCGCTAAACCGGGTTGCACGTACCGCGTGTGGAGCGCCGCCTGTTCGACCGGCGAGGAACCCTACAGCATCGCCATGGTGCTGGCGGACTGCCTGGGTGACGGCCCCTGGGAGGTGGTTGCTTCGGATATCAGCGCGCGGGTGCTCGAGAAGGCGCGCATGGGGCATTATTCCCTGGGGCGCGCGAAAAATATTTCACGGAATTACCTGACGACATACTGTCTGAGAGGCATCGGGCGGCAGAAGGGCACTTTCCTGATCGACAAGGCGCTGCGCAGCCGCGTCCAGTTCATGCAGATCAACCTCAACGCGCCGTTGCCCCGGATCGGCGAGTTCAACGTCATCTTCCTGCGCAACGTGATGATCTACTTCGCGATGGAGACCAAGCAGCTCGTCGTGAACCGCATGCTGCCGCTCCTCAAGCCCAAGGGGTACTTTATCGTGGGACATTCCGAGAGTTTGAACGGTGTCAGCGACGGATTGAACCTCGTGACGCCGTCCATCTACAAAAAGCCATGACCGCGAAACCCCAGCACGTCATCGAAATTTTTCTGCATCCGGGCGAGTTTTATTTCGGCGATGAAAGCACGCGCATCCGAACCCTGCTCGGATCGTGCGTCTCCATCACGTTGTGGCATCCGAAGCG
>Ga0155082_135_pt1 | contig 6416 bp, 10 predicted proteins | sample RifCSPhighO2_01_FD_106050 | JGI IMG/M metagenome (GOLD analysis project Ga0155082, IMG submission 106050) | Sphingomonadales bacterium RIFCSPHIGHO2_01_FULL_65_20 | reverse complement strand
TATCTATCACCGAGCGAAAGCGAGCCTGATGCCGCTGGCCGTGCTGCCCTGGGTCACGTACCTGGCGCTGCCGATCTCGGTGCATCCGCTGCTGATCCTGCTGCCCAGCGCCGGCTTGCTGGGGCTGGCCGTGAGCCTGACTGCAGGGAGCTTCAAGAAGTACCTCTAGGCCATAAATCCGGTCATCCGCAGGTTCTTATTGTTTGCGGCCTGATACGCCTTTGATCGCCACGATCAAGCCATTGCTTATCACACAGGAATGGCGCGATGTTGGCTCCGATCTGGCTGCGCGCCGCGCATCGCGGCGTGCCCACTTTTCTCGTGACGGCCCTGCTGATGGGTCAGTTCCCGGTTGCCTTGGCCGAATCCCCGGCACAGCGCCAGGAGCTGGTTGCCGCGCTACGCCAGCTCGACGCGCTGGAGCGCACCATCGCGGATGGCGCTGCACACGCACCCATCCAGCCGGGCGAGCGCTACCACTTCGATTACCCACGACTGCTGGCTGATCTGGCGCGTGTGCGCGCCGGCATCCAGGCCCATCTCACACCGTCGCGCGCCCAGCCACGCGACCACTCCGAACTGGCTGGTGAGTACCGCACCGAGCGGACCGCCCCGCCATCGCTGCCGACGACTGCGCAGGGCAGACCATGAACGGCGCCCAGGTCTCGGCATTTCAAGCCAACAGCGGTATCGCGCCGTCCGCGATGGCGACCGTTCTGGTCGGCATCGTGTTTGCGGTTCTGCTCGCCTGGGGCGTCTGGGCCATCCGAACGGCCTACGTGGGGTGGGCCGAGAACCGCCTCAACCAACGCCAGTTCCTCGGCGTCTGCATCCGCTTCGTCGCGATGTACCTCGTCATGACGTTCTTCCTCCTCTCCTGACCTGAAGGGATTGACCATGCCAAACCGCATCCTCACTACTCGTTTTGTCCAACGCGCCGCCGTCGCCCTGGGTGCCGCCGCGCTGCCCGCGCTGTCGTTTGCGCAAGGTCTGCCGCAGCTGGAAAACCCGACCCGCGGCGCCGGCAGCGGCATCATGGAAACAATCAGGAACTACGGCTACGACATCATCATGCTCGTGGCCCTCCTGGTGGTGGCGTCGATGTTCATTGGCGTGTGCTACCACGCCTACGGCACCTACGCGGAAATCCACACCGGTCGCAAGACTTGGGGGCAGTTCGGTCTCACGGTCGCCATCGGCGCCGTCCTGCTCGTGATCGGCATCTGGCTGCTCACCGAAGCCACCGGCATCCTGTAAGCGAGGACGGGCTATGTCCGAGCAACAGCATGTCCGTGCCGATGGGACAGTCACGTTCCTTCCACACCGGCTCAACAGCCACCCGGTGGTCGTGCGCGGCCTCACTGCCGATGAGTTGTGGATTTGCTGCGGCCTGTCCGGCGCTGCCGGCCTGGTGGTTGGCGCGCCGCTGTCCTGGGTGTTACGCACCATTGCCATCGCGCCGACCTTCGTTGTCCTGGGCGTGGCGCTGGGCGTTTTCATCGGCGGCGGCATCCTGCGCCGTCTCAAGCGTGGGCGTCCCGACACCTGGCTGTACCGGCAGTTGCAGTGGCGCATTGCCACGCGCCATCCGCTGATGGCCGGTTGGGTGGGCGGCCATGTGCTGATCTCGCGCTCCGGCTTCTGGACCATCCGCAGGGGCATGCACGGGGGCGCGCGATGAGCCGTTTCAAGAACGAGATCACCCACCTGCAGGCGCACATCAAGACGCTGCGCCTCGGCGCGGGTGCGCTGGTCATCGTCGCCCTGGTCATGGGCGGCGGCTGGTGGAGCGCACCGCGCGATCTGACCATCCACGTCCCGCCTGACCTACGCTCCGGCAGTACCCGCAAGTGGTGGGAAGTGCCGCCCGAGTCGGTCTATGCGTTCACGTTCTACGTGTTCCAGACCCTCAACCGCTGGCCGACGAATGGCGAAGAAGATTACCCGCGCAACCTCCATACGCTCTCGCCGTACCTCACCCCGTCCTGCCAGGCATTCCTCAAGGCGGACTACGACTACCGCCGCAGCACCGGCGAACTGCGCCAGCGGGTGCGCGGCATCTACGAAATCCCCGGTCGCAGCTATGGCGACAACCCCACGGCGCGCGTGCGTGTGATCTCCGACCGCGACTGGGTGGTGACGTTGGACATCAGCGCCGACGAGTACTACGGCGCCGAGCAGGTCAAACGCGCCCTGGTGCGCTACCCCGTAAAGGTCGCGCGGGTGGACGTCGATCCCGCACGCAACCCGTTCGGCCTGGTGATCGACTGCTACGAGGGCACGCCCCAGCGCATCAGCGCACCGGAGCCGACGCGCCCGGTGCCTGGTGGCCTGACGCCGCAAGCGCCTCAAGGAGGTAATTCCCCATGAAGCCCATGAAGCATCCTGTACTCGCGCTGCTGGGGCTGCTGGCCGTGGCCGCCGCAGTGGTCGTGTCCCCCGCTGTCCAGGCGGTGGAGATCCTGCGTTGGGAGCGCATGCCGCTGGCGGTGCCGTTGAAGGTCGGCCAGGAGCGCATCGTGTTCATCGACCGAAACGTCCGCGTGGGCGTTCCCGCAGGCGTCGGTGAGCGCTTGCGCGTGCAGAGCGCGGGCGGCGCGGTGTACCTGCGCGCCAGCGAGCCGATCGAGCCCACTCGGCTGCAATTGCAGGACGCCGACACCGGCGCGCTGATCCTGCTCGACATTGCGGCGGAGCCGCCCAAGGACGGCGAAGCCGAGCTGGAACCGGTGCGAATCGTCGAGGGCAACAACTCAACAGCGCGCTATGGCGATCAGCCTGACGGTGCCGATGCGCCCCATGCACGCGCTCAGGAGCAGGCGGGCACCCGGACGGCGCGGCGCGAAACGCCAATCCCCGTCGTGCTGACACGTTTTGCTGCGCAGAACCTCTACGCACCGCTGCGCACCGTGGAAGCCTTGCCTGGCGTCATGCGGGTCAACCTGCGCCGCGACCTCGACCTCGGCACGCTGATGCCGACCTTGCCGGCACGCGCGGTCGCGCTCGCCTCGTGGCGCCTGGAAGACCAGTGGGTCACTGCCGTGCGCCTGACCAACAGTAGCAACGACTGGATCAGCCTCGACCCGCGCGTGCTGCAAGGGGATTTCCTCACCGCCACCTTCCAGCACGAGGCGCTTGGCCCGCGCGGAACCCCCGAGGACACCACCGTCCTGTACCTGGTGACGCGCGGGCACGGCCTCGCGCAATCGCTGCTGCCGGCGATCCATCGCTTCGACCCCGCTGTGCATCTCCCGCAGCCCAAAGCAGCAGCCAGCGACGACAGGGAGGCCCGCCATGCGCAGTAACGGACTCCTGAAGTGGCTGCTGATCCCCGTGGCCCTGCTGGTGCTGTTTGTCGCCATCCGGCTGTTTTCCGGTGGCGGTGCGTCGGCACCGCCTGTCGCGGATGGCGGCGGCAGGCTTACGCCGGAAGAAATGAAGGCGCTGGGCATCGAGGGTGACACCCCGCGCGACACCGTGGCGACGCTGGTTGCCCAGGTGAAGCAGTTGCGCACCGAGCTTCAGACCGCGCTGTCCGACAACAGGTCGCAGCGTGAGGAGAACCAGCGACTGCGCCAGCGCGAGAACGCCATCGACCAACGCATCAGTTCCGCCCTCGAATCCGAGCGCTCCAACCTGCGCCGCGACCAACAGCAGGCGGCCAGCGCGCGCCAGCAGACCGAGGGGCTGCTCGCTGACCTGCAGCAGCGCCTGGACAGCATCGGCGGGCGTGGCGGCGGCCATGCCGATTTGCCGGTGGGGCTGGGCCTGCGTGACGGCGACGAGGCCGGCATGGAAGGCGGTATGCGCTGGGTGGAGCCGGATGACGCGAAACAAAGCGACGGGCGTGGCAGGTCGAATGGCGGCATAAGCTTCCCCACCAGCTTCGGTTCCGCACAGAGCACGCTGGAAACCACAGCGCAAACCGTGGCGAACGCGGGCGCACGCGCGGCAGGCGTCAAGAGCCCGACGCCCGTCTATACCGTGCCGACCAACTCGACGCTGATGGGGTCGGTGGCGATGACGGCGCTGATTGGCCGCGTGCCGATCGACGGCACGGTGAACGATCCATACCCCTTCAAGGTCTTGGTCGGGCCTGACAATTTGACCGCGAACGGCATCGACATTCCCGATGTGGCCGGGGCCGTGTTCTCCGGCACCGCATCGGGCGACTGGACGCTCTCCTGCGTGCGCGGCCAGGTGCGCAGCATCACCTTCGTGTTCCATGACGGGACCATCCGCACCATCCCCGAGGATCGTGAGGGCAACCAGCAGAACAACCAACAACGCGACGGCCTGGGCTGGATCAGCGACCCGCACGGCATTCCCTGTGTCAGCGGCGAGCGGCGCAGCAATGCGCAGCAGTACCTCGGCACCCAGGCGCTGATCACGGCGGCTGGGGCTGGCGTGGCCTCGCTGATCGAATCCGACAGTGGCAGGGCGTCCTATGTCGGCGCCGACGGCTCCATCGGCAGCGTGGGCATCAGCGGCCAGGAAGCCGTGGGCCGGATTCTCGCCAGCGGCGTCCAGGACATGTCGAGCTGGGTCAACAAGCTCTACGGCCAGGCCTTCGCTGCCGTTTATGTGCAGCCCGGTGCCAAGGTCGCCGTCCACCTCGAAAAGCCGCTCGCCATCGACTTCGATCCCGAAGGCCGCAAGGTCGATCACCGCGCAGGAGAAAGCCATGCCCTCGAACTTGAATAGCTGGGCTCAGGGCCTGGCGCTGGCCTTGGCCGTCGCGCTGCTCGGTGGCTGCGCCACCAGCAAGGAAAAGCTGCTGACCCACGGCGACAGCACGATGATGAACATCTGGCAGCAGAACGCCGGCGACGGCGGCGGTGGTGCCGGCCAGGTAGCGCGCAGGCAGTTGCTCGATGCGCGCCAGAGCCTGCGCAGGCCGCTGACCGAGATGGACGTGCAGGCCGCGCCTGCCGAGCAGATGCGCTACACGCGCACGGCGCGCAACGAGGTCTACCGCCAGTTCCAGCGCCTGCCCAACCCCGATCTCGTGATGTACGTGTATCCGCATTTGGCGGGCACCGACCCAGTGCCGATTCCGGGCTATACGACCGTGTTCCCGCTGTACCAGCGCGTGCAGTACGCCATGCCAGGCGAGCGCGTGGAGGATTACTGATGCGCTGGAAACTCCCCAGACCGAAGCCGACCGCGCCGAAGCTGGCCGCATCCGATGCTGACGACGACGAGCAGCCGGACGGCTGGCAACGCCACGTCGAGGCACTGCGCCAGGTCGGCATCCCCGAACCCGGCACGGCGGTGCAAGGCCGCAGGCCGGCGACCCTGGCAGACGAGCAGGCGCTGTACGAGGTCGCGCCGTCGTTCGTGGAACTGCTGCCCTGGGTGGAGTTCCTGGCGCAGTCGAAAGCCATGTTGCTGGAGGACGGGCAATCGGTGGCGGCGTTCTACGAGCTGGTGCCGCTGGGCACCGAAGGCCGGGAACCTGGCTGGCTCGCGCAGGCCCGCGATGCCTTGGAAAACGCGCTGCAGGACAGTTTCGATGAACTGGATGAGAACCCCTGGGTGCTGCAGCTCTACGCTCAGGACGAGCCCAGTTTCGACCAGTACATGCAGACCCTGCGCGACTATGTGCAGCCGCGCGCCCGTGAGACGGCGTTCACCGAGTTCTACCTGCGCTTCTTCGGCCATCACCTGCGCGCGGTGGCCAAGCCGGGCGGTCTGTTCGAGGACACGGTGGTCACACGGCTGCGCTGGCGCGGCCAGACCCGGCGTGTGCGCATGGTGGTCTATCGCCGCGTGACCGGCCAAGGGCAAAACAGCCGCCGCGGGCAGACGCCCGAGCAGATGCTCAATATCGTTTGCGACCGCCTGTGCGGCGGACTGGCGAACGCCGGCATTCAGGCCCGGCGCATGGTGGCTGCGGATGTTCACGACTGGCTGCTGCGCTGGTTCAACCCGCGTCCCACGTTGCTTGGGCCTGGGGCCGAAGACAGGGAGCGCTTCTATGCGCTGGCGCGCTACCCCGACAGTACGGAGGCCGGCGAAGACGGCGAGATCGAATTGGCGAGCGGGCGGGATTTCAGCCAGCGGCTGTTCTTCGGCCAGCCGCGCTCCGACGTGGCGCAGGGCACCTGGCATTTCGACGGCCTGCCGCACCGCGTGCTGATCACCGACCGCCTGCGCATGCCGCCGGGCACAGGGCACCTGACCGGCGAGACACGCAAAGGCGATGCCATCAACACGCTGTTCGACCAGATGCCCGAGGACACCACCCTTTGCCTGACGATGGTCGCCACGCCGCAGGATGTCCTTGAGGCGGACTTGAACCACCTGGCCAAGAAAGCGGTCGGCGAAACCCTGGCGTCGGAGCAGACGCTCAAGGACGTGCATGAAGCCCGTTCCCTGATCGGCAGCGCGCACAAGCTCTATCGCGGCACGCT
>Ga0155082_130_pt1 | contig 6782 bp, 3 predicted proteins | sample RifCSPhighO2_01_FD_106050 | JGI IMG/M metagenome (GOLD analysis project Ga0155082, IMG submission 106050) | Sphingomonadales bacterium RIFCSPHIGHO2_01_FULL_65_20 | reverse complement strand
TCCTTATTCGACGCCGATCACACCGCTAACGGGGTCCCTTTTCCACGCCGATCCACACTGCTCGACCTGTGGGCCTCGGCCTATCAAGCGATCTGCTTTTGGGCCTATGGCCTGCCGCGTGTGGCGCGACGCGACTATCTGGTCTTCGACCGCAGCAAGCTAGCCTATCTCAACTGGCTGGAGGCCGCCAACTGCTGGTACTGCGAATACGCTAACGGCGTCGTGGCCTATGTCCGCGAAATCGCTAGCCGCACCGAGCAATACTGGTGTCCGATCAAGCACGCGCTCAAGGTCCCCGATCCCCATGCCCGCTATCAGGCCTTCATCGACTATGGCGATGCGGGCGGTTATCGCGACAGACTGCAGCGTCTGCGCGAGGCATTGAAGGTGGAGCCCGCTCTTCAAACAGAGGTTCACCGATCGTCTTGAAAGTGAAGCAGGACTTTCCGTGCATCCGTGCTCGCAGCACGGCTGATCGGTGCCTTGATTAGGCCCAGGTGACGACAGTCGGCTATGTGAACGAGGGGGCTGAATGCACGAGAGCCAGGAGCACGCTAATATCGCGCGAGATCTCCGGGTCTCGATCGTGGTCCGGCGCTGGACCGCCTGACCCTGTCGCTGATGATGGCGCTGGAGCGATTGTCGCCGCTAGAGCGGGCGGCCTTTCTGCTTCACGACGTCTTTGGCACGCCCCTGGCCGAGGTCGCCGTCACCCTGGGCCGGGGGACGCCGCCGCCGTCCGGCAACTGGCGGCCTGGGCGCGCAAGCACGTCCCGGACGCCCGCCCGCGCTGTCCGGTCTGCCCGCGACGAGGGCGACCGCATCGCCCGGGCGACGGAACCCTGCAGACCACCGCGCTGGAGATCGAGGAGAGTCGCATCGTCTCGATCTTCATCACCCGCAATCCTGACAAGCTGATCGTGGCGACCGAGCTGGCGGCCTCGCGACATTCGATCCACTAGGCGGCGTCACGGCCAAGACGCTGTTTCGCCCAGCTTGACTGTCGCCTTCAGGGGCGGCAGCCAATGTCTGGTGGTGGCGCGCAGCCGGCTTTGGGGTATGGCTTCACCAAGCGGCGGCTGAGTGGCCGGGCAGCGTTTCTTCCTTCGCTTGAAGGTTCCGTATGGCGTCGAGACATTGTTGGTTCAGCCCGCTTCTCGGACCTCCGCCGGTAGCCGCGCTAAGACTTCCCGGTCCCAAGCGTGCGCTGGGTCCAGAAGCCTCGATCCCGCCAACAGCCGATCATGGATCGGAGACTCCAGATCTTGGAATCCTCGCGGAAAGACGAAATCTTCGGCTTCCGCGATCATCACAGCCACGAAGTCCACCGCCTTGAACCTGGTCCTGGCGGCCTCGATCACGCCCAGCGTCGCGAAGTTGTAGCTGACCGTCTGCCATTGCGTCATCGCGAACCAGACGGCGAACCGGATGGCCTCGTCCGTGAGGCCGTGCGCCAAGGCAGCGGGAAACACCTTGTCGGCGGCAAACCCGTCGTGTTCCTGATCGACCGTTTCGAACCACCGTTTCAGCACGGCGTGGTCGACCGCACTGATGCGCGCCAGTGTCAGAGCTAGGTACGAGAGCGCGGCGCGATCCCGTTCGCCGCCACCTTCGCCGATATGTTTATGGGTGTCCCCGATATAGGGCAGGGCGGACGCCGCATAGACCTCCAAGATCTTCCTGAGTGGGCCGACAGTCCTTTCTTGGTCGTCCCGATCAAGGCCGAGGATCGTCTTGGACAGCGCCTTCGTGTCCAACCGCCGTCGGCCGAACTGAAACTTGACGACCAGAGCGTCGGCGAAGGTCAGCGCCGCCAGGTCGCCCTTCAACCGCTCCGCCAGGCGGCCCAGCGCGTCGATCATCCCGTCCGCGTCCAGGCTCGCTATCGCGACAACGCAGGTCGACCGTTCGCGGAGGCGTTTGTTCGCGTCGTCGCACGCGGCTTGGGACACGCTCGCTTTCCGCGCCGGCTCGGTCGAAGCGACCAAGTCTCCCGGGGTCCCGTCGAGATCGATGCGGCGTTCCTGGCCGTCGCGGAAATGAACGGTAAATCCGCTCGAAGCTCGGTTCCAGACAACATCTCGCATCTGGTCGAACAGCTTCTCTTGGACCTGCCGATCACCGGTTTCGGCGGCCTTGCGCGCCTCGGGCCGCAGATGCCACTTTCGGCGGGCGAGGAGTTGACTGGACCCATCCCAGTTACGGTAATCCGCAGCCCGCGCCAGCGCTTCCAGGACGGGTTTGCCCGCCTCGGGGACCTGCCGCTCTCCCAGGGTCTTGTACAGGCCGATCTCCGTCTCCGTGCACCACCGCGTGATGACGCGGCGCTCCAGCTTGAAGGGGAAGAGGCGGTATAGGTCCAGTGCGAGCCCATATCGAACCTGCCCGTCGTTCTTGAAATCGGGATGCTGCGGCTTATCGCGCCGTAACAGCCCTCCCAGAGGCTTCACTGCGTCCCGAATCACCGTTCCCACATGATGCCGCAAAGCGAAACGTCCGTCCGGACTGTACCAACGCAGGGCAGATAGAAGAATCCAGGTCTGCCCATCCGCGATTCGTTCGATCTCGATCTCGCCCGAGGCGGTGTCGATCCTGACGACGGCCATCGCCATCTTGGGTTCGAAGTGATGACCCGTCAGAACAACGGCGCCGCCCTCCTCCACCACGACATTATGACAACTGAAATTCTCGACGAAGACCTCCCGCGTCCACGCCCCGTCTAGGGCGACCTCGACGACACGGGTCTGATAGTGAACCGGATCATCGCCCGTCTTTGAGCGTCCCAGCCATCGGTCGTCCGGAACGATCACGACGGAGCCCGGGTTGGAGCCGAAAGCGAATTTTCTGATGTGCTGGCCCGGCTCGGCTTCGATTTCGTATGTCCTGGCCAGCGTCTTGCGATCCACCACGGCGGCCACGCCGCGATGATAGGTCATCGCGCCCGCGCCCACGACGAGCAGGTGCTCCGAGCCCACCGGATAAGCCTTGGCGCGTTGTGTTTCGAAAGGCACGAAGTGGCGGGAAGCGCCGTCCTCGTCGATCACTTCGACAACTGTGAGACCCCAGGCGTCGAGGTCGCTCGTTGCTATCGTCATTCGCGCCCCACGTACTCCATGTCTCTCGGTAACGCCGAACCGTGGCGCCGACCACCATTTCGATACTAGCCTCAATCTGCGCCCTCAAACTTCGAAGTCGCAGGCTCGTCAAAGTTCACGCCGGGCTTCCCGTGCTTGCAGGTGCGCCCGGACGACGATTCGAATGTCTACTTCCGGCGATCAGTGAATGACCGTTCCTGGCGCTCTCCAGCTTTTTGATGAGCGGACGACGTTCTTCAATGAGTCGCATCGTCTCGCTGGTTCAGATCAGACGTCTTCATAGCGCTCTGACCGTTCAGTCGACGCACGACGAGCGCCCCTCCAAGGAAAAGAGCGCCGACAGCGAGGAAGGAGGCGGCGCGGATGACGCCCTCCAGCCTCGCCAGATCGAACATCATCACCTTGACGGCTGTGATCGCCAGGACGGTCAATCCAGACCATCGCAAGGTCGCCGCCTTACGGGCCGTGCCAAGACTAAGCGTCGCCAGGCCGAATCCCGCCCACAGGGCAGAGAAGGTCCAAGTCTCCAATGCTCCTCCGGGCGCGGGCTCGCTCATGGCCTCGCCGTGGAAGCACCAGCGGATGATCAGAGACATTAAAGCGAAGAGTACCCCCACCACACCGACAGCAGCGGTCTTGCCAAAAGCCCCCGACGTTTGGCCGAGACCAGCGAAGCCCACGGCGCCTGCCGCGTAGAGAGCGAAGAGCAGCAGAGCGGCCGCCGTTGAGGCGATTGGCGCTTGCTGCGGCCCCCACCACGGGCTTGCATAAACGCCGAACACGAGGCCGGAAAAGACCAGCGCCATCCAGCCGATGGGTACAGCGGCGTTGTGCAGCCAGGCCGTGCGCCCAAGGGAGGTGCCCGGTCGCCCTTCAGCGAGAGGCGGGGCGGTCGAGCCGGCCGGCGAGGCGAATCGGCGCAGCCAGCCTGTTCGGCCAACGATCAGGCCCAAGCGCTCCTCGGTGAACACGCGTGCGGTTAGCAGAAGGAGGACGGCATAGGCGCAGGCCTCGGCCCGCCCGATGTCGAACCCACCCATTTCCGAACCCTGGAACAGGTGACGCAGCACCATCAGAACCCAGAGGAAGGCGAACGCCGCTGCGGCCGAAAGCCAGGCGCGCGCCCAGCCGTCAAGCGGGCTACACCGCCAGGCCGTCGCGGCGAGGAGGATCGCCGGCGCGAGGAACGGCAGGACGAGGGTGTTGAAGACAGGCAGGCCGGCGGGCGGCGCCCCGGCTCCCCACCAGGGGTTCCAGACCAGTCCCTGGACGAACAGGCCATGGACAACGCCGGCTCCGACGATGACGACCGTGCGCCAGCGCGCGATCGGACCGTCGTCGGAACGCTGGCGCATGATCAGGATCAGTCCGGCGGACAGCAGGATCAGGGTACGCAGCGTGCCCTCGAAGAGTTCGCCCGAACCCGCCTGGTCTTCAATCCCGGCGAGCGCGACCTGCAGCGCGATGAACAGGCCGATCAGCAAAATCGCAAGCGCCGCTACGCCTTGGGCCTCGGCCTCGTTGCGATTGGGTGTGCGCACGGATGACGTCAGTCTTGCGGCGAGGAACAGCAGTACCGAGGCTCCCACTGAAACACCGAGAGCGAACGGCAGGGGCAGCCGACCTTCGAGCGTTGCACTGACGACGTCGGGACGCAGCATGGTAATCAGTGCAGCCAGACCGCCGACGACGCTGGTTTGAGCGAGACCACGCCACGACAGGCATCCGGCGCCGATCGCAAGGGTGAGAGCGGCGACGGAGAAGGCGACCGGCTCCAGATAAGCGGGGACGGCAGCGTGGATGGAAAGAAACGCCAGTTCGGCGGCTGCGGCGAGCCAAAGTCCGAGGCCCACGTCCCTCGTCGGCTGTTCGACGCGCCGCGCGATTAGAACGCTGCCGGCGAACAAGGCCGTGGCCAAAACGGCGGGGGGCGTCCAGGCAAGTGTTGCGCCGACCTGGTCAAGTACCAGCCAGGACAGGCTGGCGAATGTCGCTACGCCTACGCCGCCGATACCCAAAAGGATCGTGCGTGGGGCTGGGGGCGATCGCAACCCCGTCACCAGGGCCGCCAGCGGGATCAGGGCCGTCAGCGCGTGGATCCACGGCAGTTGGATCGCCAAACCGGGATGTCGCGCGTGGATAACCAGAGTGAGCACGGACATCGCCACGGCCATGGCCACAGGCGCAGCGAAGGCCTGAGGTCTTGCTAGTCCGAGCCGCACCATCGCCGCGCCGGCCGCGATCAGGATGCCGGCGATGAGGGCGGCCTGCGGAAGGTAGGCTGGCACGGAAAGGTCGCCGAGCCAGAGGTTGGCTGACGCGAGGGTGGTCAGAATAAGGGCGACGTAAGGTTGCCGGGCAAACCCAACGGGTTTCGGCTCTTTGGCGTCTTCTCGATCCTGTCTGCGTCGCCATAGAACGCCACACATGGGGCCTATAGCCGCCAGGACCAGCAGGGCGCCTCCACCGCTGAACTGTGGCGCCAAGCTCCAGAGAAGCAGGCCGATGACAGTGGCGAATCCGGCGCGGTCCCAACGACGAACCGTGCTGATGACGAAGCCGGTGACGCCGATCAAGAGGGCGTAGGCGTGGAGGGTGAACGGCGACCAGTCGTCCATCCCCGTGACGCCAGGTGTGATGACCGCGCCAGCGATGGCCAGAAGGGCGAGGGGCTCGCCGTGGCGCAGGGACAAGCCGAGCAGGGCTAGAGACACGGTCGCGCCCAGAACGGCAGCAACCGTGAAGGGCAACATGCCGTAAAGTGCGTAGGCTGCGCATACTGCGCCGTAGAGGGTGACCGCGCCCGCCCCGGCGGCAACTGCCGCGGCGAGCAGATGCCGTCCGCCCGGCGCGGGTTTCTGGCGTAGGATCCATTCGCTGGCGGCGATCATCAGGCCGCTGAGGACGACAGCGCCGGTGACGCGCAGGGGCGGCGTGAACACTCCTTTTTGCGCAGCGTAGGCGACGAGCAAGAGGCCGCCGAGCGCCAAGCCGCCGCCGCCGATCCAGGCGAGTCCGTTTTCCGCCAGCCATGTCGAAACGGAGGTCCAAGTCACGGGGCTGGTGGAGGATTGCGGTCGAACAGATGGAGCCGAGGCTACAGGTCGGGGTTCGGAAGGCGCAGCGGACAGGGCTCCCGGCTGTATGCGAGAAGGCGCTGGTGGGAGCGGTGCCGACGGCGCTTCGGGGACGGACGGCGTCGCAGACGCGACGGTCCTGTCAGACGGGGGCGCATAAGCCGCCACGGCTGTGGCCGCAGGCTCGGCGTCCGAAGCGGGAGCGGTCCGACGGCCAGGGTCAGTGACAAGCCGCCTCAACGCTTCGGCGAAGAGGATCGATTCATCCAGTTTGGCTTCAAGCCGTTTAAGCGCGACGTGCTGGCGCCAGACGAATACGCCGAGGGCGAAACTGAGAAGCCAAAGCATGTCATCCACTCCTGGAGCCCGCCGATCAAACCAGGGGCGAGAGACCAGCAAGCGACAGCTATCTCGCACAGCGGTGTAGATAACTTTACTCGAAGTTCTTGGCAGGAGGGCCCAGACTGGCCCTTAGAACAGGAGTCCGCTCGAGGGCCATATCCCAGCGTCCGCAATTGATGCTGTGGACGGCTCTCCAACCCACCGGCGGCGTTAGGCCTCCGGCAGAGCTGGAGGAGAGCCATGGGACAGGTAGCCACGATTGGTTTGG
>Ga0155082_103_pt2 | contig 6790 bp, 5 predicted proteins | sample RifCSPhighO2_01_FD_106050 | JGI IMG/M metagenome (GOLD analysis project Ga0155082, IMG submission 106050) | Sphingomonadales bacterium RIFCSPHIGHO2_01_FULL_65_20 | reverse complement strand
AAAGCGCCGCCATGGTCTGTTTCATGGCCTCCGAAGAATGCAGCTTCACCACCGCCTCGACGTTCGACACGTCCGGCGGACGCACGACGTACTAGGGCGCGCGGATGGCTTCGGATCTTCGCATCGTCGACAGCCACGTCCACCTGTGGGACCTGTCGCGTGCGCGCTATGGCTGGATTCAGGACGATCCCCTGCCGAACAATCCGGCGGGGGACATGTCGCCCATCGCGCACAAGGACTACCTGCTGGACGACTATCTGGCCGATACGGCGGGCTGGTGCGTGGACAAAATCGTCCACGTCGAGGCCGGCCAGCCTAGGGGCCGGCAACTGGTCGAGACCGACTGGCTCCAGTCCCTCGCCGATGACCGAGGCTGGCCGCACGCCATCGTCGCCGGCGCCGACCTGCTCGATCCCGACCTCGACGCCCTGCTGGAGGCCCATGCCGCGCGTCCGAACGTGCGCGGCGTGCGCCAGATCGTCTGCTGGCACGAGGATCCGCTGAGGACCTATACCGACCGCGACCTGCTGCGTGATCCGCAATGGGTCGCGGGCTTCGCCAAACTGGCCCGCCACGGCCTGTCGTTCGACCTGCAGCTCTATCCGTCGCAGATGGCGACCGCCGCCATCATCGCCGCGCGCCACCCCGACATCCCGATGATCGTCAACCACGCCGGCCTGCCGACGGATCGCAACGACGTCGGCATGGAGCGCTGGCGGATCGGTCTGCGTCTGCTGGCCGCCCAGCCCCAGGTCTCGATCAAGATCTCGGGCCTGGGCATCACCGACCGCGCCTGGACGCCCGAAACCATCCGTCCGATCGTGCTGGAGTGCATCGACATCTTCGGGACCGAGCGGGCCATGTTCGCCTCGGACTTCCCGGTCGAGAGCGTCCACGGAAGCTTCGAAGCCTTCTATTCCGCCTTCGACGCGATCACGGCCGACTTCTCGGCCGACGAGCGCGACCACCTGTTCGCCGCCAACGCCGAGGCGATCTACCGCATCTAGCCCCACTCCGCCGAAGCCGCAGCAAGACGGCCAGGCCCCCGAGGAAATCCAGGAGAGTATCCCATGGTCATCGAGACCGACGCCGCCCACACGCCCGGAGGCCTTGCCAAACCCGTCGGCGACCTGAAGGGTCCGCTGGCCTTCGCCATCGCCTGCTTCCTGATCTGGGGCCTGGCCTATGGCTTGCTGGACGTGCTGAACAAGCATTTCCAGGAGACGCTGAGCATCAGCCAGGCCGACAGCGCCTGGCTGCAGATCGCCTATTTCGGGGCCTATCTTCTGCTGTCGATCCCGGCGGGCATGTTGCTGCACGCGCGCGGCTACAAGTTCGGCATCGTGTCGGGCCTGGCGGTCACCGCCATCGGCGCCCTGCTGTTCATCCCGGCGGCGGGCGCGGGCGCCTTCCTGCCCTTCGTCGGCTCGATGTTCGTTCTCGCCGCCGGCCTGTGCATCCTTGAAACCAGCGCCGACACCTACGTCAACGTCCTGGGCGATCCGGCCAAGGCCTCGCAGCGGCTGAACCTGGCCCAGTCGTTCAACGCCCTGGGCGTCTTCTTCGGCCCGCTGATCGGCGGCGCGGTCTTCTTCAGCCCGACGACGACCCAGGCTCTGGGCGGCGCGACGCGCTCGATTCAGATTGTCTACGGCCTGATCGCCGTCGGCGTGGTCCTTTTCGCCATCGCCGTCTGGCGCGCCCGCCTGCCGGAGACCGGCCTGTCGGACCACGGCGGCGCGGCGGAAGGCGACACCCCCGCCCTGCCCCTTTCGAAGCAGCCGCACTTCATCGCCGGCGTGATCACCCAGGCCCTCTATATCGGCGCCCAGGTCGGCATCGGCGCCTATTTCATCAATCTGGTGACCCACAACTGGCAGGGTCTGACGTCGCAGCAAGGCGCCTTCATGCTGTCGCTCGCGGCCATCGGCTATCTGGTCGGTCGCTTCTTCGCCACCGCCCTGCTGCTGAAGATCAAGCCCCGCGTCCTGCTGACCACCTACGGCTTGATCAATGTGGTCCTGACCCTGATCGTCGCAGCCGGCATCGACAAGGTCTCGCCCATCGCCCTGCTGGCCGTCTTCTTCTTCATGTCCACCATGTTCGCCACCATCTTCGCCCTGGGCACGACCGGCCTCGGCGCCGGCACCAAGAAGGCGTCTTCCCTGATGGTCATGGCCATCGGCGGCGGCGTCCTGCTGCCCTGGCCCATGGGCAAGATCGCCGATCTCTATGGCGCCAACGTCGCCTTCCTGCTGCCCGCCGTCTGCTTCGCGGTGGTGGCTTGGTACGGTTGGAAGGGCGCAACGCTTGGGGTCCGTTCACGCGCTTGATCGTCTGCTCTGCTCTGACCTTGGCTCCTGTCGCCACTAAGACACCCTTCATGGCCCTGAGCCAGAAGGATCCGACTGCACTGAGCGCCACTATTACGGACGGCGGTCGGAACAAACTAACAGGCAGTCAAAGTGGGAATCCATTGACAACGCAGAAGTCTCTGTCTGCCAAAAGACGGATCTCCAACAAGGCTTAGCCAACACCGCCATCCGCCTCACCCGTACATCTGCCACCGCACGGCTACAGGATCGCCCTGTCCAAACCCAACTGCTAACGTCGGCCCTTCATCAACGAGCGCCCTCGCCAGAGGCCCTATTCGCATGCCGCCCCCTCACTCCCACTCTATTATTCATGCGACTGGAAGGCGCTGATTTATCAGCGCCTTTTCTTCGACCGCTAGAACATGCCGTCAGCCATACGGCCACTGGGATGAGCCTGATGAAAACAAAGAAGAATTTGACCCCAATAAAATTTGAGTGATGACGCTGTCTATCGGCAGGCGCACCACAATGCTGGTTCCGCAAAGCCCAGCCATCCCGAAGTCGATCCCGCTCAAGATACCGACGCTTCCATACCGACAATCTGGCAATCCTACGGAGATGATACCGTCATCTCAGTCATCAGCCAACGTCGTCAATGCGCCAGGATCAGACATCATCGCCTTACCTGAAACGCGACATTGCAACTTCGTTCGAAACTCCTGAAGGTCTCAGTTTCACCTCCTGTCAACGTCAAGGCCTGACCGTTGCGGTGGAGATGCCAGTGCTGGTTGGAACCGTCTCTCAGCGGCAATGTCACGTTCAACATCCCCTAGGATCGCGTGTTGGAGATCCGGTCTCGTAGCTATCCTGTCTTTTTCGACTTCTTCGCGCCGTAGCGCAGGCCATCCAGCAAAAGCATGACCATCCGCTCGGTGTGCGCGGCCCCATCATTGCCTGAAGCCACGGCAAGGTTGCCGATTCCGCGCAGCAGATCATAGGGCGCAATGTCGTCACGTATCTCACCGTTGAGGGCGGCAGCATCCAGCAGTATCGACAACGCTGGCTCGAACCTGCTCCGGAAGTAGTCTGGCAGGGTTGCGAATGCTGGATCGCCTGAGTGAAGCGCAGCCGCGAGACCCTGCTTTGTCCCGAGGAAGCGCGTGTATCGCATCAACCAACCCGCCAGCGCCTCGGCGGGCCCGTGTTCTGCTGCAAGCGACTCCGCCGCGTTGGCACACGCATCGACCTCACGACGGAACACTGCCGCCACCAAATCGGCACGAGTTGGAAAACGTCGGTAGAGTGTCCCGAGCCCGACACCGGCTTGTGTCGCGATCTCCCGGATAGGGGCATCGACCCCCGAACGGGCAAACACGATCTTGGCCGCTTCTAAAACCGCTTCCTCATTCCTGCGAGCATCGGCGCGCATGCGCGGCGGGGGTGTCCCGGTATCGCCCACCGTCAATGACCCGATCTCAAAACTATTCCGGGACTTGGCCGACACCATTTCTCGCTTTCCCCCTTGATAAACGGATCAATGATCCGCATTAAAGCGTAGCGGAACATCGATCCGCTTGATAGTTCGAAGGTACGCGCCTCATGTCAACTTCGGTCGCCCCAGCCGGCCCATCCGCTGTCGTCTCCATCGCGCCCATCGTCTTGACGTCACCGGGCAGAGGCGTCGACCTGCACCTTCGGGTGTCCGCCCCGATCGCGGGCGACGCGCTGCCCGTCATCATCTTTTCACACGGCAACGGTCAGTCGCTTCACGCATACGGCCCCCTCGCTGACTATTGGGCGGCGCACGGCTTTGTCGTGATCCAACCGACGCACCTCGACTCGCGAACGCTCGGGCTCGCGCCAGAGGATCCTCGCCGCCAGCAGCTCTGGCGCTTCCGGGAAGAAGATCTGGCGGTCGTTCTTGACGGGCTCGATCGCATCGAAAGCGAGGCGCCGATGATCCGGGGACGGCTCGACCGCTCGCGCATGGCGGTTGCCGGTCATTCCTGGGGTGGGCAGACCGCCGGCGCCTTGCTCGGCGTCACCCACCCTGATCCTGACGACGGCTCGCTGGTCGACAAGCGGGATGCCCGCATAAAGGCAGGCGTGTTGCTCGCGGCGCCCGGCAGCGGCAATGACCTTACCGAGCAGGCATCTCGTATTTTTCCGTTCATGCACCCTGACTTCTCGACCATGACACCGCCGACCCTGATCGTCGTGGGCGATCAAGACACGGGCAGGCTTTCGACACGCGGGGCCGACTGGTGGCGCGACGCCTACGATCTAAGCCCGTCCCCCAAGGCGCTGTTCACGGCCTTTGGTGGCGAACATGCGCTTGGCGGAATCCCCGGATACGAGGCACGTGAGACGACCGACGAACGACCCCAGCGAGTCTCCGCCATCCAGCGCCTTTCAACTGCCTTCCTCCGAAGCGCGCTCTACCCCGGCGATCTCGCCTGGGTCGGGGCGGTTGCAGCGCTGGAAGCCGATGCGGCGCCCGAAGGCAACGTCGAGACAAAGTAAGCCGCCCCCATTCCGGCTCGCTCATACTGACGCGCCCCACTGCATTAATCGTCACGCTGCCCCACCACTCCAGGAGCTATTAAATGAACACGATCCTCATCACCGGCAGTTCGTCCGGCTTCGGACTTGAGACGGCCCGCTATTTCCTCGATCGCGACTGGACCGTCATCGCCACGATGCGCACGCCCCGTGAGGACGTCCTACCCGTATCCGAACGTCTACGGGTCGTGGCTCTCGATGTGACCGACGCTGCCAGCATCGCCCGCGCTGTGGAGGAAGCCGGCCCGATCGACGCCCTTGTCAACAATGCGGGCGCCGGCCTGATGGGCGCGCTGGAGGGCGTGTCGATCGACGCGACGCGCCAGCTTTTCGAACTGAACACGTTCGGCGTTATGGCGATGACGCAAGCCGTACTCCCCGGCTTTCGCGAGCAAAGGTCGGGGGTCATCGTCAACGTATCGTCCGCCGTGACGCTCAAGCCTTTGCCTATGCTGTCCGCCTACACGGCCAGCAAGGCCGCCGTGGAGGCGTTCAGCGAAGACCTCACGCTAGAGGTGGAGCCGTTCGGAATCCGCGTGCGGTTGGTCATTCCCGGACGCGCTCCGGAGACCGCATTCAGTGCGACCGCTCGTGCCAGCTCGCAGAACGGCATACCCGAAGCCTATGCCGCCTGGGCCAAGGAAATGTTCTCCGCAGCGCCCCAGCAGCCCGCCGAAGTCACCACGGCGACCGATGTTGCGGAGTCGGTCTGGCGAGCAGTGACCGATGCATCTTCGCCATTTCGCATCCCGGCCGGCGCAGACGCAGTGAAACTGGCCGCACAGGTCTCATAGCGCCTGAGCTCAGCTGGAGCTTGCCCGTCGCGCGGTTCGTCCGAAGCATCCGCTGCCGACGATCAGAAAAAATCGAGAAGCCGAAGGTGGCGGATAGTACTGCACCATACAGAGCGCCAGCACCGTTAGGATCGCGACCAACAGCCCAGCCTCGTTGATGGCGCGGACCAGAGCCAGCTTCTCGGCAAGGGGGAAAAGCGCCGCGGTCTTGGCTGCGTCGATGGGTTGCCCCATCCGGCTCGAAAAAAGTGAGACCGGGATTCCGACGGGCTGAGCTGTCTCTACATCTCCCGCCTGATCTACCGCTTGCAGTCGCTACACAATCTGTCGACCCAGTATAGGGGCTCGGCCGTAGATCATCGTGTCGATCAAGGCGAGGTCTACGGTGCCACCGAGGTTGCACATCAGGTTGAACAGGCCGCTGGCCCCCGGAACCTCCTTTGGTGGCAAGTCGTCCAAGGCCAGTCGGGTCACCACCCGCGATGAAACCTGTCGATGTTTGTCAGATACAAGCCCGGCACTCCGACGTGACAGTCCCGGAAGAACGAGGGTCGGCGCCAGACGGCACTTGAGTCCGAGCGCAAGTGGTCGGCCGCGTCCCGCCTGACTGCAAGCCGTCATCGCCCAAAGGAAATTTCTGTTGCCGCGTTTCCCAACCACGCAGCACTGACAGCAAGATGTCCGGGTTCAACCAGCAATCCCGTTTGACCAGGAGAACCCACCCTATCGAGGTAAGCCGAGATGAAGACCGTCCTGAAACTTTCCTGCGTCGCGGCTGCCGCTGCGCTGCCGCTGCTGGCGGGAACCGCCATGGCCCAGAACGCGCCCAGCCTGAGACTGTTCAGTCGGAACGGTTTCACCGGGACGTCCCTGCGGCTGGATCGCAGCGTCGGCAATCTGTCCAGCCGCGAGTTCAACGACAAGGCCGCCAGCATGATCGCCGAAGGGCGCTGGGAAGTCTGTCTGGACGCCAACTATGCCGGGACCTGCCGCGTGATCCAGGGCCGCATCAGCGACATGGGCGACTGGGCCGGCAAGGTCAGCTCGGCCCGCTACCTCGGACCGTCGGACTGGGGCAGCAGCGGAATGGAAGACGGGACCACCGGCACGGCGGGACAG
>Ga0155082_125_pt1 | contig 7110 bp, 5 predicted proteins | sample RifCSPhighO2_01_FD_106050 | JGI IMG/M metagenome (GOLD analysis project Ga0155082, IMG submission 106050) | Sphingomonadales bacterium RIFCSPHIGHO2_01_FULL_65_20 | reverse complement strand
TGCCGCACCAGAAGCCGGAACGTCTCCAGACGCGTGTTCTGGGCGAGCGCGGCCAGGGCGAAAATGGCGATCTCTGATTCCATGTTTCCGATATAATGGAAATATGGAATCAGCGGCAAGCCGTATTCCAAGATCGACTATGCCGCACTCCGCACCCGGATCGACCGGTCTTGAACCCGGTCCTGGTCCGCTGGATCCTGGCCTTCAGCTTCCCGCTGGGCGCCTTTGGCCATTTCTGGTGGGTCGGCAGGCACGGGCTGTTCTATCACGGCCCCGCGCCGGCCTGGGCGGTCTGGTTCTGGTACGGTCTATGCGCGACCGACTTCGTGGTCTGCTGGCTGTTGCTGACCCGGCCCCGGCCAGGTCTCGCGCTCGCTGTTGCCGTCATGGCCGTCAGTCTGATCGTGAACTGGACCTGCTTTCCGACCTTCGAGCGCGGCTTCAACGGCGTTCTCGTGGGCCTGACTGCATTCGGCCTGCTGGTTTTCTGCATCGCGCCCTGGCTTTGGACGTCAGTCAGCCAAGACGACGGCACGTGATGAAGGCCGTCTGACGCATCCCCGTTCCCCTGACCTTCGGCCATAGGCGGACGACACGGCGAACATCGTCGGGTCTGGCAAGATTCGCGTGATGTGCGCGGTCCTGAGTCAATCGCGCCCGACAGGCTCTACCGGAACTTCAAGACGGCGGCGCGCGGCCAAGTCTGGCTCGTCGATCTGACGGCGCGCACTCCTGAAATATCCCAAAGTAGTGGACTATTGACGAAACCGAAGTCGTGGTAAGCACGGCCATGGTTCGGCCTACTGAAAGACCCGGCATTATGGCGCTCATTGCGCTGTTCGTCGCCCTGTTGGTCTTGATCCCCGCCGTCGATGCGTCGGCCTGTGCGGTAGAACGCGATCCCGGTCACGCCGCTGCGCTGCTGATCGATGACATCGGCGATGAGCCGGCCGAACCTGGCGACCACGCCATCTGCAACCATGGGCATTGCCACCATGCCGGCGTTACGGCCCTGGCCACGGTTGACTCCGAAACGACGCTGTCATTCTCGGACGCCGGCGTGATGATCTTGCCCTCGCTCCCGATGTTGTCCCGCGCGCCCAGCGGTCTGGAACGCCCTCCCAGAGCCTGACGATGTCTTGCGCCACATGGCGCGCTTCAATCGTCTGGAACTGCTGGGACATGGAAAATGCCACCCCTTGAATCTGTCCGGTCGCGTCTTGCGATCGGCTGCGCCGTGGTCGCTATGGCGACGGCGGTCACCGGCCCTGCGTGGGCTGATCCCGCGCCTTCGTTCGAGGCGTTGCTTGAACGCATCGGCCTGACGCCGACGACGCTGGAGGCTGATGCATTGCTCGACGCGGCCGAGGCTCGGGTGCGTCAGGCGCGGATGCGGCCCAATCCGGAACTAAGGCTGGAGGCCGAAAACGCCTTCGGCAGCAGCCCCTTCACGGGCTACGACAAGGCCGAGACCACCCTGTCGTTGACGCAAGACCTCGAACTCTGGGGACGGCGCCGCGCGCGGGTCGCGGTCGCGAGGGCCGAGGCCGGTACAGCGGGACTGAGGCGTGAACTGGCGGCCGTCGAAGCCTGCGCCAGACTGGCTCTCGTCTATGCCGAGGCGGAAGCCGGTCAGCGACGGTTTCTGCTGGCCGAAGAGGCGCTGGCCGTCACGGTCGCCGACACGCGTGCGGCGCTGGTCCTGGTGGAAGAGGGTCGAGAACCCTTGCTGCGCGGCGTCCAGGGCGAGAGCGAAGCGGCGGCCGCCCGTGCGACCCTGGATGAAGCCAAGGCCGAACGCGACGCAGCGTTCGCACGTCTCGCCGCCGTGGCGATGCTGCCGGCGCCGGTCACGTCGATCAGCCACAGTCTGATCGACCGGGCGCCCGTTACAGCAGTACTGACGCCGGGTGCGACCCCGCAGGTGCGCGTGGCCCAGGCTGAGCGTGCGGCGGCCGAGAGCCGGATCGAGGTGGAGCGTGTGCGCGCCCGGCCGGACGTCCGGGCCTTCGTCGGCGTGCGTCATGACGAGGCCGAAGACGCGACCGCCCTGACCTTCGGGCTGAGCGTACCGCTGCCTCTGTTCGACCGTAACCGGGGCAATATCGACGCCGCACAGGCGGAGTTCAGGGCGGCCGACGCCCGTCTGATCGGTGCGCGTCAGGAAGCGGAAGCGGATCGTAACGCCGCCGTCGCGCGTCTAGCCGCCTCGACCAGCCGGGTCTCAGCCTCTGACGCCGGGGCCGCCGCCGCCGAGGAGGCCTATCGCCTCGCGCGCATCGGTTTCGAAGCCGGCCGCATCTCGCAACTGGAACTGCGGTCATCCCGCATGGCCCTGATTTCTGCTCGCAACGCCGCTGTGGACGCCCGCCTGGCGCGGGTCCGGGCGGAAATCGATCTCGCGCGCCTGCAAGGCCGCGCTCCCTTTGGAACATCGCAATGAAGCCGACATCCCCGATCAACAAGACCTGGCTGACGGCCGGGGTCGCCGCCGTCGTCGTTCTGGGCGGCGCGGGCCTCTACGCGATGACCCGCGCTTCGTCCGACAGCCCGGCGTCCGCCGAGGCTGGACATGCCGAAGGCGAGGAGGTTCGCACCGGAAAAGCGGAGGCTGGGGAAGACGTTCTGGTTCTCACAGCGGCGCAGATCGAAGCCGCAAACATCTCGGTGATCGCCGTCTCCGGGGGCGGAGGCGGCGAAACCCGACTGTCGGGCCGTATCGAACCCATGATCGACGCCAGAGCCGCCGTGGCCGCCTCCGTCGGAGGTCGGGTTGAGCGGCTTCTGGTGTCGCCGGGCCAGTCGGTGCGCGCCGGGCAGTCGCTGGCTATTCTGGTCAGCGGCGAGGCCGCCACCCTTCGCGCCGATGCGGACGCGGCCCAGGCCAACGCCGTCGCCGCTGAGCAGTCCCACAGTCGCGAGGAGAGCCTTGCCGATCAGGGCGTGGTCGCGCGTCGTGACGCCGAGGTCGCCCATGCACAGGCGCTCAGCGCTGAAGCTGCCGCCCGCGCCGCCCGCGCCCGCGCTACAGCCGCCGGGTCGCCCGATGCATCGGGCCGGCTCAGTGTAAGGAGCCCGATCTCGGGCGTGGTCACCAGCGTTCAGGTCGGGCCGGGAGGCTTTGCCACCCAGGGCGGGATCATCGCCGAGGTCACCAATCCTGCGCGGGTGGAAATCGTCTTTAATGCTCCGCCGGCGCTTGCGGCCCAGGTTCGCGCCGGATCATCTCTGCGTGTGCAGGGACGGGGTGGCGAGTTCGACGCCGTCGTCATCGGCGTCGCCGTCGGCGCCGAGAGCGGCGCGACCATCATCCGCGCACGTCCAACAGGCTACGACCTGCCGCCCGCCGGCTCGGCTGTGACGGGCAGCATCGTTACGGGTGAGAGGGCCGGCGGCATCACCGTTCCGTCCGAAGCCATTCAGACCGCTGACGGCGCGAGCGTCGTCTTTGTGCGCACCGCGACAGGATTCCGCGCCGCGCCCGTTCTGGTCGGCCGGCGCGCCGGCGACCGAACGGAAATCCTCAGCGGCCTGACGGGGGCCGAACAGATCGCCGGGGCCAACGCCTTCCTCCTCAAAGCCGAACTCGCCAAGGGCGAGGCCGAGCACGGGCACTAAGGGCGACGATCATGTTCAAATCCATCATTGAAGCCTCGGTCCGGTTCCGCTGGTTCGTCATGCTCGCCGTCAGCCTCGTCGCGTTGCTGGGCCTGTTCGAACTGACCAAACTGCCGATCGACGCGGTTCCCGACATCACCAATCGTCAGGTGCAGATCACTACGGTCGCTCCCGCCCTGGCGCCCGAGCAGATCGAGCGTCAGGTCAACTATCCGCTGGAGACGGCCCTGGCCGGCATCCCGGGCCTGACCAGCACGCGGTCGCTGTCGCGCAACGGCTTCAGCCAGATCACCGCCATCTTCACCGACCAGACCGACATCTATTTCGCCCGCCAGCAGGTCGCCGAACGGCTCGCGGCCGCATCCGAAAGGCTTCCTGACGGCGTGGAGCCGAGCCTGTCGCCCATCACCACCGGCCTCGGCGAAGTGCTGATGTGGACGGTCGACTATGTGCCGTTCAACAGCAAAAGCCTGGCGAAGCCTGGCCAGCCTGGTTGGCAGGACGGTGGCGTTTATCTGACCCCTGAAGGCGATCGACTGACGACGCCGGAACAACGCGCGACCTATCTGCGCACGGTCCAGGACTGGATCATCGCGCCCCAGATGCGCACCACTACCGGCCTCGCGGGGGTCGATACGGTGGGCGGCTACGTTAAGGAGTACGCCGTCCGACCCAATACGTCGCAACTGGCCGCCTATGGCCTCGGCCTCGGCGATCTGGTCGAGGCGGTCGCGCGCGCCAACACCCAGGCGGGCGCGGGCTACATCCAGCGCGCGGGAGAGGCCCTGGTCGTGCGCACCGACGCCTTGGCCTTGACCATCGACGATCTGGCCCAGGCCCCGGTCGTCAATCGCGGCGGTCTGGTCGTTCGGGTCGCCGACGTCGCCACGGTCGAGATCGGTCAGGCCCCGCGCCTGGGCGGCGCCAGCCGCGATGGCCATGAGGCGGTGCTGGGCACGGCCCTGATGATCGCGGGCGGCAATAGCCGAACCGTGGCCCAGGCCGCCGCCGACAGGCTAGCGCTGGTGGACGACAGCCTGCCGCCCGGCGTCGTCGCTCTACCGGTGTTGAACCGCAGCGAACTGGTCAACGCGACCATCTCGACCGTCGCTCGAAACCTGACGGAGGGGGCGCTGCTGGTCATCGTCGTTCTGTTCCTGCTGCTCGGCAATATCCGCGCGGCGACCATCACCGCCCTGATGATCCCGCTGTCCTTCCTGTTCGCCGTCATCGGCATGAACCGGTTCGGCATCAGCGGAAACCTGATGAGTCTCGGCGCTCTCGACTTCGGCCTGATGGTCGATGGCGCGGTCGTGGTGATCGAGAACACCCTGCTGACGCTGACCCGACGCCGGGCCTCGCTGGGGCGAATACTGACGCGCCGCGAGCGACTGGACGTCGCCGTTCAGTCCGCACGCCAGATGGTCAAGCCCGCTGCCTTCGGCCAACTGATCATCCTCCTGGTGTTCGCCCCATTGCTGATGTTGGAAGGGGTCGAGGGCAAGACGTTCCAGCCCATGGGCGCGACCGTCATGCTGGCCCTGGTCGGGGCCTTCATCTTCTCCTTCACCTTCGTGCCCGCCATGACCGCCCTGCTGGTGCGCGATCCCAAGTCGGTTCACCTCGGGCCCGACGGTCTGGCCGTCGAACACGAGACTTGGCTGCTGCGGCTCGCCCGACGGTTCATCCAGCCGGCGATCAAGGCGGCGGTCGCACGGCCCGAGGTCGTGCTGGTCTCGGCCGTCGCCACCCTAGCCATCGGCGCGATCTCCTTCATGTCCCTGGGTCGAGAGTTCATTCCGACGCTCGACGAAGGCGACATCGCCATGCAGGCGCTGCGCGTGCCATCGGCCTCGCTGGAGCAGTCGCTGGCCATGCAGATGGCGCTGGAGCGCGCCATCAAGGTCCAGCCCGAGGTGGAGACCATGTTCTCGCGCACCGGCACGGCCGAAGCGGCGGTGGACCCGATGCCGCCCAACATCTCTGACAGTGTGATCGTTCTGAAGGACCGCAAGGACTGGCCCGATCCAAGCCTGGAGAAGGAGGCGCTGATCGAACGGCTGGCGGCGACCGCAGGCCGGCAGATCGGAAATAACACCGAGTTCAGCCAGCCGATCGAACTGCGTTTCAACGAACTGATCTCTGGGGTTCGCACCGACCTCGCCGTCATGGTCTATGGCGATGATTTCGACACGCTCCAGCGCGTGGCGGATCAGGTCGCAACCTCGCTGCGGAACACGACAGGATCCGCAGACGTGCGAGTCGAGCAGGCCACGGGCCTGCCCACCTTGACCATCAGCGTCGATCGCACCGCCGCCGCCAGCTATGGCCTCTCAGCAACGGACGTCAGCGAGGCTGTTTCCATTGGTATAGGCGGCGCCGAGGCCGGTCGCATCTTCGAGGGCGACCGGCGCTTCGACGTCGTTGTCAGACTGCCCGATGGCGCCCGAAATGACCCGGCGGCCCTCGCGGCGCTCCCCATCGTGTCCGATGCCGGCGTGATCGTGCCGTTGTCTTCGGTCGCACGCATCCAGACCGGCGAGGGGCCGAACCAGATCAGTCGCGAGAACGGCAGCCGCCGCATGGTGGTCCAGGCCAATGTGCGGGGTCGCGATCTGGGCGGTTTCGTCGCCGACGCCCAAAACCAAGTCTCGCAGATCGAACTCCCCGCCGGAGTCTATCTGGATTGGGGCGGCCAGTTCGAGAACCTGAAGCGAGCGGAGCAACGCTTCGGGCTCGTCATTCCGGTGGTCTTCGTGCTGATCGGCGTGCTGTTGTTTCTGGCGTTGGGATCGTTCGCAGAGGCGGGTCTGGTCTTCGCCTGCGTCCCCCTGGCTCTGGTCGGCGGCGCGCTGGGGCTCCTGCTGCGCGGCATGCCCTTCTCGGTCTCTGCGGCGGTCGGCTTCATCGCGGTCTCGGGCGTGGCGACCCTGAATGGCCTGGTGCTGATGCAGGCGATTCGTGAACGGCTGACGGCCGGTTTGACGCCCTATGACGCCGCCATCGAAGGCGCCTCCAGCCGTCTCAGGGCCGTTCTGACGACGGCCCTGGTCGCCATCGTCGGCTTCATCCCGATGGCGCTGGCCCACGGCGCGGGGGCGGAGGTCCAAAAGCCTCTGGCGACGGTGGTGATCGGCGGCCTCCTGACGGCGACTCTCCTGACCCTGCTCGTCCTGCCGACTTTCGCCGCCAAGGCGGTAAAGCACCGGAGGGCCGAAGGCATGGATGACTGATCCCCCGGCGGGAGCCAGACATTTGAAGGGCGAGCGGCTCGCGGGACCAGCCGCCGCCCCGATGTTCCGAAAGTGCGCCAATGCGCCCGCAACAGCGGCGAGCGCGCGCAACAGATGATGTCGAAAGCCAGCAACGGAGCCGAGACCGGATCGGGTTTTCGAGCCCGGGCGGCCGGCTCAGCGGGGATCAGGACCGTTTGGCTGCCGCGGGATACGGATCTGCAGTTCGCTGCGTGGGAAGTCGAGGGCGTAGGCGTCG
>Ga0155082_119_pt1 | contig 7420 bp, 6 predicted proteins | sample RifCSPhighO2_01_FD_106050 | JGI IMG/M metagenome (GOLD analysis project Ga0155082, IMG submission 106050) | Sphingomonadales bacterium RIFCSPHIGHO2_01_FULL_65_20 | reverse complement strand
TCTCGATGCGACGATCGCGCGCAGCAATGTGATCAGCGATGACCCGCTCGCCTATACCAGCGGGATGGCCATTGGCGGCTCGCAGGGGCGCTGCGTGCCCTTGCCGCCAGCCAGCGGAACTGCGGCGCGCTACATGGCGACCTGCAACGTCGGTTACACGGCAACCCAGGAAACCCGGACCTGCCCCGTGACATTGACCGCGCGGGTCGAGCAACGCCAGGTCTACGGCTACTACTGCGTGGGCGGCAGCGGGGTTGACCCGGCTTCGGTCTATAACTGCAACCGCTACCCCGCGCCGCAATGCACGGTCACGCAATCCTACCCTATCAACCTGTGCGATCCCTATTTCGGGATCTACTGGGGCTGCAACTCCGGCGATCTGAGGGTTGATCTCGTCAGTTGCACCGCGCCGGTCGATGGCGCCACGCCCTATACCGTGACGGGCGAGAACGTCGTCACGACCACGCGCGATGAAAGCCAGTGTGCTGGTCTCGCGGCGGACAGCTCGTGCCAGCAAGACACCGAGACGTGCACCGACAGCGATCCGGTGACCCGCATTGTCGATGGCATCGCCGTGACGCAGCCCTGCTGGGCCTGGTCGCGCAGCTACAGCTGCGCACAGTTCACGCAGGCTCAGGACTGCCAGACGCTTGAAGCCACACCGGGCTGCAAGCTGGTGCGCGAAGACTGTCTCGCAGGCGAGCCCTGTCGCACCTGGGAGCGGGTCTATGATTGCCCGGTTCCGGACCAGCCCGCGAGCACCAACCAGTTCATCTGCGACGGCGATGTCTACTGCATTGATGGCTCGTGCGAGACCATCCAGCGCGAGGCCAACGACGAGTTCAAGGATGCCGCTGTCGCGCTCAATGCGATGGCGCAGGCCCGGCGTGAGTTCGATCCCGACACGCTCACCTTGTTCAAGGGCACGCGCAACACCTGCTCGTCCAAGGTCTTCGGTGTGCTCAACTGCTGCAAGGGCAAGGGCTTCCCGCTCATCCCCGGCATCCAGCTGCTCGTCGCGCTGGGCTGCAGCCGCGAGGAGATGCTGCTCCACCAGCGCGATGCGCAGGGCCTGTGCGCCTATGTCGGCACCTATTGCTCGGACAGCTTCCTTGGCGTCTGCCTGACCAAGAAGAAAGTCTACTGCTGCTTCGAGTCCAAGCTCTCGCGGATCCTGCAGGAGCAGGGCCGCCAGCAGCTGAACAAACCTTGGGGCAAGCCCAAGACCGAGCAATGCCAGGGCTTCACCATCGACGAGTTCGCCCGGCTCGACCTCAGTCGGATGGACTTCAGCGAAGTCTATGCCGAGTTCACCGACGCCGCCCGTCTGCCTGACGAACTGCAGGTCACCCAGGACATCCAACAGAAGATCGAGGACTACTATGCCCGCGCCCGCCAGTAAGGCCGCGTGGCGGCTGCTCGCCGCCTGCGTGATCGCCAATGCCCCTTGTTTCCTTTCGCCCGCGACCGCGCAGACGACCACCACCCAAACCGATGCGCTGCCACGTGCCGAGACGAACGAGCGGCAGGATAGCTTCTATTGCGAAGAGCGGCGGCTCGGATACTGGTTCTACTGCGAACGTCCCAAGCCGACGGAGCAGAACACACCCGCTCCCGCGCCGGCGGCGAGCGCCACGAGCCAGCTTGACGCGATCACGGCGACATTGCGGGAGCTCAAGGCCAAGGCGATCCTCGAGCCCACGCCTGCCAATGTGACGGCCTACATCCGGTTCCAGCGGGCCCAGCTCGACCGGGCGTCGCTCTTCAGCGACGTCTGGCAACGGGCCATCTGGCAGGATCCCGAGCTCGACTACACGCTGCAGCGCCCGGTCTCGACGCTCGGCAAGCGCCAGTGGCAGGATTCGCGCAGCGCGGAACGGAACGCGGCAATGGCACAGCTCTCCGAGCGCTACGGCCTCTTCTACTTCTTCGCCCAGAGCTGCGGCGCCTGTGAGGTCATGTCGCCAATCGTGCAGAGTGTTGCCTCGACCTGGCACATCGCCGTGCGCGCTATTTCGACCGATGGCGGCCCATCGCGGCATTTCCCGAACTACACGGTCGAGACCAACCAGCGCAGCCGCATGGGGCTTGAGCCCAAGGTCACGCCAGCGGTCGTGCTCTGGGACGCGCAGACCGGCCGCCCCATCCCGATCGGCTACGGCGTCATGAGCGCCGACGAGCTGCAGGACCGGATTTACCTCCTCACATCGAAGGAAGCTGGACGTGACTACTAGGATGAAAAGAGCCGTCGCTGCGCTCCTTGCAGCCACCCTCCCCCTCACCCTTCCGCTATCTGGCGCATCGGCCGATGTCGGCAGTTCGATGGACTCGTTTCTGAACGATGTCGGAGGCGCTGCCAACGTAAACGGACCAACCGCGTTCCAGGGGCAGTCGGCCGGCTATTACAGCCTCGGCAATGTCTGGACGCGCTTTCCCCAGAAGACGACCAACATCGCCAACCTGCAGCTGCCGCGCGCCCGCGCAGGATGCGGCGGCATCGACATCTTCGCCGGCTCGTTCAGCTTCATCAACGCGAGCGAGATCGTGGCGATGCTGAAGGCAGTCGCCAACAATGCCGTCGGCTTCGCCTTCAGCCTGGCGATCGACACGGTCTGCCCGGAATGCTCGAAGATCATGCAGGAGTTCAGCCAGAAGGCTCAGCTCATGAACAACCTCAACATCAACTCCTGCGAGATGGCGCAGGGTCTGGTGGGGGGAATCTGGCCGAAGGGCGATCTTGCCGACAAGGCGATCTGCGAAGCCATCGGCAATTCGGAAGGCATCTTCACCGACTATGCCGCTGCCAAACATGGCTGCGGCACCAGGGGGCAGCGCTCGAGCACGACCGCGCAAGGCTCGGGCAAGTACGATGACGTCAATCCCGGTGTACCCCGAAACTACACGTGGACGATCCTCAAGAAGTCGGCGTTCTTCTCGCCCGGAGGCCGGTTCGACGAGGAGCTCGCCGAATATGCGATGACGCTGCTGGGCACGATCATCTACGTGCCGCCCAAGGACGACGAGCCGGGCAAGTTCGTGCCGATCATCGGCGAAGCCTCGTCTACGCTCGTCACCTCGCTGCTGGATGGCACCGCGAATGGCAACGTCCTCATTTTCCACTGCGACGAGCCGGACAAGTGCCTCAACCCAGGGTTCAAGTCGCTGAGCCTGCCGGCGTCGAAAGCGCTGCGGCCGCGCGTGGCGGCGCTCATCGGCGGGATGGTTCAGGCGATCCGCGACGACACCGCGATCAGCGAAGAGCAGAAGGAACTGCTGCAGGTCGCTTCGATCCCGCTCTACAAGATCCTGACCGTCCAGGCCGCCTATGGCCGCGGCATGCCGACCGACGACCGCGAGACCCTGGCCGAGATCGCCAGTGTCGACCTGCTGTTTGCCGTCCTCGACCGGATCGTGAGCGAGGCGGGCCGCTCGATGTCGAGCTTCATCGGGGCCGACGAAGCCAAGATCGCAATGTGGCAGAGCCAGGTCAATGTCGTGCGTCAGGCGCTCGCTGACCGGCAGGCCAACACGCATCTCAAGGTCAATGCGGTGCTGCAGATCATCGAGAAGACGGCGTTCATCGAGAACGTCCTGGCCGCATCGATGTCGCCCGGAATGGCCGCATCGCTGGACTGGTCGCGCGGCGTCCAGAGCCGCGCCCTCACCCACTGACCGAGCCAACCACATCGAGGCAGGACAACAGACATGGTCGAGATTTTTACGGTTGGCGGCGGGGACTATCTGGTCAACGTCTTCCAGGCAGTCGCCGCCTGGACCGGCAACGGGGGCTACAAGAGCCTGCTCCAGGTGGTGATGGTGATGGGGCTTGGCCTGTCCGCCCTGACCCTCGCGTTCAATCAGGACTGGCGCGCCTGGATCAACTGGTTCCTCGGCGCAACGCTCATCTACTCCTGCCTCATGGTGCCGCGGCTCGATGTCCATGTGACTGATCGGCTCAACCCGAGCCTTGCCCCGGCCAATGTCAGCAACGTGCCGCTGGGCCTCGCCTTGATGGCGAGCTTTACCAGCCAGGTCGGCGACTATCTGACGGGCTCGGCCGAGGTGGTGTTCGGCCTGCCTGGTGATCTCAATTATTCGAAAAACGGGATGATCTACGGCGCCCGGCTCTACGATGCGACCCGGTCCTTGCGGATTTCGGACCCGGAATTTGCCGCCAATCTCGACGAGCATTTCCGGCAATGCGTGTTCTACGATGTGCTGCTCGGCCGCTACTCGATGAAGGAGCTGGCAGAAACCGGCGACATCTGGGCGACGATTGCGCCGGGCAGCCAGGCGCGCGCGCAGCGGTTCCTGACCCGGGATGCCACTTCAGGCCAGGTGAGCTCAAACATCGTGACCTGCCGTGAGGCCTACGACACGCTCAATGCGCAGTGGGCCGGACTGGTCGACGCGATGGGATCTGTGTTCGGCCGTCAGCTTTACCCCAACCAGACGGCCGCGCTCGCCAAGGCGAAGCTCTTTGCTGACCTGCCGGTGGCCTATCAGTACCTGACCGGCATCTCGGCCAACGCGACCGAAATCTTCAAGCAGACGCTGACCATCAACGCGATGAGCCAAGCTATGCACTCGATGTCCGCTACCAGCGGCACGGGGAATGTCGACGTCTACGCCCAGACCCGCGCCGACATTCAGACCGAGCGGACCTATGGCTCGATTGCGAGCAACGCGATGAAGTGGGTCCCGCTCCTGAACGTCGTGCTGACCGTGCTGTTCTACGCGCTATTTCCGGTGCTCTTCCCGCTGTTTCTGCTCCCTAAGACGGGACCGGTCGCCCTCAAGGGCTATGTGACGGGCTTCTTCTATCTTGCGGCCTGGGGACCGCTGTTCGTGATCCTCCACATGATGCTGATGCACAAGGGCGCGGCTGACATGAGCGCGGTGACGGGCAGCAACGGCCTCAGCCTGGCCAGCTTTACCGGCATGGCCGACGTCAACAGCGATATCGGTCTGCTGGCAGGCTATCTTATTGCATCTGTGCCGTTCCTGGCAGGCGGTGTGGCCAAGGGCGCCATGGCGATTTCCCACCACGCCACGAGCTACCTCAATCCGAGCCAGAACGCGGCCGAGGAAGCGGCCCGGGAGGCGAGTACCGGCAACGTCTCGCTCGGCAACACCAGCTTCGAAAACTCGAGCGTCCTCACCCGCCAGTTCGCACAAGGCTCGATCGCGCCGAGCTTCACGTACGGCGCGCCGCAGACACGGACCTTCAGCGACACCGGGGCAATGACCACGAGCTTTCCGGACGGCAGCTACGATCAGATCCCGAATTCCAGCTATCCCTTCACGCCGACGCTGGGCCAGGAGTTCACGGCACGCCTGTCGACGATGGCATCGCAGGCCCGCGCAAACAGCGAGACCTATGCCAATGTCGCGACGGAATCGACGACCAGCGCCGTCACGAAGTTCCGCGAGCTCAGGGACCAGTTCAGCCGAGGCGCATCCTTCGAGAGCGCGACCGGCACCTCGAACTCCGACAGCATCCAGACCGCATTCAGCGAGGTCGATCAGGCATCGACCAGTCTGCAGCGGCAATTCGGGCTGTCGCGCAGAGCGGCCGATGACATCTCAACGGCCTGGTTCCTCGGTGGTGAAGCCGGGGCCAAAGCGGGCATCTCGAACGGTGTCGCTTCGGCTAACGTCGGCCTAAAGGGCGGCGGGACACGGACGTGGACCGACAGCGACATCGGCATCGCATCCGAAGACCGTTCCCGGATCTTTGGGAGCCTGTCCCAGATGTCTGACAGCCGCAATTGGTCGAGCACCCGCGATGGGTTCGTTCGCTCAGTCAGTACCTCATCAAGCTCGTCGATCTCGAGCACCGCAAGCGGCATGAATGCCTCTCTGACGGAAGCGCAGAGCTTCACTATCGAGGCTCGCCGAGCCGAGGAGCTTGCCAATCGTCTTGAGAGCCAAGCGTCTTTCTTCGAGGGAAACAGCGCTGCAGGCAATCTCAATCTGTCCCAAGCCTACCGAGAATGGGGTCTCGCCGAGATCGAAAGCAACCGCGATTATTATGGCAACGCTCGGTTCGACGACGTCACTTTCCAGCTCAGTCCGGAAGGCCAGGCATTGCAGGCAAAGTTCATCGAAAGCTATGCCGAGCAGCTTCGCGACGGGATCGACGAGCGCCTCGTACTCGTCCCCGGACAGCCCGTATCACGTCCGGCAGTCTCTGGCGCAGGATCGGTGCGCGGTCGAGCACAGACCGGCGGCGGGGATTCCGGTTCAGTACCACGGGTGGGGGGCGGCGATCTCCGTGAAGAGGTGCAAAGGGCTCAGGCGGCCGGTCGCCAGAAGATTACCGGCTCTAGGGGACGTCTGGACGCAATCACCAAGGGAGCCCAAGGTGCCAGTGCAGAAGCAGCGGATGATGTGAAGGAGTGGTGACCTGCAACGGTCACCACAGTCCGAAAGACGCGCCAGCCAAGTACGAAAAACCAGCTGCAATGACGACTAGGACCGCTATCGTGAGACTGCGGGCCCAAGGATCGGCCCAGGACTTCTTGATCCGATACTCCATCAGACGATTTTCACGGATGGCCTGATCGATCTCGGACAAGCCCGCGAACCCTGTTTCAGGCTTCCGGATAGCCTCTTCGGTTTGATTGTCGGTCATAGTTGCACCCACTCTCAGATCGAGAGAACATACCAGAAACACGCGCGGCGCAAAGTGGAATATGATCGTCACCGGTGGCACTCGCGAGCGGTCCCGCCCAGTCTCCCCTTTTTTGTGCCAAAGCGATCAACACGCTGTCGGCGAGATCACTGCGAATGAAAAAACCGCCGACAATAGTGATATGCCAGTCGATCCCGATAGCTGAGAATGTTGTCCTCGACGGTAGATATCAGGCAGCTTTCCGTGCCGCCATTTGCGGGCCCTCGCAGCCCTCGCCCCACCATCTGCATATACCTGACAGGGCTGAACACGGGCCTAGAAATCAGGATCATGTCCGCCTTTGGCGCGTCGAACCCCGTTGTTAAGACGCTATGATTGCAAAGGACCTTCAGCTCCCCGCTTTTGAAACGTCTGATGAAGTGCTGACGTGCCAATCGGTCCGTTTCCCCGCTCACTGCCGCAGCTGAACAGCCCGCCAGGTGGAGACGTGCGGCAAGATACTGGGCGTGCTTGACCGAGTTCGCAAAGAGCAGGATTGACGACGCATTGCTGTTGAGGACGCATTCCAGGATGCGTTCGTTCCGGTCGGGATCGTTGCCGATTTCCTCGATCAAGCTGTCTGGTAGCTCCCCATACTGATCGAAATATTTGACTTGCTCGGGTGTCAGGCTGATCTGCCGATTAGTTAGCGTCCGCGCTCGTGGTGTAATTTCTGGTGTAGATTGAGATGATCGCATGGGGTGGGGCATGCCCCACCCCATGCGATTTCGATCTCGGTGGCCA
>Ga0155082_118_pt2 | contig 7514 bp, 8 predicted proteins | sample RifCSPhighO2_01_FD_106050 | JGI IMG/M metagenome (GOLD analysis project Ga0155082, IMG submission 106050) | Sphingomonadales bacterium RIFCSPHIGHO2_01_FULL_65_20 | reverse complement strand
AGCTTGCGCTGGTCGACAGCGCGCGCGTGATCGCGGCGGTGAGGAAGGTCTGCTATCGCGGCTAGCCGCTGGGACGGTCCCGAGCTGGAGCTCGGCAGGTTCGGCGGTCTGTTCCGCCGAACCTGCCGGCGCCATCACAAGAAGGGCTCAACAGGTTGAAACGGTGACGTTTCCGGCGTTTTGGGGCATACCCAGGTCCCTGTCATCACGCACGTTGAACGCAGTGACATCGACGATTGGATTGTAGTCCAAGTCGATGATCGGGATGACCTGCTCATATTGGTACTGGAACTCCACCACCATGACAGCGGTGCCCTCCGCTGCGGTAATTTCGTTGCCCGTCGGTCCCATGCCGGCAAAGCTGGTGCCTTCTGCTCCTTCGCCCTCCTCGCCATAAGCTGAGTCGACATCCAGCGCCCCAAAGCACCGCTGCCAGGCGATGGTCTGGCCGCCATCGTCATTGCGTTGCAGACTGGAAATGATGATGCGGCCTCGGGTGGCAATTTCCAGACCATTGCCTTGAAGGTCTGCACCGACGAACAGGTCGTTGATCTCGGACTCGCTGATCGGCTTGTTGGCAATCGCATTCTGGTCACCCATGCGCGATGCGTTGTCGGCCAGTGTACCGGAAATTTCCCCGATGCGCTTGATGGTGATGACATAATTGACCAGTTCCAAGCCCGACGTTGCCATCACCAGCAGAATTGGCAGGATCATCGAAAATTCGATCAGCGCTAGGCCACTGGTGTTGGACTTGAGCGCACGGAGGAAGTGCCACATCCGCGATGCAGTACTACGCACGCCGTTATGGTTCAGGACAATCGCCATAGTTTGATCTTTCATGCGCAGGTGCCAATCAGGGGTTCGGGCTGCTTGTCGTACGGCTGGTTGCGCAGCAGTGTGCTGCTCGTGATCGTGGCCTCCTGATCCCAGCCAAACACTCCCGAGACGGGGAACATGCGCGTATAGGTCAGGGTTGCCGTGTAGACGACAACGTCCCGCGCCGCCCCGCCGCCCAATATGCCTGAATCCATGTCGCGAACACCGTTTCGGTTGGCATCGTCAAAAGACTCGCCGTTGTCACAGATTCCGTTGTTGTTCAGATCGTTATACTGTTCCTCTTTCGATTGGACGCGATCATAAGACTTATAGGCGGTCCGCTGAAACTCGATCTCACCGTTGATCAACAGGCGGTTGACCTGTTCCTTTACCTTGTTGTCCATCGCTAAGCGGCTATCGGCTGTCGCGGTTTCCAGCGTCGAATTTCGCCCTGCCGCATTCACCTCGCCGCCCAAGATCGCGCTGGCGTATAGGTAAAACCCGGTATCGAAAATGAACAGCAGCATGGCGACGAGTGTGGGGGCTACGATCGCGAACTCGACGATAGTGGCCCCCCTGCGATCGCTTTTCAGCGTGCCGATGCGATGGCGCAAACGGCGGAGCATCAGCTGATCAACCGCAGCTGCGTAATCTGCGAGGCGATCTGCGCGAAGGTTTCAGTCAGCTCTTCGGCATTGTCGGCCTGATAAGCACGGTTGGGCGATGCACAGTTCTCGAGCAACGGAGTGAGCGTCGTTCCGAAGGCGATTACCCAAACGGTGATGTTCTTGTCGTTCTTTGCAAAGGTGCACAACTCTCCCAGCCGCGTTTCGGTGAGTGTATTCTGCGTGGCATTGGTTGGGATCGACCCGGTGGGGGTTCTGCGACGCGCGACTGCGGACATGCCCCAAGCATCATATCCACCGATACGCGTATCGGTCTCACCGTCGGTCATGAAGATCAGGTGGCGCGCGAACGTGCCATTTGCGGCGGCGGCCTGATGCTCTGCCGCAAACAGACCCTGGGGCGACATCAGGCGCAAGCCCCAGGTCATCCCGATGTCATGATATGTGAAGCCCGCCGGATTGAGAGCGGCAAGATAGGCTTCCAGGGTCGCGCTGTCGATCTCTGCCATCTTCAAAGCATAGGTCGGACAGGCACCATATTGGGTCGTGTCACCAAAAGGTGTGTAATAGTTAATGTTGGAATTAACGTTAACCACGCGTGTACTCGTGGCAGCAGCCCCGCTGAATAGCCACCCTGTGGTCGCGGTCACGTTGCTCTGGTTTCGGCCATAGACAACTCCGGGAAGATAAGGCTTCCATTGCGTGGTCGGGTCCGCGGGATTCGGCACCAGATCGATATCCATGTCGTGCCGCGGTACGTTGGCACCTTCGTCAGTACGGCGTGTTGCGCGCTCTTCAATACAGCCATTGGCCTTAGTCCAGGAAATCGTCCGATTGGTGTGATTGTTGCCCACCTGGGCTACGAAACTTCCAAAGCTGACAGGCTGGTCGCCCGCGCCCGCGCCCTTCAGCGCGGTCATAGAATAGCTAACAGGCTGGTAGAACCAGTGATAGATCGTCTGATCCGCGCCCGTGTTGCCCGCGTTGGGGTTGACGGAGACGGTCTCGGTGATCTCCTGAACGAGATTGTTGAAGTTCGTTGGTGTGATCCAGCAAACGCCGTTGATCAGGCCGGCAGAATAGGTGGTGCCGTTGCGTGTGCGGGTACGGGTGCGCGATCTTGGCAGGTTGGTCGCTGACGGTGTCCAAGCCGACCACGGAGTGTAGGTATCAGACAGCGAGTTGGCGGGTGGAACACACCTTTCAGACGAACCCTGGTATCTTGTGCCGGTGGCGCTGGAGCCGCTGGTGGTGGTGGTCACAGTCCTGGTCTGAGTGGCACCCTGCGTGCTTCCGGCCACGGTCGAGGTTCCGTCCGGAACCCGCGAATCATAGACTGCGTTATCCTGAATCCAGTCACGCTGCAGCAGATAGCCCACATTGACAGTGGAGGAATACGGGACGAATCCATAGCGGATCGTCGCACCGGCGGGCTTTACGCTTTGCAGCGTGTCGTAAAAGCTCTTGACCGAGGTTCGCAGCACCGAGATGCGGCTGGAGGTATCGCCAGGGTTGGTGTCGTTCATCGACAGAGTGGTGTCGAGGACGAACATCACATCCGTATTGCGCAGTTGAAGGTCCGCAGTGCAATCTGCACTGACGGTCTGATCGCCAAAATCGAACAATGCCATCAAGGTCATCGGCATCTGAACGCTAGCGACACCCGTGACCGCGCCTGAGTTGGAGGCGGTGTATTCGATGTCGATTTCGCCTGCACCGAACTTTCCGGTCGGGAAGTTGGTGTTGAAGAAATTCGTGGCCGTTTCTTCGTTGGCGTCTGTCCAGGTTAAGCCTGACATCGAGCGACGACCGGCCAGCGCGCCAGCATCGCAGGCCTGCTGCAAACGGGTCTTGGCAAGGTACAACCGACTGATGTCGACACCCCCGCCCACCAATGCCGCGAGAGGAAAAAATGCAGCGGCGGCGATCGCGAATGTATTACCCCGCTTGTCGCTCAAAAGATTGTTAAGAAATCTCGATTGCATTTTCACCTGCTTTTTCATCGATTGCCTCAACTTTTGCTAGGTAGATACCAAAAAACTTTGTTGTGCAGCCAGTTAGTCCGAAACTGACTCCTGATCCGGCCAGTTGATCTGGGCCTCGCCATTCACGATGGAAAAATTGCCAGGCCGTAGATGCTTTCCGCGCAGGAAACGGCGCAAAGTCGCCTCGTCGCCATCTAGGCAGATCAAGTTAATGGTCGCGGAGCAGATATGGTTACTTCAATGTTAACCTTGATCGGCGAGACGTTTTCGTGAAAACGCAGCACGCATGCAAACCCTTGAAACCCCTGTTTCTCCACTCGTCACGCTGGCGGTCGGCTATGGCGACCGGCAGGTCCGCGACTGGGCCCGGGCGCTGTTTGCCTTCGACGCGCAGATGGCGGGCATCGTGCTGCAGGCGCGCGAGCCGATGCTGGCGCAGATCCGCCTGCAATGGTGGCACGATGTGCTGGCCAAGCCGGTAGCGTCGCGTCCTTCGGCCAATCCGGTGCTCGCTGCCCTGGCACCGATCGAGGCGGATGGGCTGGCGCTGACCGATGCGCTGGGGCCGGTGATCCGGGGCTGGGAAGCGGCGCTAGAATGCGAGGACAGCGAGGCGGTCGCCGATTTCGCGGCGGGCCGGGGCCAGCTGTTCGCGGCCTTTGCGGGGCAGGGTGGCGATGCCGCCGATCTGCAGCGCATCGGCCAGGCCTGGGCGCTGTGGGACATGGTGCGCTTCCACCGGCGCACGGCTGCGCTCGATAGCGCCTTCGCGACGGTCGATGCACAGGCGCTGGCGCGCATTGCGCTTCCGGCCCGGCTGCGGCCCTTGTCGATCATCAACCGTGCGGTGCGGCTTGACATCGCCAGAGGTCGGCTGGATCGTCCCTGGGCCGGTCCCGGCCTGTTCGCACGGCTCGTCTGGCACGGGGTGACGGGGCGGTGACCGACTGACGAGAGGGGGAAGGGTGATGCGGATCCTGTTCGGCGGATTGGCGGCAATCGCCTTGCTGTTCGGCGGCTTCTTCCTCATCCGCGCACAGCAGCAGGATGACGAGCTGGCCGAGATCGTGGCCCCTCCGCCCGAGCCTCAGGACACCGGCCTGCCGATGGCCGATCCGGGCCAGCTGCGCGGTCCGGAGCCGCCGCAAGCGACCGAGATGACGCGCGAGGAACGCCGCTTTGCCCGGTTCGACCGCAATGGCGATCGGATCATCACCCGCGAGGAACTGCTCGCCAGCCGCACCAAGGCGTTCAAGGCGCTCGACAGGGACGGCAACAACCTGCTGACCTTCGAGGAATGGGCGGTGGCGACATCCGATCGCTTCGCCAAGGCCGATGGCGACCGCAACGGTCGCCTGTCGCCGGAGGAGTTCGCGACAACCCGGCCCAAGCGCCCGCTACAGCGCTGCAAATGCTGACTATTCGGCGGCGATGACCTCGCCGGTGCCTGCCAGCCAGCCTTGCAAGTCGGCGCGCGCGCGCGAGGTGTAAGCCTCCTTGCGCTGCTTCTTGTGCACCTTGTCCTCGGGCGGCGGGAACAGGCCGAAATTGACGTTCATCGGCTGGAAGTCGCTCGCCTCCGCTCCGCCGGTGATATGGCCGAGCAGCGCGCCCAGCGCCGTGGTGACCGGCGGCGTCTCGAGCGAGCGTCCCTGCAGTTCGGCCGCGGCAAAGCGGCCCGCCATCAGCCCGACGCTGGCGCTTTCGACATAGCCCTCGCAGCCGGTAATTTGCCCGGCAAAGCGGATATGCGGCGCCTTGCGCAGGCGCAGCTGGCCATCGAGCAGCCGCGGCGAGTTGATGAAGGTGTTGCGGTGCAGGCCGCCCAGCCGCGCGAATTCAGCCTTTTCCAGCCCCGGAATGCTGCGGAAAAGCTCGACCTGCGCGCCGTGCTTCAGCTTGGTCTGGAAGCCGACCATGTTCCATAGCGTGCCCAGCTTGTTGTCCTGACGCAGCTGCACCACCGCATAGGGCCAGCGCCCGGTGCGCGGATTGTCGAGCCCCACCGGCTTCATCGGGCCGAAGCGCAGCGTATCGACCCCGCGCGCCGCCATGACCTCGATCGGCATGCAGCCCTCGAAATAGGGCGTGTCCTTCTCCCATTCCTTGAACTCGGTCTTCTCGCCCTCGATCAAACCGCGATGGAAGGCGAGATACTGCTCCTTGTCCATCGGGCAGTTGATATAATCCTTGCCGTCCCCCTCGGGCCCAACCTTGTCCCAGCGGCTCGCCATCCAGCAGATGTCCATGTCGATGCTGTCGCGATGGACGATCGGGGCGATGGCATCGAAGAACGCCAGCGCATCCTCGCCGGTCGCCGCGCCGATCGACTGGGCGAGCGACATGGCAGTCAGCGGGCCGGTGGCGATGATCGTCGGGCCTTCGCCCGGTAGGCTGTCGATCCGCTCGCGCACGATCCGGATATTCGGGTGCTGGCTCAAGGCCTTGGTGACGATATCGGAGAAGATGTCGCGATCGACCGCCAGCGCCGAGCCAGCGGGCACCTTGGCCTTGTCCGCCGCCGCCATGATCAGCGAATCCAGCGTGCGCATCTCCTGGTGCAGCAGGCCGACGGCATTGCGATCGGCATCGTCCGAGCGGAAGCTGTTCGAACAGACGAGTTCGGCCAGGCCATCGGTCTGGTGCGCGGGCGTCATGTCGCCGCTGCCGCGCATTTCGGACAGGCGCACCTTCACGCCCGCCTGCGCGAGCTGCCATGCCGCTTCGGAGCCGGCCAGGCCGCCGCCGATGATGTGAATCTGGTGCTGGAAATCGTTGCTGTTGCTCATGCGCGTGCAGATAGCGCGTGTGTGGCGATTTGCCCAGCTTGCGCTTTATCCGTGTTCGGTGCCATCAGGAGGACGGATGCAAACGGGGGAAGATACATGGTCGTCAAACGCGCACTGGCGGAATCGCGGCCCTGGCTGCTGCTGAGCCTCGTGGCGGCGATCAGCTATTATTTCGTGAGCGATGCGCCGATCCCGGGCCTGTACCTGATGCTGTGGAAAGGGCTGGGCGTCGGCTTCTTGGCGGTGTTCGCCTTTGCCCGGCACCATTCGCGCGACGGGCAGCTGATCGGCGCGGTCATGACGCTGGGCGCGATTGGCGACATGGCGATCGAGATCGACATGATCTATGGCGCGGTCGCCTTCCTGCTCGGCCATTGTGTCGCAATCTGGCTTTATGCACGCCACCGCCGGGCACGCGTCACCTTCAGCCAGCGGCTGTTCGCGCTGCTGCTGGTGCCGGGCGTGGTGCTGATCGCCTGGGCGCTGCCCATGGACCGCAGCGGCGCAGCGGGCATCGCGTTCTACAGCCTGTTCCTCGCGGTCATGGCGGCCATGGCCTGGACCAGCGATTTCCCTCGCTATCGCGTCGGCACCGGCGCACTGATGTTCGTGGTGTCGGACCTGCTGATCTTCGCGCGGCTGGGGCCGCTCGAAGGCTCGGCCATTCCCGACTGGCTGATCTGGCCGCTCTACTATTTCGGCCAGTTCCTGATCTGCACCGGGGTGATCCAGAGCCTGCGCCACAAGGACCCGAGGGTCGCCGGTTGAAGCGCGGGGGTGCGCGTGTTATAACATTTGTATGAACAAGCCCCTCAAGCTCATCAAGATCGGCAATTCCACCGGCATCATCCTGCCCAAGGATGTGCTGGCGCATCTCAATGTCGAGCAAGGCGATGAGGTGTCGGTGGTCAAGCAGGCCGATGGCATCGCCCTCAAATCCGTCGATCCGGATTTCGACAAGCAGATGTCGGCGGCGCGCGATGTGATGGCGCGCTATCGTAACGCGCTGCGCGAACTGGCCAAGTGAGGTGGCTGACTGGATCTGGGTGCGGCAGGATGTCGTCCTGGCCCTGCACGACGAGCAGATCGCCGAACATGGCGGCTTGAGCGGCATTCGCGATCCCGCACTGGTCGAGAGCGCACTGGCGCGTCCGCTCAATCTAGCCGCTTATGGGGAGCCGGATGCCGCTGATCTGGCGGCAGCCTATGCCTTTGGCCTGGCGCGAAACCATCCTTTTGCCGATGGCAACAAGCGCAGCGCGGCCGTGGTTGCGCTGACCTTTCTGCTGCTCAAC
>Ga0155082_120_pt1 | contig 8660 bp, 3 predicted proteins | sample RifCSPhighO2_01_FD_106050 | JGI IMG/M metagenome (GOLD analysis project Ga0155082, IMG submission 106050) | Sphingomonadales bacterium RIFCSPHIGHO2_01_FULL_65_20 | reverse complement strand
TGGGGCACTTCGGTGCGCAGGATTTCTTGGGGATCTCCCGTGCGAGCTTGACGCTTGCCTGTACGCCTAGCTACACCGACAGCGGCACGACACGGACGACTGTCAGCACGGGACCGAATGGCCAGCAGCTGGCGGGGCTGACGGACGCGAACTGGTCGGCTTTCTCGAGCCTGCAGCAGACGGCCTTCGCCTACGACAGCTACGGCCGGGCGACGCACCAGCGCGCCCAGGCGGGCGGATCGACCCACAGCCTCGTCCAGGTCAGCTACGACGCCTCGGGTCGCCAGGACTGCGTGGCGACGCGGATGAACCCGTCGGCCTTCGCCAGTCCGCCGGCTTCGGCCTGCACCCTGGGCACGCCCGGCGCCTTCGGTTCCGACCGGATCACAAAGTACGGCTATGACGCCGCCGGCCAACTGACCTCGACCATCTCTGGCTATGGCTCCGGATCGCCGATCACCGAGAGCGCCACCTACACCGCCAACGGCAAGCCCCTGATCCTGACCGACGGCAAAGGCAATGTCTCGACCATGGTCTATGACGGCTTCGACCGGCTGAGCCGGATCCGCTATCCCAACGCCTCCGGCGGGGGCTCCTCGACCACGGACTATGAAGAATACGGCTACGACGCCGGCTCGAACGTCACCAGCTACCGCAACAGAGCGGGCGAGCTGATTGGCTTTGCCTTTGACGCCCTAAATCGCCAGACCGTCATGGGCGGATCGGCGATCGCGGATCGGACGTTCGCCTATGACCTGATGAACCGTCTGACGAGCATCAGTTACACGAGCGGCGGTGCGGGTTCGACGCGAACCTGGGACGCCCTGGGTCGGATGACCAGCGAGACGCAGAACGGCGTCGGCACGGTCAGCTACGGCTACGACCTGGCGGGTCGCCGGACGTCGATGCAGTGGCCGGACGGCTTCTGGGCCGCCTACGACTACAATCTCGCCGGTGAGCTGACTGCGGTCCGTGAGAACGGGGCGACCAACTGGAACCTTGCCTGGTTCGGCTACGACAACCTGGGCCGACGCACGGTCCAGGGCAACGCCAATGGCGCGAACACCTCATGGGGCTACGACGGCGCCGGTCGGCTGACGAGTTTGAGCCACGACCTCGCCGGCACGGCCAACGATCTGACGCTGAATTTCAGCTACAATCCGGCGGGCCAGATCGCCACGCGGACCATGTCCAACACCGCCTATGCCTATACGCCGGGCGCAGGTAGCACGGGCTACGTCAACAACGGCAAAAACCAAGTGACGGCGGCCGGGGGAACCGCCATCGGCTACGACGCTCGTCAGAACATCACCTCGGCTCCGATGGGGACCTATGGCTACAACGGCGCCAACGAACTGACCTCGGCTACGGTCGGAGGAACGACGACGGGCCTCAGCTACGATCCGGCCGGCCGGCTGTATCAGTCAGGCTCTACGCGCTTCCTCTACGACGGCGACCAAGCGATCGGGGAATACAACACCTCGGGCGGTCTGCTGCGGCGCTATGTGCCGGGCGTCGGCCTGGACAGCATCGTCACCGCCTATGAGGGGGCAGGCGCGACGGACCGCCGCTATCCGCTGTCCGACGAGCGTCAGTCGGTGATCTCGATCACCAACGGCTCGGCCGGCGTCATCGCCACCAACACCTACGACGAATACGGCGTGCCGGGCGCGGGCAACAGCGGCCGGTTCCAGTACACCGGTCAGATGTGGTTGCCGGAAGCGCAGCTCTATCACTATCGGGCCAAAGCCTATGCGCCGACTCTCGGACGGTTCATGCAGACCGATCCCATCGGGTATCAGGCAGGGGCGAACCTGTACGCCTATGTCGGGGCGGATCCAGTAAACTTCGATGACCCGAGTGGGCTCCAGGAAGCTCCGAGCGTTGGTGACGTTATTGTAAATGGGAAGAAAAATCCGTGCGGTTTTGGGGTTTGCGTGGACCCTGACGAGTTTGGTCGCCTGTACAGAAACGAAGATGGCGGTGGCGCCCCAAGAAGTGGTGGCTCTGCTAGCCGCGCGCGGGAGCGCAACTGTATCGCTCCGACTGATGGGCCCGTTTACATCGTGGGCGGAGGGCTAGATTTGAATCTTGCCGCTGGGGCCGGCTTCGCTCTCAATCGCTTCTCCATACCTTCAATAGGAGCGGAAGGTTGGGTTTTCACGGGAACCGGGTCAGCGGGATTGGGCGGGAGCGCGGGCGTATCGGTCGGGGTGATCGACACCGTCGGGCAATGGCTGGGTAAAGGCTACAGATTCGAGCTCGCTTTTGGCCCCGGCAGTTTAAATTTGGCGTTCGATAGCAACGGCAATTACGCTGGAGGAGAATTTGGCTTAGGAGCAGGAGGGGGAGTGTACGGTGGAGTTACCAAGACACGTATCAAATCGTCAAACATGCCGCTTTGTGGGGGGGGGCTAAATGATTAGAGTCCGATTTTACCGCTTTGTACTCTCTGCTCCGCCGCTGATATGCGGGTTTGGCTTGCTTTATTTTTTCATTAAACCTTTGAATATGTTAAGTTTAAACGTGCCGTTGGGGTGGGCGGTGGCGGCGTTGGGCGCGGTTTTGATGCCCATATTCTACATTGTTTTTTCATGCCCATGTTGCGGCAAATCTCCATACGCATTCGGTCAGGGGGCATTTAGCTTCTTTGGATCACCATTTCCTCAAACCAAGTGCTCTTCGTGCGGATTTGATATGAAGTCGGGGATGGGCTGTGCGGACAAAGTGGATTCCAAGTCACCTGATCAATGATTCATGGTTGGTCTTCGGAGAAGACAGTGTTTGTTGATGCGGGAGGGGCGTATTTATTTCTGCCAGTCGTTATAGGTTTCTGCCCAACTGCCCTCCTGCATTCAATAAGGTGGTGTCGTTCCAAATGAAAATGCTCGATCTGTTCAGACTATACCCATCTCTCCGCTTCCAATCGGGGGACGCTGCGCCATCCGCCCGACGCGCTTGGTCGATGCTTTACGCGACGATATAACGCCCGGACGCCTCGACCAGACGCGTGACCGCCTCGCGCTGTTCGAGAGATCGAGCTTGTGCCATGCTCGGACGAGACGGCCGCAGCCCGGCGTCCCTTGGTCGGTCTCGCCTAGGAGCTCAGACGCCTCGCACTTCAGGGCTTCCGCCGCCAGGACGAGCCTTAAGTCGGCCACACGCGTCTGAATGCACGCCGCTCCGTGGCCTACGCAGCCGGCGACATAAAGGCGATGTCTGCTGCGGGATCGCATGGCGGCGATGGCCAAGGCGCTGGAGCGCGATCCGCAAATGGAGCCGCTGCTACGCAATCGCCAAGCGGCGCTCGGTATCGAGACGGAGCCAAGACGGTCGCTGGCAAAGACGCTCGTGACCAGCATTGGCGCTGAGCGTGGGCGCGGCCGAGGCATGGGTATCTGAGCAGAGGAGCCGGTCTGATGGATACCGACGAAAGCGATGTGGGAGGCGAGGTGACCGCCGAGTCATTCGAGGCTTTGCGGCGAGAGGTGGCGCTTAGGCGGCTGGGCGTGGAAGCTCTGTCCGGAGAACGACTCGAGCAGCCGGACTACACCGAGACACTTGGACAGTTTGCAGCAAATATGGCGAGCAGTTCCGCGGCGATGGGCCGTTCGGTTGAGCGGGGAGCGTTGAGCCTGACGCCCGAGGACATGGCACGCGAGATCAGAAGTGCTCAGGGGTATGCACGCAGGGAAGCGACGGAGGTGACGCGGGATGCCATGAGGCATCTGTCTGCGGCTGCGGGAGAACTCGGACGCTGGATTGACCATGCGCGCACCGCCGATCGGCAGAACCGCAGGCTGCTGCAGGTTGGGATTGCAGCGGGGGTCCCTGGATTGGTGGCCGGTGGCGTTCTGTTTCGGCTGTTTTGAATCAGTGATGCGCCCCTGAAGACAAGTCGGGATCTTAGCCGCCTTCTGAACCCATGCCATCTCTCAACGAGCGCACGCATCCATGCGGGAGCCTGCTCCTGGGCTGATGCGCGGAGAATTCCTGAGACGATCGAGGCTGCCCAACGGACCGCGCCTACTCGTAGGGAATTTTCCTCTCGCTGGAGTTGATAAAGCTTGACTGGAGCCGAGGATCGTCGAAGTCTGATTGTCGAGCTTTGGGGGATGCGATGCGATTGTTCGGGAGTGCGTTTGCCATGGGGCTTGGGCTGGCTTCAGCTGCCATGGCTCAGGAAACCCAGACCTACACTTATGATGTTCATGGTCGGCTGACGCGCGTAGCGCGAGCGGTAGGGACGACGACCCGGACGACGAACTACGCCCTCGATAATGCCGACGGCCGTACTCAGAGGGCGACCACCGTCACGACTAGCGCCGGCCTGACGGCGCAGGCGGAGGCTGAACGTGAAGTGACGGATGCACCGGTCGCTGACAGTTCGGAAAGTCCCGCCTCAGCGTCCTCAGCCGACGCTTCCAGCGACGAACAGGCGGTTCCCACCCCAATTTCTACTCCGGCTGTCTGAGGTCTCCCATGCGCCATCCTCTCAAGGCAGCGTTGCTGATCAGCAGCGCATTAATCGCCACGCCCTCTCTGGCGCAGTCGGTGCTTTCGGCTCCGCCGCCCACTCAATACATCGTCGATGAACGCGGCGTGGATGTGCTCGCCGGCACATTCAATCTTTCGACGACCGATGTGGTGATCGGTCCGCCCGACCAGGGCGGCATGGTCTACAGCCGTTCGTTTGCGGGGACCGGCTGGCGCGACAACCTGATGAGCGCAGTCGAGCGCATCGGCACGACGAGCACCTATGTCGTCAGCATCGGCGGCTATTCTGAATCCTTCACCAAGAGCGGCTCTACCTATACGCCGGCCATCCCGCGCGGCTCCAAGCTGGTCGACACATCCTCATTGATCCTGACCTGGACCTGGGCCGATGGAACAGTCGTGGTGTTCGACAAGAATCTGAGTACGGGGTTCTCGCCATGGGGCGGCAATTTCGGCCGCGCGATCTCTATCACTCGTCCGAACGGCGAGCGGACGGATCTGACCTACGAAACGGCTGTCATCGAAGAGACCATTCCCTTGCAACGGGCGGTTCGGCTTCTTTCGGCGCAGAACAACCACGGTTATCGACTGGTTATCCAGTACGAGATGATGTCGGGGCCGACCACATCGGAACAGTTCGGCGCCTGGACGCGGATCACCGGCGTCTCTGGCCGCAATATCAAGGACGATTATTGCGATCCTGAGTTCTGCTACAGTGTAGCAGGTCCGCGCCCTCAAGCCACCTACGTTACTGGCGACAGTTATTCGACGGTCACGGATGCGTTGGGTCAAGCCACCCGCTACGAATATTACACGACCGATCGCCGCATGACGGGCATTCGCCTGCCCGGTAGCACCACCAACGACATCAGCATCGCCTACACGTCCAACCGGGTGTCGTCGGTTCAGGCCGGTTCCAGCAGTTGGACCTATGCCTACAGCGACGCCGCCGGGGTTCGCACCACCACCATCACTGATCCGGCCAGCGGCGTTTCCACGGCGAGGTCGAACATTTCGGCGCAGTTGCTGAACAGTTTCACCGACCCGCTGACCCATACAGTCAACTATGCCTACAATTCCGGCCGGGTCAGTCAGATCACCCTGCCACGCGGCAACAGCGTCACCTATGCTTATGACGGTCGCGGCAACATCACTCAGACCACCTGGACGCCCGTCGCGGGCTCGGGGCTGTCAAACATATCGACCTCCGCCTCCTTCGCCGCCACCTGCACCAATCCGATTACCTGCAATCTGCCGACCACGACGACGGACGAGCGCGGCGGCGTCACAAACTATACATGGGACGCCAGCCACGGCGGCCTGACGGCGGTAAAGGCCCCTGCGCCTACGTCCGGCGCCGTGCGGCCTGAGACCCGGATCACCTACGGGGCGCGTTCGGCCTGGATCAAGACCGGCCCCTCGACCTTCGGCCCCATGGCGACAGCGATCACTGTGCCCCTGACCCAATCTGAATGTGTCACGGCGGCGAGTTGTGCAGGAACGGCCGGCGAGGTCCGAACCACCTTCAACTATGGCGCCACGGCCTCAGGCAATAATGTGCTCGCCACGACGGTCTCGACCGGATCCGGCGACGGCGTGCTGACGGCCTCGACCGGCATGGTCTATTCGTCCAACGGCGATCTCGCCTCGATCAATGGCCCCTTGCCCGGCACGACTGACGCCGTTCACCTCCGCTACGACCTGGAGCATCAGTTGCTGGGCGTGGTCGGTCCTGATCCTGATGGTAGCGGCCCGCTCAAGCGTAGGGCGCAGCGCAACACCTATGACGGTCGTGGGCAACTGACCCTTCAGGAGCAAGGGACCGTGGATGGCCTGACGGACGCCAACTGGGCCGCCTTCGCCAGTCTGCAACAGGCAACGGTCGCCTATGACACGCTCGGGCGCCCGATCCGCACCGCCATTCAGGCGGGCGGAACGACCTATGGCGTATCGCAAAGATCTTATGACGTTCTCGGTCGGCTTGACTGTGTCGTCACCCGAATGAACCCGACGACGTTCGGGTCACCTCCGACTTCCGCGTGCACACCGGCAACGGCGGGCGCCTTTGGGCCAGACCGCATCGTCAGATACGGTTATGACGCGGCCTCGCGCCTCACATCGACCACGAACGGCTACGCCGTCAGCCCTATCGGCGAAAGCCTGACGCGCGACGCCAACGGCAATCCGGTCACCATGACCGACGGCAAGGGCAACGTCTCTACCTTGGTCCACGACGGCTTCGACCGGATGGCCCGACTGCGCTATCCCAACGCCTCGGGCGGCGGCAGCTCGACGAGCGACTACGAGGACTATGGCTATGACACCACCTCCAACGTCGTCAGCTTCAGGGATCGGGCCGGGATCGTCTCCACCATCACCTACGACGCATTGAACCGCGACACGGCGCTCGATCTTCCAGGGACCGCGTCGGATGTGACCGTGAGCTACGATCTGCTGGATCGGCTGACCGGCATGACCGGCGGCGGTCAGACACTGACCTATGCGTGGGACGCTTTGGGGCGTCAAACCAGCGAGAGCGGACCTCTGGGGACGGTGTCGTCACAATATGATCTTGCAGATCGTCGAACCCGTCTGATTTGGCCGGACGGGCTGTATGTCGGCTATGATTATGATCTCTACGACGCCTTGACGGCGGTGCGGGAAAACGGGACCGCTTCGGGAGCAGGCGTCCTCGCCACCTACGCCTACGACAACCTGGGTCGCAGGACGTCGGCGGTCTTCGGGAACGGCGCCAGCAGCGCCTTCGGCTGGGACGCCATGTCACGACTGACAAACCTGTCCCACAACCTGGCAGGCACGTCGGCGGACGTGAGCATCGCTCTTGGATACAATCCGGCCGGTCAACTCGTCTCTCGGACGCTTTCGAACACTGCCTACGCTCATACGCCAGGCGCCGGAACGACCAGCTACGCCAACAACGGCTTGAACCAGGTCACAGCCGTATCAGGCGCCGCTGTGACCTATGACGGCCGACAAAATACAACCGGCGCGCCAGACGCCACCTACACCTATGATAGCCTCAGCCGATTGAGTGCGGCCACACGATCGGGCGCGACCACAAGCTACTCGTCCGACCCCGAGGGGCGCCTCTATCAGTCGTCGGGCGCGGTATCCGCCCGGTTCCTCTACGACGGCTGGCAGTTGATCGGGGAATATCCGTCCAGCGGCTCGACCATCACCCGACGCCATGTGCCCGGTCTGGGGCTGGACGATCCGATCGCCAGCTATGAGGGCGCGGGGGTAGCGGACCGGCGTTGGCTTATGGCCGACGATCTGGGGTCTGTCATGGCCGTGGCGAACGGCGCGGGGGCGGCCGCGACCATCAATACCTATGACGAATACGGGGTGTCCGGCTCAGCCAACGCGGGACGGTTCCAATACGCCGGGCAGGCCTGGCTGCCTGAAGCCGGCGTCTATGCCCTCAGAGCACGCGCCTATGTGCCGGGGCTGGGCCGGTTCCTGCAACCCGACCCTATCGGTTATTCAGGCGGCGCAAACCTCTACACCTATGTCGGCGCTGATCCGGTCAACTGGACCGACCCTCTGGGCCTGTCTCGGATAGATGTGGGCGGGCGGCCGTATTTCGTCTGCGCCATCAACGATACGCCCGAGGTCGGGACTTGGGCCGGAGGAATATCTTCGTGCTCCGAGGGCCGGACTACCGGAAGGCCAGGAGGGACGAACACTTCGGGAACCGGGTTCATTCCAAATACGGGGTCTCCCGGGGGCGGCATCGGCGGGGCCTTTCCTGGCGCGGGATTTTCGGGGCCGCCCATTCAAAGCGATCCGCAGTATGCACCGTTCCAGGCGGCTTATCAGGCAGCCAGCGAGCGTAACGAAATCTACGCCGAGCCGATTCTCTTGTTCATTCCAGCTGCACCGGCGATCAAGGTGTTCCGAGGCGCGGGCCTACTCTCCCGCCTCGCTGCTCGCGTAGGGCGGGGCTGCAATTGTTTCGTCGCCGGGACAGAGGTGCAGACATCCGACGGCTTGAAACTGATCGAGCAGATCGCCGTCGGCGATCAGGTCTTGGCGCGGGATGAACTGACCGGCGAAACCGTATTCAAGCCGGTCGTGGCTTTGATCGCCGGCAGCGAACGGGAAATCTGGGAGGTAATGGTCGAAACGACTGATGCCCAAGG
>Ga0155082_117_pt3 | contig 9618 bp, 6 predicted proteins | sample RifCSPhighO2_01_FD_106050 | JGI IMG/M metagenome (GOLD analysis project Ga0155082, IMG submission 106050) | Sphingomonadales bacterium RIFCSPHIGHO2_01_FULL_65_20 | reverse complement strand
CGCCAAGCCGCCACCGTTAGACCTCAGGAATGAGGGGTCCTTATTCGACGCCGATCACACCGCTAACGGGGTCCCTTTTCCACGCCGATCCACACGTCATGCCCCGCGCGAGCCGAGCTTGGCGTACGTTCTGGCCGAATGTCGTACGCAACTCCATCGCCACAGGCACACGGAATTGGTCGCTCCGGACCAGTCACTATAGTAACCATTCGCCGGGTCAGTTAGATTCTAGGGCGGCCAGTGGGAGTGACTCTCCGGCACGGTTAGGCGGAGGGCATCCGTGTCTTACGGATCTGATCAACTGCAGGATCACAAGCGGCGCGCCGTGTTGGCCATCTATGACCGTTATGCCGATTGGTTGAAGGCAAGACTGGTGAGGCGGTACGGCGCGCAGGATGCGGAGGATCTGTTTCAGGAGACTTGGTTGCGCGTCGCGCCTTATCAAGCCGCCGGGGGCATCCGGCATCCCAAAGCGCTTCTCTTGCGCATCGCGTCAAACATCGCCGCGGATTTCTATGATCGGCGAAATCGCCGGGATCGACACGCACATGCAGTTGGCCAACTGGAGGGCTGGGGCTTTGAAATGCCCGCCCAGGCCGATGAAGTGCTGGCGAAGCAGCTCGTGCTTGGCTTGCCTGTGCCCCTTCGCGATGTCTTTGTGCTATCCCGGTTCGGCGGTCTGACGAACAGCCAGATCGGCGAGCAGCTCGGGATCAGTCCCAAAACCGTTGAGTGGCGCATGACCAAGGCCCTGGCTCACTGCGCAGCCCAGCTTCGGCGCTAGAGATGGGGCGCATCATGACCAACCCGAAGGTCCGGGTTGAAACCGCTGAGACCGAGGCGGCCGCCTGGCACGTCCGGCTGGGCGTGCGGAACGTCAGTACCGCCACGATCGAAGAATTCTTTACCTGGCGCTCGGAGCCGGCGAACGCGGAAGCGTATCGGCGCGTCGAGAAGATCTGGGCGGATGCCGGCAAACTGGTGGACGACCCCGAAATCGCCGACGCGCTCGAGGCGGCGATGTCGCGCAAGGCGGGCGCGGCCTCGTCCCGAGGTGTGCCGCGGACCCTGCTGGGCTTGGCCGCGGTCGGCGCGGCGGCGGCCTTGGCGATCGGCGCCTGGGCCTGGCAGCAGAGCCGGACTGTCTTCGCCACCGGCGTGGGAGAGCAGCGCCTGGTCCAGCTGGCGGACGGGTCATCGATCCGGCTGGACACGGCGTCGCGGATCAGGGTCCGCTTCGCGGACGATCGTCGCCTGGTGGATCTGGAGCGCGGCCAGGCGCTGTTCACCGTGGCGCACGATCGGGACCGTCCGTTCATCGTCGACGCCGGCGCGACACAGGTGACGGCGGTCGGCACGGTGTTCGACGTGCGAAGGGATGGAGCGACGGTGCGCGTGACCCTGGTGTCCGGAGCGGTCGATGTGACGCCGCAAGGCGAGGGGAGGGCGGTGCGGCGGATGACCGCCGGCGAGCAAACCCGCGTCAGCTCCAATGGACTCGACACCCAGGCCGCCGACGTGGACGTCGAAACCAGCTGGACGGACGGGCGGATCGTCTTCCGCGATACGCCACTGCGCCAGGCCGTATCGGAGGTGAACCGGTATTTGACCGCGAAGATCGAACTGGACGCCACGTCGCTCGACGCCGTCCCGGTCAACGGCGTGTTCAGGACCGGGGACCGCGACGCCTTCGTCTCGACGGCTTCGCAGGTGTTCGACCTGGAAGTCTCTCCGGGTTCGGATGGAACCGTTCGGCTGTCAGAGCGAAAAAATAATTGAGAAACCTCTCCGGGGTTACCCGGGGTCTGAACCGTCTCTTCTCTGACGTCGCGTGGCGTCGAGGGGAGCCATGAATATGAGTCGCTCGAGTCTTCTGTCCGGCAGCGCGCTAGTCGCCTGTGTTCTCGCCGTCAGCACGACGGCCTGCGCCCAGGAAGCGCGCGAGTTCAACATCCCGGCGGGGTCGCTGCGGGATGGTCTGACCCTTTTTGCGACCCAGGCCGACCAGCAGATACTCTTCGCCGGGGACCTGGTCGCCGAACGGCGGACTGAAGGTCTGCGCGGACGGTTTACGCCCTCCGCCGCTCTGAACCGGTTGCTGACGGGATCCGGCCTGACCTGGTCGGAGACCCGTCCCGGCGTCATCTTCCTGCGCCGCGTCGCCGGGGAGCCGTCCGGGGAGGCTGTGACACAGCTGGACGAGGTGGTGGTCACCGGAACGCTGTTGAAGTCCTCCGGAGATCTCGCGTCGCCGGTGGTGATTCTGGACCGGGACGCCCTGGATCGTCTCGGCCGAGGCACGGTGGCCGAAGCGCTGACGGATATCCCTCAGAACTACGCCGGGGCGGGTACACCCATCGTGCAGCTTGCGAGCGCCGACCGGGGCGGATCCAACGCCGTGGTGGCGACAGGCGTCAATCTGCGGGGCCTCGGACCGGCCTCGACCCTTGTCCTCGTCAATGGCCGCCGTTTGGCGGGGACTGGATTTCGGGGCGAATTCGCAGACGTTTCCGCGCTGCCGTCGGCGGCGGTCGAGCGGGTGGATGTCCTGCTCGACGGGGCCTCAGCCCTGTATGGGGCCGACGCCGTGGCGGGCGTGGTCAATGTGATCATGCGCCGCCAATTCGACGGCCATGAGACCCGGTTGCGCGCCAGCGCGGCCGAAGGCGGGGCAGAGGATCTGATCGTCTCTCACCTGGCGGGACGTTCCTGGACAACCGGCTCGGCCTATCTGTCCTATGAATACCAGACGACCAACGCCCTGAGTTCGTTCGACCGGCCCTATACGGCGGACGGAGATTTGCGGCCCTTCGGGGGGACGGACCGCCGCAACCTGTTCGGCTCGCCGGGCAATATCGTCGCCTTCAATCCGGCCGTCGGTGGCTTCGTCTCGCAATACGCGATCCGGCCCAATGCTTCAGGCTCCGCCCAGTCTCCGGCCGATTTCGAGGCGGGGGCCACCAACCTGACGTCGGTCTCGCTCGGGGCCGACCTCATTCCCTCCCTGGAGCGCCACAGCGTGTACGGCCGGATCCGACAAGGGCTCGGCGAGCGGATCGATCTGACGGCGGACGTGCGGTACAGCCGCCGTGCGTATGAGTTCGCCAGCCCCTCCAGCATCGGCCTGTTCACGGTAACGGCGGCCAACCCCTTTTTCGTCTCGCCGACCGGAGCGCCAGCCCACACCATCGCCTATGCGTTTCAGGGTGATCTCGGCCAGACGCGCACGGCCGGCACGTCAGAGAGCTTTGGGCTCACCGCCGGGATCGACTGGGACCTCGGAGCCGGCTGGAGCCTGGACGGCTATCTGGCGACTGCCGGGGAAGGCGGGGAGAGCGGCATCACAGGTCGGGTGAACACCCGCTTCCTCAATGAGGCCCTGGGTGCGACGCCGGACGATCCGGCCACGCCCTATCGCGCGGCGGCGGACGGCTTCTTCAATCCGTTCGGGGCGGGCGACGCCAATGGCCGCGCCGTGCTCGATTTTATTTCCCAAGGGTTCTCAGAGGCGCGCGACCGCAGCCGGGCCAGGTCCGCCAACCTGCTCGTCGCCGGGCCGCTGTGGACGCTCCCGGGCGGAGACCTGCAACTGGCCGTGGGGGCTCAGGCCAGGCGCGAAACCTTCGAGACCCGGACGACCGCATTCGGCTCCACGGCGGCTCCGGTGACCACGGTCACGCCCGAGCAGGGGCGATCCATTCGGGCCGTCTTCGCCGAGGTCCGGGCGCCGCTCGTGGGTCCCGACAACGCCCGGCCGGGCCTGCGGCGGCTGGAGATTTCGGCGGCGGCGCGGTTCGAGGACTACAGCGACTTCGGGACGACCACCAATCCCAAGCTCGGCCTGGTCTGGTCGCCGCTGGACTCCCTGTCGCTGCGGACATCTTGGGGCACGTCTTTCCGCGCCGCCTCCCTGCCGCAGGTTTATGACGCCGCCCAAACCACGGTCACCTTCGTCCCCCGCGCGGACGGCGCGCGCGTTCTGTCGCTCTTCCGCTTTGGCGGCAATCGGGACCTCAACCCCGAAACGGCCGAGACCGTGACGGCGGGTTTCGACTATCGCCCTGCCAGGGGGGCCAGTTTCAGCGCCAACTGGTTCGACACCCGGTTTTCCGACCGGATCGCCCAGCCCGTGACCGAGAACCTGGCCGGCGTCCTGACCGACCCGTCGCTGGCCCCGTTCGTCGTCCTGGTGAATCCGGGGAGCAGCGCGTCTGACCTCGCCTTGGTCGAAAGCTTCACCAACCAACCCGATTTCGCCTTCGCCGGAGTGTTTCCGTCCACGGCCTTCGGGGCGATCATCGACGGGCGCTGGGTGAACACCGGTGCTGTGCGGGTGAGAGGCATCGACCTCTCCGGTCGCTATCCGCTCGAAGCGGCCGGTGGCCTGATCGCCCTCGAGGGCTCGGCGTCCTACATTCTGGACTACCAAAGCCGCACGACGCCCGCGGCCGAGCCGCGCGCCCTGGCCGGGGTGGTTGGCTTTCCGGTGCGGCTGAGGTCACGCGTCGGCGCCTCATGGACTCGCGGGGACCTCGGTGTCGGTCTTCACTGGAACCATGTCGCGGCCTATGAGGACCGCGCCGGCGCGGAGATCGACGCCTGGAACACCGTCGACGCCCAGGCGAGTTGGGGCCCTGCGGCCGGTCCGCTCGAGGGCCTTCGCCTTGCGCTGACCGTGCTGAACCTGTTCGACGAGGATCCGCCGTTCTACGACGCGCCGACGGGCTTCGGCTTCGATGCGGGGCAGGCGTCCATGCTGGGCCGGACGGTCTCGCTCCAGCTGACCCGGCGCTGGTGAGGGCGAGCCATGATCGGACGCCTGCAACACCACCTTTGGGTGGTCGCGGCCCTGCTGTGCCTGGCGACCGGCGCCCATGCCCAGACCCGGTCGCTCACGGTCGACGACATCGTCTCGACCGAGGCCTTTGGACGGGCATCGATCGCGCCGAATGACGCCTGGGCGATCTATGAGAAGCGCGGGCCCTATGACACGGCGCCGCGGTTCGACCTCGGCCCGCGTTCTCAGTGGGCCATCACGGACCTGTGGCTCCTGGACCTGAGACGCGCTGGAGCCGCGCCCGAACGGCTGCTGCCGGGCGAGGAGCCCGGACTGCTCCGGGGTCCCTGGTCTCCCTCGGGCGACCGCCTCCTGGTCCAGCGCTTGCGCGGCGATCGGTTGGAGTTCGGCGTGGTCGATGTGGCGGACCGGACAGTCCGCTGGACGGGCCTCGCGCCAGAGATGCCGACCGCGGGCGCCCAGGCTGAATGGGCCTCGGATGACCGACTGGTGCTCCTGACCCGGCCGGACGACAGCCTTCCCTGGCTCCTGGCCTATTACGGCGGCAGTCAGGCGGAGACAGAAGCGGCGTGGCGGCGCACGGCGGAAGGGCGGCGTCCCGCCCGGACCGTCGTCGACACCCGCGCTGGCGTCGCGGCGCCCGAGACGGCGGGGGCCGGGCAGGCGTTGGTCCTGATCGATCTGACGAGCGGCGTCCGGCGGACCCTGGCGCGCGGCCAGATCCGCGACTTCGCCGTCTCCCCGGACGGGACGCGCGTCGCCCTCCTGTCCGGTGACGGTCTCACGGCGGTCCGACCGGAGGTCATCGTGCAGATGGCCGTTCCCGATCGACAGCGACTGAGGATCCTGAATCTCCAAGGCGAGGGCGAGACGGCGCCGTCGGTCGAGCTGGATGTAGCGCCACATCTGCTGCGCTGGGCACCCGAATCCGAGGCCCTGCTGGTCTGGGCGCGACGGGACGGCCAGCGATGGGAGGAGGGCGGACTGATGCGGATCGGACGGGCCGGCGCGGCCGTGGAGATCTCGCGCGGCGACTTGGCCGTCCGGCCCGCGGGAACCGAGATCGACACCCTGCGGGGGGTCCAGGCCGATTGGATGGGGGCGACACCCGTGCTGTACAGCCGGCCTGTGGGCGGCGACCGGTTCGACTGGTACGCGCTGGCACCGGGTCGGCCCGTCAGAAACCTGACCGGGGACCTGACGGGCGCGCCCTCGCGACTGGCGGCGGTGAGTGGAGACACCCTGTATTATTTCGCGGACTCGGCCTTCTGGGCATCGGACGCGACGGGGCGGCGACGGCTGACGCCCATCGGCCAGCCGGTCTCGGAGATCATGATCGGGGACATCGAGAAGCCGTTCCGGCTGCGGGTCAACGACGCACCGCGTCGAGACTGGGCGACGGCGCTCGGCGCGGAAGGAGAGGTTCTGGTGGTGAACGGCGCGAGCGAGCGCAGGCGGGTGGGCCCCGCCCGAGTGTCGCCCGAGGCGCGGGTGCTGGCAGCCTCGGCGAATGCAGCGATCACCCTTGATCACATGCAGATGGTCGAAACCCTGAGCGTAGTCCGCCCGGACGGGGCCCGGCCGCTCGATCAGGTCAACGCCGGACTGGCAGACGTCGCCCTGGCCGGGACTGAGCCCCTTGACCATGATGATGCCTTCGGGCGCCCGACCCGCAGTTGGCTGTTCCTGCCTAGGGGTGTTTCCCCGTCGGCGGTCAGGGGGATCGTCGTCGAGGTCTACCCGGGATCCGTGGACACCGGCGCCTGGGCCGGTCCGCTGGCTTTGACCTACGGCCTCAGGGCCTCCGTTCTCGCCGGGGGCGGCTATGCCGTGATCAGCCCGTCGATGCCAAACGACCGGGACGGAAGCAACTCGGTCGACTTCTATGTCCGCAGCGTCGATGCGGCCGTCGACGCTGCCTTGGCTGTCCATCCTGACCTCCCGAGGGACCGTATCGCCATCGCAGGGCACAGTTTCGGGGGGACGGTGGCCTTGGCGATGGCTGGTCGGACGACGCGCTACCGCTCCTACATATCGTGGGCCGGCACGTCCGAGATGTTCAGCAAATGGGGCGAGTTCGCTCCGGTCACCCGAATCCTCACCGAAGGCGGTCACATGATGCGGAATCAGCAGGGTTGGGTGGAGACGGGGCAGGGCGGCATGACCGGACCGCCCTGGACCGCCTTGAGCGGCTACACTGCCCGCAGTCCTTATCTCGCGGCGGACCGCATCACCGCCCCGGTGCTGCTGATCACCGCCGACAAGGATTTCGTGCCGATGTCCCAGTCCGAGCTCATGTTCAGCGCCCTCTACCGGCTCGGAGGGACAGCGCGACTGGTGACCTATTGGGGCGAGGAGCATTCCCTGTGGAGTCCCGCCAACATCCGCGACGTCTATGCGCAGATCTTTGACTGGCTGGAGCGGACTTTGGCTGACCCTTCGCCCGTCAGTCCCTCGCAGACAACCGTCGCTCCCAGACCCGGACCCACCCCTCGAACGCGGCCGCAACCATGATTTCGGCGTAGGGCCCGCGCCAGGTCAGGCTTTCGCGGGTGAGCCGGGCGTCGACGGCTGCGCGGTCGAGAATGCCTTCGGCCGCCAGACGACCGTCCAGCAACCACGGCCGAAGCACATCCAGGCTCTTCAGAATTCTGCGGCCATAGAGCCAGGTCAGGTCGCCCTTGGAGGGCCTTTGGACGACCGCCGCCGGCAGACGGTCGGCGAACGCGTGACGCGCCAATCCCCGATCCCGGCCTCCGAGCGTCATGAGTGGTGCAGGAATCGCGAGGCAGGCCTCGATCACCGGCAGGGAACAGAGGGGATGAAGCACCTCGACGGCCTCGCTCTGCAGGGACGGCGCATGCCGCGTCATGTTGTCGATGACGCCGGCGATCTGCAACGTCTTGGCTGGCCCGAGCAACGCCCGGTCTTCGAGCCAAGGGTGCACCGGACCCTCCCCGGTCGTCGCGGCCAATAGCGCGGGGTCGCGTCGAGGAAGCGGGCCGGGAGCGCGGTGATGCCGACGGGCACTTTGGTACAGGGTCCAGACCGAGACTTCGGTCGATACCGCCAGACGCGGCACGTCAGGAGAGAGGAGGGCGCGAAAGCCCTTCTCCATCCAGAGATCGGTGAAGACGTCGGGTGTGGCGGGCACGAGCACGGAATCGCCGCCCTTGCCGGTCATCACTGCGGCGCAGTCCGCCTCGGTCAAGCGACGGGCCCAGTCAAGGTCATGATGGATGTCGAGGGCGTTGACCCCCGGCCGCAGGTCTCCGGAAATGCGCTCAAGGGTCGCCTCCGTGATCAGGCCGTCGGCCAGTGGAACGCTCTTCGGGGCGATCCCGAGTCTGTCCGCCAGAGCCGTGACCCAAAACCGCTCGTCGGACTCCGGGGTGGGGCCGTGTGCGTTCAGCCAAAGCGTCACGCGGTCCCGGTTTCGCTGAATCAGGCTCGAGGCGACGATGCTGGAATCGAGGCCCCCGGAGACCTCCGCGGCGAGTGACGGCGCAATGGAAGCCAGGCCGTGGACGGTTTCATCCACGGAAGACCGGAGCAGGGCGACGGCGCCTTCTCGGTCAATGCCGCGCCGCCGTCCGCGAAGCACCAGATCCGAAGGCCTCCAGACCTCCACGGCGGGAGAGTCTGCGGAGAGGGGCTGGACCGTCCCTGGAAACACCTCCAGCGGTCCGTCGAGCGGTAAATCCCCCGGTGCTGACAGTGGGTCTTGCAAGGCGGCGGCGAGTCGTTGGAAATTAATGCGCCAGGGAGGTCGCAGGTGCTGGATCAGCCACTGCGGCATGTTGGAGGCCGCGAGCGTCAGGCCATGCTGGGTCCAGGTGATGCAGGGTAAGGCGCCGGACGGATCGCGCAGGAGATGCGAGGCGGGGCCGTCCCCCGAACACCGCACGCCGATGAAGCGGCCCCAGAACCGGGCCAGAAGCTTGCGTTCATAGGCATAGGGATCATCATCTCCTGTGGTGGGCAAATCGGGCGACACGCGGTTGAACACGTCGCCGATCAGCCTCCAGGGGCCGACGGCCAGGGTAGATGGTGCGCGCGGGCCACCGACCGCCAGCCAGACGCAAGGGTTGAGCTCGGCGATGGCCAGTCCATTTGAACGGGCAAGATGGCGAAGGTGTTCGGAGAGGGCCATCGCGGCTGGGTCGCGACCGCGGCTGACCATGAGATACGATCCCACGTCAGGCGGCCATGATGGGTGTGTAGCCCTTGACCCGGGCAAGGGTGTCGCCGACGACCATGTCCCCGATCTGCAGCCAGCAATGGGCGGCGAAGGGCCAGGTGCGGACGCCGAAGATCCAGTCGACCTGGACTCCGCGCGCGACCAGCAGCCGCTTGAGCTGGAAGGACCGCTGCAAACACTCGCCTTCCAGCGGCAACCATGGAAGGGCCCCTCGGAAGGCCGCGACCGACCGGCCGAGCCGAAGTGGATCCAGATTTAAACGCCGCGAGCGGTTCGGCTGGGCGGAGCGGATCAAAAGAGGAAAGGGGCGGCCTTGAAAAGCCAGCGTCGCGACGGCCATCCGGACCCCTGCTCGAAGTATCTCAGCAGTCGACACGGCAGGGCAGGGCGTCAGTTCGCGGGACGGCGGCGCCGCGACCCGACGCGGCCGGACCGGCGGATCCATTTGCGCCAATCCCGGCGCGACAAGGGCGCGGGCCGTCGCGTCGTCAGCGACCTGAAGGCTTCCATCGGCCTTGACGGTCAGCCATCCGGCGGCGTCGACCAGGCAGGCATAGCTGTCAGCATTCACGTCGAGGACGATGATGTCCTCGCGCACCTGCGCCAGGAAGACGCCGTC
>Ga0155082_114_pt1 | contig 10608 bp, 8 predicted proteins | sample RifCSPhighO2_01_FD_106050 | JGI IMG/M metagenome (GOLD analysis project Ga0155082, IMG submission 106050) | Sphingomonadales bacterium RIFCSPHIGHO2_01_FULL_65_20 | reverse complement strand
GCCGCGAGGCGGGTCTCCAGTCCTCCCAGCCGGGGCGAGAACGCTGGGCCCATGCTTGGCGCTTGAGCACGCGCTATTTCGTGTCGGACGACTGGAAATGGGCGTGGTTTCTGGTGGCGTGCTACTGCGCGATCGAGGTCGGCACGACCTATGCCTTCCTGCTGGCCAATCAGTGGCAGCGCCATTTCTACGATGCGATCGAACAGCGGCAGGGCGGATTGTTCCTGTCGCTGGTCTTCGCCTTCTCAATGATCATCCTTCTCCAGATCGGGACGGCCTTCGCGCACAATATCGTCGGCTGGACGCTGTCGATGCGGTGGCGCCAATGGCTGACCGAATGGTATCTGGGCCGCTGGTTCGCCCGCGATCGCTTCTATGAGATCGAGCGGTTGCGGATGATCGACAATCCCGACCAGCGCATCGCCGAAGACCTGAAGGAGTTCACGGCGATGGGCTTGGTCTACGGTACGTCGCCGCTCGCCATCGTGATCTCGATCCTCTTCAGTCTGGTGCGCGCGATCGTCTTCGCCGCCATATTGCTGCAGACATCCTCGCCGATCAGCATTCCCCTGCTCGGCCATCGCATCCCGCTGCCCGGCGGCGACCTCGTCTGGTTCGCGATCGTCTATGTCCTGTTTGGCACGGTGTTCATCACCTGGATCGGCAAGCCGTTCGTCCGGCGCCGGATGCGCGAGCAGCATTACGAAGCCGATTTCCGCAGCGACCTGCTTCACGTCCGGCGCAACAGCGAACAGATCGCCTTTTCCGGCGCGCAGGGGATCGAACAGGACGGGCTTGGCAACGCTCTCGCCCATATCCGGCGCAATTGGTACCGCATGATGCTGGCCAATGCGGGCTTGCAGGTAGGGCAGGGCGTCTATCAGCAGGTCATGGGCATCGTCCCACTGTTTCTGACCGTGCCGAAATACTTCGCGGGCGCGATCAGCTTCGGTCAGGTCCAGGCGGCGCGCGACGCCTTTGCGCAGTTCGCGGGCAGTCTGTCCTATATCGTCACCGCCTATCCGAGCATCGCCCGCCAGATCGCCAACATCAATCGTCTGAAGGCGCTGGACGATGCGATCGACTACGAGCGGCCGCGTGGCATCGGCTTTACGCCCGGCGGCGCGCCCGAGGGCGTCGCGATCAGTGCGACGGGTCTGATGCTGCGTCGCCCGAATGGCGAGCCTTTGCTGTCGGTCGCCGACTGGACCATCCGCGATGGCGAGCGCTGGGTGATCGAAGGGCCTTCGGGCACGGGCAAGACCACCCTGCTACGGGCCATCGCCGGACTGTGGCCGGATGGATCGGGCCACGTCGCCATGACCCGGCGCGGTACGGCGATGCTGGTGCCGCAGCGGCTCTACCTTCCGCTCGGTACGCTCAAGAACGCCATCTGCTTCCCCGACCGGACCGAGGATCACGATGACGCGGCCATCGCGGCGCTTCTCGGGCGTGTCGGGCTCGACGCCCATATGGACGCGATGCACGAGTCCCGCATGTGGCAGGACGAATTGTCGCCCGGCGAGCAGCAGCGGGTGGCGCTGGCCCGCATTCTTCTCCAGCGCCCGACCTTGCTGGTGCTGGACGAGGCGACGAGCGCGCTCGACGCGGACAACGCCGCGCATTTCTACCAGTCGGTGCTCGACGCCCTGCCCGAGGCGACCATCGTCAGCGTGGTGCACAACGAGAAGCTGGCCGTCTATCACACCGATCGCCTTAAGCTGCATCACGGCCACGCCACCGCCGCCCGTATCGAGGCTCAGGCGTGACCCGGCTGCTCACCCAGACCGAGACCGAGCTGCGCGAGGCGGCCCAGTTGGCGGTGGAGCTGGCGGGCCGGCGTGGGGCGCGGGCGCGCGCCTCGGTCCATCATGACGCCGTCGCCAGGATCGCGGTGCGCGACGGCGAGGTGGAAACGGCCGAGCGCAGCGGTGGTCAGGGCCTGGGCCTGACCGTGTTTCACGAGGGGCGTCGCGGATCGGCCTCGACCGCCGGGTTCGATCGGGCGGCGGTGGAGCGGGTCGTCGAGGAGGCGATGCTGATCGCCGGGCATGTCCAGCCCGATCCAGACGCCGACATGCCCGCCGCGGACGCGCTCGCCTTTTCCGGTCCGGCGCCCTTGCTCTACGCCGACAGTCCCCGGGGGCCGGAGACGCTGCTGGACGCCGCGAACACGATGAACCGCATCGCCATCGGCGTCGCCGCCGCCGACAGCCGCCTGCGCGCGGGCGAGTCCGTGGCCGTGGCGACCGAAGGCCTCTGGGCGTTGGCGACCAGCGACGGCTTCTGCCGCAGCGCGCTGCGCTCCAACGACGCCCGCTGGACGGTGATGCTGGCGCAGGACGAGGGCGGCGGCATTTCCGACTTCTGCCAATCGCAGGAACGACGGGCCGACGCCCTGTCGTCCGCTGAACAGCTTGCGAAGGCCGCCGCCGACCGCGCACGCGGGGCCCTGGGGGCGCGCTCGGTCGACAGCCGTCGCTGCCCGGTGCTGTTCGAGCCGCGTGTCGCCGCCATTCTGGTCGGCGAGTTGGCGGGCGCGCTTACAGGAACGGCGCAACATCGGCGCATGAGTTTCCTGCCCGGTCCGATCGGACGCGGCGTGGCCGCCGCGCACCTTGATCTTCACGAAGACCCGTTCGAGCCTCTGGGTCTGGCCAGCGGCGGCTTCGACAGCGAGGGGATCGCCGGATCGCCGCGCGCCATCCTCCGGTGCGGCGTGGTCGAGGGGCTCTTCCTGTCGAGCTTCACGGGGCGCAAGCTGGGCCTGTCCTCGACCGGCAATGCCGATGGCTATTACAATCTGCGGCTGACCAGCACGGCCGAAAGCGGCGACTGGGCCGAGATGCTGCGGATGCTGGGCGCCGGGCTGGTGGTCACCCAGTTTCAGGGCGGCAAGACCGATCCCGCGAGCGGCAACTGGACCCAGGCGGTGCGGGGCCTTTGGGTCGAAGACGGGCAGGTGGTCCATGCCGTCACCGACGTGACGCTGGCCGGGACCATGCCCGCGATGCTGAACGGCGTCCGCGCGGTCGGCCGGGACGTCGAGCGGCTGGGCGCGATCCGCACCGGTTCGATCCTGATCGATGACATGCTGGTGGGAGGCCGGGCATGAACGGCGGCGCCCTCGCGATCGACCGCGCACGCTCGGCGTTGCTCGGCCCGGCCGGACTCGACGAAGCGGCGATCGCCCGCGCGCTGGGCGAGCTGGCCGGAGGCGGCGCGGATTTCGCCGACCTCTATTTCGAGACGACCAGCATGCGCAGTTGGGGTCTGGAGGGCGGGCGCGTCACCCAGGGCGGCTTTGTCATGCGCCAGGGCGTCGGCGCCCGCGCGGCCCATGCCGGCCAGGTGAGCTTCGCCCACTCCGCCGATATCCGCGAGGGCGCGCTGCTCGACACCGTGCGCGCGGTGCGGACGCTGGAGCGTCGCGGGGAGACGAGACGACATCCGCAAGGTGTCGCGCTAAACCGCCGGGTCGCGGGACATGATCTCTATCCCGCGGTCGATCCGGTCGCGGTCGAGGACGCCGGCGCCTGGATCGCGATCCTGAAACGAATCGACGAACAGGCGCGCGCGCATGATCCGCGCATCGTGCGGGTCGACGCCAACGTCCGCGCGACCGACACGACGGTGCTGGTCGCCGATGCCGACGGTTTGCTGGCTGGCGACGTGCGGCCCATGACCATCCTGTCGATGGTCGTGATCGCCGAACACAACGGTCAGCGCGCGCGCGGACAGGCGGGTCTGGGCCGGCGCGCCGGCCTGGACGGGTTCGATGCGGCCTCGATCGATACGATGATCGCGACCGCGACGCGCATGGCGGTCAACAATCTAGACGCCGTGCCCGCGCCGGCCGGCGAAATGCCGGTCGTGCTGGGGCCGGGCTATCCGGGCGTGCTGTTCCACGAGGCGGTGGGCCACGGTCTGGAGGCCGATCACCACCGCAAGCATCTGTCCGCCTTCGACGGCAAGGTCGGCGAACGCATCGCCGCCCCCGGTGTGACGGTGATCGACGATGGCGGCATCGCGGGGCGGCTGGGGTCGCTGGGCATCGACGACGAAGGCGTCGCGCCCGACCGCACCTTGCTGGTCGAGGACGGCGTGCTGACCGGGCTGATGCAGGACCGGCTCAATGCGGGTCTGATGAACGCGCGCTCGACCGGCAACGGCCGCCGGCAGTCCTATGCGCATCTGCCGATGCCGCGCATGACCAACACGTTCCTTGCGAACGGCGCCGCCGATCCGGCCGATATCATCGCCTCGATCGATCGCGGCGTCTATGCGACCGAATTCGACGGCGGGCAGGTCGATATCGTCACCGGCCGTTTCAACTTCACCACGATCGAGGCCTGGCTGGTCGAGAAAGGTCGACTGGTCGCCCCGGTGCGCGGCGCGACGCTGATCGGCGTTGGGCACGAGGCGCTGCGCCATGTCTCGATGATCGGCAACGACCTGGCGCTCGACAGCGGCATGGCGACCTGCGGCAAGCAGGGTCAGTCGCTGCACGTCAGCGTCGGCCAGCCCACGCTGCGCATCGACCGGATGATGGTCGGCGGACAGGCCGGCTGACCCCCTATTTCCCCCGAAAGGACAGTTATCATGCGTAACGCGACCGAGCAGGACTTCGACGAGATCGTGATGAAGAACGACAAGCCCGTGCTGGTCGACTTCTGGGCGCCCTGGTGCGCGCCGTGCAAGGCGTTGGCCCCCACGCTCGACGAGATGGCCGAGGAATATATCGACGAGATGGAGATCGTGAAGGTCGATATCGAGGCCAATCCCAAGCTGGCCGAGCGGTTCGCCGTCCGCGGCATCCCACTGCTGATGATCGTGAAGGACGGCGCGGAGACCGGGCGGACCTTCGGCACCATCTCGCGCAGCCGGCTCGACGCCTTTGTCGACGCCCATGTGGGAACGGAATGATGACGACTATCGCGTTCCAGGGCGATGCGGCGGTCAAGGCGCAGGCGGTGGAGCGCCTGCGGCGCCACATCGCGGCGGGCAGCTTCGTCTATTTCCCGGCCTGGGAGAACCAGCAGGCCAATGTCATCGGCGCCGTCATGGAAGCCGACGATACGCCGGGCTTCGCCGAGCGACTGGGATATCCGGTCGCGCTGGCCGAGGCTCTGCCGATGTTCGTCAACGGCTTCCGTCCGAAGACCGAGGCCGAACGCTTCGCGCAGGCGTGGCTGGAGCGGACGCCCGTCGGGGCCGATCTGAAGTCGATCGTCTCGCGATTGGTGCTGGACCTCCTCGCCAACGCCGAACTGACGGCTCTGACCGAACAGCGCCCGGATGTGGAGCAGGGCCGTCTGGCGATCATGGCCTTGCATCGGCGTGCGATCGACGGCGACGAACCCGATCGAAAGACGTGGAAAGCGGCCCGCATGGCCGCCGTCGCCGCGACGGACGCTCTGGAGGAGGCGACGCTGGATCGTCGGGCGGGGCAGGTTATCGAGGCGGCGGCCTGGCCGGGCGCCATGCGCACCGTCCTGCGCGACACGCTGAACGGGCTGGGAACACTCGAGCTCTATCTTTCCCTGTCGAGGATCGGCTGGACCGAGCAAGACGAGAGCCGCGTCTTCCATATCCGCGAGCAGGCGGAGAAGGACGGATACAAGGCCGAATTCGCCGGGCTCGAGCGCGTACTGGCGATCCTGGACGCCGACCATCCGGACCTGGCGCGGCAGTTTCGCCTGCGGCTGGAGCAGGTGGAGGCGTCCAGCGAACGGTATCGGTCGATCGGCTGGAAGACGATCGAGTTGATGGAGCGCGCGCCGCTGGCCGCCGCGCCGGTTCCCGAACAGTAAGGATGAGGACATAGGATGCCGAGGACGACCGGGCCGCGCGTACGGCACAGCAAGATCCTGATCATCGGCTCGGGCCCGGCGGGCTATACCGCCGCCGTCTATGCCGCGCGGGCCGCGCTGGCGCCGACCCTGATTGAGGGGCCGCAGCCGGGCGGGCAGCTGACCATCACCACCGAGGTCGAGAACTGGCCGGGCGAGGAGAGCGTGCTCGGTCCTGACCTGATGGCGCGGATGGGCGAGCAGGTGCGCAAGGCCGGTGTCGACGTCGTCAGCGACCTCATCGTCGAGGTCGATCTGACCCGCGCGCCGTTCCGCGCGGTCGGCGACGGCGGCGCGCAGTATACGGCCGATACGATCGTCGTGGCGACGGGCGCATCCGCCCGCTGGCTGGGACTGGAGAGCGAGACCGACTATCGCGGGCGCGGCGTGTCGGCCTGCGCGACCTGTGACGGCTTCTTCTATCGCGGCCGGGTCTGCGCGGTCGTCGGCGGCGGCAACACGGCTGTCGAGGAGGCGCTGTACCTCACCAATTTCGCCGAGAAGGTCTATCTCATCCACCGCCGCGACACGCTCCGCGCCGATCGCACCAACCAGGCGCGGCTTCGCGCCAATCCCAAGGTCGAGATCGTCTGGAACGCCGAAGTCGCCGAGGTGCTGGGCGACGGCGGCGGCGTGACCGGCGTGGCGCTGCGCGACACCCGTGACGGCGCCGTGTCGCACCTGGCGGCGCAGGGGCTGTTCGTGGCGATCGGCCACGATCCCGCGACCGCCCTGTTCAAGGGGCAACTGCATATGGACGGCGAGGGCTATGTCCTCGTCGCGCCCGGATCGACCGCGACCAGCGTGCCGGGCGTGTTCGCGGCCGGTGACGTGCAGGACAGGCTGTTCCGTCAGGCGGTGACGTCGGCGGGCATGGGCTGCATGGCCGCGCTGGAGGCCGAGCGCTATCTGGCCGGGCGCAACGCGCATGCGATCGCTGCCGAAGGCGCCGACATCGGCGTGTTGGTCTGACACACCCGCAAGATGGAAAATCCAATGACAAACCCGCTGCTCGACACGCTGGCCCTGCCGTGCTTCGGCGATATCCGGCCCGACCAGATCGCCCCTGCGCTCGGCCAGGCGCTCGCCGATCACCGCGCGGTCGTAGCCAAGATCGTCGCGGCCCGGCCCACCGATTTCGCAGACGCGTGGCTGCCGCTGGAGCGGGCGGACACCGCCATCGGGGGCGTCTGGTCGGCGGTCACCCATCTCCAAGCCGTCGCCGACACGCCGGAACTGCGCGCCGCCCATGCAGCGGGCCAGGCGCGGCTCGTCGAGAACCATCTTCAGGTCATGCAGAACCAGGCTCTGTATGAGGTGCTGGTCGCACTGACCAAGACAGGCGAATTTGCGGACCGGTCCGATGCGGATCGCGCCGCCGTCCAGCACATGATCCGCGACTTCAAGCTTTCCGGTGTCGCGCTCGCGCCCGAGAACCGCGACCGCTTCGCGACCATTTCGGTGGAGCTGTCGCAGCTTTCGACCGAGTTCGGCAATGCAGTGCTGGACGCGACCGACGTCTGGTTCGAGCATGTAGAGGACGAAGCGATCCTCGGAGGGCTTTCGGACGCCGACAAGGCGATGTTTGCGCAGACGGCCAAGGCCAAGGGGCTGACCGGCTGGGTCGTCACGCTCCAGATGCCCAGCGTCAACGCGGTCCTGGCCTTCGCCGAGGACCGCGGCCTGCGCGAGCGTGTCTATGCCGCATCGGGCACGCGCGCGTCCGACCAGGGGCCGCACGCCGGCCAGTTCGACAATTCCGGGCGGATCATCGATATTCTCGACCGGAGGCGCGAGGCTGCGCGGTTGCTCGGCTTTGCCGATCCGGTCGCATGGTCGCTCGCCACCAAGATGGCGACCGATGCGGATGCGGTCCTGGCCTTTCTGCGCGATCTCGCCGCCCGCGCGAAGCCGGCCGCCGAGCGGGAGATGGCGGCGCTGGCGGATCATGCCGCCAGGCATCTGGGCATCGCCGATCTTCAGCCTTGGGACGTCGCCTATGTCGCCGAGCGGATGCGGCAGGCCCTCTATGCCGTCGACGAGCAGGCGGTGCGCGCCCATTTCCCGGTCGAGCGCGTCCTCGCCGGGTGGCGGCGGCTGCTCGACCGGCTGTTCGGCATCCGTCTGATTGCGCGGCCCGACGTCGCCGTCTACCATCCCGACGCCTGCTATTATGACGTGGCGGACGAAGGTGGCGCGGTGTTCGCGGGCGTCTATCTCGACCTGCACGCGCGCCCGGGCAAGCGTGGCGGCGCCTGGATGGCGCAGGCGCGACCCCGGCTCAACGACGGGAATCTCCAGCGCGTGCCGGTCGCCTATCTCGTCTGCAACTTCGCGCCGAAGACCGATGGCAATCCCGCGCTGCTCAGCCACAAGGAAGTCGTTACCTTCCTGCACGAGACCGGGCATTGCCTGCATCACCTGTTCACCCGCGTCGACCGGCCCAATATCGCCGGCATCAGCGGGTTCGAATGGGATGCGGTCGAACTGCCCAGCCAGTTGATGGAGGATTTCGCCTGGGACGGCGCCGTGCTGGCCGACATGTCCGGCCACTATGTGACGGGCGCGCCGCTGCCCGATGCGCTGTTCGAGACGCTGCTCGCCGCTCGCCACTTCCTGTCGGGGATGTTCGTCGTACGTCAGGTCGAATTCGCGCTTTTCGACCTGTTGCTGCATCTGGGCGTGCTCGGCGACGACCCCATCGACGTGATCGAGACTGTGCGTGACGAGGTGGCGGTGGTGCGGCCGCCGTCATGGCACCGCTTTCCGCACGCCTTCACCCATATCTTCGCGGGCGGCTACGCCTCGGGCTATTACAGCTATCTCTGGGCCGAGGTGCTGGCCGCCGACGGGTTCCAGCGCTTCGCCGAGGCCGGGCTGATCGACCGCGGCGTCGCGGCGAGCTTTTGCGAGGAAATCCTCTCCCGGGGCGCGAGCCGTCCGGCGGCGGAGAGCTTCCGCGCCTTCCGCGGACGCGACGCGGATCTGGCCGCGATGCTGGTGCGGCACGGGCTGGTGAACCAATGATCCTCAACCCAAACGACGCCGCACGCGCCTGGCGCGCCAAGGCGATCCGCCAGATCGAAGCGGATTTCAACCGGTCCGCCGACACGCACCTTATCCGGCTGGACCTGCCCCGGTATCCCGGGATCACGCTCTATCTGAAAGACGAGAGCAGCCATCCGACCGGCAGCCTGAAGCACCGGCTGGCGCGATCACTGTTTCTCTACGCCCTGTGCAATGGCTGGATCGGTCCCGATACCTGCGTGATCGAGGCGTCATCGGGATCGACGGCGGTCAGCGAGGCCTATTTCGCGCATTTGCTGGGCTTGCGCTTCATTGCGGTCGTGCCGGCGTCGACGGCCGCGCCCAAGCTCGAGGCGATCCGCTTTCATGGCGGGGAAATCCACGCGGTCGATGACCCCCGCACCGTCTACGACGTCGCGCACCGCCTCGCGGGCGAGACGAAAGGCCACTATCTCGACCAGTTCACCTATGCCGAACGCGCGACGGACTGGCGCGGCAACAACAACATCGCCGAGAGCATCTTCTCGCAGATGGCGGCGGAGGCGTTTCCGGTCCCGGCCTGGATCGTGTGCGGCGCCGGCACGGGCGGGACATCCGCCACGATCGGCCGCTACATCGCCTATCAGCGCCATGCCACACGGCTTTGCGTCGCCGATCCGGTTCACTCGGTCTTCCATCGCCATTTCGCCGATCCGGCGGTCGTGTCTCTGCCGAAAGGGAGCGCGAGCTGCGTTGAAGGGATCGGGCGATCGCGTGTCGAGCCAAGCTTCATCTCTTCAGTCATCGACCGAATGATCGCGGTCGACGATGCCGCCAGCATCGGCGCAATGCGGGCGCTGTCTTGTCGTCTGGGGCGCCGGGTAGGCGGTTCCACCGGCACAAATATGGTAGCCGTTGTCCGTCTAGCCGACGAGATGGCGAGCCAGGGCGAAGCGGGCTCGATCGTATCGATCCTCTGTGACGGGGGAGATCGATACGGCTGCACCTACTATGATGACAATTGGCTGGAAGCGCGCGGGATCGACTGGAGGCCCGATGAAGCGCTGTTTAGGACCCAGTTTGATACCTGAGGAGGGGCTGCACTCGGGCCGGCCGCCCTCTGCATCGTGACCTTGACCCCGATGATGGACCGGGCCTCGGTCTCTACGCCAAGTTTCGCGTTTTCGGCGGGCGTCGTCGAGGGAGAGGAACCAGGCCGTATTCAGGCATTTGGCCCGGACCTTGCCGTTGAAGGACTCGGCGAGCGCGTTGTCCGTCGGCTTACCGGGCAGCTGAAGTCCAGTGTGACGCCATGCTGGAACGCCCATAGATCCAGGTCACGCGAGACGAACTCGGGCCCGTTGTCGACACGGATCGTTCGGGGATAGCCGGTTACCGCGGCTGGCCAGCTGGCGGATGCGGGCGTCAAACCCGGGGCCGTGGAGGACAAGCTCTCCATCATTCCGGACCTGGAGGCGGTGACCCCAGCCGCCTGAGGGCGAAACCAGATGGTCTGGGCGCTTAGCCGCCCAGACCATCATATTGCTCAAATGAACGGCCGAATTGTCGCGGTTTTGGCCCGACGCCTCGGCCAGCTGCTTTCACGCGAAGGGCGACGGCCGAATGCAGAGAGGCCCGGTTCCCTGCATTCGGCCGCTAGACCCTGCCTATCCTTGAATGAACGCCAGCAGGTCGGCGTTGACGACGTCCGGATGGGTGGCGAACAGCCCGTGGGACAGGCCGGGATAGG
>Ga0155082_106_pt1 | contig 12601 bp, 13 predicted proteins | sample RifCSPhighO2_01_FD_106050 | JGI IMG/M metagenome (GOLD analysis project Ga0155082, IMG submission 106050) | Sphingomonadales bacterium RIFCSPHIGHO2_01_FULL_65_20 | reverse complement strand
CATGGCTCTCCTCCAGCTCTGCCGGAGGCCTAACGCCGCCGGTGGGTTGGAGAGCCGTCCACAGCATCATGAGCGGACATTGGCATGCCGCCGGACTCCGGACATTCAGCTGAGCCTGTCGATGTCAGATACTGAGATCGCCTCGTAGCCCAACAACCGAGACCGCACAGCCCTCAGCACAACTTCAGCTCGGATTGGCCGCTCTGCAGATTTTATGAACTACCTTGACCGGACAGCGCCGCACTGCAGGGGTATTAAGCAGCCCCGGCGCTTGCGCTTCCACATACTTGGCCAATCAGCACCTGCATCGAGAAGAGAGCAGCCAGGCAACTGGCCAGCCGCGTCTCAGTCCCGGACCTCACCGCTTTGGTCGGTAAGCTTGTACGCCAGAACCTGTGCGTCTTCGATCTTCGGGAGGCCGTCGAGCAGTTCCGGTGTCTTGGCGACGAGTGCACGGCCAACCTTTCCTGCCAGATGAGCCAGCCTCCCCGCGTCTCCCGGAAAGGTGTCGAAGATGGCGAAGTCGTCGTGACCGAAGCGGAGCGCATACCATGTCGTCGTGTCCGGCTCCTCCATCACGGCAGCCAGTCCGTCGCGCAGGAAGGCCTCGACATCAGCCTCCTTGCCGGGCTTTGCGCGCAGTCGCACGAACAGGGCCTTATTCACGGGTGAGCGGGATTCAGCATTGGCCATCACGGTCTCCTTTCGAGTCCAGGGCGACATGCAAACGCTCCACCGCAGTATTGGCTGCGCCTGAACTGCACAGCGTCTGCGTCGCACAGTGGGGGACGACTACCCGTCCGACACGTCTCTCAAGCTCGGCTCCTCGCCCGGATGGTAACGAGGCCTCGGCTGGGGCAGGAAGAAGAAGGCGACCGCGAGGAGGGTGACGGCCACGCCGATCCGCGGCGAGAAGGCTGAAATCGGAACCGCGACGATCTGGGTGCTTGCGGCAAGCCCGTAGCGACGCGTCATCTGCTGGATGAAATCCGCCGCGAGCCGCTCGTCCATCGTCCGTCGGCCCACCACGCCGTAGAACCATTTGGCCATCCAGGCGCAGGCGATAAGGGCGACGCCAGTTGTGAATACCACTGACGCGACGGGCTCGAACGCTGTTCCGAGATGGAAGACCCAGATGCGGATCGGGTACGGGACGACGACGATCGCCAGCAGGAACAGAAGGTTGATCGCGCCGAACCAGTGATCGCTCCGGGCGTAGATCCGCCCCGAGTAATGGTGCTGCAGTCAGTAGGCGCCGATGACGATATAGCAGAGCACGAGCGCCAGATGCTCGCGCCACTGCTCCGCCATGGCATGGACCAGATCGGTGTAGCCCTGCGGCCCCTGGGGCGACCCCGGCACCTTGATCTCGACGATCAGCAGGGTCAGGGCGATCGCGAAGACCGCATCGCTGAACCCTTCGAAGCGCGTAAGGCCGCGCTCCGCGCCATGGGTCTTCGCATGAGGGCGTGGCGTCATCAGTGAGGATCCCGTTCCATGTGTGAAAGCCCCTTTGCGGCTGGCCCTCCCCGTAGAGCACGATCGAGATACAATGCCGTTCGGCTCTCCGCGGACGCAGCCACGACAGCCGGCGGGCCGCTCGCGACGATCCGCCCGCCCTCGTCGCCGGCGCCGGGGCCGATATCGATCACCCAGTCGCTCGCCGCCGCCACCTTCATGTCGTGATCGACCAGGATGACGCTGTTGCCAGCGTCGACCAGGGCGTTGAGCTGGCCCAGCAGGCGCTCGACATCGGTGGGGTGAAGGCCGGTGGTCGGTTCGTCGAGCACATAGAGCGCGCCGCCGCGCTGTGCTCGCTGCAACTCGGTGGCCAGCTTCACCCTCTGCGCCTCGCCGCCCGAAAACTCGGTGGCGGGCTGGCCGAGGCGGAGATAGTTGAGCCCGACCTCGCGAAGCACCTTGAGCGACCGGCAGACATGGGGCGCGTCGCCGAAGAAATCCCAGGCGTCCTCGACGGTGAGCGCGAGCACCTCGGCGATGGTCTTGCCGCGATAGAGGATCTCGAGCGTCTTCGGATTGTAGCGCGTGCCGTGACACGTGGGGCAGGGGGCGTAGACGCTTGGGAGGAAGAGCAGTTCGACCATGACGAAGCCTTCCCCCTCGCAGCGCGGACAGCGGCCCTTGGCGACATTGAACGAGAAGCGGCCGGCGTCGTAGCGGCGCTTCCTTGCTTCCGGGGTGGCCGCGAACAGGGCGCGGACATGGTCGAACAGACCGGTGTAGGTGGCGAGGTTGGAGCGCGGGGTGCGGCCGATCGGCTTCTGATCGACCTCGATCAGCCGCCTGATCCCTTCGAGACCGCCGAGGATCCGGCCCTCGGTCGCGTCGGCGGGGCCTTCCTCGAGCGCGGCTTCGGCGTCCGCCCCGGATTCGGCTGCGAGGGGAGCGCCGAGGGCGCCGGCGACCAGCTCGACCAGCGCCTGGCTGACCAGGCTGGACTTCCCCGAGCCGGAGATGCCGGTGACCGTGGTCATCACGCCGAGCGGGATCTCGCAGTCGACCTGCTTCAGATTATTGCGCGAGACCCCCTCGAGCCGCAGCCAGCCGGCGGGCTCGCGCTGTCGGCTCGGCATCCCGGCGTCTTCGTCGAACAGATGGCGCCGGGTCTCCGACGCGGCGACCTTGCGCAGGCCCTCGATCGGGCCGCTGTAGAGGATCTCGCCGCCATGCTCGCCTGCGGCGGGGCCGACATCGACGATCCAGTCGGCGCGGCGAACGACATCCATCTCGTGCTCGACGACGAAGAGCGAATTGCCCACCGCCTTCAGGCCGTCGAGCGCTCGTAGCAACGCTTCGGTGTCGGCGGGATGAAGGCCCGCGGACGGCTCGTCCATCACATAGACGACCCCGAACAGATTGGAGACGACCTGGGTGGCGAGCCGCAGCCGCTGCAGCTCGCCTGGCGACAGGGTCGGGGTGCTGCGTTCCAGCGTCAGGTAGCCGAGGCCGAGGTCGAGCAGCACCGAGAGCCGGCGGCAGAGATCGCCGGCGATGCGCTCGACCACCAGGGCCTTCTCCGGATGCGTCTCGCGCAACGTCCCGAGCTTGCCGGCTTTCGCCTCGGCGTAGGGCGCGAAAATCTTCGAGAAGCGGGCCATGGGCAGGCCGCTCATCTCGGCGATATCGAGACCCTCGAAGCGGACCGACAGGGACTCCCGGCGCAGCCTCTTGCCGTCGCACACGGGGCAAGGCCGGGCGATCATGAAGCGCGCGGCGCGCTTCTTCATCATGGCGCTGTGGGTGGTCGCATAGCTGTGGGTGACGTGTCGCTTGGCGCTCGAAAAGGTGCCCATATAGGCGGGCTCGATCTTGCGCCGGATCGCGCGCTGGATCTCGTCATGGCTCCATCCAGGATAGACCGGAACCTGCGGCTGCTCCTCGGTGAACAGAATCCAGTTGCGCACCTTCTTGGGGAGGTCGCGCCACGGCGTGTCGACATCGATGCCGAGTGTGATCAGGATGTCGCGCAGATTCTGGCCGCCCCATGCCATCGGCCAGGCGGCGACGGCGCGCTCGCGGATGGTCTTGGAGGGATCGGGCACCATCGAGGCTTCGGTCACCTCATGGATTCGGCCCAGGCCGTGACAGCGTGGACAGGCACCTTCGGGCGTATTGGGCGAGAAGGATTCGGCCTCAAGATGCGGCCGTCCCGGCGGGTAGTCGCCGGCGCGCGAATAGAGCATGCGCAGCAGGTTGGAGAGGGTCGTCACGCTGCCGACCGACGATCGGGTGGTCGGCGAGCCCCGCTGCTGCTGCAGCGCAACCGCCGGCGGGAGCCCCTCTATGAGGTCGACCTCCGGGACTTCCATCTGGTGGAACAGGCGGCGCGCGTATGGCGAGACGGATTCCAGGTAGCGGCGCTGGGCTTCCGCATAGAGGGTGGAGAAGGCGAGCGACGACTTGCCGGACCCCGACACGCCGGTGAACACGACCAGCGCGTCGCGCGGGATGTCGACATCGATGTTCTTGAGATTGTGCTCTCGCGCGCCACGAATGCGGACGAAGCCGGTCGCCTTGAGCTCTCGCATGCGAAAATCCTGACCTTCTGTTAGTCCCGCCCAGCCCGTTCGGTTGCATGGGACGGGGATATTCCGGGCCTTCGTCATGGATGACTCGACGCCGGACACGATTAGCCGGAGGCGAAACACGGTCCCGGGCGTTCGCTTCAAAGACGTCCGAGGCCAGGAGACCGAAATGCGAACCGTGACGCTTCCCGACCACGCCGAAGTCTCCGCCCTCGGACAGGGGACCTGGCGGATGGGCGAAGACCCGCGCCGACGCGAACAGGAGATCGCCGCCCTTCACGCTGGCGTCGACCTCGGCATGACCTTGATCGACACCGCCGAGATGTACGGCGACGGCGCGACTGAAGACTTGGTCGGTGAAGCCTTGGCCGGGGTTCGCGATCAGGTCTTCCTGATCAGCAAGGTCTATCCGCAGAACGCCGGGAGGGGTCGCCTTGAGAAGGCGTGCGAAGCCAGTCTGAAACGCCTGAAGACAGACCGGCTCGACCTCTATCTGCTGCACTGGCGCGGCTCCGTGCCGCTCGCCGAAACCATCGAGGGCATGAACGCCCTCGTCCAAGCCGGAAAGATCCGGCGATGGGGGGTGAGCAACTTCGATCACGCGGACATGGAACAGCTGTTTCGGGCCGGCGGACAGGCCTGCGCGACCGACCAGATCCTCTACAATGTGACCGAGCGCGGCGCGGAGTTCGACCTCTTTCCGCTGCTGAACCGAAACCTGATACCGGTCATGGCCTACAGCCCGATGGTGAAGGGATTTCCCTCAGTATCGGTCGCAAACCAAGCCGCAGCCTCCGACCTGTCCAGCCAGCATGAACTCGCGCCCACTTCGGACGCCTACATGGTGTGCGCGAAGCGTATGAATGGTGCCTTAGTCGTGGATCGCGAGAGTGGGCGTGCTGTTTATACGACTTCCGTCACATGGGCCGACGAGGAGTGCTCTCAGAGATAGTTGAACACGTCCGGCCAACGTCCGCTCCCCACCCCTCCGAGACATCGGGGCAGTCCGCTTTCCTGCGAGCTGCCCCGAGCCGGCTCACAGATCGATCTGCTCCGAAATCTCCAGCGCGTCGTCCACTTCGATGCCGAGATACCTGACGGTGCTCTCCAGCTTTCCGTGCCCGAGCAGGAGCTGGCAGGCGCGTAGGTTTCCTGTCTTCTTGTAGATCAAGGCCACCTTGGTCCGTCGAAGGCTATGCGTGCCATAAGCGCTTGGGTTCAAGTCGATCATTCTTACCCAGGCATCGACCAGCCGCGCGTACTGCCTGGTGCCTATGTGCTCTCCATCTCGGCTTCGGCGGTGCTGTCAGTCTAACGCTAACTTGTCTCCACTCAACGTCCCCGCAAAGGGCTGATCGGAGACAGATTTCGTGAAACCGCTGTCGTTCAAGCGCCACCGTTTCCCGGCGGAGGTGATCCGCCATGCGGTGTGGCTGTATTTTCGCTTCAGCCTCAGCCTGCGCGATGTCGAGGAGATGCTGGCTCAACGCGGGATCGAGGTCAGCTACGAGACGATCCGTTGCTGGACGCGCAAGTTCGGCCCTTTGATCGCCAAGCGGCTGAGGAAGCGCCGGCCGGGGCCGTCGCCACTCTGGCATCTGGACGAAATGGTCTGTTGGATCGGCGGGCGGCGGATGTATCTCTGGCGCGCCGTGGACGACGAAGGCGAGGTGCTCGACCTCGTCGTTCAGCGACGACGGGATACGGAAGCGGCGTTGAAACTGCTGGGCCGCCTGCTGCGCAACCAGCCCGTTGAGCCGGAAAGGATCACGACCGATGGCTTGGCGTCATACGGTGCGGCGCTTCGGGAGCTTGGCCTCTCTCAGCTTCACCACCCAGGCCGCCTGCGAGAGAACAACCGGGTCGAGAACTCCCACCTGCCGATCCGACGACGAGAACGGCAGCAACAAGGCTTCAAGTCCCAGGCCTCGGCCCAACGTTTCCTCACCACCCACGCCGCGATCTACAACACCTTCAACGTCCAACGGCACCTGATCAGCCGCCCTACCCTTCGGCGCTTCCGCGCCCAGGCGGATGTCGCTTGGACGGCGGCTGTCGCCTAGATTGGACGGGGTTGAGCAAACTTCGTCCGAAGGCGGTTAAGTTGACAGCACCTGCAGGCTGGACACTCGCCTCAGCGCTGCAACCAACTGACGGCGACCTTCAAGTCCTGACAGTCGCGAAGCGATCGCGCGAGCAGGCACTCAAGACGGGTCCGGAGTTGCAGGCGATCCGCGTCGGAATGAAGATCCAATCCCATGCAGACGGCGACTTCGGGGCAGGTCAGGCCCAGCCGTCGAAGCGTGACTATTCTGCGAGCCCGATCCAGGGTGACTTCGGAGTAGAGACGCGAGCCGCCTCGCGTGCGAGCGGGCGCAAGAAGGCCGATCGTTTCGTAGTACCTTAGGGCGCGAGGCGTGGTGTCCAGTCTCCGGGCCAGCTCTGAAATCTTGATGGTCGTTGACCGCGGAGCCGCCGCTTTCGCAAGCGGTCGGCCAGACCGGGCCTTGGCAGGCGTCGCCTTCGACCTAACCGGCGTGCGCAAGGCCGCCGGCTCCTGAAAGTCCTCTAAAGATCAGATTCCGCTGCACCTCGCTGGTGCCGCCAAGAATCGTGTAGGCCCGCCCGAAGAGATATTGCAGCATGGCCAGTGCGCCGCCCTCCCCGCCAAGCATGGCTTCCGGACGATAGTCTTCGATGAAGCTGGACTGATCTCGCAAGGCGTCGTTGCCCAGAGCCCTGACGCCGATTTCCGCGATGTCCTGCTGCAGTTCCGTCACCGCCAGCTTCAGAATCGACGGACCCGCCGAGGAAGCCGCACCACGCTGCGCAAGAGCGGTCTGCCGTTGGTTGTACCCGTCTATTGCCAACAGGGTGATCTCGGCTTCCGCGAGCGCGGACTTCAGCGCATCACGCTCAAAGGCCAAATCTGGATCGCCAGCGGGATAGGTCTGATCGATCAAACAGGAAACCGCTTCGATCTGAGACCAGACCGTCAGCAGGGATCCCACGCCGTTCCGTTCGTGCTCGAGAAGGAATTTGGCGATGGACCATCCCGCGTTTTCCTGCCCGATCAGGTTTGCGACCGGGACATGGACCTCTGAGAAGAAGACCTCGTTCAAATGATGAAGGCCGTCGATGGATCGGATCGGCCTTACTTCGATACCCGGAGTCGCCATATCGATCAGCAAAAAGGAAATGCCCTGTTGGGCCCGCCCCTCGTCGCTCGTCCGGACGAGTGCGAACATCCAATCGGCCCGGTGCGCATAGGTTGTCCAGATCTTCTGTCCGTTGACGACATAGTGGTCGCCCACTCTCCGAGCACGCGTTCGCAGAGACGCCAGATCCGAGCCGGATCCAGGCTCCGAATATCCCTGACACCAGATCACCTCCCCGTCTCTCAACGGCGCCAGATGGCGAGCTTTCTGGGTCTCGTCGCCAAACGTGTAGAGAACCGGACCGATCATCTCGACAAAGACGCTGATCGGCGGCGCCTTGGCGCGCGCCAGCTCTTCCTCGAAGACAGCGAGATAGCCGGGCGGCCAGTCACATCCGCCATGCTCGACCGGCCACGTCGGAGTCGCCCAGCCCTGTTCGGCGAGGATGCGATGCCACGCCTGCTGGACCGTGTGATCGATCAACTGAGTGGTTCGAGGCGCTTCGGCGATGGCCGGGGGGAGCCTTTCTGCAAGGAACGCCCGCACCTGCGCGCGAAAGGCTTCAACGCCTGACGCCGAATTGGACGAAACGGACGCGGCTGGGGACATGAAACGCTCCTGACAGATCACTGAAGCGAACTTAGCGTGCTGCCCGACGTCGTTAGTCCCTCGCTGCAGGGACAGAGCGCCAGCCCGCTTCCCCCCACCTGTCCCGTTAGCCGGGACAGCGCGAAATTTCCCCACGTCCTAACATGGTCGGGATCTGGGAGAATTGTTCATGACCTTCGACGCCTCGCCCGAACAGCACATGCTGAGAGAAGCCCTGCAATCCTACCTGGGCGCCGCCTACGATCTCGAGAAAAGACGGCGCATCGTCCAGTCGTCGCAAGGCTGGTCTATGGAGGTCTGGCGCAGTTTCTCTACCGATCTCGGCATCCTCGGTCTGGGCTTTGCTCCCGAATGGGGCGGCGTCGGCGGCGACGGCGTCGACCAGATCCCCGTGATGGAGGCCTTGGGACAATCGCTGGTCGTCGAGCCCTATCTCGAAACGGTCATTCTCTGCGGCAGCCTTCTTCAGATCGCGGGCACGGCGCAGTCGCAAGAGCTTGCCGCAGCCGTCATCGCCGGAGAAGCGCGTCTTGCTCTGGCCTATCAAGAAACGCCGGCGTTTAAACGGGGTCGGATCAGCACGACCGCAACGCGTACAGGCGAGGCCTGGCGGATCACCGGCGCAAAGTCGGTCGTCGCCGGCGGCGCCTGGGCGACCCATATTCTGGTGGTCGCTCGGCTGGGCGACGGCGACGACCTGGGCCTGTTCGTCGTTGAACAAGGCCAGGTCGGATTGGACATGATCGTCTATCCCACGCTGGACGGACGGCGCGCGTGCGACCTGACCTTCGACGTTCGCCTGCCCGCCACGGCGCTGCTTCTCGACCAAGGGGTGCAGGAGGCCCTCGACTTCGCTCTCGACCGCGCCACCGCGGCGACTTGCGCCGAAGCGGTCGGGATCATGCGCCGACTGTTGGGCGAGACCCACGCCTACACCTCGGAGAGGCGACAGTTCGGCGCTCCCCTCGCCACCTTTCAGGCGCTGCAGCACAGAATGGCCGACATGCTGGTCGCTCTCGAACTGAGTTCCGGCCATGCCTATCACGCCGCCAACCTGCTGGACGCTCCCAGCGCAGAGCGATCCACAGCCGTCTCGGCGGCCAAACTGTTCGTCGGCAAGGCCGCCCACCGCATGGGCCAGGCCGCAGTCCAGCTCCACGGCGGGATGGGGATGACAGACGAACTGGTCATCGGGCACCTGTTCAAACGCGCTGTCGCCATTGAGGCCCAGTACGGTTCCTCGGCCTACCATCTTCAACGTTACCGCCGTGTCAGCGCTGAGAGGGCGCTGCAGTGACGAAGGAGTTGCTCGTCTCGATTGAGGACGGCGTCGCACTACTGACCCTCAATCGCCCGGCCTCCAGCAATGCGCTGTCGCAGAGCCTTCGACGAGCACTCGACCAGACCCTAACGGCGCTGAACGACCGAACCGAGATTCGTGTGATCGTCGTCACAGGCTCCGGTGATCGTGCCTTCTGCAGTGGGTTGGATCGCGACGACCTCCCGGACCTCCTAAACCGTCTGGCGGCAGGCCTTGAGGCCTTCGATGTCGACTTGGCTGCCCGTCTCGCCCGACATGGAAAGCCCGTCATCGCCGCCGTGAACGGTACGGCAATGACCGGCGGACTGGAGTTGATGTTGGGCTCCGACATCATCGTCGCGTCACGCACGGCCCGTTTCGCAGATACCCATGCCAGGGTCGGCGTTGCGCCGATGTGGGGCATGACCCAGAGGTTGCCTCGACGCATCGGAGCGGGGCGAGCCAAGCTGATGAGCCTGTCGGGATTCTGGGTAAGCGCCGAACAAGCCCTCGCCTGGGGTCTCGTCGACGAATTGGCTGAACCTGATCAGGTCGTAACGCGGGCGTTGGACATGGCCCGAGCCATCGCCGCCGGCGATCCGTCCGTCACCGCCTTTTCCCGGCGGTTGATCGACGTGGGGAGCGATCTGGTCCTCGACGCAGCGTTGACGCTCGAACGGGATGAAGCCGCACGGGTCAACACAACCAAGGCCATGCAAGAAACGGGGAGAAAACATGAATCATTTGAATGAGCCCACGCAACTCGGGACACTCAGCGCCCTGCTTAAAAAGCATGCCGAGGACCGGGCGGACCGCGCCGCAGTGCTATTCGGCGCACGCCGACTGACCTATTACGATCTTGAGGAGACGGGACGACGGATCGCAGGCGGCCTCGTTTCGTGTGGTTTGCGGCCTGGTGCTCGCGTCGGCCTGCTCTCCAAGAATTGCGACGCCTATTACGAACTTCTTGCCGGCTGCAGCGCCAGCCGCACCGTATTGACGCCGGTCAATTGGCGCCTGGCGCCCCAGGAAATCGAATTCATCCTCGGCGACGCAAAGGTGGAGACGCTTTTCGTTTCGCAAGAATACCTGGCGACCGCCAAGCCCATCATGGCGGCGCTCGGTCTCGCCGACCGGCTCTATCTCCTCGATGGGGCTCCGGTGGACGGTGTGAAAGACTACAGAGCCTGGCGTGACGATGCCCAGCCGGTGGCCGCAGCGCCATGCAGACCTGACGATGTGCTGCTGCAGATCTACTCGTCGGGCACCACTGGCGCACCCAAAGGGGTCGAACTGACACAGGCCAATTTCCTGGCCGCAGCTGATCAGATTCGCCACGGTCTGGTCGGTAGTTGGTCGGAGCGAGATCGGCTCCTCGTCGTCCTCCCGCTGTTCCATGCCGGCGCCCTGTTGACGGCCAGCTATGCGCTTTTGGCCGGTGCGGCCGCCGTCGTCCTACGGGACGCCGAGGTAGGGACGCTGCTTCGTGTAGCCAAGGACCATCGGGCGACCAAGGTCGGGTTCGTGCCTGCGCTAATGCAGGCGGTTCTCGAGCATCCGGAGTTCGGGCCCGAAAGTCTGGACGACGTCGATACCGTCATCTACGGCGGCTCGGCCATTTCCGCGGACCTGCTGGATCGGGCCGTCGAGCGGTTCGGAACCGCGCTGGTTCAGCTCTTCGGTTCCTCCGAAACCTTCACGGCGGGCACAGTGCTTACCGGAAGCGCCCACCATGATCGGTCTAAGAGAGCCAGTTGCGGCCAGGTCATGCACGGCATCGACATTCGGATCGTTCGCCTCGACGGAAGCGAGGCCGACAGGGACGAACCGGGAGAAGTCGTCATCCGGTCTCCTACTGTGATGAAGGGGTACTGGGGCAGAGCGGACCAGACGGCCGAAGTCCTCACAGACGGCTGGTACCGAACCGGCGACGTCGGTTCACTGGACGCGGACGGCTTCCTGACGATCCGCGATCGCCTGCGAGACATGGTTATTTCCGGAGGAGAGAACATCTATCCGGCTGAAATCGAGAGCGTCCTCAGCCGCCATCCAGATGTCGCCGACTGCGCAGTGATCGGGGTGCCCGACGCACGTTGGGGTGAAACGGTGAAGGCGATCGTTGTTCTCGCTCCGGATGCGCAGTACGACCCGGACGCCCTGATCGCCTATCTGCAAGGCCGATTGGCCCGCTACAAATGCCCTCGCACGGTCGAGTTCGTCGATGCTCTTCCTAGAAACGCCACGGGCAAGGTGCTGAAGCGCGTGCTGCGCGAGACCTACGCTCAACAGGTACCTGCGTGAGTTCGGGTTCAACTCGCGATCTGGCGGATCTGACTCTCGCCGCCCTCGGCCGCAGGGGCATGCGAGTTGATGGACTGCTCGAGATGCGCCGGTTGACCGGCGGGGCGATGCAGGAGACCTGGCTGCTGCACACGTCGGCCCCTGCCCCCCTCGACCGTATCGTTCTGCGCCGCGCTCCACAGAGACAGGCGCCGCGTCTCGGCACGATCAGCCTGAGCCTCCAGGCGCGGCTGACCGCTCTTGCCGAAAAGGTCGGCGTTCCCGGGCCTGCAGTCCTAGCGGTCTTCGACGATACGGACGGACTCGGCGAAGGCTTCATCATGGGGTTCGTCGCGGGAGAAACCGTTCCACAGCGTATTCTCCGCCAGCCTCAGCTGGAATTCGCTCGCAACCGCTTGACCGATCAGTGCGCGGACGTTCTGGCGAGACTGCACGCCATCCCCACGGAGGCCCTTCCGCCTCTTCCTCAACTCTCGCCCGCCGATCGTCTCGAGGCGCTTCACGAACAATATCGTCAACTCGCGAGACCGCGCCCGGTCTTTGAACTGGCCTTCGCCTGGCTGCAGCGCCGTCTACCGCCTCCCACCCCGCGTCCCGGCCTCGTTCACGGCGACTTCCGAAACGGTAACCTCATGGTCGATGAGACGGGGCTCGCTGCAGTACTGGACTGGGAACGCGCCTTCGTCGGCGACCCCATGTTCGACATCGGCTGGCTGTGCGTGGGCTCCTGGCGTTTCGGCCTGATCGATAATCCGATCGGCGGTTTCGGCGATCTGGAGAGCTTCGCCGCCGCCTACCGCGCTCACGGCGGGGAATTCGAGATCGACCGTGTTCGATTCTGGGAAGCCTTCGGGTCGCTGGACTGGGGGGTGACGACCGTGGAACTGGCCAGGGAAGCCGAAGAAACCGGCGCACTCGAGACCGCCGCGATAGGGCGTCGAACCTCAGAGACTGAAATCGATCTGCTGCGACTGATGACGCCCCATGACTGACCGCAACGACGATATCGCCCGGCTTATCCGGCTGACCGCCCGACACCTCAGAGAGGAACTACGTCCGGAACTGCAAGGTCGGCAGGCCTTCCTGACGCTCGTGGTTGTGGATCGGCGTGGAAAAGGGACCCCGTTAGCGGTGTGATCGGCGTCGAATAAGGACCCCTCATTCCTGAGGTCTAACGGTGGCGGCTT
>Ga0155082_105_pt2 | contig 12764 bp, 11 predicted proteins | sample RifCSPhighO2_01_FD_106050 | JGI IMG/M metagenome (GOLD analysis project Ga0155082, IMG submission 106050) | Sphingomonadales bacterium RIFCSPHIGHO2_01_FULL_65_20 | reverse complement strand
GCCGCTATCGAGCCAGGCACCGGCGACGCCGCGCGCGACGCCGCGCGCAACGCCAAGGTCGCCCCGGCAAAGGCGCAGGAAAGCGTGCGCGTTCCGGCCGAACGGCTCGACGTGCTGATGGACCGCGTGGGCGAGCTGGTGATCGTGCAGAGCCGATTGGCGCAGCTTTCCAACCAGGGCGTTCGCGGGCCGGCGGGCGAGCTGGCCCTGCGCTCGGTCGCCGAGGATATCGAGCGGCTCGCCAGCGAGCTGCGCGACACGATGATGGTGCTGCGCATGGTTCCCGTCGCCAGCCTGTTCGGCCGCTTCCGCCGGCTGGTGCACGATCTGGCGCGCGAGACCGGCAAGACCATCGAGCTTTCGACGCATGGCGAGACCACCGAAGTCGACAAGACGGTGATCGAGCGTCTGGCCGATCCGATGGTGCACCTCATCCGCAATGCCTGCGATCACGGGCTTGAAACGCCCGAAGAGCGCGTGGCTGCGGGCAAGCCCGAGGCCGGGCATGTCACGCTCAGCGCGCATCAGGCGGGCGGCGAGGTGCTCATCACCATTCGCGACGATGGCCGCGGCATCAACCGCGAGCGCGTGCGCGCCAAGGCAGAGGCGCAGGGCCTGATCGAACCCGGCGCGCAGATCAGCGATTCCGAGCTGCTGCAGATGATCTTCCATCCCGGTTTCTCGACCGCGGCGCAGGTTACCAACCTGTCCGGGCGCGGGGTCGGCATGGACGTGGTCAAGCGCACGATCGAGAGCCTGCGCGGTACGATCGACATCACTTCGAACCCGGGCGACGGATCGACCGTGGTGCTGCGCATTCCGCTCACCCTGGCGATCATCGAAGGGCTTCTCGTGCGTGTCGGCGAGGGTTGCTATGTCATCCCGCTGGCGGTGGTCGAGGAATGCATCGAGCTCAGCCTTGAAGAGGACATGCGTTCGCGCGGTCGCAGCTTCATCACGCTGCGCGACCGGCTGGTGCCCTTCATCCGGCTGCGCGAGATGTTTGCCACCGGCACCAAGCCCGATCCGCACCAGAAGATCGTGGTCATCACCACCGGCGGCGAACGCGTCGGCCTGGTGGTCGATCAGATCATCGGCAGCCACCAGACCGTCATCAAGTCCATGTCGCCGCTGCACCGCGATGTGGCGACCTTTGCCGGCGCGACCATTCTGGGCGACGGCAGCGTCGCGCTGATCCTCGATGCGGTCCAGCTCGTCGCCTTTGGCCAGGAACAGGAGGAGCGGCTGCGCGCCGCCGGATAAGCCCATGCAGGACACACTCACCCCGATATCCGCCGCGAACTGGGATGCCGATGGCCAGCTGGAAGTGCTGACCTTCGACCTAGCGGGCGAGACCTTTGCGGTCGAAGCGATGCTGGTCCGCGAGATCCTCGATCTGCTGCCCGAGACGATCGTGCCCGGCGCCTCGCCGCTGGTGCGCAGCGTGGTCAACTTCCGCGGCAAGATCATCCCGATTGCCGACCTGCGGCTGGCCTTCGACATGCCTGCGGCCGAAAACACCATCGACAGCCGCATCATCGTGATCGAGATCGCCATCGACGGCGAGCCGACCCAGATCGGCATCCGCACCGACAAGGTGCACGAAGTCGCCACGCTGAACCATGCGGATAGCGAAAAGCCGCCCGTGGTCGGAATGCGCTGGCGCCGGGAGTTCGTCCACGAACTCGTCCGCCAGGCCGGCGGCATCGTCGTGCTGCCCGATCTGTCAGCCATCTTCAATACCAAGTCGCCGGAGAGCGGCACCGCCTATCCTGCCGTGGCAAGTTAGAGAGAGGATCAAGCCATGCGTCCGTATGTTTCCCTGAAGTCGAGTTCGCATTTCGACTATGCCACCGAAGAGGTCCAACGCGTCACGCGTGCCTTGGCCGGGGGAGACAACGCGGCGCGGGCTGACGCGATGAGCGCCACCGGCGGGGGGCGCGCGATGCTGCTCGCGGTCAACGAACTGCTCGACACCGCGCACAGGCCTGTCCAGGCGCTGCGCACCGGGGTGGACCATGTGCTGGCGGAACATGCGCGCGGCGATATCGACGTTGCACTGCGCCCGGCAGATTACCCGGGCGAATATGCGATGATCGCGCAGACGGTGAACGAACTGGTCGAGGCGCATATTGCGGTCAAGAAGAGCGCGATGGCCTGCATCCAGGAATTTGCCGGCGGCAATTTCGATGTCCCCTTCGAGAAGCTTCCGGGCAAGAAGGCGTTCATCAACGATACCATCGAACAGCTGCGTGGCAATCTGCGCGGGCTGATCCGCGAGATGAACACCATGTCCGCCGAGCATGATCGGGGCGATATCGACGTGTTCGTGCCCGTCGGCAAGTTCGAGGGCGATTTCGCCAGGATGGCCGAAGGCATCAACGTGATGGTCGCCAACCATATCGCGGCCAAGAAAAAGGCGATGGCCTGCATCCAGCAGTTCGGTGAGGGCAATTTCAACGCGCCGATGGAGCAGCTGCCCGGCAAGAAGGCGTTCATCAACGACACGATCGAGCTGCTGCGCGCCAATTTCCAGGCGATCATCGGCGAAATCCAGCGCCTGATCGACGCGTCCGCCGCAGGGCGGCTGGAAGAGCGCGGCAATGCCGGCGACTTTCCCGGCGATTTCGGCCGCGTCGTCGGTTCGATCAACGGCATGCTCGATGCCATCCTGCTGCCGATCGCCGAGGGCAACCGGGTGCTCGACCTGGTGAGCACCGGGGTGCTGACCGAACGGGTCGAGATCGAGTGCGAGGGCGACCATCGCCGGATGAAGGATTCGATCAACAACCTGATCGAGAGCCTGACCGGTTTTGCCTCGAACGTCACCGATGCCGCAGCGCAGGTGGCCGCAGGCAGCCAGGAACTCTCGTCGAGCTCCGAACAGGTATCGCAGGGCGCGACCGAGCAGGCCGCTGCCGCCGAACAGGCTTCTGCGGCGATGGAAGAGATGGCCGCGAACGTCAAACAGAATGCGGACAATGCCGCGCAGACCGAAAAGATCGCGCGCCAGTCGGCCAGGGATGCCGAGGTCAGCGGCGAGGCGGTGAACAAGGCCGTCGGCGCGATGCAGACGATCGCCGACAAGATCGGCATCGTGCAGGAAATCGCACGCCAGACCGACCTGCTCGCGCTCAACGCCGCGGTCGAGGCCGCGCGTGCCGGCGAACATGGGCGCGGCTTTGCGGTCGTCGCCTCCGAAGTGCGCAAGCTTGCCGAGCGCAGCCAGGGCGCCGCGGCCGAAATCAGCCAGGTCTCGTCGGAGACCGTCAAGGCCGCCGCGGAAGCCGGCGAGATGCTGAACAAGCTGGTGCCGGACATCCGCCGGACCGCCGAACTGGTGTCCGAGATCAGCGCCGCCTGCCGCGAACAGGACATCGGCACCGAACAGATCAACGAGGCGATCCAGCAGCTCGACAAGGTAACGCAGCAGAATGCCAGCGCCTCCGAGCAGATCAGCAGCACCTCCGAGGAACTGGCCAGCCAGGCCGAGGAGATGCAGCAGACCGTTTCCTTCTTCCAGCTTGACGAGCGACAAGCCCCCCGTGCCCGGCCCAAGACGCCCAAGCCTGTCGCAGCCAGAACCGCCAGGCCCGTGGGCAAGACGGCAAAGCCCGTCAGGCCCGCCGCTGCCAGGCCGAAGGCCGATAGCGTGGCGCATCAGCAGGAGCGGGTGAAGGGCTTTGCGCTGGATCTGGAACGCGGCGTAGCCGACGATGATGATGCCGATTTTGGAGAGGCAGCATGATCCGGCCTGTCTGACGCCTGACCCCATCCGAATTTTTGACACCCAGTGACCACCCCAGGTGGCGAGCGACCCCGCGCGCCCACCCCATTTGACCGAAGTGAGACTGAACCCATGCGTGCAACCATCAAGGCAAAACTGGCGGGCGCCTTCGCCTTTCTGCTGCTGATCACCGGCATTATCGGTGTTTTCGGCATCACCAACATGTCGACCATCAACGACAAGTCGACCGATCTGGCGAAGAACTGGATGCCCAGCATCGATGCCATCCACCGGATCAACACCGCGACGTCGGACCTGCGGATTGCGCAATACACGCATGTCGTTTCCACCGATCCCTCCGTGATGCGCCAGGTCGAGGGGCAGATGGACACCATCTTGCGCGACATCGCGACGCAGCGTGCACGCTACGAGAAGCTCATCTCTTCGGACGAGGAGCGCCAGATCTATCAGACGTTCGCGGGCAAGTTCGACCGATATCTGAAGGACGGCGACCGCTTCATCGCGCTCTCGCGCGCCAACCAGAATGTCGAGGCCGCCGCAGCGCTCGCCGCCAGCAAGACCCTGTACGACGATTTTTCCGCCGACCTGCTCAAGCTCGTCAATCTGAACACCGAGGGCGGCAACAAGGCGAGCGCCGAGGGCGATGCCGCCTATGCCGATGCGCGCAACCTGTTCATCGGGCTGCTGGTTGTCGCCATGATCGCGGGCATTGCCGCTGCCATCTGGATCTCGCTGACCATCTCGCGCGGCCTGAAGAATGTCAGCATCGCCATCGATGCCGTCGCCATCGGCGATCTCGACAAGGATGTCGTGGTCACCACCAACGACGAGATCAAGGATCTGGTCGATACCGTCAACCGCATGACCGCAAACCTGCGCCAGACCGCCGCGCTCGCCGAAACCATCGCGCATGGCGACCTGACCGTGCAGCACACCGCGCTGTCCGATGAGGACAAGCTGGGCCACGCGCTGATCGCGATGGTCGAGCGGCTGCGCATCGTCGTCGCCGACACCACCGCCGCGATCGGCAACGTTGCAGCCGGCAGCCAGGAACTGTCGTCGAGCTCCGAACAGGTCTCGCAGGGCGCGACCGAACAGGCCGCCGCTGCCGAACAAGCCTCGGCCTCGATGGAAGAAATGGCTGCCAACATCAAGCAGAACGCCGACAATGCTGCGCAGACCGAGAAGATCGCGCGCCAGTCGTCCAAGGATGCCGAGATCAGCGGCGAGGCCGTGAACAAGGCTGTCGGCGCGATGCAGATGATCGCCGAGAAGATCGGCATCGTCCAGGAGATCGCCCGCCAGACCGATCTGCTGGCGTTGAATGCGGCTGTCGAGGCGGCGCGCGCCGGCGAGCATGGCCGCGGCTTCGCGGTCGTCGCTTCCGAAGTGCGCAAGCTTGCCGAGCGCAGCCAGGGCGCTGCCGCAGAGATCAGCCAGGTGTCGTCCGACACGGTCAAGGCTGCAGGCGAAGCGGGCGAGATGCTCGCAAGGCTCGTCCCCGATATCCGCCGCACCGCCGAATTGGTGTCCGAGATCAGCGCCGCCTGCCGCGAACAGGACATCGGCACTGCGCAGATCAACGAGGCGATCCAGCAGCTCGACAAGGTGACGCAGCAGAACGCGAGCGCCTCCGAGCAGATCAGCTCGACCTCCGAGGAACTGGCAAGCCAGGCCGAGGAACTGCAGCAGACCATCGCCTTCTTCCGCGTCGACGCAAGCGGCCATGGCCGCGCCGTCCAGAGCGTCCGCCGTCCGGCCAGCGCTCAGCCCAAGCGCACCGCGAAGCCCGCCAAGCCAACCGGCCCCAAGCCGAAGCCCCATAGCGTGGCGCATCAGCAGGAGCGGGTCCAGGGCTTTGCGCTCGATCTGGAGCGTGGCGGTGCGGATTCCGAGGATATGGATTTCGGATCGGCGGCTGCCTGACCGCTCGGGACCCGAACCGTCGCGCTCTTCGCCCGACACACCAGCTTTCGAGGCCTTGCCCACTTCACGAGGAGATTTGAACTGTGGCTTTCTTCAATAACATGTCCATCGCCAAGAAACTGATCCTGTGCCTTGGAACGATCATCGGGATCACGGTGGCCGCCAACAGTGTCATTCTCGACAATGCCGGCAAGGTAGAGCAATCGACCCAGATCAACGAACACACGTACAAGGTTATCGCGGCTGCGGGCGCGATGGTGGAAAACATGGTCAATCAGGAAACCGGCTATCGCGGTTACCTGGTATCGGGCGACCAGAATTTTCTTGAGCCTTACAAGAAGGGGCAAGCCGGGTTTGCTCGCGCTTGGGACGAGGCCAAGGCTCTCACCGCCGACAATCCGCAGCAGCAGGCGCGGCTCGATGCCATCAAGCAGCTCGCCGAAGCCTGGCGCGGTGACGTGGCCGAGCGTGGCATCCGGCTGATGGCAGCGCCGCAAGCGCAAGGCCAGGCGCGTGCCTTTGAAGCCAGCGGTGCAGGCAAGAAGGCCATGGACGAGCTACGCGCCCGCGTCGGCGAAATGGTCGCGATGGAACGCGCCCTGCTCGCCAACCGGCAGAAGGCTCAGGCCGAAGCGTTCGAGGCCATCAGCATGGCGATCTGGATCGGCATGGGCGTCGGCATTCTGGCAGCGCTGGGCATTGGGTTGCTGATGACCCGCACCATCGCGCGACCGATCGCCCGTGTATCCGACGCGCTTGGCGCGCTCGCTCACCCGCTCGCCAACGACCGCAAGGACGAGATCGGCACGATGCAGGGATGCGTGGCCGCCGTCGAAGCCGCCTATGGCGACATCGGCATGGTGATCACCGCGCTCTCGCAGGGCGATGCCACCGTGGCGACGAGCCGCACCTATGGCGGGCTGACCGATCAGCTGGCAGACAACCTGGCCCGGCTGCGCACGAATTTCGAAACCATGTCGCAGATCGCGCAGGACATTGCCGAGGGCGACCTGACCGTGCAGCCCCAGTCGCAGTCGGACAAGGACATGCTGGGCCAGGCCCTGGTCCGCATGGTGGAGCGACTGCGCATCGTGGTGGCGGATACCACCGCTGCCATCGGCAATGTCGCCTCGGGCAGCCAGGAACTGTCGTCGAGCTCCGAACAGGTCTCGCAGGGCGCGACCGAGCAGGCCGCTGCCGCCGAACAGGCCTCGGCCTCGATGGAAGAGATGGCTGCGAACATCAAGCAGAACGCCGACAATGCCGCACAGACCGAGAAGATCGCGCGCCAGTCGGCTCAGGATGCCGATGTCAGCGGTCAGGCGGTGAACAGGGCCGTGGGCGCGATGCAGATGATTGCCGAGAAGATAAGCATCGTCCAGGAAATCGCCCGCCAGACCGATCTGCTCGCGCTCAACGCAGCCGTCGAGGCGGCGCGCGCCGGCGAACATGGCCGCGGCTTCGCAGTCGTCGCCTCCGAGGTGCGCAAGCTTGCCGAGCGCAGCCAGGGCGCAGCGGCCGAGATCAGCCAGGTCTCGTCCGAGACCGTCAAGGCGGCCGCCGAGGCTGGTGACATGCTGGGCAAGCTGGTCCCCGATATCCGCCGGACCGCCGAATTGGTGTCCGAGATCAGCGCCGCCTGCCGCGAACAGGACATCGGCACCGCGCAGATCAACGAGGCGATCCAGCAGCTCGACAAGGTGACGCAGCAGAACGCGAGCGCCTCCGAGCAGATCAGCTCGACCTCCGAGGAGCTGGCAAGCCAGGCCGAAGAGCTGCAGCAGACCATCGCCTTCTTCCGGGTGGAAGCCAATGCCCGCAGCCGCACCGCCGTGGCGCATCGCCCGGCCGCACGCCCGGTCACGCGCGTTGCCAAGCCCGCAAGATCTTCCAAGCCCGCGCACAAGCCGAATTCGGTCGCGCATCAGCAGGAGCGCGTGCAGGGCTTCGCGCTCGATCTGGAGCGCGGCGGGGTCGACGCCGACGACGCGCATTTTGGAGAAGCCGCATGAACAATCAGCACGAAATCCAGGTGGTCGAATTCGGGATCGGCGAAGAGGTCTTCGCCGTCCCCGTTGGCCTGGTCCGGGAGATCCTGGACCACAAGCCGCCCTTCCAGGTACCCAATGGACCCGACTATTTTCTGGGCCTGACCGATGTGCGCGGTCAGGGCGTGCCCACGGTGGACCTGCGCGTCCGCCTGGGCCTGCCCGCAGCCGAACCGACGCTGTCGACCCGCATCCTCATTCTCGACATCCCGCTGGCAGACCGCATGCTGTCGCTGGGCGTGGTCATCGACAAGGTCTTGTCGGTGGCCACGATCGAGACCGCGCGGATTGAGAATGCGCCCGATATCGGCGTCCGCTGGAATTCGGATTACATCACGGGCGTGGTCCGCAACGAGGGCGGGTTCATCGTGATCATCGATGTCGCCAGCATCTTCACCGCGCAGGACGTGCAGCAGCTGCATCCGATGGCGAAGGTTGCCTGATGCTGGATCGCCGGCCCGCCCCCGAACCGCAGGCCCGCTGCGGGCCGAAACGCCGGCCCGGCGGTTGCCGTGCCATGGCCAGGGCGAACTCGATGCTGCGCCACCTGGCTTTCCTCGCCCTGGCCCCGGCGCTCATGGCCCCGGCCGCCGCCCTGGCGGCCGAGGACACCAATGCCTGGGCAGGACAGTTCTTCACGATCAATCTCGACAAGAAGGTCTATGTCCGGCTCGAGGCGCAGGAGCGCTTCACCAATGATGCCCAGCGTCTGGGCCAGCTGCTGCTGCGATCGCTCGCCGGTTACCGGATCAGCAAGAATGTCAATGTCGGGCTCGGCTATGCCTATGTCCGCACCGATCCGGTCGGCCCGGCGCTGCTCGACGAGCATCGCTATTATCAGGAGTTGAACGTCCGGCTGCTGACGACCGAAAGCGGCCTCACCCTCGATTCCCGGTCCAGGCTGGAGCAGCGCACGTTCGAGGACCGCGACGGCACAAGCTGGCGGATGCGCCAATTCGTCCAGCTGCGCGCGCCGATTTCGGCGAACAACAAGCTGGTTGCCTATACCGAGCCCTTTGTCGACCTCAACCGGACCAGTGTCCAGCGCGGCGGCTTGTCGCTGTGGCGCAATTTCGTCGGCGTCTCGATCCCGCTCGCGAGGAATGCCGAGATCGTGCCCGGCTATCTCAACCAGCATGTGTTCCGCGATGGCGACGATCGCACCGATCACACCGCCAATATCAACATCTACGTCACGCTATGAACCAGGAAACGGCCCCGCAAATGTTCCATCGCGATCTGCCTGGCAAAGGAGGAAACTGATCATGGCTGGAGCCACCGCCAGACTTGCCATGCCGGTCACGGACGGCATCAGCCCGCAGCATTTTCGGGCGCTGTCCGCGCTTATCTACAGTGCCACCGGCATCCGAATGCCTCCGTCCAAGACGACGATGCTCGAGGGTCGCCTGAGACGGCGCGTGCGCGACAACGGCTTTGCCAGCATCGCCGATTATTGCGCCTATATCCTGAGCGGCGACGTCTCGCAGGCGGACATGGATGATTTCCTCAACGCGGTGACGACCAACAAGACCGACTTCTTCCGCGAGCGTAACCATTTCGACTTTCTGGTCTCGGACATCCTGCCCGACTACCAGAAGCGCGGCCAGCGCATGCTGCGCTGCTGGAGCGCGGCGAGCTCCAACGGCGCGGAAGCCTATACGCTGGCGATGGTGCTCGACGATTATGCGCGGACCAAGGATGGCCCCGATTACGAGATCCTCGCCACCGACCTCGACACCGAGATGCTGCAGACCGGCATCAGGGGCATCTATCCCGCAGAAATGGTGACGCCGGTGCCGCCCGCACTGCGCCGCCGCTATGTCATGGAGCCGAAGGACCCCTCCCGCCGGGACGTTCGCATCGCTGCAGCGCTGCGCAAGAAGGTCAGCTTCGGCCGCCTCAACCTGATGAACGACCACTATCCGATCGGTGCGCCGGTCGACATCATTCTCTGCCGTAACGTACTGATCTATTTCGACAAACCCACTCAGCACAAAGTGGTAACCCGTTTGTGCGAACAACTTCGTCCGGGCGGCTATCTGCTTCTCGGGCATTCCGAATCGATCGCCGGGTTCAGCGGACAGCTCAAGTCCGTCTGCAACACGGTCTTCCAGAAGGTGTAAGCGATCATGGTCCGTCCCAAGATCCGCGTGCTCATCATCGACGACAGCGCCAGCGTGCGCCAGACGCTGACCTCCGTGCTGCAGGAAGATCCCGATATCGAGGTGATCGCCGCAGCATCCGATCCGTTCGCCGCCGCGCGCTACATCAAGGACGAGGTTCCCGACGTCATCACGCTCGACGTCGAGATGCCGCGCATGGACGGCATCACCTTCCTGCGCAAGATCATGGAGCAATGCCCCGTCCCCGTCGTCATGTGCTCGTCGCTGACCGAACAGGGGTCCGAAACGCTGATGCAGGCGCTGGAGGCGGGCGCCGTCGACGTGATCCTGAAACCGCGCATGGGTGTGGCCGATCATCTGGCGGAATCGCGGATGATGATCCGCGAGACGGTCAAGGGCGCGGCCAGGGCCCGGGTGACAGGGCACAAGCCGGCCCCTGCCCCGCGCAAGGTCGAGGCGAAGCTGACGGCGGATGCCATGCTGATGCCGCCTTCGGGCCGCGCGATGAGCAAGACCACCGAAATGGTCGTATGCATCGGCGCATCGACGGGCGGCACCGAGGCGCTGCGTGAGGTGCTGATGGCGCTGCCCGCCAATTCACCGGGCATCGTCATCGTCCAGCACATGCCCGAGAATTTCACCCGCGCCTTCGCCAAGCGGCTCGACGGGCTGTGCAATGTCAGCGTCAAGGAAGCGCAGGACGGCGATACCGTGATGCGCGGCCATGTGCTGATCGCGCCAGGCGGCAAGCACATGCTGCTCGAACGCCAGGGCGCACGCTATCTCGTCTCGGTTCGCGACGGACCGCTGGTCTCGCGCCACCGCCCCTCGGTCGATGTGCTGTTCCGCTCTGCTGCGCGCAATGCAGGATCGAACGCGGTCGGAATCATCATGACCGGCATGGGCGATGACGGCGCGCGCGGCCTGCTCGAGATGAAGCAGTGCGGTGCGCGCACCTTCGCCCAGGACGAGGCAAGCTGCATCGTCTTCGGCATGCCCAAGGAAGCGATCGCGCGGGGCGCGGCCGACAAGGTCATACCCCTGGGTGCGATCGCCCGCGAACTGCTCCACGCCACCGCCCGCTGAACAAGGACCAGACCCGCAATGCTCCATGCCAGGATCAGCGCAAGCGACGCCAGCCCCGCCGGGGACGCGACGATCAGCGTGCTGCTCAGCCAGATCACGCAAGGTATCGACGCGCGCTTCGTGACCGTGGGCAAGACGCTGGCCCAGGCGGTGGAATCGATCGACGGCATCGTCAGCGCCCTGCGCGAGGCGACCTCGACCTTCCAGTCGGGCGACGGCGCGGCTGCGGTCAGCAATCTCACCACCGCGGCGCGGCGCCTGTCGAGCGTGGGTGACCAGATGCAGGGCCGCGCGCAGGACATGGGCGAGATCCAGCAAGCCTCGCGGCGGTTGTCCGCGCACATTGCCGATGTGCAGAAGTCGCTGCACGTGCTCCATATTTTCGGTCTCAACGTGAAGATCGCCGCATCGGGGGCCGAAACCTTCGTCGACTTTGCCAACACCATGTCGGGCCAGCTTTCGGCGGGCGAGAAAGAGGTCGGCGCGCTTCAGACCAAGCTCGATGGGCTTGCTGCAAGCCTGCGCAGCATGGAGCATAACGACCGGCTGCTCGCAAGCGAATGCCAGCGCGTGGTGCCGCACGTGCCTGATCGGCTGGAGGCCGATGCTGCGGCCCTGCGCAAGCATCAGGCGATGCTGGCGGAGCTCGCCGACAAGAATGCCGTGCTCGCCCGCTCGATCCAGGGCAGCGTCGCGAACGTGCTGGGCGCGATCCAGGTCGGCGACATTGCCCGCCAGCGGCTCGAGCATGTGCTCGAAGGCTATGCCGACATGCAGGCGACGCTGGCGACGGCGGGGCTCTCGGCCGATGACGAGGCGGCGACCCGCGATCATCTGCTGCGGCTGCTGCTCGCGCAGCTCACCTCCTCTGCGCAGGAGTTCCGCACTGAAACCCAGGCGCTGGTCCGCTCGCTGCGCAGCATGGTGCCCGAGGCAGACCGGCTGATCGCGCTGAGCAAGGGTGGCGGCAGCGAGGACGGCCAGGTGTTCCTGCGCAGCCTGGAAGCCGGGATTGCCGAGGCCAGCGCGATGATCGCGCAGCTGCAGCTTGCCGATGCCCAGGCCGCCGAGACGCTGCGCATCATCGTCGATACCGTGGACGACCTGTCGGGCCGCGCCGCCGCGATGCGCATCCTGCGGATCGAGGTGCAGCAGATGGCGATCAATATCGGCCTGAAATGCCGACGGGTGGAGGCGATCGGTCGCCCCGTCGCGGTGATCGCCAACGAGATCCGCGCCAGTTCCGATGCGCTGGACCAGACGATCAAGCAGATCACCGCCGAATCCACCGGGCTGGGCGCGATCTCGCTGCGCATGCGCCAGCATGCGGAGGCGCAGGTGGGACAGGACAGCGACGGGCTGGCCAGCTCGCTCAGCGCCATTCGCGAGGGCGCTCAGCGCACCGAGCAGGCGATGGCAGTGTCCGAGAAAATGGCCAGCGGGCTGCTCGGGGCGCTGCGCTCGACCACCGACGAGCTCGAGGAAAGCCTCGATCTGGGCGATGCGCTCGAGAGGATCGAGGCGCTGCTGACGATCGAGCTGGGTCGCGATGATCCGCTGTCGCTCGAGGGACGTGACGATCAGGTCGTTCGGATGGTGATGGACCGCATGGCGCGCAGCTATACCATGGCGAGCGAGCGGGTGGTGCACGATGCCTTTTTGCTGCCCGGCATGCCGCGGCTGATTGCGGACAAGCCGCAATCCTCCGCCAGCCATGGCGGTCCTGCAGATGACGACGACGCGTTGTTCGACGACGCGCTCTTCTGAAGTCGTCCAGTTCGATCCCGGTCGCCTGGGGGACAGCTTCGGGGGAGGCTGCAGGTGGCCGGATGC
>Ga0155082_111_pt1 | contig 16778 bp, 18 predicted proteins | sample RifCSPhighO2_01_FD_106050 | JGI IMG/M metagenome (GOLD analysis project Ga0155082, IMG submission 106050) | Sphingomonadales bacterium RIFCSPHIGHO2_01_FULL_65_20 | reverse complement strand
CGCCCGGCGGGACGCGGCCGCCAGCCGCGTCGTCGCCGCCGACGCCGCCGTGACGGCGGCGACCGAGGCCTACCGCCTGACGCGGATCGGCTTCGAGGCCGGCCGTCTCTCCCAACTGGAACTGCGCAGCACCCGCAGCGGTCTCGTGCAGGCCCGGGACGTCGCCATCGCGGCTCGCCTGATGCGGGCCCGGGCCGAAGCCGAACTCGCGCGCCTCGAAGGCCGCGCCCCCTTTGGAGCTCAACTATGAACACCCGCACCAGGACCGCCGCGGCGGTCGCCGCCCTGATCGTGGCCGTCGGCGCCGGTTACGGCGCCGCCCGGCTGACCGCCGCGCCCGCGGCCGGAACGGCGGCCGAGGGAGAGGAAGGCCATGCCGAAGAGGGCGAAGGCGGCGAACCCGGCGTCGTCACCCTGTCGCCGGCCGAGGCCCAGGCCGCCGGCATCCGCATCGTCTCGGTGCAGTCCGGCGGCGGCGGCGAAACCCACCTCGCCGGACGGGTCGAGGCCGCGCCGGACGCCCAGGCGTCCGTCGGCGCCGCCCTCGGCGGCCGCATCGAACGGCTGCTGGTCGCGCCGGGTTCGGTCGTCCGCGCCGGCCAGCCGATCGCGGTCGTGATCAGCGGAGACGGCGCGATCCTCCGGGCCGAGGCTGACGCCGCGACCGCCGAAGCCCGCGCCGCCTCCGCCGCGCGGACGCGCGACGCCAATCTGTTCGACCAGGGCGTGGTCGCGCGTCAGGACGTCGAAGCGTCGCAGGCGCGCGCCGCCGCCGCCGAGGCCCAGGCCCGCGCCAGCCGGGCCCGGGTCGCCGCCGCTGGAGGCCCCAACGCCAGCGGGCGGGCGACGATCGTCGCCCCGATCGGCGGGGTCGTCACAGGCCTCAGAGTCGGTCTCGGCGGCGTCGTGCAGCAGGGCGATCCGGTCGCGACCATCGCCAATCCCAACCGCGTCGAACTGGTCTTCAACGCCCCCGCCGCCCTGGCGGCGACGGTCAGACCCGGTGCGCGCATCACGGTCCAGGGCGCGGACGGGGCCGAGTATGCGGCCGTCGTCACCGCCGTGGCCCCGGGCGCCGACGCGCAGTCGGGATCGACCCTGATCCGCGCCCGGGCCGACGGCGTCGCGCCGCCGCCGGGTTCGGCGGTGAGCGGCTCGATCATCACCGGCGGCGAAAGCGGCATCGCCGTCCCGGCCGAGGCGGTGCAGACCGTCGACGGCGCCAGTGTCGTGTTCGTCGTCACCCCGACGGGCTTCCGGGCCCAGCCGGTAGTTCCGGGCCGGCGGGCCGGCGACCGCATCGAGATCGTTCGCGGCCTGACCGGCTCCGAGCGCATCGCCGGCGCCAACGCCTTCCTGCTGAAGGCCGAGCTCGGCAAGGGCGCCGTGGAGGACCACGACTGATGCTCGACCGGATCATCTCGGGCGCCGTGCGCTATCGCTGGCTCGTCGTGTTGGCCGCGATCGTCCTCGCCGGCTTCGGCGTGCGCGAACTGGTGCGGCTGCCCATCGACGCCGTCCCGGACATCACCAACCGCCAGGTCCAGGTGACCACCGTCGCGCCCGCGCTCGGGCCGGAGGAGGTCGAGCGTCAGGTGACCTTCCCGATGGAGACGGCGCTGGCCGGCCTCCCGGGCCTGGTCGAGACCCGGTCGCTGTCGCGGCACGGCTTCTCGCAGATCACCGCCGTCTTCACCGATCGGACCGACATCTATTTCGCGCGCAGCCTGGTGAACGAGCGCATGCAGGCGGCTCGGGACGACCTTCCGGAAGGCGTCCAACCCTCCATGGGGCCGGTGGTCACCGGCCTCGGCGAAGTCTTCATCTTCACCGTCGAGCTGACCGGTCCGGCCGCCCGCACAGGCGCCGTCTACCTCACGCCCGAGGGCGAGCGTCTGACCACCGACGAGGAGAAGGCCACCTATCTGCGCACGGTCCAGGACTGGATCATCGCGCCCCAGCTCAAGACCGTCGAAGGCGTCGCCGGCATCGACGTCCAGGGCGGCTATGTGAAGGAGTACGCGGTCCATCCCGATCCCGCGCGTCTCGCCGCCTATGGCGTGGGCCTTGTGCAACTGGTCGAGGCGCTCGAACACGCCAACCGCATCGCCGGGGCCGGCTATGTCAACCGGGCCGGCGAAGCCTACATCGTCCGGGCCGACGCGCGGATCCGCAGCCTCGAGGAGCTGGCCCAGACCCCGATCCTCAATCGCGGCGGCCAGGTGATCCGGGTCTCCGACGTGGCCGCGGTCGAGATCGGCCGCGCGCCGCGCCTCGGCTCGGCCAGCAGCAACGGCCGCGAGACCGTGGTGGGCACGGCCCTGATGCTCCAGGGCGAGAACTCGCGCGCCGTGGCGCATCGGGTCGGCGAGCGGCTGAAGGAGATCGGCGCCAGCCTGCCTCCGGGGGTGGTCGTCAAGCCGGCGCTGGACCGCACCCAGCTGGTCGAGGCCACGATCCGCACCGTCGAGCACAATCTCGCGCTCGGGGCCCTGCTGGTCATCGCCGTGCTGTTCTTCGCGCTCGGCAATGTGCGGGCGGCGATCATCACCGCCCTGGTCATCCCGCTCAGCTTCCTGTTCGCCGCTACGGCCATGAACCGCTTCGGCATCAGCGCCAACCTGCTCAGCCTGGGCGCGCTCGACTTCGGCCTGATCGTCGACGGCGCCGTGGTCGTCATCGAAAACACCCTGCGGCGGCTCGCCATGCGGCGCGAGAGCGTCGGCCGCGCCCTGAGCCTGCCCGAACGGCTGGCCGTGGCGGTCGACGCGGCTAAAGAAATGGCGCGGCCGGCCGCCTTCGGCCAGGCCATCATCCTTCTGGTCTATGCGCCGCTGCTGATGTTCGAAGGCGTCGAGGGCAAGATGTTCGGCCCCATGGCCGGCACCGTGATGTTCGCCCTGCTCGGCGCCTTCATCCTGTCCTTCACCTTCGTGCCGGCCATGGCCGCCATCTGGGTGCGGGAGCCCAAGGGGCACGACGACGAGACCCGGCTGAGCCGGGCGGCCAAGGCCCGCTACGAGCCGCTCCTGCGGCGGGTGGTCGAGCGCCCGCGGGCGGTGGTCGCCGGGGCCGGCCTGGCCGTCCTGGTCGGCCTCGTGGCCTTCCTGAGCCTCGGTCGCGAGTTCGTGCCGACGCTCGACGAGGGCGACGTTCTGGTCCAGGCGCTGCGGGTGCCGTCCACCTCGCTCGAACAGAGCCAGGCCATGCAGTTCCAAGTCGAACGAACCCTGCAGGCGATGCCGGAGGTGGAGCAGGTCTTCACCCGCACCGGCACCGCCGAAGTGGCCTCCGATCCCATGCCGCCCTCGATCTCCGACACCTTCGTCATGCTCAAGCCGCGCGACGAGTGGCCGAACCCCTCCCTGGCCAAGGCCGAGCTGGTCGAGCGCATGGAGGAGAACCTGGGTCACCTGCTCGGCAACAACTACGAATTCACCCAGCCGATCCAGATGCGCTTCAACGAGCTGATCGCCGGGGTTCGCTCCGACGTGGCCGTCTCCGTCTATGGCGACGACTTCGCCGCCATGCAGGCCAGCGCGGATCAGGTCGCCGCCCTCCTCCGACGCATCCCCGGCGCGGCCGATGTCCGCGTCGAACAGGTCTCGGGCCAGCCGTCGATCACCGCCGCCGTCGACCGGACCATCGCGGCGGCGCAAGGCGTGCACGCCAGCGACGCGGCCGATGCGTTGGCCATCGCCCTGGGCGGGCGGTCGGCCGGCCACATCCTGGAAGGCGACCGCCGCTTCGATGTCGTCGTCCGCCTGGCCGACGATCTGCGCAACGATCCGGCGGTGATGGCCCAGTTGCCGGTGATGCCGGAAGCGGCCGAACCGGGCGCGTTGACAGTGCCCCTTTCGGCGGTCGCCCGGTTCGAGGTCACCGAGGGCCCCAACCAGATCAGCCGCGAGAACGGCAAGCGGCGCATCGTCGTCCAGGCCAACGTCCGGGGCCGCGATCTCGGCGGCTTCGTCAACGAGGCGCGCGCAGCCGTCGGTCGCGAGGTGCGCCCGCCTGTGTCCGGCTGGTTCGACTGGGGCGGGCAGTTCGAGAACCTCGAACGCGCCAGCGCCCGCCTGGCGATGATCGTGCCTCTGGTCTTCCTGACCATCGGCCTGTTGCTGTTCCTGGCGTTGCGCTCGCTCAAGGACGCGGCCCTGGTCTTCGCCGGCGTGCCCCTGGCCCTGGTCGGCGGGGCGGTGGCGCTCCTGCTGCGCGGCATGCCGTTCTCGATCTCGGCCGCGGTCGGCTTCATCGCCGTCTCGGGGGTCGCGACGCTGAACGGGCTTGTGCTGATGCAGGCCATTCGCCAGCGTTACGAGGAAGGGGCCGCGCCCCTGACGGCGGCCGTCGAGGGGGCCGTCAGTCGCCTCAGGGCCGTTCTGACCACGGCCCTGGTCGCGATGCTGGGCTTCATCCCGATGGCCTTCGCCTTCGGGGCCGGCGCCGAGGTCCAGAAACCGCTGGCCACCGTGGTCATCGGCGGCCTGCTGACCGCCACGCTGCTGACGCTTCTGGTGCTGCCGACCCTGGCCGCGCGCATTCTGGAGAAGAGGGAGGAACCCCTGTGACCGTCAATGGCCAGCATGAGCGCCAGCGGAGAACCCTGCTGGTCGTCCTGATCCTCAACGGCCTGCTGTTCGCCGGGCTCGGTCTCGGCGGCCTGCTGGCGGACTCCAGCGCCTTGCTGGCCAACGCGCTGGACAACGCCTCCGACAGCGTCGTCTATCTGATCAGCTTCCTCGCGGTCGGCCGGGCCCTGACCTGGAAGCGGCGCGCGGCGACGACGTCGGGCGTCCTGCTGCTCATCTTCGCCGTCGGCGTCCTGGTCGACGCCGGCCGGCGGTGGTGGCTGGGGGCCGAGCCGATCGGCGGGACCATGATTGTCTTGGCTGTCGTCGCGGCGGTGGTGAACCTGATCTGTCTGCAACTGCTGCGGCGGCTGGACGGCGACGACGTCAATCTGCGCGCCGCCGAGACCTTCAGTCTCAACGACTTCGCCTCCAACGGCGGCATCATCGTCGCGGGCGGACTGGTGCTGTGGCTGGACCAGTCCTGGCCGGACCTGGTGGTCGGCGTCATCGTCGCCGGGATCGCCGCCAGGGGCGGCCTGGAGATTCTGGAGGACGCCCGCAAGGCACAGGCGGAGGCCGCCGACTAGCGGTCGAGGGGCGTATCGATCCGACGGCATGGCGGCGTGCGGGCGTCGCCGTCAGCCCGTTCGCCGGACGGCGACGCTCTCAGGCCCGCTCCACCGCCACCCAGCGGCCGGCGCGCTTCTCGACCACGAAGCGGGCGCAAGCCTCGTCGAAGGGCGGCACGTCGCCGTCCCGGAACCAGATCCACGGGCGGGACCGGCTGCCGGGCCGCACGAAATAGGAGCGGCGGTCGCCGGCGGTCTGCCATTCGACAATGACGGTCTTGCGGTAGGGCATGGCAAGAACAAAAGCGGAACAGAAGGCAGGGTCAAGGTGGACTCCGCCTGGCTGGACGTCTCGTCCACAGGCGCACGCCGCCACGCCGCTCGGAAGCGCTAAGGGCTCCGCCCTCGCGCGGGCCAGGGTGAAGCGGCTCCGCCGCCGGACCGGCCGGTCTCCCCGGCCTTCCGCGCGGTCATGCTGTTCATGATCATCATCGTCATCGGCTTGTGCAGCCCGGGCGATCCCCCTCCGGCCGGTCCGCCCTGGCCCTTGCTACCCCGGTCTCGCCGACGGGCAGGGTTTCAGGCGCGCAGTTCGCGTGCCTGCAACCCATGCCCAAAGGAGGCAGACATGACTGCTCAATCCATCGAAACCGCCGCGACCGAGGCGACCGCGCCGCAGCACGGCGCGGAACTGATCGTGCCGCTGAACCGGCTCAAGGCTTCGCCGAAGAATGCGAGGAAGACCCCGCACAACGCGGCGACCATCGAGGCCTTCGCGGCCTCCATCAGGGCCAAGGGGGTGTTGCAGCCGCCCGTGGTCGAGGTCGAGCGGGACGGGGAGGGCGTCCCGACCGGGAACTATCTCGTCACCATCGGGGAGGGGCGCCGTCAGGGGCTGCGGCTGCTGGCCAAGCGCAAGGCGATCAAGCGCACCCATCCGGTGCGGGTGATCGTGGACGCCGACAACGACGCCCACGAAATCAGTCTGGACGAGAACATGACCCGCGAGGCCATGCATCCCGCCGACCAGTTTGAGGCCTTCCAGCGGCTGGCCGTGGAGAAGGGCTACGGCCCCGAGGAAATCGGCGCCCGGTTCGGGGTGTCGGCCCACGTCGTGCGCCAGCGGCTGCGGCTCGGGTCGGCGGCGCCGGAGTTGATGGCGGCCTATCGGGACGGGACGCTGGCGCTCGACCAGTTGACGGCCTTCTGCGTCAGCGAGGACCGGGAGCGGCAACGGCAAGTGCTGGAGCAGGTCGGGCCGCACACCCCGGCCTACGCCATCCGCCGCGCCATGACCGAGGCCAAGGTCCGCGTCGATGACCGGCGGGTGCGCTTCGTCGGCGTCGAGGCCTATGAGGCCGAAGGCGGGGCGGTGCTGCGCGACCTCTTCACCGAGGACGGCGGCGGCTGGCTGGAGGACGTGGGGCTGCTGGACCGGCTGGTCGGCGACAAGCTGGCGGGGCTGGCCGAGGAGGCGCGCGAGCGCGAGGGCTGGAAATGGGCCGAGGCGGGTCTTGAGTATCCGGACCTCTCCGCGTTCGGACGGGTCTATCCGGTGGCGGTCGAGCGGTCGGCGGCGGACGCCGCCGTCATCGCGGCCCTGTCGGAGGAATACGACCGTCTGGTTTCGGAAACCGACGCGGCGGAGATGCTGCCGCCCGAGGTGGACGCCCGGCTGGAAGAGATCGACAAGGCCTTGCAGGCCTTCGGCCCGGACTTCGACTACACGCCCGAGGCCAGGGCGCGGGCCGGGATCGTGGTCCTGCTCGGCCACGACGGTCTGGCCCGCTTCGAGCGCGGGCTGGTCAGGGCCGAGGACGCGGTGGCGGTCGCCGAACCGCCGCCGCCCTTCGAGGACGGAGCAGCCGAGGACGTCGGGACCGGGGCCGAGTCGGAGACGGACCGGAGCCGGGCCGAGCCGGAGGAGGCGGGCGCGGCCCTCTCGGACCGGCTGGTCATCGACCTGACGGCCCACAGAACCATGGGCCTGCGCGACGCGGTGCAGGCCGATGCGGGGGCGGCGCTGGCGACCGTGGTCCACGCCTTGGCCCTGCAGGTCTTCTATCCGACCTACGGCGTCTGGACGCCGCTGCAGCTTCGGATGACGGTCAGCGGACTGGAGCGGCTGGCGCCGGGGGTGGAGGACGGTCCCGCCGGTCGCCGGGTTCGCGACCGGTGCGAGGCGTGGGGCGCGCGCCTGCCCGAGCGGGCCGGAGACCTGTGGGGCGTGGTCGCCGGTCTGGCGCCGTCGGAGCAGCTTGACCTGATGGCCTGCTGCGCCGGGGTCGGCCTCTACGCCGTGCGTGACCCGCACGACCGGCGTCCCGGCGCCCTCGCGCAGGCGGAGACGCTGGCGGCGGCGGTCGGCCTCGACATGACCGGGACGTGGTCGGCGACGACGGCCAGCTACTTCGCCCGCGTGTCCAAGGCGCGGGTGCTGGAGGCGGTGACGGAGGCCGTCAACGCGGTGGAAGCGGGCCGGATCGCCGGGTTCAGAAAGGCCGACATGGCCGAGGCGGCGGAGAGGCTGGTCGAGGGCAAGGGATGGCTGCCCGCTGTGCTGCGGACGGCTCCGGCAGGGGCGGAGGAACCCGGCGACGACGGCGAAGAGGCCGGAGCCGTGACGCCGCCTGACGACGACGCCTACGCCTTCGCGGCGGAATAGCCGCCGCGCCGGATTGAGGAAAAACTCGCCGCGCGCCCTTTGGGGGCGCGCGGCTTTTTCGTGCGCTGAAATGGCGGTTCGTGACTCATTGCGGCGGTTCGGAATGACCGCTTTGTGTTTGTCCAGCGAAGTCGATCAGTAAACAGGCATCTTGGTCGCGAGGTCCACCTCCAGTGGCTGGCATGTTGCTCGCGCCGCGCGCTAAGGTAGCGGCGGGAGGGCCAAATGCTTCAAAGAATAATCGGCATCCGTAACGTCGGACGTTTTCGGAGTTCGGCTGCCCAGCCGAATCCTCAACTGTCTCGTCACGCGTTCATCTTCGGGCCGAATGGTTTCGGCAAGACGACCTTGTGCGCGGTGCTCAGATCCTTGGAGCGGAACGAACCGGCGCTGGTGGTAGGCCGCAAGACGCTCGGCGTAGACGCGGCGCAGCAGGTTAACTTGCTATGGTCCGGCGCACAGCGGACGTTCCAGAATGACGCTTGGCCGGGACCTGAGCCGAAGCTCTCAATCTTCGATGGGACCTTCGTCGCGGAGAATGTCCACAGCGGGGACCTAGTCGACGTCGCCAATCGGCGGAATTTGTATCGAGTCGTCGTCGGCCGGAATGGCGTGGGTCTAGCGCGAGAGGAGGCGCGGCTGGCAGAAGCAGGGAGAGCGCTGACGCAGGCCGCGACCGCCGCCGAACGCAGGCTGGAGCCGATGGCTGCCGGCCTCGCCGCCCAGGCCTTCGACCAACTGCCAGCGGATGACGAGCTGGCCGCCAAACTTGCCGACGCGCGTGCCGCGCTGGTCGCGCAGCAGCAGTCGGCGCAGATTCGAGAGCGCGCTGGCCTGCAGGCGGTAACGCTCCCGACGTTGCCAGCGCACTTGAGGGAAATGGTGGGCCGCACAATCGACGGGGCCGACCCGGCGGTCGAGCAACGCGTCGGCGCGCATCTGGCCCGTCACAGGTTCGGCGACGACGGCGAGCGCTGGCTCGAGCATGGGCTTCGTCATTTGACGGACGAGGACGACTGCCCGTTCTGTGCCCGGGACGGTGTCGGTGGGCTGCCTCTGGTTCAATCCTATGGGGCGTTGTTCGGAGAGGCTTATCGCGGCTTGCGAGATGAAATCGAGACGCTCGGACAACATATCGATTTGCAGTTCGGAGCCGAGGTCTTTGCCGAGCTTAGGGCGTCGGCGATCGCGAATGGCGCGGCTCGTCAGTTCTGGGGCCAGCATTGCGACTTGGGCGAGGATTTGCCCGCGTTGGCCCAGCTGCGGGACGCTTATGTGAGCGTCCATCACAAACTGCGGAGCCTTGTGGAGCGCAAAGCGGCCCGGCCGCTCGAGGTCATTGATCGGGAGGGGGATATCGCCGAGATCGCAGAGGAGATCAATGCGATCCGAGGCCAGCTAGCGGCCTACAACCGGGCCGTCGATCGGGCCAACATCGCTATTGAGACGACCCGTGCGCGAACTGCGGCTGCGGATGAGGCCGTCTTGCGCCGGGCGATTAGCGATTTGGAACGGGTGGCTCGCCGGCATGGTCAGGAGGGAATCGAGGCGAGCCGGGCGTGGCGCGAGGCCGTAGAAGCGCGGACGGCGAATAATGCCGCGAAAGCGGCCGTGCGAGCCCAGCTGGAGGAGCATTGCCGCCAAGTCGTCAAACCTTATGAGCAACGCATCAACCACTTCTTGCATCTCTTCAACGCCGGCTTCGAGATCGTCGACGTCGACCACGCCTATCCTGGCGGCCTTGCGACCTGCACCTACCGACTGCGGATCGATAACGTCGAGGTGGCTTTGGGCGACGGCCGGACGGGCGATGATCGTCAGAGCTTCAAGAACACGCTGAGTGCGGGCGACCGGACGACGCTGGCGATGGCTTTCTTCCTCGCGGAGCTGGAACGCGAGGCAGATATCGCCGAGCGCGTGGTGGTCTTCGACGACCCCTTTAACAGTCAGGATTCCTATCGGCGGCGCAACACGATTCATGAGATCATGGCGGTGGCCCGCCGTGGTGCCCAAGTCATCGTGCTCTCACACGACGCAGCCTTCTTGAAGAGCCTGTGGGACAAATCGCCGCCCGCGGAACGGTCAGCTGCGCAGCTGGACTACCATTCGGCGACGGGCACGCGGCTGACAGAGTTCGATCTCGACAACGCGTGTAGGGGCAGGGCGCAGAGCGAGCTCGACGACCTTCTGGCCTACCGCAACCTCGGGCAGGGTGAGCCGCGCGATATCATCAAGAAACTGCGGGTGGTTCTAGAGACGAAGATGCGCGATCTCTACCCGGCGAGCTTCGCTCCGGCGGACAATCTCGGCGGGATCCTCGGAAAGATCAGAGGAGGGGGTGCGGACCATCCCGCCGCCGCCCGTTACGACGAACTCGATCGGATCAACGACTACACGCAGGACTATCACCACGGCGAGGATCCACGCGGTATGCAGGAGCCGCCGCTCGATCAGCAGGAACTGCTCGGCTTCGTCGACCAGACCTTGCGTATCGCGAATGCGGTCGTGGGCTAGATCGTCGGCTCCGTCGGACCCGGACCTTGGCCGACGCCGTCTGACCGCGTTATCGAGCAAGCAGGCCACAGCGGCCAGCAACCGTCAGATTGCGCAGAAGGTCTACTTGCGGGTGTGCTAATGGCCGCTCGTCGCGCTTGGCGGCCGAAGCGGTTGCCGTGTCCCAGCCTGCAGGTTCACGGAACGCGAGCTAGAATCGCGGGCTCCAGCGCGCCAAGATGTCGTCTTCCTCTTCGTCCTCGTCGTCGGTCGGGCCGTCGGCCAAGAGCAGCATGGTCACCGCGTGCCCGTTTGCCTGCCGGAGGACCTGTTCAAGGACACGGGGCGACGGACGCCCCCACTCATGCTGAAGCCAAATCGTCCCATCCATCTCGATCCAGTCGGACGGGGCCGCAGTGCCTGCGTACGGCCTGACCTTTGTGGCGCAGTCTGAGGGAAGGCGACTTTTCCGCTTCACGGCCAGACGCGGGAAGCTCACATGCGAACGGGCGTACCGGACCACGCCGTCGTAAGAGAAGATGACGGCGCACGGCATCGAGGCCAATTCGACGAACCGGTTCGCGGCCGCTTCCAGGCTGACGTCATAGGATCTCGCCAGCTTGCGGAGATGACCGACCTCCGGGAGGCCAAGTCGGTCCGCGTCGCGCTCAAACCAGGGCTTCGGCATGAGAATGCCCGCCGCGAAACGATTTGCTTCGGCCTCCCGCCGTTGCGCCGGTGTCGAGAACCCGCGCTCGCTGAGATGGGCTTGGGTGCACTGCTGGTTCCCGACGTGGGTGGGGATCAGGAAATGACCCAACTCATGACCGATGGTGAAGCGCCGACGGCCGCCGGGCACCCCCGGCCTGCAGAGAATGATGCCCTGGCTTTTGTCAGGATCGGTCAGCAAGGCCCCCTCAAAGGAGGTCGTGTCCAGATCCCTGATCTCGAGAATATTCACGGCCGCCGCGAGCGCCTCGATCGGAACAGGCGGCGTCCAGTCAGGGTGATGCCTCAGGATCGTCTGGATCAGCCGCTCGGGAGAGCCGCAGTCCGCCAAATCCATGAGGAGCTCGCTCACGGCTTCTTCAACGCCTCGGCCATGGCGCGAACGGCCGCCCAAGCCTTGTCGTCCAGCTTGCCGTCAAACTCCCGATAGAACTGGAGGGCCGGCGCCTCTTCCGAAGGCTCGCTCTCGTCCGACAGGAACGCCACCGTCACCTTGTAATGGTCCGCGAGCCCCCGGAGCAGGTCCAGGCTCGGATTGGTGCTGTCGCCGCGTTCGAGTTGCCAGATGTGAGCCTTGGATACGCCGACGCCGTCGGCGACCTGCTGAAGCGATTGCCCGCTTTTGACCCGCAGGTCCTTGAGCTTGGTGGCCAAAGACATTCGGTCCCTCGGAAACGCTGTACTGATAAATCATACGCGTCGGAAGACGGGGTTGACAAGCGCGACGGCCGTAAACTATATCATACGTGACGTTCATCGAGAGCGGGAAAGGAGGTGAAGGAAATGGGCAAGAACCAACACGTCGTCCCCCACGCCAATGGCTGGGCCGTCCGTGGCGCGGGCAATGCGCGCGCAACCACGGTGCATCCGACGCAGGCCGAAGCGATCTCTCAGGCCCGAGGAATCGCTCAAAATCAGCAGAGCGAACTGCTGATCCACGGTCGCAACGGTCAGATCCGCGAGCGCGACAGCTTCGGAAACGATCCCTACCCGCCGAAAGGCTGAACCTCGAAAGGCCGCGTCATCCGTGACGCGGCCTTTCGGTCATCAGGAGGATATCCATGCGCTTTGAAGGCGCTATCGTTCGCGAACAGGGGATCGTCTTTGCCATCGTCGTGGTGAAGCGGCACATCCTCGACAACAACGCAGAAGCCAACCGGGTGGCGCGCAGCTTCCAACCGGCCTTCCCCGGCATGCCCGTGGTGCTGATGGCTCAGAACCATCGGGGCGCAGCCACCTATTTCGGCCGGCCCGACATCGCGCGTTTTCTGGCCCGCGTCCCCCTCAGCGCCATTCCCTGGCGCGAGTACACCCTGAACTGAGGTCTCCATGATCAAGCCCCGTCGAATCCGCCCGCCCCGTCCGCCCAAGCCCGTCGATCGTCTGCAGAACATGCGGACGATCCGCCCCTTGGGGAAAACCAAATGGGTCCGCGCCCACTGGCGCTGGGACTACGATCGTCACGCCTGGGAGTGGGTGCTCGGGCACTGGTCGAAGTAGGGCGTGAGCCCGTCCGCATGCCGCCGAAGCGGGATGCGCGACCGTTAATGGAGACGCGGAAATGGACGGCCATAACTTCGAGAGGCTGAAGGCCCACATCCTGCCGCTGTCGCTCTCCCACGATTTCGACGTCGCCAAGCGAGAGTGGGGGCTCGTCGCGGTGGAGATCAGCGACGAGTGGGACCAGTGTCCGCGCGGCCAGGACATCAAGGAGCATTGTTACATCCGCAATCGGATGACCGGCCGCGAGACCTATGTTGGCAACGTCTGTATCAACCGCTTCATCCAGATCGACACCGGCAATCTGTTCGACGGCCTGAAGCGGATCGCAAAGGATCCGACGGCCAATGCGAACAACGATCTGATCGAGCATGCGATGCGCATGGGATATCTGTACGGCGAGAAAGAATACACCTTCCTCAAACAGACCGTGCGCAAGCGTATTCTGTCGGAGAAGCAGCTGGCCTGGAAAGTGAAGATCAACCGCCGCATCGTCGCCCAGACCGTCGTCGTAAAACGCACAGCCCGGTCAAGCTAGCCTCTGGGACACGCCACCGCTTCCGCTTCTGGCGCGTTCAGGAATGCGGTGGCTGATGTGGGTGGCGCATAACCCGCGTGGCGCAGTTTGCCGCTACTCAGCCGCGATCATCGCCGGTGCGCCGTCATCCCAAGCAAGAACGGGCTCTATCAAACTGCGGGCCAGGTGGGTGACGACGGGGGCGACGACGCCGTCACCGGCGACGTGATAGGCGTCGTTGTAGCGCGCCGGCAGGACGTAGTCGTCGTCCAGCCCCATCAACCGGGCGGCTTCCCGGCCGGACAGAAGGCGCGAGCGGACCCGGTCGCCTTCGACCACCAGGATGATCTGGCGGGAGCTGCCGCCGGCAGGGGTGCGCAGGCACCCGGCAACTTCGTCGAAGCGCACCTCGGCGCGCTGGACCTTGCGGCCCTGGGCGTCCGGACGGGTGCGACGGTAGACGCCGCCGACCACGCGGCGACCCAAGGTCTGGGCGGTCTTCACCTTGGCGCGGTTGAGCGGGCTCATCATCGCCAGCAGCTTCCGCGTCTCGGCCGGGGTGTGCCAGGGGACGTCGGCCGGCTCTTCCTCGATCTGGTCGGAGAAGAGGGGCGGGGCCTCCATCGGAACGGGCAGGGCCCACCAGATATGGTGGTCGCGCACCGCTTCGGGCAGGCCGTCGACGGCGGCTTGCAGCCGGGCCGGCGTCCAGGCCGCCTCGGGCGTCTGGCTGATGGCGCCGTCCGGCAGGGCGACGGCCTCGTCGATTGCGACGATGAACAGGCGCGGACGCGATTGGGCGACGAACCGGCGGGCGTCGATGACCATGGCGCCGAACCGATAGCCGGCTCCGGTGATGGCCTCGCAGATAGCGGCGAAGTCCCGGCCCTGGTTGGAGGTCAGGGCGCCGTAAACGTTCTCCAGGATCAGGGTGCGCGGCGCGCGACCCTCGGCCTTGAGCGCCGTGATCAGCGACCAAAACGGCCAGAACGAGCCCGAGCGGGTGTGTTCGTTGTCGTTGCGCGCGCCCAGGCCCTTGTTGAGCCCGGCCAGGGACAGGTCCTGACAGGGGAAGGAGCCCCAGACGAGATCGGCGCGGCCGGGCAGCTGGGTCGGTTTGACCTTGGCGACGTCGCCGCAGACCAGGTGGTCATCCCCCCAGTTGGCGGCGTAGACCGCCGCCTTCATCGGGTCGAAATCGTTGGCGAAATCGCAGCGCCAGCCCTTCAGGCCGGCTCGCGCCATGCCGCCGCCGGCGAAGAATTCGAAGAAGACGCGCTGCGCGCCTTGCGATCCGGGCGCAGGGAACGGGCTGACGGTCATGGCTCACCCTCCGAATCGGCGCACATCTTCTTTCTAGTTCCACTTATGTTCCGTTAACGTCAATGCTGAAAAAGGCGAATCGGTGGACAAGGTTGCACGCTAGGCGAGCGCTGGAATGAAGACCTTCGACCTTGAGACGCCCGCCGCGCCCGATCCGGGGCGGCTCCGATGGCCCCGGCGCTGGGAAGTGTCGGGCGATGAGGCCGCGCCGGCGGGCAATCAGCACTATCAGGATCTCACCGCCGCCAGCTGGGCGGACGTCTCCCGCGTGCTGGAGGTGGAGGCGGCCCTGGTGCGCCGGATCGAGGACGCCTTCGACCCGAGCGGCGAGGAAAGCCGGATCGAGGCCGAACTGGACGGTCAACGCGATGAGGATGACGAAACCCCGTTGCGGGGGCTCGACCTGGGCGTCGCCTCGGCCGTGCTGGTCCTAGCCGCCGCCGGCGCGGTTCCCGTCGCCAGCTGCAACGGCGGCGCGTTCGGTGGGGTCCATATGGGTGCCAATCCTTATGTGGCCTGCTACATCCGCCCGAGACGGTATCTGACGGTGTCCGGATGGGCGGTCCGAGCCGGACTTCTGCAGATCGTGACCGAGGATGGCGTCCTGGTGCTTCACGCCCGTCAGGTGAAAGACTTCCTCCGCTTCGCGGAGCTGGCCCTGACCGATCAGGCCCTGTCGATGGATCGCGCATGACCGGTGATGAGTTGACGCCTTCGGCCCTGAGCCCCGACGCCCTGGCGGACCTTGAAGCCCTGGTCGATGGCGGCCGCTTCGCCACGACCGGGCCATTGGCGATCGCCCTGGTCGTGGTGGATCGCGCGCGGAGGCGAGACCTTCCGCTGGACCCGGTCGACTTCCGGGCGGCCAACAGCGCCCAGGTCGCCGGAGCCGGCGGGGTGGCGGCCAACCGGATCCTCAGGCGTCATGGCGTCAACAACAGCCTGGGCAGCGAGGGCGGGCGGACCAGCCGGGGCAGTATCGACCGGATGGAGGAGTTGGTCGCCCTGCTCAATCGCCGTCACGCGGCGGGGGACCTGGATCTCGATGCGGTGGAGGCCTTCTGGGTGCAGAAGGCGCGAGACTATTTCAACACCACCCCGATCGCATTCCGGGCCGATCCGGCCTTGAGCCTGCGGATGGCCTTGCGTGAGCTGCTCGCCCAAGCCGAGTTGCGCCAGAAATCCATGGGCGGGGTCATGATCGTCGGGGCGGTCATGCAGCACATCGTGGGGGCGGTCCTGGAGCTGTCGCTGGGGGAGGGCGGCGTGACCCATCACGGCTCCAATCAGAATGACGCCAAGGGCAGGGGCGGCGATTTCGAGCTAGGGGACGCGGTGCTGCACGTCACCAATGCGCCCACCGCCCAGCTGATCGGCAAATGTCGCGCGAACCTGGACGCCGGGGGGCGGCCCGTCATCATCACCAATCCCAAGCCCCTGATCGCAGCCGAGGTTCTCGCGGACGCAGAAGGGCTTGGCAGTCGGATCGAGTTTGTGGACTTCGAACAGTTCGTTTGCGTGCAACTTTACAGCCTCGGTGGCTTCAAAGCTTTGGACGTTCGAGGCCAGCTAACGCGGCTGATCGAGATCTACAACGCGATCATCGATCAGGTTGAGCCCAGTCCCAGCCTTCGTGTCGCGCTGGGCAGGTGATAAACCCACACGCCTCACCCTTTGGCCTGATGCTTGAACCCAGTCGGCGTCGGGCAATTCGGCTACAGCCAAATTGTGATCAGAATGTCCGCTGGGGGCGTTGCAGCCAATGTCCGCAGTTGGCGCGCCGCAGGCCTCCAACGCGAGGCCCGCCGAGACCGTCAGGATTGTTATCCTGTGTAGTCCGGCAGCCATCCGGCGCTCAAGGCGTGCCGCGATCAGGTCAGCAAACCTGCGATGGCGGGGCTCGACTGATAGATGAGCGCGCCCGCGCCGTAGAGCTTAAGCAGCCAATCCCCCATGTCGGCGACATCCTTTACGACGCCGACCTTTTGATAGACAGACTTCAGCGTCGCATCGACTTTTTGCAGGATCGCCGCGCTGTTCGGGTCCTCGCTTGGATCGATCCCCTTCCGCTCTAGCAGCATGTAGGCCGCTACGACTTCCTTGAGGCTTTCAAGCGTGTACCCCCAGCCGAGCCAGCTCAATCGCTCAAGCCTGAATAGAAAACGCTCCAACCCTTCCAGCAACGCCTGGCGAATAAAGTCTTGCTCGGCGAGCTGATGCTCCGAAAGCCAGCCGCGCAGCGCTTCTACCTCGCCGAAGATTTCGTCGACCTCCGCGTCCGACAGTTTGCGATAGGACACCCGCTGTCGAACCTGGAATGTCAATCGGCGTCTAAAAGGGACCCCCTATCGGCGTGCAATAGGGACCCCCTTTTGAGGTTCGGGATGGACGTCACGAGCGCACCGCTT
>Ga0155082_141_pt2 | contig 16845 bp, 12 predicted proteins | sample RifCSPhighO2_01_FD_106050 | JGI IMG/M metagenome (GOLD analysis project Ga0155082, IMG submission 106050) | Sphingomonadales bacterium RIFCSPHIGHO2_01_FULL_65_20 | reverse complement strand
AATCAGCCCCTACACATCACCGCCAAAGCCGCCTGACGATGGCCCACGGCCACAGCCGAAATTACACCACCTTGACGGACGCGACCGTGTCGATGACTGCCTGTTCATATGGGTTATCTGCTGAAATACGCCCAGGGTGGGTCTTGCCGAACCCTGGCCTGTCGATGGCTATCGGTCGCCACCCTGCCGCTTGCAATCTCATCACCATTCTGCGGGGGACAGCGCGACAGGTCCAGTTGCTATGAACTATCAGTACTGGTTTACCGGAAGCTGGCCCGTAATCGCTCCATGCAATGATCTGATGATCATCCGCCCGAGGAAGGTACCGTGTGGGCTCGACTGTTGGATCGAAGAACCCAAGTGGGCCGTCGGTTGCTCGGGCAAAGAACATCAGCGCCAATGCCTCGGCCCATGTCCGAGCCAGAGCTGCCGCAGAATCAATTTCGAGCGCCGCAAAGATATTCTCGAGCTCCTTGTTCACCACCGGCAGGCTGACGCGCATTGCACTTGAGATGCCACGACGGCTGATCCCTTCTGCAACGAGCTCGCATATCTGACATTGACGAGGGCTGAGAGGCAGCCATTCGGCCAGCTCGACCGCACTGCCATAGTGATTGGGGAGTACGCCAAAGGAACTTTCAACTACGCGCCTCACCAGCGCGGGAAGATTCGGTGCCCCCACTTTTCTGGCTGCCTGACCAAGCGTTTCTCTGACAGTGGCATACGAAAGCCCTAGTTCTTCGCCAGCCGTCCGTCCGTTTCCGCTCCAAGCAACCGCGCAAACGACTCGCGTCTGGAGCGAGGTAAGTCCAAAGCTCTCGGCTGAAACGCTAAGCGCTTTGGACCCGAGCATGGAATTGGCGCACAGCAGCAGCTGGCTGTCCGAATGCGAATGCAGGGCTTCACGAGTCTGCAATGGCAAGTTGACCTGCAAGGCATTGCTGTTGGTGAGCCGAACCGCGCGGAGGCTCAGGTTGTCGTTCCACCGCAAAAGCTGAATACGAGGACCGGAATCTGGTGGAGCCAACTGCTCAAAGAGCTCATCAAAGGGCAGATTGTCGATCACTCCTGCGGGACGCCGCTCACTGATGATGGTGCCGTCCGGCCTGAAAACATAAATCGCGACGGATGCTAGCGTCGGGATAGCCCCAAGCGGCAGGTAAAAATTGCGCTTCTCCTCGAAAATGCTGCGCGCAAATTCTTCGGGATCGAGCCGCACCCTATCAAGATAGTGATCCGGATCGTCCAACACGCGCTGCAGAACAGGATCAAATGTAGGCGCTTTCACCCTCTCGCACTCCCGCTGTCAGGTCTCAGATTTATGTCACCGAGCGCCATACCGGCGAGCAAAAAATCAACAGGGGTGAGCCAGCACCCTACAAATCACGATGGTGAGGCATCTGGAGCAAAGATATCGATATCCATCTGACGAGAACAGAAGTTTTCAGTTTAGTCAGAGCATAGCAGTCATCTGCAAGGGGGAAAATTGTGTCAAAACTGATGATGGGTGGCGCGATGGCCGCCAGTGCTTTGCTGTCCATAAGCACTCCCGCTCTCGGCCAGCAGGCACCTGCACCCACACCACCACCGAACATCGCCAACTATCAGCAGCTGCGCTCTTCCTTCCGCGTCGGCGTACGCGTCACCAACCAGCTGAACAATTTCGACCAGTCGGCGCGGTTCGAGCAGGACACGATCGAGGACATTACCGATTTTCTCGATCCCAGCCAGATTGCGACCGTTGTCGGCCTGCAGAATGCCTTTTTCGGCGCGGTGCAGGCCGTATTCGATATTCGCGGCGGTACAGCGATCGGCAGCTATGCGCAGAACAGCTCGGTGCTGACGATCTCCGTCGTGTCGCCCACCGGTCAGGTGCTGCTGCAGGAAAATGGCACGCCCTGCACATTCAGCTTCAACGGCGTAAACCGCCAGCAGACCTTCGACACGTTCGATGCGCTGGTTGACGATGAAAGTACGCCAACGTCGCAGGCGATCCTCGGCTGTCTGTCGCGGTCGTTCGCGCGCTTTTCGCCCGCTGATCCGCTCGCGGGCAACCCGAACAGCCTGCAGGCCTCGCTCACTCGCAGCGCGCTTGACCTGACCAACGGCGATTCCGCGATTGAGCAGGACCCTGTGCCCGAAGGCGTCGCGACACCCAACGATCCCTGGCTGATTGGCGCGACGTACAATACAGGTTCAGCGGGACGCTTCGATATCGACCGTGTGGATGCCCGCATCCAGCGCAGCTTCCGCATTTTCGAGGGCAATCGCGCGATGCTGAAGATCGACCTGCCGCTCAACTACGCGCGGATAAACGGCGCGGATACATACAGCGCACAGCTCGGCATCGGGCTCGAAATCCCGGTGATCGACCGCAAATGGTCGATCGAGCCGCGCGTCGGCTATGGCGCGGTCTATTCCGAGGACCTGGGCTCGGTCGGGCATATCCTGCAGGGATCGATTACCAGCCGCTATGTCATCAACGGCGTCGGGCGTGGCAAGTTCGTGATCGGCAACATGATCGGCTATGCGCAGACGCTTGATACGCCGGGAACGAGCGCAAACTTCAACCCCGATCTCAAGAACTGGTCGCTGCGCAATGGCATCGCCTATGATCTGCCGCTCAAGGCGAGGCTGTTCAGCCGGGGCAGCTCGATGCGTGCCAGCTATGCGTTCACGCAGTATCTGGGCAGCGACCTGCGCAACAACAGCTTCCATGAAGCAACCATCTCGTTTGGCCTGCGTGGACGCGAGGATTCGCCGCGTGCGACGCGCGACCTCATCCGCATCAACCTGAGCACTATCCAGGCGCGCGACTTCAGCAGCTATACCGTCGGCGTCGGTTTTCGCTTCTGATGGTGTCAACGGTGCTGCTGCGGCTTGTTCCGCTGCTAGTCTTGCTCGTGGCAAGCCTGGCGACATCATCGGTAGCAAGCGGCCAGAGCCAGTCGCATGAGCCGCGGCTGGCTCTGGTCATCGCCAACGGAAACTATCGCGGTTTCGATCGCTTGTCGGCGACCTTCGAGGATGGCGAGCGGATATCCGCGGCGCTCGTTGCCACCGGTTTTGTCGATGGCTCTGGCACTGGCGCGGTCCGTACCCGGCGCGACCTGACTGCAGCGCAGATGGAGGCAGAAATCGCCGCGTTCCGGGCCGCGCTGGCCGCTGCCGGGCCCGAGGCGTTCGGCGTCCTGTATTTCTCGGGCCATGGCGTGGCGCTGGGAGCGGGCGGCGACGTGCAGATGGTGCCGGTGGATGTCGGCAAGAGCGATCTTGCTGCATCGTCCAGCCTGTCGCGCTCGGCGGTCACCCGCACGCTGATGGCATCGGGCGCGCGCAACGTGCTGGTCGTGCTCGACATGTGCCGCAACATCATTGCGCTGCCGACCATGCCGGTCGCGACCGACGAGAGTGTTGCCGGCGGTGCCGGCATCGAGATTACCGGCAGCAAGGGCCTCAAGCGCGTGCTGCGCTCGGCGCAGAACCCGATTCGCCCCGACCAGGGCTATCTCGTCGCCTTCTCTACCAGCGCCGACCAGTTCGCCTTCGACAACGGTATCTTTTCCAAGGTGCTGGCCGAGGAAATCCGCCGCCCGCAGCAGAATATCGCCGATGCGATGAAGCGCGTCTCCGATCGCGTCGCGATGGCCAAGGCGGCGAGCTTCCAGAAGCCGACCTTTGATTACGGCCTGCAGGGCCAGCCGCCGTGCTTCGTCTCGTGCGACCCGGCGAGCGGCAACCGCTTCTATGACTGCGCCAATTGCCCATGGATGCGCATCGTGCCTGCCGGCAGCGCGCTGGTCGGATCACCTCCGTCCGAACCCGGCCGCGGCAAGGGCGAGCCCGCCCAGCAGCGCGTGGCCATTGCGAGCGATTTCGCGCTGGGCGTCTATGAGGTCACCGTCGCCGAATGGACCGCCTGCGTGCGCGACGGGGCGTGCCCGAAGCTGTCGACCTGGGCGGCGGACAATCCCAACCCGCTGATCCCCGCGACCAGCATCAGCCATGACGATGCGCTTGCCTTCCTGGGCTGGCTGTCGCGCCAGTCGGGCCGTGCCTATCGCCTGCCGACCGATGCCGAATGGGAATATGCGGCGCGCGCAGGGGCGTCGAGTGCCTTTCCCTGGGGGGATGGCATCTCGCCGTCGGACGCCAATTACGATCATACCGCGCGCTATCAGGGTTCTGCGACCTCGCCCTATCGCGGCTATCCCGAGGCAGTGTCGGGCTATCCGCCCAACAGCTTCGGCCTGTACCAGATGCAGGGCAATGTCTGGGAATGGACCTCGGCCTGTCTCGATGCCGCGTGCCGCAACCGGGCGCTGCGCGGCGGATCGTTCGAGAGCGTGCCGGGCGAGCTGAGATCGGCCAACCGTTTCGGACTTGCCGCAACCAAGCGGCGCGACGATGTCGGCCTGCGCGTGGCGCGCGATCTGGAGGCGGACGAGGGTGGTGGGTGAGGTGCGCGGCTGCGCATCGATGCTCGCTGCGCTGCTGGCGCTTTGCATCGCTCCGGCAGCGCATGCGGAAACCCGCGCGATCCTGATCGGGGTGTCGCGCTATCAATCCGCCGCTATTCCCGATCTCATGGGGCCGGCCAATGATCTGACTGCGATGGAGAGACTGGCGCGGTCAATGCAGGCGAGCGACGTAGTGGCCCTTCGCGACGGCGCGGTCAGCCGCTCAAGCGTTGAGACCGCAATCCACGACATGGGCTTGCGCGCGCAGCCGGGCGACTGGCTGCTCTTCTATTTCTCCGGCCACGGCGCGCAAGCGCTGGCGCAGAACCCCAGCGATGAGGACGGCGCGTTCGACCAGTTCGTGCCACTGCCGGGCTTCGACCCCGACGCCCAGGACCCGGAGACCTTTATCGTCGACAAGGACTTCTATGCCTGGATGAAGCGCTATCTGCCGGCCGATGTCGCGATCTTGATGGTGGTCGACAGCTGCCATTCGGGCACGATGCACCGCGCGATCGATCCGCGCAGCTATGCCTTCACGCCGCGCATCGCCTTCCGGCCAGGGGACGCGCGGGCGATCACGCTGACGGCCCGGCCCGGCCCGCGGCTGGGTGCGCTGCGCAGCGATGCGGGAGAGGCAGGGGCGGGCGCGACGCGGCGCGACGACCTGCCGAACCTCGTCTATATCGGTGCCTCGCGCGACGACCAGCTCGCGCTGGAAACCGAGTTGCCGCAGGAAGGTGCGCCGCAGCGCGGGGTACTGAGCTATGCGTTCGAACAGGCCTTTACGCTGCCGGGGATGGTGGAGACATCGCCGATCGCCGATCTGGATGGCGACGGCCAGGTATCGGTGATCGAAATCGGATCGTATCTCAACAGCCAGGTGCGGATGCTGACCGCGCAGCGGCAGGAGAGCACGCTGTTCTTCCCGCGCGACTGGGCAGAGCGGCCTTTGCTGTCGTCGCTGCCTGCGCCGCGGCTCGACTACGACCTGCCGATGCCGCAGGTGATCATTGCCGGCCAGGACGAGGTCATGACGCTGCCGAGCGGCGCAACCGCGTGGCGACTGGCCGCTTCCTCGAACGATGCCGATTTCCTCTGGGTATTGAGCACGCGCGAGGTGCTGCGCCGTTCGGGCGATATCGTGGCCACGGGGATCGACAGCCCGCTCGCCTTTGCCGGGGTGATGGACAAGTGGCAGACGGTGATGACGCTGCGCCCGTTGGTGTCCGAACTGGCAATGCGGTTGACAGTCAATCCCTTGGGCTCGGACGAGCTTTATCCCGAGGGTACGCGAATCAGCATGCTGCTGGCCAGGGTGAAGCGCGGGGGTGGGAACTTGCACGCAACGGTGTTCAACCTGGCATCGGACGGCACAGTGCAGTTCATCTATCCGCTCGATGCCGATGGCCCGGGGCTGCTCGACAATGCCTTGCGCCAGTCGCTGCTGGAAACGGTGGTGGTGCCGCCCTTTGGCGTCGACCATGTCATCGCGCTGGCGACACCCGAACCACCCGAGGCGCTACGGGCGGCACTGCGCAATGCTGACGGTCAGCGCGCTGCGGCTGGCCTTGCGGGGCTGATCCGCAGCGAGCTCAAGCGTGCGCGGGGCAAGGGGTCGCTATCGATCGCGGAGCTCTATACCGGCCTTCAATAGGCAACGTGCCTGACTGGTTGGTCAATAACGAGGCGTTAGTTGGCATTCCGAAGCGTCCGGTATTCAGGAAACCGGCATTCCAAAAACTGTTAAAGATTGGCCGCTATGTCCATGTTCAGACTTGCCGTTTGTCTGTCAAACGGCGAGTACGGGGTGCAAGTAGTGAAAATGGCCATTCGATGTGGCAAAGGCCGCGGGCGACCTAGACCGCTCGTACATCGGCAACTTCAAAAGGCGCTTTTCTAGCGTCCCGATCTTCAAGCTAGCCCAGACGCGTTCTCGCTATGGATCGAGGATACGGGTAGCCCCTGCCTGATTGGCGATGGGGTCGAGCCAGTCCATAATCCAACGGTAGCTATGATTTAAGTCTCCTGATTCCTCAGACATCGCTGGTCTGCTGCCGCAATGGAGGCACCGCGCAGACTGGCTTGTCCATTGAACAGCCGAAGTGAACTGGATGCCTCATCGGGTACCACTTGCCTTCGGTCGGATGAGTAGCTTCAGCGAAGAAGCCGGTTGCGACCAGATGCGGGTCTTCCATGATCTCGGCCAAATCGCGCACAGCCTGCGCTGGAATCTGTGCGGCGTGACAGCGCGCAAGTAGGTCCGCCGTCGTGAAGCTGGGAGTCAGTTGCGCCATAGCACGATAAAGCAAAGCTAAATTCTTTGCCCTCAAGCCACGTGTCGCAAAGCGTTCGTCTTCCAGCACCTCGCGCGCATCCAGCACCGCGAAAACGCGCGGCCAGGCCTCGTCCGAATAAGCGACGATGCTGATATGCCCGTCACTGGTGGGGAAAGGCTGACGGTCAGGATCGATCTGGCGGAAATAGCCGACCGGCGCATTGGGCGGATCGAAGGTCAGGCCTGCCAGATGCTCGATCAGCATGAAATTGGTAAATGCCTCGAACATCGGAATTTCGACCCTTTGCCCCTCGCCCGTACGCACGCGGTGGATGATCGCAGTCAGCACGGCATAGGCCGCATGCAGCCCGGCGACCTTGTCGGCGATCAGCGAAGGGAGATAACGCGGACTGGGATTGTCATCAACGCGGGGCAGCAGCGTTGCGGTACCCGATGCCGCCTGAATGACATCGTCATAGGCCTGAAGATCGGCATAGGGCCCATCCTGGCCGAAGCCGACGCAATGGGCATAGACGATATCGGGCTTGATCGCGCGCACCGCCTCGTAATCGAGACCGAGCCGCTCGACCGCCTTGCCACGCACATTGAGTATGAACACATCCGCTTCCGTGAGCAACTCCCTGATGACCGCCAGATCGGCGGGTTGCTTGAGGTCGAGCGCTATCGACTGCTTGCCCCTGTTGATCGCCATGAAGCCGGGGCTCATCCCCGGCGTGACCGCGGCCTTGCCCGACCAGCGGAAAGCATCGCCGCTGCCCGGGCTTTCGACCTTGATCACCTCGGCGCCCAGATCGGCGAGGATCTGCGTGGCATAGGGGCCGAAGACCACGCTGGTCAGATCGACAACCTTCACCCCCTGCAACAGGGGTCGCCCATCCATACCCGCAATCATGCCGTACTCCGCAAACCCGGGCTTCGGTTCGTCAGAACTTGAAGCCGACCTCGATGAAGATTTCGCGCGGATTGTCGACAAAGGCTGACATGTCGGCCAGCACGCCGGGGCCTGCCGTCCCAGTGCCCGTGCCGCCTGCAAAAGGAATGTCGTTCGCTGCCGTCACCACCAGCTTGTTGGTAAGGTTACGACCGATCAGGCCGAAGCTCCAGCGGTCATCGGGTCCGGTAACGCGCAGCGCGGCATCGATCTTGGCAAAGGCCCGCTGCACGCTGTCGGGGCGCAGCGTGTCGAAATAATTGTATCGGCTGGTGTACGAAACATCGCTGGTCGCCTGCAGGGCCCAGCCGGAATCGCTGAGCGGCACATCGAAGGCAAAGCCGATGCGACCGGCAAAGCGCGGCGCCTTGGGCGGGGTGCGACCATCATAGTTCTGGCTGGTAAACGCCCCGTTCGGCCCGCGCAGCAGGTTGCACCCCTGTGCGATCGTCTGGCCGGGATAGCATTGGCCGACATAATCCTTGTACCGTGCATCGTTATAGGCGGCAGCCCCGCGCAGGGTGAAGTTGCCCAGACGCCAGTTGAAGTCGCCCTCGATGCCCTTGACCCGCAGCGTTCCGGCATTGTCCACGACTTGGCCGACCGTGACCGGATCGAAGCTCTGCACCTGCAGCCCGAGATAATCGTAAAGATAGGCGGTGGCGTTGAGCGACAGCGCGCCGCCGAGAACGATTGCGCGTGCCCCGACTTCACGGCCGCGTGCGCGCTCGGCATCATATTGCCCCGCCGCGACGCTCGCCGCCGGGGTCAGCGATTGCGAGATGTTGAACCCGCCCGATTTGAAGCCTTCCTTGTAGGCAGCATAGAAAGTGAGGTCGCGCGAAGGCTTGTAGCGCAGTGTCGCCTGAGGCGAGAAATCGTTCTCGCGATAGCGATCGGTCAGCCGGATATTGCCGGGAAACGCCGTCGCAAAGGCGAGATGCGCGGGCAGCGACTGCTGATAGCTGTTGCGCGATTCCCCGCTCCAGCGCGCACCTGCTGCGAGTTCCAGCTCATCGGTCAGGTTCGCGGTGACCTCGCCAAAGGCCGAAAGCGAGCTGCCGGTAAAGCCATTGTCGCGCTTGAAGGTGGTGAAGGTGTTGGTGACCGGGCTGATCGGCACCGGGAAGATATAGGCATCGGTGTTGAAGATGAACTCGCTGCCGGAGGCGAACACTCCGAAGAGCACGCTGACCGGGCCATCCCATTTCGACTGGAAGCGCAGCTCCTCCGAGGTCTGGCGGAAATCCGCGAGCTGCGAGAAGGACGCAGGATAGGCCTCGCCCGAGACATTGTTCAGATCGGTCTGCTTGAAGCGATAATAGGAGGTTATCGAGGTAACGTCGAACACGTCGCTTTCCAGCGTCGCGGTCAGGATCGCGAAGCCGGACTTGAGATGCGAATATATCTTGCCATCGCGGGCATAGCGGTAATTGGCCTGCGCCACGGCAAGCGGAATCGTCGAACTGTCCGATCGGCCATTGACGCGGCAATCGGCATTGGGGCTGGGCGGGATGCCGTTAGCCGCGAAGGGCACGGTCCGTCCGCCGCCGCAGATGCGCTCCAGAATGTCGGTCGGGCCGCCATCCTCCTGGTCGGTATAGCCGGTCTTCAGCTGCAGCGAGAGGTTGTCGGTGACGTCCCATTCGATCGTCGCACGGCCGCTATAGGTGGTGCCGAATCCGCGATTCCTGCTGTTGCGGCGGCGCTCCATGCCGAGGGGATCACGATAGGACGCAGCGGCAGTGTTGGTGAATGCCCCCTCGCTGTCCGAGACGCGGAAGGCCAGGCGCGCGCGCAGACCATCGGCGAGCGGGCCGGAGATATAGCCCTGCGCATATTTCTCCTCGGCGCGGATTCCATAGCCGGCGGTGAGCCCTGCGTCGAATTCCTCGCCCGGATTGTTGGTGGCGATCGAGATCAGGCCCCCTGTCGCGTTCTTGCCGAAGAACAGCGCCTGCGGACCTTTCAGCACCTCGATACGCTGGACGTCATACTGGCTGAGCCCGATTTCGCGGCCGCGGCTCATCGGCATGCCGTCGATGACGAACGAGACTGACTGGTCGAAGCCCGCGCTCAGCGAAGTCGAGCCGACACCACGCAGGAAGATGCTGGCCGAGGAGCCCGATGCGGCGCGGCCTGCAACCATGCTGGGGATCAGCGTCGAAATGTCGGTAAGATCGGTCGCAGCATAGGTATCGAGCGTTTCGCCGCCCAATGCGGTGATCGCCACCGGCGCGTCAATCAGCCGCTCGTCGCGGCGGCGAGCGGAAACGATGATCTCGCCCTCGAGCGGCGGTTGGGTTTCGTCTGCAGCGGCGGCGGCAGCGGAAGCCTCGTCAGCAGCGGCAGTGCGCGCATGGGCTGGCATGGCCGAGCCTGCTGCCATGATGATCGACGCCAGACAGGCGTGGCGGATGGCACGAAGCGATGCACTGCGGTCCATGATCGGTCTCTCTCCCAAAATACAGACCGTCACGTGCGGCCTTAGGCAATAACCTACGTCCATTAGTTTTAATGTCAATCGGGAAATTTAACGCCGTAAGGTTTGTGCGCTGAAGAATGCCGATCAGCCGGGGATCGGCAGCGTTTCGGCGGATGCCGCGCCGAGAACGCGGCGCGCAAAGGCGATGATTCCGTCGTTGAATGCATCATTGCGGTCGCCTGCCACCATATGTCCCGCGCCCGCGACGTCGAGCACCTCCAGATGCGGCACGGTCTTGCGGAAGGCCGCGACACCGGCATCGCTCACCACATCGCTGGAAAGCCCGCGCACCAGCAACACCGGCAGGTCAGGCAAGCTACCGAGCCGCTGCGACGCCCGCTGAACGATGCCGTTCAATATGGTCGGCGACAGCGAGAGAATTTCCGGGTCCCAATGCCAGCGCAGCCGACCGTCCTCGCCCGCGCGCAGGTTTTTCATCAGGCCATTGGGATCGGGCGGCGTCCTGCGCTGCGGATTATAGGCGGCAACCGCAGCCACCGCCTCCTCGACATTGGCGAAACCTTCAGGCTTGCTCCGCATGAAGCCGACGATCCGGTCGATGCCCTCAGGATTTGGCTCGGGCACGATATCGACCACCACCAGTCCAGCCGGCCGCAGCCCCTCGTCCACCGCAAGGATCGCGGTGCCACCCCCAAGCGATGCACCGACCAGCACATGAGGGACGCTGAGCGTCTCGACGATCGCGCGCAGGTCCGCCACCCGGTCGGTAAGGCTATAAGCCCCATTTGCCGACCAGTCGCTCTCGCCATGACCACGAGCATCGAAATTGACGACCTGGAAACCTTCTGCGACAAGGCGCGCCACCGCCCGGCTCCAACTGTGCCGGGTCTGGCCGCCGCCGTGCAGCAGGATCACCGCAGGCGCATCCGCCGCCCCGCCATGGTCCGCGACAAGTCGAACTCCATCTGCGGAAACGAAAATCCTGGTCTGCAGCGCGTCTTCCATGCTTCATCCTCTGACAGCTGACCTTGCACGACAGCGATTTTTAACTAATGATCGTAGATAATAACGCGTGAGAGGACAACATGGTGCAGTTCGATTTTCAGGGCAAACGCGTATTGGTGACGGGCGGCAGCCAGGGCATCGGACTGGGCATAGCGACGAGCTTTGCCGATGCAGGTGCCGAGGTGCTGATCACCGGTACGCGCGAAGCCCCGACGGATTACGAGGATGATCTTTTCCGCTTCACCTATATTCGCGCCCGACTGGGACTTCCAGAAGAGCGCGCGGCATTGGTTGCAGCGGCGGGCAATATCGACATTTTGATCAACAATGCCGGGCATGGCCGCACCGACGAGTATACAATGGAAGGCTATTCGGAGGTGATCGACGTCAATCTGAATGCCTCGGTCGAGCTGTGCTATGCCTTTCATCCGGTGTTGCGCGCGCAGGGTGGCACGATCGTCAATCTGGGCTCGTGCGCCAGCTTCATCGCGATCGGCCACGCGCCTGCCTATACCGCAAGCAAGGCGGGGCTGATGGGCTTTACCCGCGCGGTTGCCGACCAATGGGCACGCGATGGCATTCGCGTCAATCTGGTGGCACCAGGGTTTATCGAGACGCGAATGACCTCGAACGTGCGCAATGACGACCAGAAGGCCGAAAAGCTCAAGCGCGCGACCCCGCACGGCGATTTGGCAGGCCGGACGAAGTGGCAGGAGCCGTGCTCTTCCTCGCCTCGCCGATCGCATCTTATATTACCGGGCAGAGCATTGTCGTCGATGGCGGGTTGATGCTGCGGTGATGGCAAGGGATTTGTGCTGGAACCTGCGAGACTGGGATGCCATGGACGGGGCAGCAAGGGGATAGGCATTTGGCACGACCATCGAAACCGTTGATCTCACGTAGCAATGCCGCCGAGGCCGCGCTCGAAGTGATCGACGAATACGGCCTGGAAGAGCTGAGCCTGGCGCTGGTCGCCAAGAAGCTGAGCGTACGCCCGCCTTCGCTCTACCACCATTTCAAGGACAAGTCGGAGCTCCTCCAGGAGGTCTCGCGCATCATGCTGGTCAAGATACCGGCCATGGCTGCGACTGGAGATTCTTTCGAAGAGCGTATCATCGCCCGCTGCGTGGCGACACGGCAGGCGCTGCTCAGGCATCCCAATGCTGCCCCGCTCATCCTGCGATATTTCCCGCGCCATCTGCTGCTGGCCGCCTATGAACGCGCAGCGTCGGAAGAACCCTATCCCACCGAAATCCAGATGACCGTCATGGATGCGATCGAAAAGTACACGTATGGCGCAGCGCTGTTCGAGGCTTCAGCACGCGCGCGCAATATCTCGCCGATGCCGCCGGTCGATGCCGCAAAATACCCTAGCCTCGCGCAGGCGGTCGCCGACAATCCCTATGACGACGATGCGCTGTTTGTAGAATCGCTGCGGCTGTTCCTGGCAGGCGTGCGCGCCCGTATCGCGGACGGCACGCTCGGCCAGCCAATCACTTAAGGTATAACGTTTCCGAAGATTGCAGAGCTGACCGTCGGCGCGCCGGGGCCGCCCGCCAGCAGGCAGGTGCGCGCACCGGGCACCGGATTGGCGGACTCTCCGCGCAGCTGCTTCACCGCCTCATAGGCCGTGCCGATGCCGTGGATGAACCCTTGCGCGAAATTTCCGCCGCCGGTGTTGACCGGCAGCCTGCCCGAAGGCGCGATCAGATTTTCGAAGCGGATGACTTCGGCGACATTGTCATAATCGCAAAAGCCATGGTCGATCAGCGAGGCGACGCCCTGCGCGCTGAAATTCTCGTACAGCTGGACGACGTCGATTTCGGCAGGCTTGAGCCCGGTTTCGGTATAGAGCCTGCGCGCAATCGGACGAAAGCCTGCCGAGGGGTAGAGCGCCTCATCGTCATTCTCCAGCAGATCGCCCCAGCCCTTTTCAGCGCCATTGGCACAGCCGAGCAGATAGACCGGCGGCTTGGCGAGATCGCGCGCGCGCTCGGCGGAGACCATCAGGAACGCCCCTGCCCCGTCATTCTCGCGGCTGCAATCGAACAGGTGGAACGGCTCGGCGATCCAGCGCGACGCCGCGATTTCAGCCGGATCGAATGGCTTGCCATAGGCGATCGCCTCAGGGTTGCGAGCACCGTGATAATAGGAGGCGCGCACCAGTTCCGCCGCCACCGCTTGCGGCACCTGGTGGTGCTGATACAGCCGGTTGGCGCGAATGGCGCAGACCTGCGCCGGGGCGACCACACCTGCGGCCAGCATATGATCGTTGAGATGATGTGCCATCACCGCCGCCGACAAGCGCCCGCTCGACCCTTCGACCAGTGCGCGGAACACAATCACCGCGCTCGCCTGGCCCGACAGGATCGCCGCTGCCGCCAACCCGAAGGCCCCCGCGACCCCGCCGCCGCCGCCACCCCAGATGCTGCTCGACCAGCGCAATTCGCGCGTGCCGAGCGCCGACATCAGCCGCACCGGCTCGTTCCTGTCGTCGCCATAGGAGACGAAGCCATCGACCTCAGCAGGGTCGAAGCCCGCATCGGCACAGGCATCCAGGATCGCCTCGACCAGCACGCCCTGTTCGGGCAGCGGCGATGCGCCGCGCTTGTATTGTTTGAGGCCGATCCCGGCGACGGCGGTGGTTCCGTAAAGCGGGTGCATCAGCCGCGGCTCCAGATGATCGTGGGAATGTCGCGGCCTGCGACATGGGTCTTGCCAATACGGCCCTGCACGCTCTCGCCGATCACCGGATCGACTTGGCCGGGATCGTCGATCCGCCCGAGCAGCCGGATGCCGCAATCATCGACCGTGATAACGGCCGAAACATAGGGCAGGTCAATATCCTCGGTCAGCGCGAAGCGATGCCAGGTCCGCGTCCAGGAAAAAATGGTGCCGGCCATCGCGCGCTCCACCCAGGCGATATCCTCGCTGCCGCAATGCCCGCAGCGGCTGACCGCCGGCCAGAGCCAGCGCGAGCAGCCCGCGCAGCGAGGCAAGTGCAAACGCCCCTCGGCAAGCCCCTCCCAATAGGGCGCATCGGCACCGTCGATGATCGTCATCAACCGGCCACCGGCCATTGCAGCGGCAGCGAATCGAGCGCCATCACCGTGCCGATGCGGAACGCATGCCGCTCGCCCGGCACCGCGCTGAACGAGGGGATGCGCTTGACCCATTCCTCGGTCAGCACACGGAGTTCCGCACGGCCCAGCACATGGCCCACGCACAGATGCGGGCCCGAGGAGAAGGTCAGGTGCGCCGCCTTCCTTCGGTCCATGTCGAACAGGTCGGGCTGATCGAACCGCGCCGGATCGCGGCTGCCGAGGCACAGGACGTTCAGCACCATCTCACCCTCGCGGAACTGCGCGTCGCCGATCTGCTGGTCCTGCACGACAAGGCGGGGCGTATTCACCACACCATAGAGCCGGATCGCCTCATCGACGAACGCAGGGATCTGCGACGGGTCCGCCGCCAGCCGTGCCTGTACCTCGGGCATCTGTGCGAGCTGCTGAAAGGCAAAGCCGGTGACGTTGGTAACCGTGTCCATGCCGCCCAGAAAAAGCACGAAGCTCATCGCGAGGATTTCGTCATCGCTCATCGGGCGGCCATCGAGATCGGCCTGGATGAAATGCGCCATCAGCTTGCCGTCGGGATGCGCCTTCTTCTCCTCGATCAGCGCCTTCATCTCGCCAAGGATCGCGGCGCTCAGCCTGCCCATCTCGGCCTCGTCATTCTGCGAGGAGAAAAACGCCTCGGCGAGCGCGCGGAAATCCTGAAGCCGGGCCAAGTCCATGCCCATCAGCTCCATGAACACGCTGACCGGGAACAGCTTGGATAGGTCCGCCTGGAAGTCGCAACGGCCCAGATGCGCGACTCGGTCGATCAGCTTGACCGCCCAATCGCGAATCTGCGGTTCCAGCGCCTTGATCGCGACCGGGCCGAACATCGGCATCATCACCTTGCGATAGGGGATGTTCTCGGGCGGATCGAGGCTCAGGGGGATGAAGAAGGGAGGGTTTTCGACGCGCGGTATCTGCATCTCGCGCACTGAAAAATGCTCCGGGTCCTCCACGATCCGGCTGATCGCGTCATAGCTCTTGGCGATCCAGTGGCCGCCATTCTTCCGCGTCCAGAAAACCTCGGGCGCATCGGCGAGTGCAGCGGCATAGCTGCCCTGCACGTCCTCGCCGATGCGCGGGTCGCCATGAATGTCGAAATCGAACACCAGATGCGGCGGAATATGCGGCGGCACATCAGGCAGGCCGCTTTGGGTGACGGTCATCGGGCTGGCTCCTTATCGCACGCGTGGAAGGGTTTCATGCGCGCGGGCATAGGTTTCGCGAATGGCGGGCTTGGAAAGCTTGCCGGTGGCAAGGCGCGGCAGCGGCTCGGCGGAATAGGCGACGTAGCGCGGCACCTTGTAGTTCGACAGGTTGATGTTGCAGTGCGCGATCAGCCCAGCGACATCGACCTCGGCGGGTCCGTGATAGACCACCAGCGGCGTCTCTCCGAACTTGGCGTCGGGCGCGGCAATCGCCAGTGCCTCCGTCACGCCGGGATATTCACACACCACCCGCTCGACCTCGGCCGCGGAGATATTGAGCCCGCCCGAGATGATCAGGTCCTTCAGCCGGTCGACAAATGTCAGCAGGCCGTTCTCGTCCACCGTTCCGATATCGCCCGACCACAGCCAGCCGTCGCGCATCACCTTAGCGGTCTCTGCATCGTTGCGCCAATAGCCCTGCATCATGCCCGGCGACCGCATCACGATCTCGCCCGGCTCGCCCGGATCGCAAGCACTGCCATCGGGGCGCAGCACCCGCACGTCCATGAACACGTTGCCCCAGCCGCATTTCTCGGGCTGCTCCAGCGCGAGATGCTCTGGCATCATCGTGACATTGCCGCCGATCTCGGTCTGGCCGTAGATCTGGCGGATCGCAATGCCCTTGGCCTTGTAGGTTTCGAGCAGCTGACGGCTGACCCGCGCCCCGCCCGAGGTCGCCATCCGCAGCGACGACAGGTCCGCCTCGGCAAAGCCCGGACAGCGCGCGATCGCCTCGAAAAAGGTCGGCACCGCGCCGAAGCTGGCGATCCGCTCGGCCTGGAGCAGGTCCAGCACCCGTTCGGGATCGAACAGCGGCTCCATGAAGATCGTGCAGCCCAGCGTCGTGTAATGCATCAGCTGGACGAAGCCCGCCGAGGTATTGAGCGGGGCGAGGCTGATCACGCGCGCGTCAAACGAGGCCTGCGGCTCTTCCACTGCCCAGCTTGCGGCATAGGCGGTCATCGATCGGTTGGTGAGCACCACGCCCTTGGGCCGCGCGGTCGATCCGCTGGTGGCGATGATGACCACCGGCGCATCGGGCAGCGGATCGTGCCGGGGCCTGGCGACGGGTCCTTCGCGCAAAGCTTCGATCTCGGCCATGGCACGCGGGGTAAGGCCAGCGGCAGCGGCATTGTCGGCAAACTCGGGTCCGGTGAAGGTAAAGCGCGGTTCTGTCGTCTCGCACATCTCGCGGATTTCGCGCGGAGTGTATCGAAAGTTGACCGGGCTGACGATGCCACCTGCGCGGATGACGCCCATCATCAGCGAGCAATAGGCCAGGCTGTTGTGCGAGATGATGGCCACCCGGTCGCCCGGCTCCAGCCCATCGGCCTCGAGCATTGCCGCGACACGGTCCGACCAGGCCTTGTAGGCGGCATA
>Ga0155082_144_pt1 | contig 17399 bp, 16 predicted proteins | sample RifCSPhighO2_01_FD_106050 | JGI IMG/M metagenome (GOLD analysis project Ga0155082, IMG submission 106050) | Sphingomonadales bacterium RIFCSPHIGHO2_01_FULL_65_20 | reverse complement strand
AGGTCCGCACGGTCGTGACGGCCTACCGGGATGCCGTCGCCCGGCTGGACGTGTCGCAAACGCCCGACCTGTTTTGGCAGGACTCCGAGGTCTTCGAAAGCGGCGGAGCCGAAGGGACCTTCGCGCGCTATCTAGAGCATCATCTCGGGCCGGAGTTCGCCGATCTGGCGAGCTTCACGTTCAGCGAACCCCAGGCGGACGTCGAAATCGACGGGGACATCGCCCTCGTGACGGAGACCTATCGCTACCGGATCACGTTCAAGGACGCCGCGCGGGCGCCCGTCGAACGCCAGGGCGTCGCCACCAGCGTGCTGCGCAAACGGGGCGGCGTCTGGCGTTTCTCCCTCTATCATTCCTCGGCGCGGCCCGTCCGGCCCGCTTCCTGAACCCGTATCTAGCCCCAGTCCAAGAGACTTTGACTTATGACTTCATCACTGTCTCGGCGGGCTTTGCTGGCCGCAGGATTCAGCGCTAGCGCCCTCGCCGTCACGGCCTGCGCGCCGGCAAGGTCGGCCACCGCCCTTGCCGTGTTCAAGACCCCGACCTGCGCCTGTTGCACCGCCTGGATCGATCATATGCGCCGGGCGGGCTTCACGGCCGAGGTGACCGAATTGCCCAATCTGCGGAGCCTTCGCACCAGTCATGGCGTGTCCGACAACCTCGCGTCGTGTCACACCGCCCTGATCGCCGGCTATGTGCTCGAGGGACATGTGCCGGCCGAAGACGTCCGTCGTCTGCTGACGGAACGACCCCCGGCTATCGGCCTGGCGGTTCCTGGCATGCCCCTGGGTTCCCCCGGCATGGAAAGCGCCGATGGCCAGCGCGACGCCTTTGAGACCCTCCTTGTCCTCAAGGGCGGACAGACGCGGGTCTTCGCGCCTCACGCCCAGGCCAGGGGATGATGTCGGACGTGGGTGCGCCGTCGCCACAACCGCGTCTCGCCGGCCTGGCCACGGCCTGGCCGCCCTATGAACTGTCGCAAGCTGCCGTGGCGGCGAACGGCGCGGAACTGTTCGCCACGACCCACGGCGGTTTCGAACGGCTTGCGCCGATCTACCGCAATGCCCGGATCGAGACCCGGCATTCGTGCGTACCGATCGAGTGGTATCTGAAACCCCACAGTTTCGCCGAGCGCAACGATCTGTTTCTCGAGCACGCGGTCGATCTATTGCAGCGATCGGCGAGCGCGGCGCTCGCGGCGGCGGGTCTACGGCCTGACCAGATCGACACGATCGTGGCAGTCTGTTCGACCGGCATCGCCACCCCCTCCCTGGAGGCGCGGCTGATGCAGGTGATGGGTTTTCGACCCGACATTCGCCGTCTGCCGATCTTCGGTCTGGGGTGCGCCGGCGGGGTTCTCGGTCTGGCGCGCGCCGCCGACATGGCGCGAGCGGATCCCGCAAGTCGGGTCCTCCTCGTCGTCGTGGAACTGTGCGCCCTGACCTTTCGCTATCAGGACCGATCGAAGTCCAATCTCGTCGCCACGGCCCTGTTCGGAGATGGGGCGGCCGCTGCGGTGATTTCCTGCCGCGCGGACACGACCGGGCCGATCTTGGGTGCGTCCCACGAGCACACCTGGCCGGACAGTCTGGACGTGATGGGTTGGGAGGTCGCCGATGACGGATTGAAGGTCGTGTTCAGTCGGGACATTCCGACCCTGGTCGAGCAGGATTTCAAACCGATCGCCGAAGCCTTCCTGACAAGAGAGGGCCTTTCGGCCGCCGACATCGGAGGTTTTGTCTGTCACCCTGGCGGGGCCAAGGTGATCGATGCGCTGGAAGCCTGCTTCTCCCAGCCGGCCGGCAGTCTGCAACACACGCGCGATATCCTTCGCGATCATGGCCATATGAGTTCGGCGACCGTGCTGTTCGTGTTGAAAGCGACGCTGGACGCCAGGGACCCCGGTCCTCTGTTGCTGACGTCTCTGGGTCCGGGTTTCACGACCGCGCTGATGTTGATCCGCCCGTGAGCTGGCTCCCGATCGTCCTGGCGCTGGTGATCGCCCAGCGTCTGGGCGAACTCTGGCTTGCGGCACGGAATACGCGGCGGCTGAAGGCGCAGGGTGCCGTCGAATACGGCGCCGGCCATTATCCGCTGTTTGTCGTCCTGCACGCCGCCTGGATCGCCACGATCGCCGGTCTGACGCCTTGGACTACGACGCCGAGCGCGAGTCTGCTGCTGATCTATCTGGCGCTACAGGGCGCGCGGATCTGGGTCATCGCGACGCTCGGCCCGTTCTGGACGACGCGGATCATCAGCCTCTCAGGCGCCCCTCTGGTTCGCGATGGTCCCTACAGGTTCATCCGACACCCCAACTACTGGATCGCGTCGCTGGAGATCGCCGTCTTGCCTCTGGCGTTCGGCCAGATCGGGATCGCGCTCGTGTTCAGCCTGCTCAACGCCTTGCTGATCGCCTACCGCGTCCGGATAGAGAACGCAGCGCTCGCCGCGCGGTGAACGCAGTGCTCGATGCGGGCTGTCGTCTGCTTACGCCATGGACATGGCGTACAAGGCGCGAAGATCTGGGTCGAACAGGCGATTAATGACGCCGGGCGTTGCGCTCCTCCTTGCGCGATATCGTCGGTCGACGCGGCGATCCGCGCAGGCTGGGGCGTTGAGACCGTGTGTGCACGTTACATGGCGACTGTTGGGGCGACGGGAACAGTTTTGCAGATCTACGAGACGCGATCCGTCACGGCGCCTGCAGACCAGGCCGCCTGAGCCCCCGCCGATAGCGGGTGAAGGTCGCGGGATCGATCTCCTGACCCTACATCGCCATGTCCATCGCCGAGACGGGCGCAAGGGTGCCCATGACGGCGACCGCGCAAAGGAGCGCCAGGGCGATGAGGGTCTCCAGCACAAGACTGCGCTTCAATCGGCTGACCGCCTGGGTGAGCGCCCACGGATCCGCGAGCGCGTTGGCAAGGCTGGGCGTCAGATGGAAACGGTTGGCTGCGGCGAGCGCCAGCATGAGGCCGAACAAAGCCAGTTTGGCGCTTAGAAGGAGCCCGTAGGAGGTCGTGAACAGTCCGGCCAGGCGATCGGGTCCTACCATGAACCAACTGTTGACCAGGCCGCTCAGAACGAGGACCGCCACCGACGCCGTGCCGACACCCGAGAAGCCGTGCAACGCCTGATAGAGCGTCCGGTCCGCTGCAGGTGACGCCTTGTGGCCAAGCGTCAGGATCAACAGCACGACCAGGGCGCCGAGCCAGACAGCCGCGCCATAACTGTGTAGGATCGCCGCTGCGAGGTGAGGATAATGGCCGGGGCCTTCAGTCGCCGCGCCGTGACCCGTCCAGGCGAAACTGGCGCTGACGATCAGTCCGGCCAGGCTGACCAGGATCCAGACCAGACGAGAAGGCCTGACGAAAGTCAGGACCACGAGGGCAAGGGCGGCGACCCCGCTTCGGATCAGGAACGCTGGCCCCAGAATTGTCCCGGTGATCATGAAGCCGAGCGAGGACGGTTTCAGGCCTTCGGCAATCGATCCCGCCATGACGGCGGTCTGGGCGACCAGGGCCGCGCCTGCGCTCAAGGCGACCATGGCCGAGGCGAAAATCAGAATTCGCCTCGGCCATCCGAGAGCTAGCCCATCCGCCTCGCGCAGTCCGTAGAGCAGGAAGAGCGGCGCGCCCAACAGGACGACCGCGCCGGCGTATTGCACGAGGCGGAGAAGGATGACCCAAACGTCGAGCATTGGCGCTTAGCGCACTGTGAAGGCGATGGCGCCGGTCATGCGATGGCCGTCGGCGGAAGCGGCGTGCCAGTTGACGGTATAGGCGCCTGCCGCCAAGGGCCGAGCGGTCCGACCCGAGACGGTCTTGCCGTCGTCTGACACGGTCGTGGAAACCGCGAAGGCCGCACCGGCCGCGTTGGAGACACTGAGCCCGGAGAAGGCCGGAGCGACCCGTTCGCTGAAGGTCACCGTGATGGCGGACGGCGAGGCGACCGTGGCGCTGGCGGCGGGCGTCGAGGCGACGACGCGGGCATGCGCGTCCGCTTGAGTCGCCATGAGCGCCAGGGCTCCGGCGGCGCCGATCAGGGACAGGATTTTGCGGGCAGACATCAGATTGAACTCCGAAAACCAGAATGGCTCATTGGGTTATACGGGGCGATGCGGCTGATCCCTCGTTACCCGCGCATCCGCTGCATAGCGCAAGGCCGCGCCCCGAGCCGAAACGGCGCATCGCCTGAAGGCCCTTATGACGAGAAGGGCGGGTGTCTGGATCGACGGGTCGACAGGTCGTTTGTTCGCGCCGAACCTGGGTGCTCAGACTGCTCTTACGCACGCCGCGCCGGTTCCCCTCTCGCCGCGCAGAATGTTTCTGCAGGTGGAACGGATGCGACGCCCCGGGTTTGAAACCCCGTTCGACCAATGATGTGCGCCCTCTTCCCGCCTGAGACGACGCAGCCATTTTACACGGTCCCATCGCCCGCGGTCCGCGCGCGCCACAAGCTGTTGGAGCTAAAAATGATCAAATTTTATCACGCATCCGCCCTTGTCCTGGGCGCTCTCGCGATCACCGCCTGTAGCCCTAAGGCGGCTGCTCCACAATCGGAACCGGCCGAAGCAACGCCGCCCCCGCTCACCATGGAGCCGGCGATGACGCAGACAGCCTACTCGGCGTCGGAGATGAAAATGCACGACGCCATGATGGCGGCGAAGGGCGCCGACGTGAGCGAGGCGTGGGCCCGTAAGATGATCCCTCATCATCAGGGCGCGCTGGACATGTCCCAGGTCGTCCTGCGCGACGGAACGGACCCGGACATCCGTCGGATGGCGCAAAAGACAATCGAGATGCAGACTCGTGATATCGCCGAGTTGCAGAAGTGGCTTCAAGGCCGGCCCTCGGGCGGCGCGGACGCGTCCGCCCGGACCGCCTTCATGCCCGTCGAGACGAGAATGAAAGACGCGATGATGGCGGCGTCCGCCGCCGACGCGGACCATCTCTGGGCGCGCAAGATGATCGCGCATCACCAAGGGGCGATCGAGATGGCCCGGGTCGTGATCGCCAGGGATCCAGACGCGGCGGTCCGAACGATGGCGCAAAAAACCATCGATATGCAGAGTGAGGACGTCCGTGAGATGGAATCCTGGCTTTCGGCTCACTCTGGATCACCCTCCGCTTGACGTCGGCGCCGCTGGCGGCTGAGGCTGCGGATTGGCGAACCCCAACCCTGATCGGGCGTAAGCGGAGTGACAATAGACAAAGGCGGCGCTTTATCGATTCGTTCGTCGTTAGGTCGGCGACGATCCCAAGGCGCATGATGCATGAGACCTAAGCCGCGCGCGCCCGCGCGTGTCGATCGACAAATCCATGGTCACCGGCGAGCCCCCGATCGAACGATCCCGGCTGGCCGTGGACGCGGAATGTGGCCGACGCTGAAACTGACATCCCTCATCCGAACGGTCTGAATTGTTTAAACACTCGATCTTTGTCTTCGTCTGCAACCATCGATTTAGATGATTCGTTTCAGCCTGATTTAAAAGACCGGAGGTTTGCCATGGAGTCGAAGATCTATCTGAGATTCGGCGCGATGATCGCGACGTCCACGCTCGTGATGTTCGGGTTGATGTATCTGAACACCTACCAGCTAGAGCACGTACGCTTCAGCGAGACCCGGGCCTGGATGGCGTTGCTGATGGGCGCAGTCATGGCCGTCATCATGCTGCTGTTCATGCTCAAGATGTACACCGACAAACGTATGAACCTGGCCATCCTGGGCGGAGCGGTCCTGGTGTTCGCCGGATCGCTCTGGCTCGTGCGCAGCCAGGAGACGGTCAATGACGTGGATTATATGCGCGCGATGATCCCGCATCACTCGATCGCGATCATGACCAGCGAACGGGCCCATATCCGCGACCCAAGGGTGCGCGAACTGGCCGACGGCATCATCGAGGCCCAAAAGCGCGAGATCGCCGAGATGGACGCCCTGATTGCCGATCTTCAGCGCAACCCCACGCCTTCTACGGCTCCCGATCTGCCGGCCTACACCAGGCGCTGAGACCGTCGCTACTTTGCCCAAGACGAACGGGCACGTTGAACGCGTGACTTGAACTTCATGGATTTATGGTTTGGGCGGCAGACACCGTATTGCGATGCAATCGCATTAGGCCTATTGCGGCCGTATGACACATCCGAGTATCCGCTGGCTTCTAGCGATCGCCTTCGTCAGCATGCTCGGCGTGTCCGCCGTCCATGCGCAGACTGCGGCAGCCGATCCTCGTGTCGCTTGGCGGCTGCTCGACTATCTCGCCGTCGACTATTCGGGGGCTGTCCAGAATGGTCAGGTCATAAGCGCCGGCGAGTTCGCCGAGATGAACGAGTTCGCGGCGTCGGCGCAGGCGCGAATAGAAGCCCTGCCCTCGAACGCGAGCAAACCCGCGCTGCTCACCTCGGTCCGCGTACTGAGAACGAAGATCGATCAGAAAGCCTCCCCAGCCGACGTCGGCGCGACCGCACGCAAACTGGCCGCCGATCTCCTGATCGCCTACCCGGCGGCTCTGGCGCCGACCACCTTGCCGGACATGGGACGGGCCGCGAGCCTCTACGCCGACAACTGCGCCATCTGCCACGGCGCGAGCGGTCACGGCGACGGCGCGGGCGCCATCGGGCTTGATCCGCCACCGGTTGCTTTCAGTGATCATGACCGGGCCCGTGAGCGGAGCCCGTTCGCGCTCTATCAGGTCATTCAGCAAGGCCTTGACGGCACAGCCATGGCCAGTTTCGCCGACATGCCGGAAGCTGACCGCTGGGCTCTGGCCTATTATGTCAACGGCTTGGCGTTCAGCCCTGCTGACCGCGCGCTCGGTGAGCGCCTATGGAAGTCTGACAAGGCGGTCCAAAGAGCCGTGCCGAACCTGCAGACGCTTACGGGCACAAGCGAGGCCCAGTTGGCGACAGTCATCGGAGCTGAGAAGGCCCGTCCCGTCCTCGCCTATCTGCGCTCGCACCCGGAAGCGCTCAATCAGCGCGCGGCGGGCGACACCCTGTCGATCGCACGCGAAAAGATCGCGGCTACGGTCGAGGCCTACAAAGCCGGCGATCGACAACGCGCGGGTGATCTGGCGCTCGCCGCCTATCTTGACGGCTTCGAGCCTTTGGAGCCGGTCCTGTCCGCCCGCGACGGCGCGCTCATGCGCCGCATCGAGCAAGGCATGGCCGATCTGCGCAGCACGGTCGGCCGGGACGCCGGCGTGCCTGCGGTCGTTGCAAGCGCCGAGCGGGCGAACGGCCTGCTTGACCTTGCTGAGCGCGCGCTTTCGGCCACGACCACCAGCGCGGGTGCGGCCTTCGCCGGCTCGTTTACGGTCCTTTTGCGAGAGGGTCTGGAGGCTCTGCTCATCGTCGTCGCCATACTGGCCTTCTTGAAGAAGGCGGGCCGTCCCGAAGTCGCGGTCTACGTCCACGGCGGTTGGCTGTCTGCCCTCGCTGCTGGGGGACTGACCTGGGCGGCTGCGACCTATCTCGTGTCGATCAGTGGGGCCAGCCGCGAACTGACGGAAGGCTTCGGCTCGCTGTTTGCGGCCCTGGTGCTGATCTCTGTCGGCATCTGGATGCACGGCAAAAGCCAGGCCGACGCATGGCAGGTCTATATCCGCGAGAAGATGTCCAAGGCGCTCAGCCGTCGCTCCGCCTGGTTCCTGTTTCTTCTCGCGTTCGTCGTCGTCTATCGCGAAGTCTTCGAGACGATTCTCTTTCTCGTCGCCTTGTGGAGCCAGGGGGGACACGTCGCCCTATTGCTGGGCGTTCTCGCCGCCGCACTCACACTCGGGGTGATCGCGTGGGCCTTGCTCGGCTACAGCCGGCGACTGCCGATCGGGAAGTTCTTCGGCTTCAGTTCAATCCTGCTGGCGATCCTCGCCGTCGTTCTAGCGGGCAAGGGCGTGTCGGGTCTGCAGGAAGCCGGCATCGTCGATCTGCATCCGCTGACCTGGCTGCCCAGAATCGACCTGCTGGGTGTTTTCCGTACCTGGGAGACCTTCCTGGCTCAGGTCCTGACCCTCGTCACGCTCGTGATCGGCTTCAATGTCAAACGGCCCCAGCCTGAACAGGTCTGACGTCTCCTGTAGCGCGCAACAGGCGCGGTATGGGTCGATAGCTTGACTTATGAAGTCAGTTCGCGCCTTGATCGCGGTGCATGTGGAACCTGATCCGCACCCTCCTGGTCGCTTTGGCGCTTGCCGGTTTCATCGGCCAGACCAGCGCGCATGCGACACCGGTCCAGGTTTTTCAGAACCAGGAACTGGCCTCGTCCATGCCTGGCTGCTCCGAGGCTATGCAGATGGCCGACGGCATGTCCGGCAAGATGGGCGATTGCAGCAAGGGAATGACCGGCGACTGCATGGCCAAGATGGGTTGTACGACCTTCGCGCCTCCGATCGTTCCTCCCTTCGTCCTAAGCCATGTGATCGCCCCGCGCCCCATGGTGTTTGCGCCCGTCCACGAGACGCGCACCGGCCATAGCCCGCCGCCCCTTTATTCCCCTCCGAAACAGCAAGCCTGACCTTTCACGCCTGAGCTTTTGGCTGCGTGTGCTGCTCGCGCACACCCCTGTCCGCTCCTGCGAAACGTCCTGCTTTCTCGGGCACGCGCCGATCGGCCAAGCCCTCTGTTTTCGAAGGAAATTCCATGTCTATCCGCTATCTGGCGGGAGTCGCTTTCGCGGCTTCGCTCGCCCTCGTCACCTTGCCTGCCGCCGCAAATGCTCAATCCGCCTCTCACGGCGACTGCGTTCGCCAAGTCGGCCCACCGTCGTCCGCCCCGCACGACGTCTTTCGTCGGATCCTCTGCGTCCATCGTGGCGACGTCGCATCCGGCGACGTGAGGATCTCGCGCAACGCTCCCTCAATGCGGTCGTGCCCGAATGGCTCGCAAGCGATCTCATCCTGCGTCGCTGTCGCCCAGCACGGCGCGATGTAATGCGGGCGCTCGGTCTGGTTTCGGCCCTTGCCATAATCGCCTCCGCTGGGGCGGTTCCGGTTCAGGCCGAGCCCCTGACGTTCGAGGCCGCGCTAAACCGCGCGGCCTCTGATGCTCCCGACTTGCGCGCGGCCGCCCTGGGCGTCGAAGCCGCCGAGGCGTCGGTGGTTGCAGCAGGGCAACTGCCCGATCCTCGCCTGGCCTTCGGCCTCGATGGGTTTCCTGTCAGCGGCCCCTTCGCCGGACAATTCGGCGATGACGATTTCACCGCGCTGCGGGTTGGGATCGAACAGGATCTTCCCAGCCGGGCGCGCCGTCGCGCCGAACGTCGCCTCGCGGAATCCGCCGTCGGCGTGGCGGTTTCCGACAGCGCCGTGGCGCTCAGGGAGGTCAGGATCGCCGCCGGTCTGGCCTGGATCGATCTCTATTACGCCGATCGCAAGCTGGCTGTGCTGGAGGATATCCTCGCAACCCTCGAACCGCTCTGGGACACGGTTCCGTCCGGCGTGGCGTCGGGCGCTGATCGGCCCGCTACGGCCCTGGAGGTGGTTCGTATGAAAGCCGCTCTTGACGATCGTCGCAGCGAACTGGTGGCGCAACGCCAGTCGGCGCGCGCTGTCCTGACCCGATGGACGGGCGACGTCGATCCCAGCATCGAAGGCTTGCCGCCCTCTGACGCCCCGTGGCCGGTGATCTTGCGCGCAGGTCTCGACGATCTGCCCGAACTCAGGGCCTATGGCGCGCGGGATCGGCGGGCCCAGGCGGAACTGGACCTGGCGCGCGCCGGCAGCCGACCCGACTGGTCGCTTCAGGCCAGCTACCAGCGACGCGACCCGCGTTTCGGGGACATGCTTTCGGTTGGCGCCAGCGTCAGCCTGCCTCTGTTTCAACGGGAGCGTCAGCAACCGCTGATCGCCGCCCGGTCAGCCGATGCGGCGCGCGTGACCGTCGAGCGCGAAGGCAAACGTCGCCAGTTGCAGGCGGATCTGGAGGGAGACCTCGCCCAGCACGCCACGGATCATGCTCAGTGGACGCGGGCGCGCGACGTCATCCTGCCGCTCGCCCTGCAGCAATCCGACCTGGAAACCGCAGCCTATGCGGCAGGACGGGTCGGACTGAACGACGTCATCCAAACCTTCACCGCCGTGGCCGAGGCCCGATTGGATGTCCTCGACAAGGAGGCGGTCGTGACCCGTCACGCCGCCGAAATCAGCCTGACCTATGGGGGCGACCAATGATCGATCTTCGCAGCAATCGGCTCGGTGTCACTGTTGGCGCGCTGGCCCTGGTCGGAATCGGGGTCGGCGCCGGCGTCTTCCTGGGCCGACAGGGCGGTCAGGATGCCCCTTCGGCGGCGAGCGAGGCAGGGCGTCGGGTGCTCTACTATTACGACCCGATGTATCCGGACCAGAAATTCGACAAGCCGGGGCAATCGCCATTCATGAACATGGCGCTGGTCGCCAAATATGCGGACGAAGGCGCCCCGGCGGGCGCGGCCGCCGGCGTCCGGATCGACCCGGCCCTGACCCAGAACCTTGGGATGCGGTTCGCGGTGGCGCAGATGGGCACGCTCGGCGGCGATCTGGCGGCGACGGCGGTGGTTGATTTCAATCAGCGCGATGTCGCCGTGGTCCAAGCGCGAGCCGACGGTTTCGTTCAGCGTGTCTACAACCGTGCGCCCGGTGATGTTCTCGTGGCGGGCGCGCCCCTGGCCGATCTGTTGATCCCGAGCTGGGGCGGCGCCCAGGGCGAATATCTGGCGGTCCGTCGAACGGGCGAGGCGGCCCTGATCCAGGCGGCGCGCCAGAGGCTCCTTCTGCTGGGCATGTCGGACGCCCTGATCACCTCGGTGGAACGGAGCGGCCGCCCTCGGACCGTCATCACCGTCACCAGTCCGATCGCCGGGGCCATTCGCACCCTGTCTGTGCGATCCGGCATGACGGTGACCCAGGGCATGACCCTGACCGAGGTCAGCGGTCTCTCGACCGTCTGGCTCAATGCGGCGATCCCGGAAGCGCTGGCGGGCCAGATTCGGATCGGTCAGGCCGTCGAGGCCCGGCTGTCCGCGTTTCCCTCCGAGCGGTTCACGGGCCGCCTGACCGCGCTGTTGCCGGAGGTGTCCGGCGACAGCCGAACCCTGACCGGCCGCGTCGAGATGCCGAACCGGGGCGGGCGTCTGCGTCCCGGCATGTATGGCCAGATCGTCTTCGGCGGGGGGGCTGGGCCGGCGCTGCTGGTTCCGTCCGAGGCCGTGATCCGCACTGGAACAAGAGACGTGGTCATGCTGGCCCTGGCCGACGGTCGCTATCAGCCGGCTCAAGTCCGCGTCGGCCGCGAGGCGGGCGGACAGACCGAAGTCCTGGCGGGGCTATCCGTCGGCGAGCGCATCGTCGCCTCGGGTCAGTTCCTGATCGATTCCGAGGCCAGTCTTTCGGGTGTCGAGGCCCGCCCCATCGGGGGCGCCTCTGCGTCCCCGACGCCTATGGCCCCGATGGGAGCGAAGCCGTGATCGCCGCCATCATCCGGGCCTCGGTCAAGGGGCGGTTTCTGGTTCTGATGGCGGCGCTGGCCCTCCTGGCCGCCGGCCTCTGGGCCCTGAGAAGCACGCCCGTCGATGCCCTGCCGGACCTGTCCGATGTCCAGGTCATCATCCGCACCTCCTATCCCGGGCAGGCTCCGCAGATCGTCGAGAACCAGGTCACCTATCCGTTGGCGACCACCATGCTCTCGGTGCCGGGCGCAAGGACGGTGCGCGGCTATTCCTTCTTCGGCGACAGCTATGTCTATGTCCTGTTCAAGGACGGGACCGACCTCTACTGGGCTCGGTCCCGCGTGCTGGAATATCTCAGCCAGGTTCAGTCCCGACTGCCCGACAGCGCGCGTCCGGCGCTCGGCCCCGACGCGACCGGGGTGGGCTGGATCTATGAATACGCCCTGGTGGACCGGACCGGCCGTCATGATCTGGCGCAGCTTCGAAGCCTCCAGGATTGGTTCCTGCGCTACGAACTCAAGACCGTACCGGGCGTGTCGGAAGTCGCGGCGATCGGCGGGATGGTGCGTCAGTATCAGGTCGTGCTCGATCCCAATAAACTGGCGGCCTTCGGCGTGCGGCAGGACCAGGTCGTCGAGGCGATCCAGCGGGCAAACGGCGAGGCTGGCGGCTCGGTCCTGGAACTGGCTGAGGCGGAGTATATCGTTCGGGCGGACGGCTATCTGACGACGCTCGACGACTTCCGCGCCGTTCCCATCCGCACGGCGGCCGGGGGCGTCACGGTATCGCTGGGCGATGTCGCGACCGTCCAGATCGGCCCGGAGATGCGACGCAGCATCGCCGAACTGAACGGGCAAGGCGAGGTGGCCGGCGGTGTGGTCATCCTGCGCTCGGGCGAGAACGCGCGGGCGACCATCAAGGCGGTGCGCGAAAAGCTGGAGACCCTGAAGGCCGGGTTGCCCGCCGGAATGGAGGTCGTCACCACCTATGACCGGTCTCAGCTGATCGACCGGGCCGTTTCCAACCTGTCGATCAAGTTGCTCGAAGAGTTTCTGATCGTCGCCCTCGTCTGCGGCCTCTTCCTCTGGCACGGTCGTTCGGCCTTGGTCGCCATTCTGACCCTGCCCTTGGGCGTGCTGGCGGCCCTCCTTCTGATGAAGGTCCAAGGGGTGAACGCCAACATCATGTCGCTGGGCGGCATCGCCATCGCCATCGGCGCGATGGTGGATGCGGCGGTTGTGATGATCGAGAACGCCCACAAACACATCGAGCGGTGGGAGCATGACCACCCCGACCGGAAGCTGGAAGGCGAGACCCGCTGGACCGTGATCACCGGGGCGGCCGTCGAGGTCGGACCGGCTCTGTTCCTCAGCCTGGTCATCATCACCCTGTCCTTCATCCCCGTCTTCACGCTTCAGGCCCAGGAAGGCCGGTTGTTCGCGCCGCTGGCCTTCACCAAGAGCTATGCGATGGCGGCGGCGGCGATCCTTTCGATCACCCTCGTTCCGGTCCTGATGGGGTATCTGATCCGCGGTCGGATCCCCGCGGAACAGAGCAATCCGATCAATCGGGTGCTGACGCGGATCTATCGGGGACCGCTCGATTGGGTGCTCGAACGGCCGAAGGCCACGCTGGTGATCGCCGCCCTGATGTTCGCCACCACCGCCTGGCCGCTGAGCCAACTCGGCGGGGAGTTCATGCCGCCGATGGACGAAGGCGACCTTCTCTATATGCCGTCCGCACTGCCGGGGCTGTCCATCGCCAAGGCCAGCGAACTGCTCCAGCAGACCGACCGGATGATCAAATCCGTTCCCGAGGTGGCGACGGTGTTCGGAAAGGCGGGACGGGCGGAGACCGCGACCGATCCGGCGCCTTTGGAAATGTTCGAGACTACGATCCAGTTCAAGCCACGCGATCAGTGGCGGCCGGGCATGACGCCGGAGAAACTCGTCGAGGAACTGGACCGGGTCGTGAGGGCGCCGGGGCTGGCCAACCTCTGGGTCTCGCCGATCCGAAACCGGATCGACATGCTGGCGACCGGCATCAAGAGCCCTGTCGGGGTCAAGGTCTCCGGCGCGGACCTGGCCGAGATCGATCGGATTGCGGCGCAGGTCGCCGAGGTCGCCAAGACGGTGCCGGGCGTGACCTCCGCCTTGGCGGAGCGTCTGACCGGCGGACGCTATGTCGACATCGATATCGACCGGCAGGCCGCCGGGCGATACGGGCTCAACATCGCCGATGTCCAGTCGATCGTGTCCGGCGCCGTCGGCGGGGAGACCATCGGACAGACGGTCGAAGGCCTCGCCCGCTATCCGATCAGCGTCCGTTATCCCCGTGAGCTGCGCGACAGTCTGGACGAGTTGCGCGCACTGCCGGTCCTGACGCCGTCAGGCCAGCAAATCACCCTGGGGACCGTCGCACGCCTGACCATCGCGGACGGGCCGCCCATGCTGAAGTCGGAGAACGGCCGTCCGTCCACCTGGGTTTATGTCGATGTGCGAGGCCGGGACATGGCCTCGGTCGTGACCGACCTGCAAAAGGCGGTCGTCAGGGACGTGCGTACGAGCCCGGGTGTCACGATCGCCTATTCGGGGCAGTTCGAATATCTGCAACGCGCGGCGGAGCGTCTGAAGATCGTGGTCCCGGCCACGCTCGTGATCATCTTCATTCTGCTTTACCTGACCTTCGGTCGTTTCGACGAGGCGCTCCTGATCATGGCCACCCTGCCGTTCGCCCTGACCGGCGGCGTGTGGATGCTCTATCTTCTCGGGTATCATCAGTCCGTCGCGACCGGCGTCGGCTTCATCGCCCTGGCTGGCCTGTCCGCCGAGTTCGGGGTGGTGATGCTAATCTACCTCAAGCACGCGCTGGCCGACCGAGGACCTTCGCCAGATCCCGATCAGGTCGATGTCGCCGTTCGCGAAGGCGCCCTGTTGCGCGTTCGCCCCAAGGCCATGACCGTGGCGGTCATTCTGGCCGGGCTATTTCCGATCCTCATCGGCCACGGCGCGGGCTCCGAAATCATGAGCCGCATCGCCGCCCCGGTCATCGGCGGGATGCTCACGGCCCCCTTGCTTTCCATGCTGGTGATCCCGGCTGGCTACCTCCTTCTCCGACGTCGGCGAAGAGTTTCATCCCCGCTTCAAAACAGGAGTTTTCCATGAAGCCCATTCTTATCCTCTCCGCCGGTCTGGCGCTCGCCTTGGCCGCCTGCGGTCAGAAGACTGAACCCGCGCCCGTCGAACCGGCGGCTGCCGCTCCTGCGGCAACCGGCGACATGTCGGGGATGCCGATGGCGGCCTCGGGCGAGATGTCTGGTTCAGGTACGGGGGCCATCACGGCTGTCGATCCTGCGGCAGGAACGGTGACAATCGATCACGGGCCGATCCCCGGCGTGAACTGGCCTGCGATGACCATGGCCTTCACCGCGTCTCCGACCATCCTTCAAAAGGCGAAGGTCGGAGACCGGGTCCAGTTCGACGTGACGGTGAAGGGGCCGGTCGCGGAGGTGACCGCTCTTCATCCAGAGTAGGCGTACATTCGACCTGACCTCCTCACGGGCCGGACTGTCGGGCGCCGGGCGCTGTCCACCGGCGAGGAGGAGCGTCAGGTCAGGCGGGGGTGGACAGGCTCGAGCAGGCGCACCGCAAGGGCTTCGGCTCCTAGTTTCCACCCTCGCTGCCGCCGGCCGCGCGCAGCAGGTCGCCAACCCTTCGGCCATTCAGGCGGCAAGAGGCGATGACCCTGTCATAGACGATCACCCTGCCGTTGCGGCCGCGCTCGGCAACGCAGGCCAGCACCCGGCCGCGGACCAGGCGAGACAGTCGTTCGCGGTCTGCGCGGCCGGTTGGACTGTGAAGTTCGGGTGCATTGAAATCCGAAAGCCGCACCTCGATCCAGGTCGCGGGATCTGCACTCGGTCCGAGACAGAGGCTGTCGCCGTCTCCGATGTAGCGAACCACACCGGAGAAACTCGCGCCCGCGCGGTCGGGCAACCGGCCTTCGCACGGATCGGCGTGGGCGACCGCGGGGGCCAGCCACAGGCCTGCAAGGATCAGGAGCCATTTCATGCGTGCAGACTGACGCCCTCGCAGCGCTTCGCCAACGGCCGACGGAGAAAAAAGGGAGGGCGGGGGCGACCGCCCCGATCCGGGGCGAGCAGCCCAGGAACCCCGCGATGCGACCCTTGCCCTCATCAATCTCCGGCCTTTCCGATCGACGATCGGCAGACCGGTTCGCGCCGTCGCGCGGCCTCGAGCAGGAGATGGACGACGCCACCCTTCTTTCCCTGTTGATGGCGCGCACCATGCCCGAGCGTGACATCGCGCAGGCTGTAAATACCCTGCTGGCGGCGTTCGGCTCGGTCGCCTCGGTTGTCGCGGCGGATCCACCGGAACTCGCGCGGGCCGCTCGGCTCGACGCGACCACGATCACGGACCTCAAGATGTTGGGCCGCCTGAGCGTGCGACTGGCCCGGTCGGAGGCCTGCCGCCGCCCCGTCCTGTCGTCGTGGTCCGCCTTGGTGGCCTATGTCCGCTCGGCCCTGGCCCATGAACCGAGAGAGCAGTTCCGCACCCTGTATCTCGACAAGAAGAACATACTGCTCCGGGACGAATTCCGCGCTGAAGGCACGGTCGATCACGCGCCCGTCTATCCACGGGAAGTCATCCGGCGGGCGATAGAACTCTCGGCGTCGGCGCTGATCCTCGTCCACAATCATCCGTCCGGCGACCCGGCGCCGTCACAGGCCGATATCGAGATGACGCGGCAGATCATCGATGCTGCGCGCGTCTTCGGCCTGCAGGTCCACGACCATCTCGTCATCGGCCGCCAGGGCACGGCGAGCTTCAAACAGCTCGGCCTGATCTGAGGCGACCATGACTCTTCACGCCATCGTCGCCGCCCTGGGCGGCGACCTCTATGCCGGGGGCTCGCGTGCGAGCATCCCCGCCCCGGGCCACAGCACGGCCGACCGATCGGTTTCGCTGATGCTGGTCGCTGATCGAGTGATCATCCATGGGTTTGGCGGCGCCGATTGGCGAACCGCCCGGGATGATCTTCGCGGTCGAGGCTTCATCGACGACGCCGGTCGGCTCACCGGCGGCGGGCGCGGACGGTCCTCATCGCCGAGACCGGACCAGCGCTTTCGCGTCGAGACCGCATCGCGTCTGTGGACCGCGACGACGGAGCGACCGCCCCACGGTCCGGCCGCTCTCTATCTGCGGCGGCGCGCGGTGATGGCCGTAGCCGCCGCTTCCAATCTTCGCCTGCATCGCTGCGCGCCACTGTCGGTCTATCAGATTGGTGGGCGCGTGCGTCCGGCTCTGATCGCCCGGATCAGCGACGCCGACGATCGTCTGACGGCGGTCGAACTGACCTATCTCGAGATCAACGGGCTGCTCGCTGCCGGTCTGCGCCTGGCTCGCAAGACCGTGGGTCAGGTGCCCCCCGGCGCGGCCGTTCGCCTCTCGCCTGCGGCCGAAAACATGCTGGTGGGCGAAGGGGTGGTCACGACCTTGTCCGCAATGGACCGCTTCGGTCTTCCCGGCTGGGCCCTCACGGCCGCCAACAACCTCGCCGTCTGGAGCCCGCCCGCCTGCGTGCGCAGGGTTCTGATCGCCGCTGATCGGGGCGAGGCCGGTGAGGCGGCGGCGACCCGGCTCCGCCGCCGCCTGGTCCGCGATGGCCTTGATGTCGAGGTGTCATGGCCCGAGCCGCCGTTCGGCGACTGGAACGAGGTCGCGGTCGCGGCGGCGTCGCAAAAGGGGGAGCGAGGGCGCTGAGGGGCGCCGGAGCGGCGGGGATGGGCCCCGTCGCCCGGCAGGAGAGACCTCATGAGCGACCTCGTTCCCGTCATCACCCCAACAACCCCTGCTTCTGAAACCCCGACCCCGGCCGTCATCTTCACGCCCGTGGAACGCATCGTCCGCCTCGGGGATCTCGGCATCGCGCGAGAGAACCTGCGCTATGGCGAACCGCCC
>Ga0155082_143_pt1 | contig 18334 bp, 13 predicted proteins | sample RifCSPhighO2_01_FD_106050 | JGI IMG/M metagenome (GOLD analysis project Ga0155082, IMG submission 106050) | Sphingomonadales bacterium RIFCSPHIGHO2_01_FULL_65_20 | reverse complement strand
CTGATAGGTCGCTTTCATGTTGTGGTTGATCGTGCCGTAATAGCCGCGCGCGGCATAGGCCTGTTGCTGCGCCGCCGGCTCGGCGATGCCGTCGGCGACCTCGTGCAGCGTCTGCCCCGCATTGGCGCGGCCGAGCGTGCGGTCATGTACATAGCGATAGGCATCGCGCTGGTTCTCGAGATAGCGCGCCACCCGCGCCTGGCCCCAGGTCGGCCAGTTGTGCGAGGCGATCTGCACCTCGGCCTCGTTGCCCCATTTGACCAGCGCCTTGTCGATGATCTTCGACCAGCGCAGCGCATCGCGCACCTGCGCGCCGCGCAGGGTGAGGATGTTGTGCAGCGTCTTCACCGCGACTTCGGTGGTGTGCAGCACCTTGAAATCGGGCAGATAGAACAGGAATTCGGCCGGAGCCTCGGTGCCCGCCGCATCCATGAAGTCGAAGCGTACCCCGTCGATCACCTTCAGCCCGCCCTCTGGGCCGATCAGCATTGTCGGGGCCATGTATCCCGTGGTGCCGATCGACAGCCCGGTGCCCAGGCCGTTGTCGACCCGGCCTTCGGCCCCCGGTGCCAGCGCGGTGCCGAACATGTAACTCGACCGGCGGGTCATCGCATTGCCCGCGAGCACATTCTCGCTCACCGCCTCTTCGGCAAAGCCGTGCGGCGCGACGATCGGCACCTTGCGCTTCCTGGCCTCGTCCGCCGAGAGGATGCCGCCCACCCCGCCGAAATGGTCGGCATGGCTGTGGCTGAACAGCACGGCGGAAATCGGGCGCTTGCCGATCTTGCTTTCGGCCAGCTGCATCGCGGCGGCGGCGGCCTCTTCGGTGAGCAGCGGATCGACCACGATCCAGCCAGTCTTGCCCGAGATGATCGTCATCACCGCAATGTCATAGCCGCGCAGCTGCCAGACCTTGCCGGGCACGATCTCGAACAGCCCGTGAATATGGTTCAACCGCGCCTGCCGCCAGAGCGAGGGGTGCACGGTCGCGGGCGCGGCCTCGGCCTTGAGGAAATCGAAGGCGGATGCGTCCCACACGGTCTTGCCATCGGCGGTCTTGATCACGCCGCCCGGAATTTCGGCGATCTTGCCGCGGGTCGCGTCGGTCATGTCGCTGCCGTCGTCGGCAGGAAGCCGCGCGAGCACCGCCGCGCGCTCGGCATCGCTGAGCTGCGCCTGCGCGGCCGCGCCGCTGATCAGCGCGATCCCCATCGCGCCCGCTTTCAAAACCCGCTTCATAAGCACCCTCCTACCTGCGCGCTTTTCCCGCGCGAATTATTGGCAGTCATGCTGCCATATTCTCCATGCGCTGTCAGCCATCGATCGCATCTGACATCAAATCCCCCCCAATCGGGGTGTGGCGATGGGAAACAGCGGCTTAAGCCTGTCTTCAACGAAGCATCCGCTTTTCATCATCCGCCACCGAACATTCAGCAAACCGCGACCCTGCTGGCCGGTGACAGGTAATGAAAAGGCGATCCCGGCGGGTTCAGCGCCCGCCGGGATCGTCGCTTCGCTCAAGGGGGACATGATGACGATCGACCGCCGCCATTTTCTGATCGCTTCGGCGAGCGCTGCCGCGCTCGCTGCGCTGCCTTCGCCGGTTCTGGCCGCGAAAAAGGCCAAGTCGCCGGTGTCGGTGAAGAACCCGGCAGCGCTCGCCGGGATTCGCCAGGCGGTGATCGGATCGTTCGCGGTGGGCTTTCTCACCGAGCGGATCGACCGCGCCAAGGCCGGCGGCGGACTGATGGGCGGCGGTTTCGGCGGCAAATCGACTGCGCGCAGCTATCTCGCCGGGCTGACCGACGCCGATTTCAAGGATGCCACTGAAGCAGCCTATGCCGCATTCACTGACCGGCTGACGGCGATGGGCATCACGCTCGCCGACCGGCAGGGGCTGCTCGCGGCCTATGGCAAGCAGGTCAAGCCGCTGCCCAATGGCGAGGAACGCACGCTGATCACCGGGCGCGACGACAAGGCCAAGGCGCGGCTGTTCAGCCCCACCGCGCTGGGTGATCCGGTGGTGCTGGTCGAATGGCTGGGCATCATGACCGGCGGCGGCTTCGATTTCAGCTTCAACATGAGCGTCGGCTATGCCAGCGCCAATGCGAAGACCTATGCCAAGTCCTCGGGCCTGCCGGTGATCAACGCGCTGCTGCTCGTCGATTTCGCCGATGCCGACAGCTATGGCGGCTGGTTCACCAACAGCTCTTCGGTCAAGGTCAAGTCGAGCCTCGCCGCCTTTCCCGATGCCAGCCAGCTCACCGTGTTCGCACCGGGCGGCAAGATCGGGTCGGTGGTGCTCAAGGAGCCGGTGGCGATGGGCGGCGATTATGGCACGTTCGCGGATACCACCGGCGGCACCGCCAAGACGCTCGAGACGGTGAGCAATGTCATCGGCTTTCTCGGCGGGGTGGGCACCAACAAGTCGCGCAAGTACACGATGACCGCCGATCCGGCGCGCTGGCGCGAGGGCGTGGCCGGGGTGTCGCAGGAAGCGTTCGCCAAACTGACTGCCAGCCTTTCGGCCTGAAATGCGGCGCTAGCCGGTTGACTTGGGGACAGGCCGCCGCTCTTAAGGCGGCATGATCGAAATGTATCTCATCCCCATATTGCTGGGCATCGTCGAAGGCCTGACCGAGTTTCTGCCGGTCTCTTCCACCGGACATCTCATTCTCGCGACCGAATTGCTCGGCTTCGATGCCGAGGCCTGGGCGGTGTTCAACATCGCGATCCAGCCGGGCGCGATCCTCGCGATCGTGGTGCTTTACTGGCGCACCTTCATGGATGTGCTCGCGGGGCTGATGCGCTGGGAGCCATCTGCCGTCGCGTTCGCGCGCAACTTGCTGATCGCCTTCTTCCCGGCTGTCATCCTGGGTCTGGCGTTCGGCGACCAGATCGACAAGCTGCTGGAGAATGCGGTGGTCGTCGCCTGGGCGTTGATCATCGGCGGGGTCGCGATCCTGGTGGTCGAGAAGCTCGCCAAGACGAGCGATGCCGGCGGCGTTGCCGGCGTGCCGTTCAAGACCGCGATCGGCATCGGCCTCGTTCAGTGCATCGCGATGATCCCGGGGGTCAGCCGCTCGGGCGCGACCATCCTGGGCGCGATGGCGATGGGCGTCGATCGCAAGACCGCCGCCGAATTCAGCTTCTTCCTCGCGCTGCCGACGCTCACCGGCGCGACGGTGCTGCAGCTCTACAAGAACCGCGACATGCTCACCCCGGACGAGTTCGGGGCGATCGCGATCGGGTTCGTCGTGTCGTTCATCGTCGCTCTGGTCGTGGTCAAGGCGTTCCTCAAGATCATCACGCGTTACGGATTCGTGCCCTTCGCCTGGTATCGCATCGTCGCGGGCGCGGCGGCCCTGATATGGCTGGCCAACCGATAGGGCCGATCCGGACCTGTTAAGGTCGGTAAATTGTCCCAGGCTGCGACGAAATGATCCTCACCGCGGATCAATAGTCAACAATGCTGACCTATTGACAGAAAAATGCGTGACTCTGCATTCCTGATCGCCTAAAGCTGCGTCAGTTGCGGCGCGCGCAATTTTTCGCGCGCCTATCGATTGCGTAAATGAAGGCAGGGGCATGGCTGACCAGCACGACAACACAGTAGCAACCGCAGCGGCGCTCGCGGCGGAAAAGCTCGCGATGCTGCAATTCGTCGATCGCGGGCAGGCCTATCCGCCCAAGCGCAGCGCCGAGGACCGGGCCGACGATTTCGAGGAGATCTCGGACAAGTTCGACGGCAGCGCTGCGCAGGCGCAGTCGGCGCGCTGCTCGCAATGCGGCGTGCCCTATTGCTCGACCCATTGTCCGCTGCATAATCACATTCCGGACTGGCTGCGCCTGACCGCCGAAGGGCGGCTGCGCGAAGCCTATGAGATGTCGAACCTCACCTCGACCATGCCCGAGATCTGCGGCCGCATCTGCCCGCAGGACCGGTTGTGCGAGGGCAATTGCGTGATCGAGTTTTCCGGGCACGGCGCGGTCACCATCGGCTCGGTGGAAAAGTACATCACCGACACCGCCTGGGAGCAGGGCTGGGTCGAGCCGGTGCTGGTCGGCAAGCCGCGGGGCCAGTCGGTCGGCATCATTGGCGCCGGGCCTGCTGGCCTGACCGCAGCCGAATATCTGCGCATGGGCGGCTATGACGTGCATGTCTATGACCGGCACGACCGCGCGGGCGGGCTGCTGACCTATGGCATTCCCGGCTTCAAGCTCGAAAAGGACGTCGTCATGCGCCGCGTCGCGCGGCTCGAGCAAGCGGGCATCGTCTTTCATTGCGGGTTCGAGGTCGGCCGCGACGCCAGCATGGACGATCTGCGCGAGAAGCACGACGCGGTGCTGATCGCGACCGGCGTCTACAAGGCGCGCGATATCAAGGTGCCGGGCATCGGTGCGGATGGCGTCGTCCCCGCGCTTGATTATCTCATTGCCTCGAACCGCAAGGGCTTTGGCGATGACGTGCCCGCTTTCGATAGCGGCGCGCTGAACGCCGCAGGCAAGCATGTTGTCGTCATCGGCGGCGGCGATACCGCGATGGATTGCGTGCGCACCGCCGTCCGCCAGGGCGCGGCCTCGGTCAAGTGCCTCTACCGCCGCGACCGCATCAACATGCCCGGGTCGCAGCGCGAGGTGCTCAATGCCGAGGAAGAGGGCGTCGAGTTCGTCTGGCTCTCCGGACCCGTCGCGGTCGAGGGCACGCCGCACGCGACAGCGGTCCGCGCCAGTCGCATGCGCCTGGGCGCGCCCGACGCTTCGGGCCGCAGTGCGCCCGAGCCCGATCCCGACAGTGATTTCTCGGTCCCGGCCGACCTCGTCATCAAGGCCCTGGGCTTCGATCCCGAGGACCTGCCGGTCGCATTCGGCTGCGACGAGCTCTCGGTCCAGCGTTGGGGCACGCTGCGCGTCGACCACAAGACGATGATGACCAGCCTCGATGGCGTGTTTGCTGCAGGCGATATCGTGCGCGGTGCCTCGCTGGTGGTCTGGGCGATCCGCGACGGCCGCGATGTTGCCGAGCACATGCACAAATATTTGAAGGCCAAGGCCCGCGCCGGGGCCGAAATGGTCGCCGCCTGAGCAAGATGACGGACCTGGCCGGATGAGCGCGACGCCCCGGCCGGTCGAGACGAAAGACACGAGACATGACCCATTTTCCCACGCCCGAGCATGAACGCCTTGCCCGCGAAGGCATGTATCGCCCGGATACCGAATCCGATGCCTGCGGCGTCGGCTTGGTTGCGGCGACCGACGGGCGGCCCTCGCGCCGTGTCGTCGAAAGCGCGATCGATGCGCTGAAGGCGGTCTGGCACCGCGGCGCGGTCGATGCCGATGGCATGACCGGCGATGGCGCGGGCTTGCATGTCGACCTGCCGGTGCGCTTCTTCGACGACGCGATTGCGGACAGCGGCCACAAGGTGCTGCCCAACAAGCTCGCGGTCGGCATGGTCTTCCTGCCGCGCACCGATCTTCAGGCGCAGGAAACGTGCCGCACGATCGTCGAGAGCGAGATCATCGAGGCGGGCTATACCATCTATGGCTGGCGTCAGGTGCCGGTGAACATCGCGGTCATCGGCGATAAGGCGCAGCGCACTCGGCCAGAGATCGAGCAGATCATGATCGCCGGACCCATGCCCGACGAACAGAATATCGCCGAGTTCGAAAAGCAGCTCTATCTCGTCCGCCGCCGGATCGAGAACAAGGTGATCGCCGCGCAGATCAGCGATTTCTACATCTGCTCGCTGTCGTGCCGCTCGATCATCTACAAGGGCCTGTTCCTCGCCGAGAGCCTGTCGGTCTTCTATCCCGATCTTACCGATCCGCGCTTCGAGAGCCGTATCGCGATCTTCCACCAGCGCTATTCGACCAACACCTTCCCGCAATGGTGGCTGGCCCAGCCGTTCCGCTGTCTTGCGCATAATGGCGAGATCAACACCATCCGGGGCAACAAGAACTGGATGAAGAGCCACGAGATCAAGATGGCGTCGCTGGCCTTTGGCGAGAACAGCGAGGACATCAAGCCGGTGATCCCCGCAGGCGCTTCCGACACGGCGGCGCTCGATGCGGTGTTCGAGGCGATCTGCCGCTCGGGCCGCGAAGCCCCCACCGCCAAGATCATGCTGGTGCCCGAGGCCTGGCAGGGCGACCAGGTGCTGCCGCCCGAGCACAAGGCGATGTACGAGTATATGGCGAGCGTGATGGAGCCCTGGGACGGCCCGGCGGCGCTGGCGATGACCGATGGCCGCTGGGCGGTGGCGGGCGTCGACCGCAACGCGCTGCGCCCGCTGCGCTACAGCCTCACCAACGACAATCTGCTCGTCATCGGGTCGGAAACCGGCATGGTCGTGCTGCCCGAAAGCAGCATCGTCGAGAAGGGCAGGCTGGGGCCGGGCCAAATGATCGCGGTCGATCTGCACGAGGGCAAGTTCTATCACGATCGCGAGATCAAGGACCGGATCGCCGCCGAGCAGCCCTATCGTGACCTGGTCAAGGGCTTCCGCTCGATCCATGACCTGCCGCCTGCCGGACCCGACAGCATCGCCGAGATGAACCGCGCCGAACTGACCCGGCGTCAGGTCGCGGCGGGCCTGACCATCGAGGACATGGAGACGATCCTCGCTCCGATGGCAGAGGACGGCAAGGAAGCCATCGGGTCGATGGGCGACGATACCCCGCTCGCGGTGGTCAGCGCCAAGCCGCGCCCGATCGCGCAGTTCTTCCGCCAGAATTTCAGCCAGGTCACCAACCCGCCGATCGACAGCTTGCGCGAACGGCATGTGATGAGCCTGAAGACGCGCTTTTCGAACCTCGCCAACATCCTCGAGCAGGACAGCCAGAACGAGCGCGTGCTGGTGCTCGAAAGCCCGGTGCTGACCAACAGCGAATGGGGCAGGCTCAAGGCCGATTTCGGACGTCTGGTCGCCGAGATCGACTGCGTCTTCCCGGCCGAGGGCGGTCCCGAACAGCTGCGCGCCGCGATCACCCGTATCCGTGAGCGAGCCGAACAGGCCGTGCGCGAGGGCAGCACCGAGATCTTCCTGTCCGACGAAAAGGCCGACGAGGACCATATCGGCGTGCCGATGATCCTGGCGGCGGCTGCCGTGCACACGCATCTCGTGCGCAAGGGGCTGCGCGCCTATGCCTCGATCAACGTGCGCACCGCCGAGTGCCTCGACACGCACCATTTTGCGGTGCTGATCGGCGCGGGCGCGACCACGGTCAATGCCTGGCTGGCAGAACTCTCGATCGCCGACCGTCAGGCGCGCGGCCTGTGCGGCGATATCAGCCTCGACAAGTGCATCGCCAATTACCGCAAGGCGATCAACGAAGGCCTGCTCAAGATCATGTCCAAGATGGGCATCGCGGTGATCTCGAGCTATCGCGGAGGCTACAATTTCGAGGCGGTGGGGCTGAGCCGCGCGCTGGTCAACGACCTGTTCCCCGGCATGCCGTCGAAGATCTCGGGCGAAGGCTATGCCTCGCTGCACCTCAACGCCAAGCTGCGGCACGAGGCAGCATGGGACAGCAATGTCGCCCGGCTGCCGATCGGCGGCTTCTACAAGCAACGCGACGGCGGCGAGGCGCATGCCTATTCCGCCGGGCTGATGCACCTGCTCCAGACCGCAGTCGCCAAGGACAGCTATTCGCAATATCTGCAGTTCGCCGCAGGCGTGCGCGAACTGCCGCCGGTCTATCTTCGCGACCTGATGGAGTTCAACTACGCCGCCAAGCCGGTGCCTCTCGACGAGGTCGAGGCGATCACCGAGATCCGCAAGCGCTTCGTCACGCCGGGCATGTCGCTGGGCGCGCTGTCGCCCGAAGCGCATGAGACGCTGGCGATCGCGATGAACCGCATCGGCGCCAAGGCGGTGTCGGGCGAAGGCGGCGAGGCGTCCGAACGCTATTCGCCGCGCGACAATGGCGACAATGCCAATAGCGGCATCAAGCAGGTGGCATCGGGCCGGTTCGGCGTCACAGCGGAATATCTGGGCGCGTGCGAGGAGATCGAGATCAAGGTCGCGCAAGGCGCCAAGCCCGGCGAGGGCGGCCAGCTGCCCGGCTTCAAGGTGACCGAGTACATCGCCAAGCTGCGTCACTCGACGCCCGGGGTGACGCTGATCAGCCCGCCGCCGCACCACGATATCTATTCGATCGAGGATCTGGCGCAGCTGATCTATGACTTGAAGCAGATCAACCCGCATGCGCGCGTCTGCGTGAAGCTGGTCTCGGCGGCGGGCATCGGCACGATCGCGGCGGGCGTCGCCAAGGCGCATGCCGACGTGATCCTCGTCTCGGGCAATGTCGGCGGCACCGGCGCATCGCCCCAGACCAGCATCAAATACGCCGGCACGCCCTGGGAAATGGGCCTGTCCGAGGCAAACCAGGTGCTCACGCTCAACGGGTTGAGGCATCGGGTCAAGCTGCGCACCGATGGCGGGCTCAAGACCGGGCGCGACATCGTGATCGCGGCGATCCTGGGCGCAGAGGAATATGGCATCGGCACCCTGTCGCTGGTCGCCATGGGCTGCATCATGGTGCGCCAGTGCCACAGCAACACCTGCCCGGTGGGCGTGTGCGTGCAGGACGAGCGGCTGCGCGCCAAGTTCACCGGCACGCCCGAAAAGGTCATCAACCTCATGACCTTCATCGCCGAGGAAGTGCGCGAGATCCTGGCGCGGCTGGGCTTCCGCAGCCTCGACGAGATCATCGGCCGCACCGACCTGCTGCGCCAGGTCAGCCGCGGGGCCGAGCATCTCGACGATCTCGACCTCAACCCGATCCTTGCCAAGGTCGATGTCGCCGACGAACAGCGCCGGTTCAGCCTCGATACCTGGCGCAACCCGGTGCCCGACAGCCTCGACGCGCTGATCCTCAAGGATGCACGCCCCGTGTTCGACCGGCGCGAGAAGATGCAGCTGACCTATAATGTCCGCAACACGCACCGTGCGGTGGGCACGCGGCTTTCGGCCGAGATCACGCGCATCTATGGCATGAAGGCGCTGGACGAAGGCCATGTCCGCATCCGGCTGCGCGGTTCGGCGGGCCAGTCGCTCGGCGCGTTCCTGTGCCAGGGTATCACGCTCGAGGTGTTCGGCGACGCGAACGACTATGTCGGCAAGGGTCTTTCGGGCGGCACGATCATCGTGCGCCCGACGGTGAGCTCGCCGCTGGTCAGCCATGCCAACACGATCATCGGCAACACCGTGCTCTATGGCGCGACCGCAGGAAAGCTGTTCGCGGCGGGCCAGGCGGGCGAGCGCTTCGCGGTGCGCAACTCGGGCGCGGAAGTGGTGGTCGAGGGCTGCGGCGCCAATGGCTGCGAATATATGACCGGCGGCACGGCGGTGATCCTGGGCGAGACCGGAAGCAATTTCGGTGCCGGGATGACTGGCGGCATGGCCTTCGTGCTTGATCGGCACGACCGCTTTACCGGCCAGGCTAACCCCGAATCGATCGTCTGGCAGCGCATCGACAGCGCGTATTGGGAAGATCGTCTCAAGGGCCTGATCGCCGCGCATATCGAGGGCACCGACAGCCAGTGGGCGCAGGAGATATTGCGCAACTGGGACCGCTATCTGCCGCAATTCTGGCAGGTCTGCCCCAAGGAGATGCTGACCCGTCTCGCGCATCCGCTGAGCGATGCGGTGGCGATGGAAGCTGCCGAATGACAGGAAGGTCGTAACAAGAAGCCCCGCCCGCCCTGGGGAAAGGGGCGGGCGGGGCCTGTTCACCCGTTGCGGGTCAGCGTTTCGCTCAGAAGTTGAACGACAGGCCGCCGGCAACGCGGGTGGTGTCGAAGCCCAGCGTATCGACCGTCACGCGCAGCGCGGTGTTGGGGCCGATCTTGTACTGGCCGCCAACGCCGACGAGATAATCGCCATCGGTGTCGTCAAAGCCGGCGGGGACGGGCACGTTCAGCACCTTCGATCCGTCGACATTCACCCACTGATAGCCGCCGCGCGCGAACAGCTGGCCGCGATCGCCAACCTTCACGCCGATCTTGCCGGCGACGCCATATTCGCTGTCGATGGCGTTCGAGCCGAGGTTGTAATTGCCCTCAGCACCCAGGATCAGGGTCGGGCCGACGGGAACGTCGACACCGGCATAGACGCCATAGATCGCGCCGTCATCAGCACCGATCGGGTTGCTGCCAAGGTCATGATAGCCGACCTGGCCGCCGACATAGACTTCCGGCTGGCCGGCATCCTGCGCCATGGCCGGGGCCGACAGCGCAAAGGGAAGCGCGGCTGCGGCCGAAAGCGCCGCGAGCTTGAGGGGGGTCAGTGTTTTCATTTTCTTGTCCTTCATGTGCGCGCCAGGTCCTGCCCGGCGTCGGAGCCGGTCTAGGCCCGTGAACCCGTCCCGAAGCTGAACGAAAGATGCGGCAAATCGACAGATTCCATCCGTTCGTCGAAACAAAATGACTATCCGTTCAGGTTCGCGCTGGGTGAGAGGGGGCGGACGATCGCCCCGTTCTGACCGTAAAATGCGCCTCGCCGCCAAAGCATTATATGGACGCCTTCGCGCCGCTGTTGCATGGAGGATGGAATGTGGCAGCTGTTCCAATTCCCCCTGTGTCCGTTTTCGCGCAAAGTCCGGCTTCTGCTGGGGGAAAAGGGCATCGGCTATGAGCTGGTACGCGAATCACCCTGGGAACAGCGCGACGAATTTCTCGACATGAACCCGGCTGGGCGCACCCCGGTGATGCGCCATCGCGACCGTGACCAGACGCTGTGCGACAGCTGGGCGATCTGCGAATATTTCGAGGAAACGGTCGAGAAGAACCCGATGATCAACGGATCGGCGGACAACCGCGCCGAGATACGGCGGCTCGTCGCCTGGTTTGACGAGCAGTTCTTCGGCGATGTCGTCGCGCCCCTGATGCACGAACGCATGCGCAAGCGGCTGATCTATCGCCAGCCGCCCGACGGCCGCGTGCTGCGCGAGGCGATGCGGCTAGCCAACACGCATCTCGACTATATCGACTATCTGCTCGACCATCATGCCTGGATCGCAGGCGCGACGATGAGCCTCGCTGATCTGGCCGCTGCGGCGCATATCTCGATCGCGGATTATCTGGGCGGCATCGACTGGCTGGCGCATGCGCAGACGGCGGACTGGTACAGGAAATTCAAGTCGCGGCCTTCGTTCCGGCCGCTGCTCGCCGAACGGATGGAAGTGATCAAGCCGCCCTCGCATTACGAGGAAGCTGATTTCTGACCAGTTTCTCCCCTCCCCAGCCGTGCACGCCTCTCCCTTGATGGGAGAGGCAGCGAGACTTGGCGACGAAGGAGCCTAGTCGCAGCGGTGAGGGTGATGGTTCGGCTGGTGTGCGGCGGTACGATGGCGGAAGGCCTCGCAATCCGGAGAGGCCACCCCCACCCAACCCTACCCCATCAAGGGGGAGGGCTAGCAGGTCTTCCATGCCGCAACGCGGCGCTTTTGCCGAACCTTACGCACTCAGCGCGATTTCGCGGCCGATCTGGTAGCGCTTCATCTTCTCGACAAAGGTCGTGCGCTGCAGCTTGACCAGGCGGGCGGCAGCGGAAACCACGCCGCCGGTCGATTCGAGCGCCTCGATCAGCACGCGGCGCTCCTCGTTCTGCAGATATTCGCGCAGGTCGATCGGCTTGGCGAAGCTGGGCGTAGGGGCCGGAATGGTCACGGAGGGAGCAGCAGCCATCGGCACGACATTGGCCGGCATCGCCACGCCGATCGGCTGCGACAGTTCGGGGCGCGCCGAGCGGATCGGGCGAAGCAGCATCGCCATCTGGTCGGTGCCGACTTCCATGCCCTGGAAGAACACGGCGGCGCGCTCGACCAGGTTCTTGAGCTCGCGGACGTTGCCCGGCCAGTCATGCGCCATCAGGATCGCCATCGCCTCATCGGTGAACACCGGCGGATTGTCGGCGGCAAAGCCGCGCGAGAGAAAATGCTGGACCAGCATCGGAATGTCCTCGAGGCGCTCGGCGAGGGCAGGCAGCTCGATCGGCAGGACGTTGAGGCGGTAGAACAAGTCAGCGCGGAACCGGCCTTCTGCAATCGCGCTTTCGAGGCACTGGTGGGTTGCCGCGATCAGGCGCACGTCGACGCGCACATCGTCGTTGCTGCCGATGCGGCGGACCTTCTGGTCCTCGAGCACGCGCAGCAGGCGGACCTGCATGTCGAGCGGCATCTCGCCGATTTCGTCGAGAAAGAGCGTGCCGTTATGCGCGGACTCGAAATGGCCGATGCGGCGGGCGATCGCGCCGGTGAAGCTGCCCTTTTCATGGCCGAACAGTTCGGATTCGATCAGCTCGCGCGGGATGGCGCCGCTGTTGACCGCGATGAAAGGGGCGGCGGCGCGCTGCGAGGCGCGGTGCAGCGCGTGCGCGACCAGCTCCTTGCCGGTGCCCGACGGGCCGGTGATCAGAACCGAAGCATTGGTCTGGGCGGCAAAGCGCACGAGGCCGCGGATCTCGCGGATCGCAACGCTGTTGCCCACGATCAGTTCGGCCATGGCCTGTCCGTCGATCTGTTCCATTTTGCTTGCCCCATATCGTTACCGGCACTGCTTGCCGTGTCTGGTTAACGATTTAGGGGTCAATCGTTAACGATGGGTAAAGTCGTCAGGTCCGCTGACAGTTTTCGCCATTTTTTTGACAGGCTGTGGATAAGCCGCGTCCCGATATGGGGCGGCCCGCTGGTCAGCGCTTTTCGGCGGGCTTGGCCATGTTGAAACAGGCTTCGAAATCGATGTCGCCATCAGCAGCCTGCGCATCGTCGCCGGGATTGCGCGCCTTTTCCTTCGCGATCGCCGCCTCGCGCGTCTCGATCAGCTTCGCATCGGCCTCGTTGCCGCTCAGCCCCGCGTCGCGCATCTCGTCGCGGGCGCGCGATTCGAGCACGCTGGCGAGCGTCTTGAGGTCGCGCGCGGTGTTCGAATCGCCCTCGCGGCCCTTCACCTCCTCATAGGCGAGCTGCACATAGACCGCGCATTGCAGCATCGATGGCGGCGGAGGCACGGGAACGGCTGCGTCGAGCTTTTCGAGGCACGGGGTCATGATGGCATCGACCACGCCCGCCGGGTCGTTCGATTGCGCCGCATCGCTCTGCAACTGCTGGACAATCTGCGTCAGCGCTGCGCCGATCGCCGCATCGCTCGATGCGGTTTCGGTAACGATTCGCTCGGCGGTGTTAACAAAATAGGTGCGGCCGCGCGTGACCATGGTGGGATAGGCCAATGCGGACGTCACCCCGCGCTCCTGCTCGGACGCGATGATCGCGAAGGCCGCCGCGCAGGTCAGGTCGTCGCGCTGCGTCTGGGTCAGTGCGGGCGGGGCGACGGGTGCAGGTGCGGCTTGCGCGGCGAACAGCAGGGCAGCGAGGTGGATCATGGCCGCAAGCTTATGCGGGGGGCGGTGCGGCCTGTCACCTGATTTTGGTGCAAAATCCCTGCGGTTCGTGACAGGCGCGTTGCAACGCCGATTGTCACGCCGCAACAGGCCGGGCATAGCACCGCACAGATGATCCAGCGCTTTCCCAAATGGCTCGCCCTGCTGGCGGGCGGGCTTTCCGCCACCGGCTTTGCACCGCTGAACCTGTGGCCGGTGACGCTGGCGTGCATGGCACTGCTGATCCATCTCATCGCCACGGCACCGAGCCGAAAGGCCGCGTTTTCGCGCGGCTGGCTGTTTGGCCTGGGCCAGTTCACCATCGGGCTCAACTGGATCGCGATCGCCTTTACCTATCAGGATGCCATGCCGCACTGGCTCGGCTGGGTCGCGGTGGTGGGGCTGTCCTGCTATCTGGCGCTGTTTCCGGCGCTGGCGACGCTGTTGGCGCATCTGCTTCCGCGCAAGACTGCAGCGGCGGACATATGCTTCATTCTCGCCTTTGCCGCCCTGTGGCTGGTCACCGAATGGATGCGCGCGTGGGTGTTTACCGGATTTGCGTGGAACCCCCTCGGCGTTGTCGCGCTGGAATTCGGCTGGGCGGCGCGGCTGGTGGGCACCTATGGCCTGGGCGCCCTGGTGATGCTGATGGCGGGCGCGCTGCTGCTGGCAGTGCAGCGGCAGTGGAAGCCCGCGCTCGGTCTGTTCGCCGGGGTGGCGCTCCTCAGCCTGGGCGGATGGACGCTTGCGCCTTCGCCTGCGGGCTTCACGCGCACGCCGATCACCGTGGTACAGCCGAACAACGACCAGTCGGACAAATATGATCCGGTCATGGCCGCGCGCAATTTCGCGCGGCTGGTCGATCAGACCGTCGATCGCAAGGCGCCGCCGGGGCGCATCGTGTTCTGGCCCGAGGCTGCGACCGAGGATTTCGTCGAGGATGGCTATCCGCGCCGCTATTATTATCCCGAAACGCCCGCGGGCATCCGCGCCCGGCTGACCCGGCCGATCAATGATGGCGATCTGCTGGTTACCGGCGGGGTGAAGCTCGATTTCGACCGCAACGGGCGCGCCATTGCGGCGGCGAACAGCGTGTTCGTCTTTTCCAGCCAGGCCGAGATCCTGGGCAGTTATGACAAGAGCCATCTGGTCCCCGGCGGCGAGTATCTGCCCTATGAAGAAATCCTCGGCCAGATCGGGCTGTCGCGACTGGTGCCCGGGACGCTCGGCTTCACCCCCGGGCCGGGGGCGCAGACGCTCGATCTCGGCCGCTTGGGCCGGATGGGGCTGCAGATCTGCTACGAGATCGTCTTCTCGGGCGAGGTGGCCGATCGGAACAATCGCCCCGACTTCATCTTCAACCCCAGCAACGATGCCTGGTTCGGCCCCTGGGGCCCGCCCCAGCATCTGGCCCAGGCGCGGATGCGGGGACTGGAAGAAGGGCTGCCGGTAATTCGCTCCACCCCTACCGGCATCTCGGCAGTGGTCGATGCCGATGGGCGGTTGCTCGATTCGATTGCGCACCACAAGGCGGGGCATATCGATGCTGTGCTGCCGAGGGCGCATGCCGCCACGCCGTTTGCGCTCTGGGGCAACGCGCTTGCGCTTGGGCTGGCCGGGCTGCTGCTGCTGTTCGCGGTTGCGCTGCGTGCATTCCGCCGTTAAGGGCCGTGATATAAGGAAATCTTTATATGTGCCTCAGGGGCGGTCGCCCCTGGGCCTCAGCGAGAAGGCGATCCATGCGCAAGAGCTTCCTCTTTACTTCCGAATCGGTCAGCGAAGGCCATCCCGACAAGGTTGCGGACCAGATTTCCGATTCGATCGTCGATCTGTTCCTGTCGAAGGACCCCTATGCGCGCGTCGCCTGCGAAACGCTGACCACTACCCAGCGCGTCGTCCTGGCCGGTGAAATCCGCTGCAAGGGCGTATACGAGAATGGCGAATGGGCCCCCGGCGCGCTCGAGGAGATCGAGAAGACCGTCCGCGCGACCGTGAAGCGCATCGGCTACGAGCAGGAAGGTTTCCACTGGGAGACCTTCAGCTTCGAGAACCATCTGCACGGCCAGTCGGCGGAAATCGCGCAGGGCGTCGATGCCAAGGACAACAAGGACGAAGGCGCGGGCGACCAGGGCATCATGTTCGGCTATGCCTCGGACGAGACCGAAGACCTTATGCCCGCGACGCTCGACTATTCGCACAAGATCCTCGAGCGCATGGCTGCAGACCGTCACGCCAAGGTCGTCGATTTCCTTGAGCCCGACGCCAAGAGCCAGGTGACGCTCGCCTATGAAGACGAAAAGCCGGTGCGCGCCACCGCTCTCGTCGTCTCGACCCAGCACGCGCCCGATTATTACTGGCACGAAGGCCAGGGCGATGCCGACAAGTATCAGAAGCTGTACGACTATGTCGTTGGCGTGATGCACGATGTCCTCCCTGAGGGCTTCATCACCGACGAGACCAAGATCTATGTGAACCCCACCGGCCGCTTCGAGATTGGCGGTCCCGATGGCGATGCCGGCGTGACCGGTCGCAAGATCATCGTCGACACCTATGGCGGTGCCTCGCCGCATGGCGGCGGCGCGTTCTCGGGCAAGGACCCGACCAAGGTCGACCGTTCGGCGGCCTATATCAGCCGCTACATGGCCAAGAACATTGTTGCGGCCGGCCTGGCGCGTCGTTGCACCATCCAGCTGTCCTACGCCATCGGCATTGCCGAGCCGCTGTCGCTCTATGTCGACACGCACGGCACCGGAACGGTCGCCGACGACAGGATCGAGGCGGTGCTGCCGCAGCTCGTCCGCCTGACGCCGCGCGGCATCCGCGAGCATCTGGGCCTCAACAAGCCGATCTACCAGAAGTCGGCCGCTTACGGTCACTTCGGCCGCAAGCCCGAAGGCGACTTCTTCCCCTGGGAGAAGACCGACCTCGCTGAGAAGCTCAAGGCTGCGCTGGCCTGATCCTGCCGGATCACTGAAACACGAAAGGCCGGGTCATCAGCACGATGACCCGGCCTTTTGTCGTTGGGAGTGGCCTTGCGGTCAGCTGCTCCAGGCGCGCCAAAGAACGAACGGATAGGTCAGCACGATGGCGGCAAAGATGCTGGCAATGCCCCAGGGAGCAGGCTTGCCTGCCAGCATGAGCGGAAGGACGAACAGGGTCAACCACAGCGCCTTGTAGATGATCTGGACCAGCAGCAGAGGCGCGAACAGCACGGGCATGAAAAGCCCGAACACCGACGCGGACAGAATTGCGGCCCAGAGGCTACCTACCAGCAGCCTGAGACCCAGGCTGTCGGTCACCGTTCCCTGAAAGACCGAAGCCATGGCGTTGCCGAAAAACATCGCCCAGCAGACCGGTACAAGGATCAGGATGTTGGCAAGATAGGCCAGCCTGAGCAGCGCTCCGGTCTCCATCGCCCGCGATCCTGCCCTTACAGCTTCCCGAATTTCGCCTCGAAACCGGCAATGTCGCCGCGGGCGAGGAAGCCGGCCTGCTCGATCCAGCCGTCGCGCTCGATGCGGCCCTTGAACGTGCCGAGATAGGGATCGATCTCCGCGACATCGGCGGCGGTCCAGGCGGCGATCTGGTCGTAGCGGGCCACGCCCAGTTCGCCGAGCAGCGTGTTCAGCTTGGGGCCGATGCCCTTGATCTTGCGCAGATCGTCCGGCTCGCCCACGGCGGCCGCGATGCGCGGCTTGCCGCTGGCTTGGGCCTCGGCGGCCTGAGCAGCGATCTCAGCATCGACATCGGCGGTGGAGAGCGCCGCGACCGTCGGATCGGGCGCGCCGCCGATGGTCGGAATGATCGCGGGCGGGGCTTCGACCGCGGCGTGACCGTGATCGTGGCCATGACCGTCTTGCCCATGTGCGCCATGGCCGTGATCGTCATGGCCGTGCCTGGCATCGTGATGGCCTGCGCCGCCGCTGCGCCCGACCAGCGCCCAGATGAGGATCATCACCGCGATCACCAGCGCGGCGATCAGGAAAAAGAGCTGCTGTCCATCCATGGAATATCGAGGCCTTTCGTCAACGAGGGGCTCGGCATGCGATGCGGCCCGCCCTGTTCTGGCCCTTAACCGCAGGATCGATTCGTGACCAGTCCCGCGATGAAGAGCGCGGGCGAAGGTTCCGGGGGCTACATCACCCGGTCGCGTTCCTCGTCGATCTGTTCCTGGATATCGCGCGCCTGCTCGCAGGCATCGTCATCGCCATCGTCGCATTTGCGCAGTGCCTTGTCGCGCTGGCGCTGCAGCTTGCCCAGCCGCTCCTCGGCCTTGCGCATCGCGCGGCCGCGATTCTCGTCGGCTTCGGACTGGCTGGTGGTGGCCAGATCGACGCCCTTCGAGACGATCTTGACCGGCGCAGTGACGACAGTGCCCACCGCGCTCGCAATGCAGCCGGTCAGCGCCAGCGGGGCGATCAGGGCAAGCCCCAGCGAAATTTTCATGTATGCAACCCTCCAGCGCGCCTGAGCCCATGCGCGCTGGATATTGCTATAGCCCGGCTGAGCCGATCCTGAACCGCTATTTCAGCAGATCCACCGCAAAGGCGCGGATTTCGTCCGCCATGTCCTCGCGCTCCAGTGCAATCGCCAGGTTCGCCTGGACATAACCGGCCTTCGAGCCGCAGTCGTAGCGCTTGCCGGCAAAGGTGACGGCGTGGAACGGCTGGCTGCCGATCATCCGCGCCATCGCGTCGGTCAGCTGGATCTCGTTGCCCGCACCCTTTTCCTGGCTCTCCAGCGTGCGCATCACTTCGGGTTGCAGGATATAGCGGCCAGAGATGATCAGGTTCGACGGCGCATCCGCTACCTTGGGCTTTTCGACCAGGCCGAGCACCTCGGTGACATCGCCCTCGCTCTTGCCCGGCGCGATCACGCCATAGCTCGACACCGCCTCGCGCGGCACCTCGAGCACGCTGATCAGATTGCCGCCCAGCCGGTTATAGGCCTCGACC
>Ga0155082_146_pt2 | contig 22260 bp, 25 predicted proteins | sample RifCSPhighO2_01_FD_106050 | JGI IMG/M metagenome (GOLD analysis project Ga0155082, IMG submission 106050) | Sphingomonadales bacterium RIFCSPHIGHO2_01_FULL_65_20 | reverse complement strand
CGAGCTGGAATACAGTTTCGACGCCCAGGCCGACGACACCGGCGTGCCGTCGCTGATCCGCCGGCTGGAACGGCTGAATATCGGCTTCAAGGATCTGAACACCCGCCAGAGCTCGCTGGAAGACATCTTCGTCAGCCTGGTCCACCGCGATGGGGAGACCGTCTGATGAACTTCAACGGACATGGCGTCTGGGCCATCTATCGCTTCGAGATGGCGCGGGCCCTGCGCACCATCTGGCAGAGCGTGGTCACGCCGGTGATCACCACCGCCCTCTATTTCATCGTCTTCGGCAGCGCGATCGGCAGCCGGATGGAGGCGATCGACGGCGTGGCCTATGGCGCCTTCATCGTGCCGGGCCTGATCATGCTGAGCCTGTTCACCCAGTCGATCTTCAACGCCTCCTTCGGCATCTATTTCCCGAAATTCACCGGCACCATCTACGAGATCCTGTCGGCTCCCGTGTCGTCGCTGGAGGTGGTGATCGCCTATGTCGGGGCGGCGGCGACCAAGTCGGCGGTGCTGGGCCTGATCATCCTGGCCACCTCGACCCTGTTCGTGCCGCTGCAGGTGCTGCACCCTGTAGGCATGCTGGCCATGCTGGTGCTGATCTCGGTGACCTTCAGCCTGTTCGGCTTCATCATCGGCATCTGGGCCGGCAGTTTCGAACAGCTGAACTTCATCCCCATGCTGATCGTGACGCCCCTGACCTTCCTGGGCGGCTCCTTCTATTCGATCAACATGCTGCCTGACGTCTGGCGCGCGGTGGCCCATTTCAATCCGGTGGTCTATCTGATCTCGGGCTTCCGCTGGACCTTCTATGGCCAGGGCGACGTTCCCATCGGCATCAGCGTGGCCGCCACCCTGGGCTTCTTCGTCGTCTGCCTGGCCGTGGTCATGTGGATGTTCAAGACCGGCTACCGCCTCAAGAGCTGAGCCGTCACGAAACCGGCCAGATCGCCAGCGATTAGAGTATCATGTCCGACGACGCCAAGATCACCCCCGCTACGCCGCCCGCCTCGAACGGTCCATCGGGAGGACCGCCGGAGCCGTTCGTGCGCAAACAGGTGACCTGGGGGCGCATGCCCACGACCACCTTCCACGTCGGCCCGGTGCCGGTCGCGCCCAATCCGCTGGACCGGATTCCCAATCGCCCGCCGCGCACGACGCCGCTGGGCCAGACAGGCCCGAGCGGGGGCCAGGTTTCGGGACAGGTTCAGGAGCCGCCGCGCCGTGTCCCTGCGCCGCGCGCCGGCGGCAATATCCTGAGCGGGTCGCTGATCCCCCAGGCGCGTCCGCGCTCCGGTCCGGTGACGCCTGCGCCACAGCCCAAGCCTGCTCCCGCTCCCGCGCCCGCGCCCAGCGCCGACACGACCGTGCGGCCCCTGCCCGGCGCGGGTCTGACCAACGCCCCTTCGACGCCTGTCGATCAGCCTGATGTCGCCGAACAGGTCGCTGCGGCGCCTATGGTCGCGGCCCCCGCCCTGGCCCCGCTTGAGCCGTCTCCTGCTGTTGAGGCCGCCCCTTCGGTCACGCCCAGTTTCGCGCGCGCGGCGACCCGGCGGCCGTCGCGCCTGCCGCTGTACATCGGCGTCGGGGTGCTGGCGGTTCTGGCGGTCGGCGGCGGCCTGTGGTTCGCCCTGCGTCCCGCCCCTGTGGCCGCGCCGGTTGCGCCCGCCCCGGCGGCGGCGCCCGAAGCCGTTGCGCCTGAAGCCCTGACGCCGGCCGCCGCGCCCGTGGAGACGCCGGTCGAGACCGCAGCGCCCGTCGAAGCCGCACCGGTCGAGGAAACACCCGCGGGTGCGGCCGCGCGGCCTGCGGCGGCCCCGGTTCCGACCACCCCCCAAACCACGGGCCAGACCACGGCCCAGACCTCGTCCGCTCGCCCCGCGACGACGACGCGTCCCCAGACGCCGGCGCAATCAACGACGCAAACCCCGGCGCCCCGGGTCCCGACGGCTCAGGCCCCGGCGGCCGTCTCGACGCCCCCCTCCGCAACGCCGGCGCCGGTCGTCGTCGTCACCCCCTCGCCCGCGCCGACCGCCGCGCATCCGGCCCAGACCGACCCGAACGCTCCGGTCGTGACCCGGCCCCAGCCGCTGGACTGAAGCCGCTGGACTGAAGCCGCTTCCGCCCCCGCGCCCCGGCGTGTGGGGGCGGTTAGGCCGTGCGGATGACGCCGCCGCTGGTCGTCACCGGCCAGGGCGTCAGTCGCCCGCCAGCGCAGGGGCCGCCCTTGCATTCGCCGGTCAGGGGTTCGAACACCGCCCCGTGCCAGCCGCACAGGATCAGGGCGCCGTCCGGGGTCAGATAACGGTCGATCTCCATGGCGATGGGAAAACCGGCGTGCGGACAGCGATCGACCCAACCGGCCACCGCCCCGTCCTTGCGCACCACGAAACCATGGAAGAAGGCCTCGCCGATCTGAAGCACGAAGCCGCGCGCGCCGGGCTCGGCGATGTCGGCCTCGGCGCACAGGGCCACGTTCGGCGGCGTCTTCCAGACCCGTTTGCGCTCGGTCGGCGCCTGGTCAGACACGCTCGGCCTTCAGCGGGCGCGACAGCAGGCCGTCGATCAGGCCATCCACGGTGATCTCGCCGGCCAGCAGGGCGGCGATGCCCTCGGCGATGGGGGTCTCGACGCCCAGGCGCGCGGCCAGGGCGCGCACGGCCGGCGCGCTCTCGTAGCCTTCGGCCACCGAACGTTTGCCGGCCAGGGCCTGTTCGACCGTCTGGCCCTGGCCCAGGGCCAGACCCAGGCTCATATTGCGCGACTGGGGGCTGGAGCAGGTCAGGACCAGATCGCCCAAACCGCACAGCCCCGCCACCGTCTCGGCCTGGCCGCCCATGGCGACGGCGAGGCGGGTCATTTCCGCAAAACCGCGCGTGATCAGGGCGGCGTGGGCGCTGCGGCCCAGCTGCCGTCCCTCGGACACGCCGCAGGCGATGGCCAGCACATTCTTCAGCGCCCCCCCCGCCTCGGCCCCGACCAGGTCGGTGGCCAGATAGGGCCTGAAGCCCGGCGCCGACAGGGTGTTCAGCAGGGCCTGGCCCAGCACAGGATCGGCGCAGGCCAGGGTGACGGCGGTCGGAAGGCCGCGCGCCACTTCGCCGGCGAAACTGGGGCCGGACAGGACCGCCGCCGGCGCGTCCGGCAGGGTCTCGGCCAGCACCTCGGTCATCAGTTTCATCGTGCCCCGCTCCACGCCCTTGGAGCAGAGCACGACCGGCACGCCGGCGCGGTGATGGGGCGCAAAGGCCGTCAGGGTCGCCCGCATATGCTGGGCCGGGGGCACGGCCAGGATCAGGTCGCAGTCGCGCAGATCGGCTAGGTCGGCGGTGAATTTCAGGTCCTCGGCCAGGGTGACGCCCGGCAGATACAGGTCATTGGCCCGCGTCGTCGCCAGGGTCTCGACCAGCTGGGGCTCGCGCGCCTGAAGCGTCGTCTCCAATCCGGCGCGGACGCAGACCTGGGCCAGGGCGGTGCCCCAGGCGCCGGCGCCGATAACCCCTGCGGTGCGGAATTCCATGCGCCCTCCCGAGGCGGTCTCGTTGGTCATGCTTTCGCGCCCTTGCGGCCCGGCTTGTGCGAAGGATCGGCCAGGGCGCGGGCTTCGTCCAGCGGCCATCGCGGCCGGGCGACCACGTCGATGTCGCTGGTCAGCCCCAGGGCCAGCCGCTCGGCTCCCGCCAGGGCGATCATGGCGGCGTTGTCGGTGCAATAGGCCATGGGCGGCGCCAGGAAGTCGAAGCCGTGTTTCGCCGCCGTCGCCTGCAGGGTCGCACGAATGGTCTTGTTGGCGGCCACGCCGCCCGCGACGACAAAGAGGCGATGATCGTGGGTCTCGGCATAGGCGGCCAGGGCCCGCTCGGAGCGATCCGACAGTTGCCGGGCGATGGCGGTCTGGACCGCATCGGCCAGATCGGCCTTGTCCTGCTCGGTCTCGCAGGTCTGGGCGATGCGGAAGGCGGCCGTCTTCAGACCCGAGAAGGAGAAGTCGCAGTCCTTGCGGCCCAACAGGGCGCGCGGAAGATCGATCTTCGAGCCGTCGCCTTGCTGCGCCAGCCGCTCCAGCGCCGGCCCGCCGGGATAACCCAGGCCCAGGGCCTTGGCGATCTTGTCGAAGGCCTCGCCGGCCGCGTCGTCGATAGTGGCGCCGATCCGGCTCATGTCGCCGACGCCGCGCACCTCGAGCAGTTGGCAGTGACCGCCGGAGACCAGCAGCAGCAGGAAGGGATAGGCGACCTCCTCGCCCAGCCGGGCCGAGACCGCATGCCCCTCCAGGTGATTGACCGCCACCAGGGGCAGACCCCGCGCCAGGGCCGCCGCCTTGCCGAAGCTGAGGCCCACCATGACGCCGCCGACCAGGCCCGGCCCGGCCGTCGCGGCGATTCCGTCGAGGCCGTCATAGCCCAGGCCGGCTTCGGCCATGGCGCGGCGCGTGACCCCGGCGATCATCTCGACATGGCTGCGGGCGGCGATTTCGGGGACGACGCCGCCATAGGCCGCATGGTCGTCGATCTGGCTGTGGACGACCGAGGACAGGACCTCGGCCCGGCCGCCCCGTTCGGACGGGTGCAGGCGCACCACCGAGGCGGCGGTCTCGTCGCAGCTGGTCTCGAGACCCAGCACCGTCAGAGGTCGGACATCGCGTCCGGTTGCCGCTGCGGCGCCGCTGCTATAGTCGGCGGAACTCTCCATCGGGTCGAGGTAGCGATCCGGCGTCCGGTAAGCAACGATCATGAACCTTCCTCTCCGCATCGGCACCCGGCGGTCCAAGCTGGCCCTGGCCCAATCGGGCATGATGCAGCGGGCCATCGGCCGGGCGCTCGGCGTGGCCGAGGCCGAGATCGAGGCCGCCGTGCCCCTGGTCGAGATCGTCACCACCGGCGACCGGATCCAGGACCGCCGCCTGATGGAGATGGGCGGCAAGGCGCTGTTCACCAAGGAGATCGAGGAGGCGCTGCTGGACCGGCGAATCGACATCGCCATCCACTCGATGAAGGACGTGCCCGCCGAACAGCCCGAGGGCCTGTGCATCGCCGCCATCCCGGAACGCGAGGACGCCCGCGACGCCTTCATCAGCCGCGACTTCGACAGTTTCGACCAACTGCCCTTCGGCGCGCGGCTGGGCACCGCCAGCCTGCGGCGCCAGGCCCAGGCCCTGGCCCTGCGGCCCGATCTGAAGGTCGAGATGCTGCGCGGCAATATCGACACCCGGCTGCGCCGCGCCGCCGAGGGGGATTTCGACGCCATACTGCTGGCCGTCTCGGGCATGACCCGGCTGGGCGTGACCGAACATATCCGCGAAAAACTGTCGCTGGACGCCTTTTTGCCGGCGCCGGGCCAGGGCGCCCTGGCCATCCAGACCCGCGCCGAGGACATCGACGCCCCCTGGGTCGCCGCCCTGAACCATCCGGAGACCGCCGTCGCCGTCGCCGCCGAGCGGGGGGCCATGACCGCGCTGGAGGGATCGTGCCGCACGGCCGTCGGCGCCTACGCCCTGATCGAGGGCGACACCCTGCGCCTGACCACCGAAATGCTGAGCCCCGATGGATCGGCCCGCTGGCGCCGCGTCGGCGAACTGTTCCAGCCCACCGAGGCCGACGCCCGCGCCCTGGGCGAACGGCTGGGCGGCGAGGTCCACGCCTTCGCCGGCGATCAGGAGGTCGATCCGGCGAGCCTGGACGGATGACGGCCCCGGGCGCCGCGGATCAGAGCCCCCGCGTCTGGATCACCCGCGCCCAGCCCGGCGCGTCGCGCACCGCCGCCCGTCTGCGCGGCATGGGGTTCACGCCCCTGATCCAGCCCCTGCTGGCGGTGGAGACCCTGAGCCCGCCCGTCCCGGATCTGGATCGGTTCGCGGCCCTGGCCTTCACCAGCCGGAACGGCGTCGCCGCCTTCGCCGCCCTGACGTCCCGGCGCGACCGGCCGGTCTTCGCCGTCGGCGACGCCACCGCCCAGGCGGCGCGCGAGGCCGGCTTCGTCGCCGTCCGCTCCGCCTCGGGCGACCTGACCGCCCTCGCCCGCCGGATCGCCGCTGAACTGAGCGACGCCGCCCTGCTGGCGCCCCAGGCCGAGACGCCCGCCGGCGACCTCGCCGCCGCCCTGGGCGTCGCCGACGCCCGGGCCGTCAGCCTGCACCCCCTGAGCGTCTATCGCACCGCCCCGACCGCCGCCGCCGCGCCGCCAGAGGCGTTCGACGCCGTGCTGATCCACTCCCCGCGCGCGGCCCTGGCCCTGGCCGCCCTGGTTCCCGTCTCCCTGCCGGCTGCGCGCCTGGCCGGCGTCGTGATCGCCTGTATCTCGCCCGCCGCCGCCGCGCCCCTGAGCGCCGTCGGCCTGACGCCGGCGGTGGCGGACGCCCCGGACGAAGCCACATTGCTCGCGACCTTGAAAGCGGCGCTTGGCAAGCGCGATACGCCCGTATAAAGAGCCCCTCTCGCGCGGGCTGCTTCGCCTTCGCAACCGGGCCGCTTTAGCTCAGCCGGTAGAGCACCTCATTCGTAATGAGGGGGTCGCGTGTTCGAGTCACGCAAGCGGCACCATCGTTTCCGGGCCTTCAAATAGAAGAGTGTTCGCCCTGAACCTGGGTGCGAAGCCCAGTATCGGGTCGCTGCAGGCGTATCGATTTCGGATCCGAACCGCAGTCTTCAGGCTTCCCTTCGGTCAGTTTTCAGTCCCTTGAAACGGCCGGATAAGGTATCCTGTTCACACCGAGGGGGTCACAGGTTCAATCCCTGTCGCATCCACCATTTTTACCATTTAAAAACAGCAACTTACCAGACCCGCTCCCTCCGTCCACGGAGGGTTTTTCGTGAATATTCGCGTTTGTGGGGCAGTAGTGGGGCAGTCGATGCGTAAGATCCTTTCGCGAGACGTGACAACATCCCCTGAAATGCGTTGATGCGGGCCTGTTTGGGGCCTGATTCGACCTCACCGCCGCACCGGCTTTTTGCAGGGCGTTTCATCGGGTCAGGCCCGACCTCTCCGGATCCGTCGCGATCACTCATTTTAAGGAAACCCGATGGCGTCCATTCCGGACCACCCCAACGATGCTGGAGCCTGGACGCGCCTCGAAGGCCGCGAGGGGTTCGCCCTGTGGCGCCGCGAGCGCCAGGAGCTGGCTCCCGTGACGATGTACTATGTCGTCGCACCGCCTCGTCAGAGCGAAATTCTCTATGACGAAGCCAGGGCGCGCGCTCGCTTCAACCACCTCGCCGGCGCCTCCGACGCGGACGGCGTCATCTCTTAAGGGAACGCCACGCACTTGCGCGCCGGACCCCCGGGGGGGGGCTTCAGCGTTACCCGAACCGGTGTCGAGTTCATGTCTGTGGCGGGCGATAGGCATCGCCGACGCCTTCTGCTCTATTCGCCGCATGAAGCCCGCAACCATCTTCGTCGCCCTGGCGCTGTTCGCCGCCGCCTGCACGGCGACCGGCTCGAGCAACAGCCCCCATTCCGGTCCGGTCATCAAGCTGGCCAGTTGGAATATGGAGCATCTCGCGGAGCGGAATAACTCCGGATGCCGCCCTCGCACCGACGCCGATTATGCGGCGATGCGGGCCTATGTGGACGACCTCGGTGCCGACGTCATTGCCATTCAGGAGGTCGAGACAAAAGCCGCCGCTGAACGGGTGTTCAACCCTGCGATCTATACTGTGGTGATCGAGGACCGGATCGGCACGGATCGCGGCGGAGCGTGTCGAGGACGCGACGGGCTGACGATCAATGCCCAGCGCACCGGGTTCGCGGTTCGCAACGGTCTGGCATTCGAACGACATCCCGACGTCACCAACATTCAGGTGGGCAATCCCGACCTTCGCTCAGGCGTCGACCTTATGGTTCGGCCCCGGGGCGGTGCGCCTATCCGGGTGCTTTCGGTGCATCTGAAGTCGGGGTGTTCGTCCGGAGACCGGAACGACGCCTGTCCGGTCCTGTTCGAGCAGGTTCCGGCCATGGAACGCTGGATCGATGACAGAGCCGTGGAGGGGGTGCGTTTCGCAGTGCTGGGGGATTTCAACCGGCGCATGGGCATGGCCAATGACGCCGTCTGGGCCGAGTGGGACGATTTATCTCCGCCGAACTCGGACCTCGCCCTTGCGTCGGGCGACGAGTCCGCAGGATGCAATCCTCGCTACCGGGACTTCATCGACTTCATCGTCCTTGATCGGCGGGCAACCGCCAACCTGAGAAGCTTTGAGGAACGGACGTTCGGTGGCCAGGCTCTGAGCGATCATTGCGCGATTTCAGCCACCCTGAGCCTTCGCTGATGCTCGATCCGGGTCCCTTGCAGCGAGGGTGGTCCCGGTTGCGAACGGCGTGGTCACGCAATGATGAAAAGCCCCGCGAGGAATGGGCGCATGGACCCGACCTCAAGGAAACGGTGTTGATCGGAGCGCTGCTGGTCGTCGTGGTCGTCCTGACCGGGCTGGCGACCTGCAGCGTCATGGGTTCGATCTAGACCGCTTCGCGGGCGTCCGGCAGACGGTCGGTCCCGGGCATTCGCAGGGTCGGGGTGTCCCGCCCCTGCCGATGTCCCGGAAGGGTTCTGTCTGAACGAACGGCCCGACCGCCACCTCACCTTCTCCAGACGCGATCTGAGTGCGGGACCGCGGCGCGTCAGAGCCCCGCTCAAGGCACTCCCGATCAGATCGGCATCGGGGCACGTTGGTCGTGCCTCAGCGCCTGCCAGTAGTCAGTGGGAGCCGGCGTGCCATCTACCGTCTCGATGACCAGTGCCGGGTTCGGCATCGTCAGCCGGGCGTGGCGCGGGCTCTCACAGAAGGCATAGGCCTGCGCCCACGTCGTGATCGCGGCGTCCGTCGTCTCCTGCGAGCAGGCCGCGCTCACCCGTTGGCAGAATTCGAGCGACCTCACCAGGATGGAGGGGTCGTTCCGCCGCGACAGGGCGCGCAGGGCGTCGAGATAGTCCTCCCTGAACACCGTCGGGATCACGATCCGCGACAGGCCGCCGACTGTCAGCTCCTTCGTCATCATAATCCGGCTCAGGCGGCCGTTGCCGTCGTTGAAGGGGTGGACGTCCGACAGCAGGAAATGGACGAAGACGGCGCGCGAGAACGGATCCCTGAGCGTCTCGAGGATCGATACACCCTCCCGCAGGGTTCCCTCGACGCGGTCCGGGGCGACGAAGGTCGTATCTCCGGCCTTGTTGGTCCGGGTCTTGAACTGGCCCGGCCGAACCGACGGTCGCGCCTCCATGAGGATGCGGTGCCTTTCCCGGATTTCAGCGAGGAAGGCGTCGGCTCCCCGCCCCCCGGCCGCGTGCGGCCCCAGATCGACCAGCTGGAGGTAGGCACCCAGGACGTCGTGCCCGTCTTCGGGCCGGGCATCGGGCATCTTGCCTTCGAAGACGATTTCGACGGCCTCGTTGACAGCGAATTCCGTGCCTTCGATGAAGTTGGAAAAATAGGCCTCGATGAACGCGCCACTCGTCTTGCGCCCCGGGGTCGTGTCACGATCGGCGATCGACAGCGGAGCCCGGGCCTGGAGATGGTCGGCCAGGGTCACCAGCCGACCGACGCAGGCGGGGTCCAGAGGCGCGCCGGCGGCGCGGGCCCGGCCCTGCACCGTGCTGAGTTTACCTTGGCGGGTCCGGAGCAACGCCCCGATCAGGCCATTGAGAACCTCGAATTCCTTCTCACGCTCAAGGACGGGCGCCAGAACCCGGGCCTGGTCCCGGATATGGTTCAGACCCTCTTCTCCGTGGGTCGAGCACAGACTTTCCAGCGCGGCCTCGACACCCGCCTTGCCCACAGTGCGGGCGGGACCGTTCCGGGCGCGCGACGGGGCGAGGTTGTCGAGCAGTTTTCGGACCGGCCCGGCCAGCCAGGAGCCCAGATAGGGAATGTCACCGTCGACGGGTCCGACACCCTGACGGATATGCATCTCGAGACCCGGGAGGCGGATCACATCGCGGGTGCGCGGCGCGCTGACGAACACCAGGGCGTCGCCCTGCGGCGCGCCGCTGGATCGGTCTCTCCACGGCTGGCTCTCCATACCCGTTCGGTCGGTGGCGACCCCGTCGGGAACCACCTTGCCGAGGATGATCGACCATTTTCGGCGCACCACGGCCTCGATCGGCTCGGCACCGGGCTCGACATAGATGCCGCTCGCGATGCGAACGAGCTTGCCGGCTTCATGATCGCGCCGGATCTTCCTGTCGGTCGCTTCGCTGCCCGAGGGCGTGAAGAGGATATCAGCCATGACGGTCTCCCAAGACCGCGGAGTCTACAGGAATTGTCCGAAACAATCCCCTAATTTTCAATAATGTCCGCACAAGTCGCTTAACAAACATTCTCTTAAGGTGCCAGACCATCCGAAATTGTCCGCACAGCTCTCTTAAAACGCCGCATCGTCCGCACGGCCCACTTAGCGGACTTCACCGCGATCCACTGCACCCACGCCCGCGGCGAGCGCCCTGCCCCGCAAAACCTGCTCCGCCGCGCCAGAACCCGAAATCAATCTGATCGACGAGGCAAACTTTTGCGCCACCGGGGAGGATTGGCCGGGGCTTCAGGCTCCCGCTCACGCCGCCTTGTCAGGGAAACCGACCTTCATAGTTCGGCTGAAATCAGACGCGGCCTGAGCTGTCGAACCCGATCATCTCAAACCTCGGCGCGCACATCGGCCGCAGGCAGACTCAGATTGACGCGCAGGCCGCCCAGACCTGAGCGCGCATAATCCATTCGCCAACCCTGGGCCCGGGCGCAGGCCTCGGCGATCGAGAGCCCCAGCCCATGGCCGCCCGGACGGGCGTTGGCGGCGCGGAAAAAGCGATGACCGAGGTTGGCCAGATCGTCCGGGGCGACGCCGGGACCGTCGTCCTCGACAATCAGCCGCGCGAACGGTTCCCCCGTCTCCACCCGCACATCCACGCGGGCAGCGGCGTAGGCAGCAGCGTTGGACAATAGATTGCCGAGGATGACCGACAGCGGATAAGGCCCGGCATGCAGACTCACCGGCCCAGGCTCATGAATCTCGATACCGGCATGGTCGCCGGCCCGGTGGAGAAGCTCCGGCCAGACGTCGTTGAGCGCGATCCAGCGGCGGTCCTCAACGGTCGATAACAGCGCCTCGCTGCGTGACATCTCCAGCAACTGGCGGACCAGTCGCGCTGTACGATCGACCGAGGCGGTCATCTGCGCCAGGGCAGCGTCGCGCACGGTCTTGTCAGTAGCGGAAGCGGCGATCTGGGCCTGGACACGCAGACCGGCCAAGGGGGTGCGCAGTTCATGCGCCGCCGCGGAAATGAACTGTGACTCGCGCTTTCGCGCCGCGCCCAGACGCCCGATCAGACCGTTCAAGGCGTCGGTGAAGGGCTTGAGTTCGGTCGCGGCTTCGGGCGTCATGACGGGCGACAGATCATTGGCCTCGCGGGCGGCGATGACGCGGGTGACTGCCCGGATCGGGGCGAGGCCGCGCCCCACCGACATCCAGATCAGGCCAGCCATGGCAAGAAGGCCGAGGCCGGCAGGGGCAATCAGACCGGTGATGACGCTCTGCACCAGATGATCGCGCATGCCGAGATTGTCGCCGACCAGGACACGAACGCCCGCCTCGCGGTTCTCGACGGCGTAGACGCGCCAGCGCTCCCCCTCGATCGTCGTCTCGGAGAATCCCGACGCGTGGGTCGTCAGGCGGCGGCCCGGGGCCCCGTCCGAGCGACCGATCAGCGCGCCGTCCAGGGACCAAATCTGACAGGATAATTGCCGATCATAGGACTCCCGGCGCGTTGTGGAATTCAGTGGGCCGGTCGACGGGATGCGAGCTACCTCACCGCTGGACAGCAGGGAGGAGACCATGCGTGAGGCCTCGATCAGACGGGCGTCGAGGACGCGCTCAACCTCGTGCTGCGTACGGACATAGACCCAGCCCGCCGCAACGCTCCACACGACCGTGGAGACCAGGGCGAGGATGACGAACAGTCTGAGGCGTATCGAACTCATTGCAGTGTGTATCCCAGGCCGCGCAGGGTCCGGATCAGTCCCGCGCCCAGCTTGGCGCGCAGATGGTGGATATGCACCTCAACGGCATTGCTGCCGATATCTTCCTGCCAGCCATAGAGCCGCTCTTCGAGCTGGGCGCGCGACAACACCTGGCCCGGACGCTCGATCAGGGCCTCGAGGATCGTGAACTCACGCCGCGAGAGGAGCAGGTCACGGTCGCCCAGCCAGGCGAGACGCGCCTTGGGATCGAGCACGAGGTCTCCGTGTTTCAGGGTCACGGTCGCCCGCCCGAGGACCCGGCGTCGGACCGCTCGCAGCCGCGCCGCCAGCTCGTCCAGATCGAACGGCTTGCCCAGATAGTCATCGGCACCCGCATCCAAGGCGTCGACGCGATCGGGAGTCGAGTCGCGGGCGGTCAGGAGCAGCACGGCTACCGCCATTTCGCGTGTTCGGACAAACCGCAGAACTTCAAGACCGTCGCCGTCCGGCAGGCCGAGATCAAGTACCAGGGCGTCGAAGCTGTGACACTCCAGGGCAGCCAGGGCATCCTGAACCGTCCCGGCGACATCGACCGTCCAGCCATAGGCGGTCAGACCGACCTGCAGGCCGTTGGCGAGAATGGGGTCGTCTTCGACGGCAAGAATGCGCATGGCGATCGTGTCGGCCTCCAGGCTTAAGTCTGACTTAAGCTGCGATGGCGATCGACGCCGAATGAAAAAGCGCTTCGCCTTCGCTCCCGGTTTGCTGCTGGCCCTCGCCCTGATGGTCGCGGCGCTGGGGGGTGCTGTGCCCGCCACGGCCCAGGCACCCCTGTCTCCGCAGGACGCCTTTGACCTCTCGGTTACCCGAACCCAGGCCGGAGATGTGTCCTTCGCCTGGCGCATCGCGCCCGGACACTATCTGTACCGGGGGCATACCGTGGCCACAGCGGCGGACGGCAAGACGGCGCTTGCCCTCGACCTGGCTCCGGGCAAGCAAAAGGATGATCCTGGTTTCGGCGTCGTCGAAATCTGGCGCGGAGCCGGCCAGGCGACCCTGACCCAGGCGACGCTTGGCGGGGCCGGTTCTCCCCGAACGATCAACATCACCTACCAGGGCTGCGTCGAGGATTCGATCTGCTATCCGCCGGTTACCGAGGCGGTGGTCCTGCCGGCTCAGTTGGAAGGCCGCGCGGTGCCCTCCCAGGCCCTCACGACCCGCGCCCCGTCGGACGAAGTCGCGGCGAGTGCCAGCACCCTTGCCATCGCCGCCGCCGAGACGTCGTTTGTCGATAGCCCCGGCGTCGCCGCGGTTCCGACCCCGGCCGGCTCCGGGATTGGCGAGGTGCTGCTCCAGTCGGGCGGCGGAATGGTGGAATCGCTGTCGCTGCGTGGCGGCGCGGCCTGGGTGATCCTCGCCTTCTTCGGCTTCGGAATCCTGCTGGCGTTCACGCCCTGCGTCTTCCCCATGTATCCCATCCTGGCCGGCGTGATCGGCCGCGGCGTTGAAGGTCGCGACCCCCGGCGGGGCTTCGTCCTGTCCGGATCCTATGTTCTTGGGCTGGCGTTCGCCTTCGCCCTTCTGGGCATGGCCGCGGCCTGGTCGGGGCAGAATTTGCAGATGGCCCTGCAGTCGGTCTGGGCGGTCGGCGCGCTGTCGCTAGTCTTCGTCGTTCTGGCCGCGTCGATGTTCGGCCTGTTCGAGCTTCAGCTGCCCTCGGCCTGGACCTCGCGGCTGTCGGTGGACCGCAGCACCGGCCGGCGTTCGGCCCCATCGGCGGCGGGCATGGGTTTCGTATCGGCCCTGATCGTCGGCCCCTGCGTAACCGCGCCGCTGGCCGGAGCGCTGCTCTACATCGCTCGAACCGGCGACCTCGCTCTGGGGGCCGGTGCTCTGTTCGCCCTGGGTCTGGGCAAGGGGGTACCTCTCATCATATTTGGCACCATGGGCGCGCGGTTTCTGCCCAAGGCCGGTCCGTGGATGAACCGCGTCAAGGCCGTCTTCGGCTTCCTGTTTCTGGCGACCGCGTGGTGGCTGGGATCACGCATCCTGCCGCCGGGCGCGACCCTGGTGATCGGTGCGGCGCTGCTGCTGATGGCGGCCGTGGCCCTGGGCCTGTTCCGGCGCGAACCGGCGCAGGGGCCCGGCGCGCAGATGGCGCGCGTCGCGGCTCTGGCGATGACCGTCTGGGGCGTGATGCTCCTGGTGGGCGCGGGCGCGGGGGCGACGGACCCCCTGCAACCGCTCGCGCCATTCGGCGGGGTGCGCGGGACGGCCGTGTCCCCGGGCTATTCCGAAACCGTGGTGACAGACGAGACCGCGCTCAGGCAGGCGATCGCCGAGGCGACCGAGGCAGGGCGACCGTCGCTGGTCTATTTCACGGCGGACTGGTGCGTCAGCTGCAAGGTCATCGAGCGCGAGGTGTTCAATGACCCCGAAGTCCAGGCGCGACTGAGCGAGGTGGCGCTGATCAAGGTGGATGTCACAAGGACGGACGCCGAGGCGCGGTCACTGATGGAGACCTTCGCCGTGGTCGGGCCGCCGACAATGATCTTCCTCGACTCCCAAGCGCGCGAGCCCGCCGGTACGCGGATCGTCGGTGAGACCGGCGCTAGGGGCGTGCTCGACGCCCTCGCCCTCACACGAGGGGGCTGAGATGGGCGCGATTGTCCTCGGACCCCTCGTCCTGTCCGCTGAACGGTTCGCCATCCTTCTCGGCGTGGCGACCTTCATGATCGTGTCAGGAGTTCTCGCGAGTCGCGTGAGCGGACGGTTCAATCCCTGGAGCACGGTGGTGGTGCTGGGCGGCCTGGCGGTGGCCCGCCTGGCGCATGTCATCGGTCACTGGGCTTATTTCGAAGGCGATCTGCCGCGCATTCTGGCGATCTGGCAGGGCGGATTTGACTGGCCATGGGCTCTGGTCGTGGTGGCGATCGCCAGCCCGTACGTTCTCCGGCAGCGCCGCCTGATGATGTACGCCCTCGCGCCGGTGATCGCTGCGATCTTTGTCTGGAATGTCGCCTACCAACTGACGGTCAAGACCGACGCCCGCCCGATGCCGGCGTTGACCCTGTCCCGGCTCGACGGCGCGCCATTGGACCTCGCTCAAAGTGACGGCCGGCCGACCGTCATCAACGTCTGGGCAACGTGGTGCCCCCCGTGTCGCCGCGAAATGCCCGTCCTGGCGGCCGCCGAGGCGGCCCATCCGGAAGTGCGGTTCCTGTTCGTCAACCAGGGCGAAGGCCCGGAAACCGTCAGCCGGTTCCTCAATGCCCAGGAACTGGCGTTGAACACGGTGCTGCTCGACGAGACCATGGCCGTGCCCAGGCACTACGGGACCGTTGGAATCCCGGTGACCCTGTTCGTTGGGCCTGACGGGACCCTGCGAAAATCCCACATGGGCGAGATTTCGCCCGAACAGATCGACGCCGAACTGAGGGCCATCGCCCGATGACGGCTCTTTTGCTTTCAACACCCCCGGAGAAGAAAATGCTCAACACCCATCACATCGTCGCCACCGTCGTTGGTGCCGTGGCCCTGGCCGCCTGCAACCCCGCAGGGGCCGGAAATCCCCCGCCTGAATCAGCGCCCTCGGCTGCCCAGGACGGTGCCCTCATCACCAGCGTCGGCTTCGCGGATCTGCTGCGGGATCCGGCAGCGCCTTTCATCGGCGCGGAGAAGGCTGACGTCACCATCATCGGCTTCATGGACTACAACTGTCCCTACTGCCGGCAGATGAACCCCGAACTGGCGGCCCTGCTCGAGGCGGATTCCAAGGTCCGCATCCTCTACAAGGACTGGCCGATCTTCGGCGCGCCGTCGACGGCGGCGGCGCGGACCGCACTCGCAGCGGCCTACCAGGGTAAGTATGAGGCCGTTCACAACGCCTTCATGCGCTCGGCTGATCGCATTGCCAGCGAGGATGATGTTCGGGCCCTGGCCGAATCCGCCGGCGTCGACATGGCCCGGCTTGAGCGGGACCTCCAGACCCACCGGGCCGACATCGATGGCGTGCTGGACAGAAACAAACGCGAGGCGTCCGCGTTGGCGCTTCAAGGCACGCCGGCGTTCATCATCAACGGCAACCTGATCCCCGGAGGCATGCCGCTGGCGGAACTCCAGGCGGTGATCGCCCGCATCCGCGGGGGCGAGCCGCTCCGTTGACCGAAGAAGGACGTTCATGGCCCGACTGACCCTGCTGCAGCTCAACGACCTGCACGGCTATCTTGAGCCGCACCCGGAACTGGTGCGGACTGGTGGTGGCTGGCGGTTCGAGCAGCTGGGCGGGCTGGCGCGTATCGCTTCAATCTTCGCGGAGGCCCGCGTCGAGGCCAAGGGCGCGGCCCTGACCCTGGACAATGGCGACACCTTCCACGGGTCCTACGTCGCCCTGCAGTCAAAGGGGGAGGCTCTGGTTCCCCTGATGAATGCCCTGAAGATCGACGCCATGACCGCGCACTGGGAGTTCGCCTATGGACCAGCGGGGTTCGCCACCCTGGCGGCGCAATTGGACTATCCGGTGCTGGCCGCCAACGTCTTTCGCAAGGCAGACGGGGCTCCGGCCTTCGAGGGTCGGCGCGTGTTCGAACGGGGCGGCCTGAACGTCGGCGTCATCGGCCTGGCCTGCCCGATCGTCGACAAGACCATGCCGCCCAGCTTCAGCGAGGGACTGCGCTTTGAAATCGGCGTCGAGGATTGCCGGCATCACGTCACGGCATTGCGGGACGAGGGCGTCGATTTGGTAGTGGTCTTGTCGCACCTGGGCTTCCCCCAGGACGTGCAGCTTGCCGGAGACGTCGACGGCATCGACGTCATCGTCAGCGGCCACACCCACAACCGCATGCATGAACCCGCCCTGGTCAATGGCGCGATCATCTTTCAGTCGGGCTGTCACGGAGCCTTCGTCGGGCGGCTTGATCTTGAGGTCGAGGCGGGGCGTGTGGTCAGCCATCGCCACGCCCTGATCCCGGTCGACGACCATTGGCCCGAAGATCCGGAGATGACGGGACTGGTCGACGCCGTCATGGCACCGCATCGGGCCCTGCTGTCTGAAGTGGTCGGTCGCACGATCGTCCCGCTGCACCGCTACGCCATGCCCAGTGCGCCCATGGACGACGTTCTGCTCGACGCCATCGCCGCGGCTGCCGACGTCGAGATCGCCTTTTCAAACGGCTGGCGCTACGGCGCGCCGATGGCACCGGGCCCGGTAACCCTCAACGATCTCTACAATATCATTCCGATGAACCCGCCCGTCTCCCGCGTCGACCTGACCGGGGCCGAGATCCGCCAGATGCTGGAAGACAATCTGGAGCGCACCTTCGCCGCCGACGCCTATGAGCAGATGGGTGGCTATATCAAACGCTGTCGGGGCCTGACGGCCTTCGTGAAGATCGAGAACCCGAAGGGCGAACGCGTCGATCGCCTGTTCGTCGGTGACGAACCGGTCGATCCCGAGCGCGTCTACCCCTGCGCCTTCGTCACCACCCAGGGCGTGCCCAAACGATTTGGAACGGCCCGGCGCGATCTGCCGGTCGACGCCATCACCGCTCTGCGCCGCTGGCTTTCGACGAATCTCGTGGGTGATCGTCCGCGACCCGAAAGCATCGTCGTCGTCTGACGGGGATGTGCAGATTTTGCTGCATCCTTTCGCCGTCCTCAAAAGTTATCGCGCCTGACGGCAACGACCCGGCGGAGGAGTCTTGATGCAGCACTTTACCCACGGCGGGGCCCAGGTCGCGGCCCTTCACGACGAGAAAACCGGCAGCTGGCAGTATGTCGTCAGCGATCCGGACACGGGAGCCGCGGCGATCATCGATCCGGTATGGGACTTTGACGAGAAGGCCGCCGCCACCTCGACCAGAAATGCAGACGCCCTGCTGGATCACGTCCGGGACGCCGGGCTCAAGGTCGAGTGGATCCTCGACACCCATCCCCACGCCGACCATTTCTCCGCCGCGCCCTATCTCAAGGAGAAGTTGGGGGTGCCGACGGCGATCGGCGACATGGTCACCGGCGTGCAGGCGCTGTGGAAGGACATCTACGGGCTCGACGATGACTTCCCGACCGACGGTCGCCAGTGGGACCGGTTGTTCAAGGCGGGCGACACCTTCAAGGTCGGCGGGCTCGAGGGCCGGGTGATGTTCTCGCCCGGGCACACCATGGCCTCCATCACCTATGTCATCGGGGCCAACGCCTTCGTCCACGACACCCTGATGATGCCCTATGCCGGCACCTCCCGCGCGGACTTCCCCGGCGGCGACTCTCACGCTCTCTATCGCAGCATCCAGGAAATCCTCGCCCTGCCCGACGAGACGGGCGTGTTCGTGGGACATGACTACGGCCCGGACGGGCGCGAACCAGCCTGTTTCAGCACCGTGCGGGAGCAGAAGACCGATAACATCCACGTCGGCGGTGGCGTGTCGGAAGCCGATTTCGTGGCGCTGCGGGACAAGCGCGACGCTACCCTGCCGCTGCCGAAATTGATGCTCCATGCGCTGCAGGTGAACATCCGCGGCGGCCGCCTGCCTGAACCTGAAGCCAACGGGGTGAGTTATCTTCGGGTGCCGCTGAACGCGATGTCATGACCCCGGAACCCATTTCCTTCGTCTGGCCGCTCGCGGGGGGCCTGCTGGTTGGTCTGTCGGCCGCGCTCTACCTGCTGCTGAACGGGCGGGTCAGCGGCATCTCAGGCCTGACCGCCGCGGCGACCGGCCTGGCCAAGGGCGCGCCGCGCAACTTGAGCCTGGGGTTCATCGCCGGCCTGCTCGGCGGCGCGGCCCTGGCCTCGGCGCTGATCCGGCGGCCTGAGGTGCAGATCACCTCGGAGCTCTGGCTGCTGGTCGCGGGCGGACTGATCGTCGGCTTCGGCACCCGCTGGGGCTCGGGCTGCACCAGTGGTCACGGCGTCTGCGGCCTGGCCCGTCTGTCGCCGCGCTCCATCGTCGCCACCGGCGTCTTCATGACCGTCGCGGCGCTGACCGTCTTCGTCACCCGCCACCTGATGGGAGGCTTGGGATGAGGGCCCTGATCGTCGCCGTCGGCTGCGGCCTGCTGTTTGGCGCCGGCATGGTGGTCTCCGACATGATCAATCCGGCGCGGGTTCTGGCCTTCCTCGACGTGACCGGGGCCTGGGATCCGTCGCTGGCCTTCGTCATGGGCGGGGCGCTGATCCCCTCGTCGATCGCCTATCTGATCCGCCGCCGGCTCGACGAGCCGGTCGCGGCCGACGCCTTCCATGTGCCCGACAGTCGCCGGATCGACCGGGCGTTGGTCGGCGGGGCGGTGATGTTCGGCCTTGGCTGGGGTCTGGTCGGCCTGTGCCCCGGCCCCGCGCTGGCGGCCCTGACCACCGGGGCCTGGCAGGCCTTCGCCTTTGTCGCCGCCATGATCGCCGGGATGGCGCTCTTTCGCCTGACGCTCGACCGCAACTGTTGAACCAGAAAAGGGACCCAAACACATGGATAGCCGCCCTCTCGACGACCGACTTTCGGCCTCGCCGCAACTCAGTCCCGACGACCTGACCGCCGTCGCTGAGGCCGGTTTCAAGGCGGTCATATCGAACCGACCCGACGATGAGGCCCCGGATCAGCCCTCGGCTGCCGAGATGAGGGCAGCGGCCGAGGCAGCCGGGCTGGCGTTCGCCCACCTGCCCGTCGTCGGCGGGTCGATCAGCGACGAGGATGTCGCCGCCTTCCGCAAGACGCTGGAGGATCTGCCGCAACCCGTGCTGGGCTTCTGCCGCAGCGGTGCCCGCACCACCACGATGTGGGCTCTGGCGCTGGCGGGGGAGCGTCCGGCAGATGACCTGATCAGCTGCGCTCGCGCCGCCGGCTACGACCTCAGCGGCCTGCAACCGCGCCTGCAGGGTAAATAGGGTGGACCCGATCCCGACGCTCAGCCTGGTGCAGTACCTCCTCGGTGCCGGCGCGGGATCGGTGGTCGGGTTTTCCCTCGGTCTGGTCGGCGGCGGTGGCTCGATCCTGGCGGTGCCGCTGATCGTCTATCTGGTCGGGGTCAAGGATCCGCATCTGGCTATCGGCACGAGCGCCTTCGCCGTGGCCGCAAACGCCTTCGCCAACCTGCTGAACCATGCCCGCCACGGCACTGTGAACTGGAAGGTCGCGGGCCTGTTCGCCCTAGCCGGCGTCGTCGGCGCGGCGCTGGGTTCGACCTTCGGCAAGGCCTTCGACGGCGAGCGGCTTCTGGCCCTGTTCGCCATCCTCATGCTCGTGGTCGGGGGTCTGATGTTGCGTGACCGCAAGGGCGGCGGCGACGCGACCGTGACCCTCAATCCTCGGAACGCTACCAAGCTGGTGGGAACGGGCGCGGCGACCGGCGTCCTGTCCGGCTTCTTCGGCATCGGCGGCGGCTTCCTGATCGTCCCCAGCCTGATGTACTCGACCGGCATGCCGATCTATTCCGCGGTCGGATCCTCGTTGGTCGGCGTCACCGCCTTCGGCCTGACGACGTCGCTGAACTACGCGTTGTCGGGCTGGGTAGACTGGGCGCTGGCCGGGGCGTTCATCGCCGGCGGCGTGGTGGGGGGGCTGCTCGGGGCCCGGCTGGCCAAGACGCTGTCAGGCCGCAAAGGCGCGCTCAACACGGTCTTCGCGGCCCTGATTTTCGTCGTGGCTATCTACATGCTCTACCGCAGCGTCGGCTCACTGGCGGGGGGCTAGGCCGCGCCTGTCCCTGCCCATCAGGCGCTACATCGCCCCCATTCCGCCGCTGAACTGCGCCGGCCCCCTTCTTACCCGTTGTCCCAACCTGTTCGGAGCCCCCATGACCCGATTGTTCGTTGCCGCCGTCAGCGCCGTCTCCCTTCTGATCGTCGGTCTAGGCCCGGTCCGTGCGCAGACGCCGGATCGCCCGGTACCTGGTTATGGTGCCCATACCGCCTTGCCGGACGCTGGCGAACAGCCGGACCCGACAAGGGTCTATGAAGTCATTTTCGACGTTTCCATCGGGGGCAGCGAGGGTCAGCCCTCGCGCGGGCTCGATCGCGTTGCCCGCTTCATCAACATTCTCGCCGCCAGCGGTGTCGATTCCGAACACCGCCGGATCGTGGCAGTCGTTCATGGCGCGGCGACCACCGCGGTCATGTCGGACGAAGCTTGGGCAAAACGGCATGACGGTAACGCCAATCCCAGTTCGACCCTGGTCACGCAGCTGATTGCCGCCGGGGTCGACTTGCGAATCTGTGGCCAGGCGATGACGGGCAACGGGATCGATCCGAGCGAGCTCACTTCCGGCGTGAGTGTGGATCTCGCCGCGCTGATGACGACGGTCCACTTTCAGCAGCGAGGCTATGTTCTGGTCGTGAACTAGCGCCGCGCTGGCCCCGGGGACCGCGCACCGTTCCGCTGGTGGGTTCGCTGGGCCTGATTGGAGTCGACCCCAATGAAGCGGCTAGAATCCGAAATCGATCTGTTCTGTGGAAGTCTTTTGCTTGCGGCGGCGCGGAGCCGTGTTCGCCCGTGGTGTGGCGGGATGGGCGACGTTCGGTGCCGGGTCCTTGTCAGCCTGGCGGCGGGGCGCACGACCCGTCTGGATCAGCTTCGGTGCCCGGGGTCGGGCCAACGGCTTGGGATGCGGCAGGCCCCGGACCGTCCGGGTCGCCTTCCATGCGGTCAGCTCGCTTTCCCACCAGCCCACCCGGTTGGGGGAGATGCGCACGGGTTCGGGAAAATCCCCGACCTGCTGCAGGCGCCATGCGGTCGACCGGCTGAGGCCGGTGACGTCCCGGACCCGATCCCACGGCAAAAGCCGGTCCTCCGGCCCGCCCGTCTCGATCGGTTCGCCTTCGGGTTCAAACGTCATGACACGCCTCCAAACATCTGGTCAGCAAACGCTTCGAAGACGGTGCAAAGCGTTCGAGCGTCGACCGCGGCATCGACGCAATCGCGCCTCGCCCATCGCCGGGCCACCGCCTTGACCGCGAAACTGGCGGCGGGGTCCGCCAACAGAGCCTTGATCGTCGGGGCCGTCACGGTATCCCGGGTCAAACGGTCAGCCACGACGACGCCCCCTCGCCGCGGGCGGCGCGGCGGTGCGGATGTCCGAAATCTGCGACCGGGCCCAATCCCGCAACAGGTCTTGCGGATAGAAGGGCCTGGACCGGATGTGGCGGCACGGGGGACCATTGCCGCCCGTGGACCACAGCCGCGCCAGGGTGGCCGGTTTCAGTCGAATCCCGAACGAGCCCAGGAAGACAGAGGCCTCCGCCCGCGTCAGCAGCGGCTCGTCGATCACCGGAGCGATCTCCACCCCATCCTCCGTCTCTCCGGTCATCGCCCGGCTCCGCGGGGGCGGCATT
>Ga0155082_101_pt2 | contig 27073 bp, 26 predicted proteins | sample RifCSPhighO2_01_FD_106050 | JGI IMG/M metagenome (GOLD analysis project Ga0155082, IMG submission 106050) | Sphingomonadales bacterium RIFCSPHIGHO2_01_FULL_65_20 | reverse complement strand
GCGGGGTGCGAGGACTTGCGATCGGGAAGGAAGAACCAGCCGGATGCCAGCGCGAACAGCCCGATCGGAAGGTTGATCAGGAAGATCAGCCGCCAGCCGAGGCCAAACAGGTCGAGCTGGATCAGCAGCCCGCCCAGGATCGGCCCGGCAATCGCGGCCAGCCCGCCGACCAGCCCGAACAGCGCCAGTTTCGACACGCGCTCGAGCGGAGTGAACAGGACCTGCATCAGCGCCAGCGCCTGGGGCGACATGATCGCGCCGCACGCGCCCTGCGCCAGCCGCGACAGCACCAGCTGCTCGGGCGTCTGCGCGAGCCCGCAGGCGACCGAGGCGAGCGTGAACCCGGCGACGCCCCAGAGGAAGACGCGTCGGTAACCCAGGCTGTCGCCCAGCCTGCCCCCCGCCATCAGCAGCAGCGCGAAGCTGAGCGCATAGCCAGCGACGGTCCATTGGATCGCCTCGGCAGACGCACCGAGGCCCGAGGTGATCGCGGGCAGCGCGGTATTGACGATCGTCAGGTCGACGATCTCCAGCACCACCGCGACGATCAACGTCACCAGCGCCAGGTTCTGCTGGCGCTTCGTCAGGGAAACGGGTTCGTTCACGGTCAGATCTTGCCTTCGCGCAGCATCGAGGCGGCTGCATCCGCCGCGCGGGCGGTCAGCGCCATATAGGTCAGCGAGGGGTTCTGGCAGGCCGACGAGCTCATCTGTGCGCCATCGGTGACAAACAGGTTCGCGATGTCATGCGACTGGCTCCACTTGTTGAGCACCGATGTCGCGGGATCATGGCCCATGCGCGCGCCGCCCATTTCGTGGATCGCGGTGCCGCCCGCGCCCGGCTGGTCGAAGCCCATGATCACCTTGCCCCCCGCTTTGGTCAGCATTTCGCCTGCATCGGCCTTGGCTTGGGCGAGCGCAGCGCGCTCCTCCTTGCCGAAGGCAAAGGCAATGTTGAGCTGCGGAATGCCATCGGCATCGACCGCCTTGGGGTCGAGCGTCAGCCGGTTGCTCGCGCGCGGCACGCAATCGGCAAAGGCGACCAGCACCATCCGCCACATCCCGGGCTTCTGCAGCTTCTGCTTGAGCTCTGCGCCGATGCCCGGATCGCGCTTGCCCGCGGTCCAGGTGCTCTGCAGCGCCCCGCCCTGGAACGAATAGCCGCGCGTGTGCCCCTCGCCGTCCATCGCGTCCATGTTGCGATAGCGCGCGACGACCACGCCGGTGGGACGGTTACCGGTGGTGGTGCGGTCCTCGAAGCCCGGCATCAGCGCGATCGCCGAAAGGGTGTTGGCATGGTCCATGATGTGCGTGCCCAGCACGCCGCTGCTGTTGGCAAGGCCATTGGGCATCGCCTCGCTGGCCGAATTGAGCAGAACGTGCACGGAGTTGAACGCGCCGGCATTGAGGAACACCATCCGCGCGGTCGCGGTCTTGCGCTCCTTCGTGTTGCGGTCGAGATAGCGCACGCCGGTGATCCGGCGGGTCGCGGGATCGTAATCGAGCTTTTCCACCACCGCATCGGTGATGACGGTGAGCCGCCCGGTCGCCATCGCAGCGGGCAAGGTGCTCGACTGGGTCGAGAAATAGGCCCCATAGGAGCAGCCGCGCGCGCAGATCGAGCGGTTCTGGCACTGCCCGCGCTCGCCCTTGCCTTCGGTCAGGTTTGCGGTGCGGCCGATGGTCAGGCGGCGCTCGGGCCAGTTGGCCTGCATCACCTCGCGCACATGCTGTTCGACCGGGTTGAGCGCCATCGGCGGCTGGAAGCGGCCATCGGGAAGCTGCTTCAGCCCCTCCTTCGCCCCGGACACGCCGATGAATTCCTCGACCTTGTCGTACCACGGCGCGAGATCGGCATAGCGGATCGGCCAGTCGGTGCCGTGTCCGTCGCGCTTGTTGGCCTCGAAATCATAATCCGACCAGCGATAGGACTGCCGCCCCCAGGTCAGCGAGCGACCGCCCAGCTGGTACGAGCGGAACCAGTTGAAATCGGTGCCTTCAGTCTTGGTGTAGGGGTTCTGCGCGTCGTTGACGAAATGGTTCTGGGTATATTCGGTGAAATGCCGGTTGAGCATCTGCACCGCATGCTCGCGCGCGTACAACTCCTGGTCGCCGATCCCACGGAACGGCATCTCCCAAGGCGTCTTCATCTCGGTCGTGTAATCCTGCTGATGGCGGATATTGCGCCCGCGCTCGATCATCAGCACCTTCAGGCCCGCCTCGGTCAGCTCCTTGGCGGCAAGGCCCCCGGTAATGCCGGAGCCCACGACGATTGCATCGAAATCCATGGTCTTTCCCTCCCCGCTCAGCCGAAATCGACCGCAGTCCAGTCGCTCGAAAAGGCGCGGGTCTGCGGCGTCACAGGCACGTCGGGGTCATAGGTGCCGGGCACCAGATTGAATTGCAGCTCCTGCGATCCGCCGGACTCGCTGGTATAGTAACCGATCAGGATCAGCGCCTTGACCGTGCGCCACGGGTGTTCGCGGACACCTTCGGCATAGGCTTCGGCATCGAGCGCGGCGAGCAGCCTGGCCTGCGCATCGGGCGCGGCCTTGAGGAAATCGCCCTTGGCGCGCGCATCGAGCTCGGTTTCGAGCCAGGCGGCCTGGTCGAGCGAGCCGTCCTTGCGCGCATGGCGGGTCAGCGCTTCGGGCGCATCCTTGGCCAGCGGCGCACGCGATTTTTCGAGCCCGTGGGCGAGGCCGAGCAGAACGAAATCGCCCGCGCCGACATCGCCCGCGCCCGGCGTATCGGTCTTCGGGATCACGATCTGGCTGACGGTGCGCATCAGGTCGCGCTGGCGTTCGCTCGGCGCTTCTTGTGTGTTGAACAGGTCGAGCCGGATCGCTGCCAGCGGCACGCCGACCACCGCCGCCAATATCGCCGCACCGCCCAGAAACCGTCTGCGGCTCCAGCCCTTGGGCTGATCTTGATCCATGATAACCCGCCTCTCCCGTGCGCCTGTGCGTCTTGTCCCACTTTAGAAAATCACGTATCAGAATACAAATTCTATTTCTAGAGGAGAGAGACGATGCTGAGATGGTCCCGCCAGCTGGATTACGGCCAGCAAGCCGCGCCATTTGCGCTGCCCGATACCGATGGGCGCATTCGCACGCTGGAGGAGTTCGAGGCCCCGGCGCTGCTCGTCGCCTTTATCTGCAACCATTGCCCGGTGGTGCTGCACGTGCTGCCCGGCCTGATCGATTTTGCGCGCGAATATGCATCCAGGGGGCTGCAGGTGGTGGCGATCTCGTCGAACTCGCCCGAGGAATTTCCCGAAGACGATTACCCGCACATGCAGCGCTTCGCGAAGGACCACGATCTGCCCTTCCCCTATCTGCATGACGAGAGCCAGGATGTCGCTCTGGCCTATAACGCCATCTGCACCCCCGATTTCTTCCTCTACGGACCCGATCGCGCACTGTTCTATACCGGTCAGTTCTGCGCGAGCCGACCCAAATTGCCGCACCCGCCGGTGCCGGGCGCACCGCCGCAGCGGACCGACGTTCCGGTCACCGGGCAGGACATGCGCGCGGCGGTCGATGCGCTGCTGGCGGGCCGGCCTGCGCCCGAGCATCAGGTGCCGAGCGCGGGCTGCTCGATCAAGTGGCTGCCCGGCAAGAACCCGTCCTGGGGCTGAGGCGATGACGATCCTCGCGCGACACTGGGTGCCGGCCGCGGCCGTGGTGCCGCAGGAGCGCGGGCCCGAGTTTCTCGGCCCGGTCGATGGCACGGACTGGTCTGACGGCATCGGCTTCTATCGCGGCTTCTTTGCCAGCTTTCGCGTCCGCGCGGGCAAGGCGGTATGGTTCCACTGGCCGCTGCCGACCCCGGTCGAGCTGGGCGGCCATCGGGTTGCACTGCATTCGCTGAGCCTGCTCTGGGAAACCGGCGATGGCGCCCTGCTCGACTGGGCGACGGTGCAGCATGGCGGGATGGACCGGATCGAGCTGGTCCCGCGCCTCACGGTTCCGCCCTCCGTGCCGGTGCCGTTCGAACCTGCGCCGGAGTTCCGCCCCTATTGCCCGGAGAACAATCGGCAGTTGAGCGAATTCGTGCTGCCCGCGCCGTTGCCGCTGCGCTTCGGCGTGCAGCTGTGCGTGATGGTATCCGCGCCCGAGGATCGCGACGGTCTGGTGCGCTTCTATGGCGCAGGGGCCGCTTTCGTCGCCGCGCCCGGCTGAATGCAAAAGGGGGCGGGTCCCGCCTCACCGGACCCGCCCCCTCTCGTCATCTGCACCCTTCCGGGGGCGACCACATACGCCCCCGGGTCCCCTGGTGCAGATCAGAAGTCGAGCAGCATGCGCACGCCATATGTGCGCGGCGCGCTGAACTGCCAGTTGTAGATGTCGTCATTGCCAGCGGCCGTGAACGCGGCATAGGTCAGCGGCTGGTTGTCCTCGAGATTGCGGGCGAACAGCTGGATGCCGAACTTGCCGGTCTCGTCGCGCCATTCGAGGGTGGCATCAGTCTGGAAGAAGCCGCTCTGGCGCGAATCGCGGAAGTTGAACACATCCATGAAATAGGCCGACTTGAAGCGGGTGAAGACGCTGGGAGTCAGCGTGCCCGCACTGCCCAGATCGAACACATGTTCATAGCCTGCCGCGACCACCCATTTCGGCGCCAGCGGGGTGCGATTGCCCGCCAGGTTGGGCTGGACCACCGGGTTCGAGGTGATGTCGCTGTCGAGATCGCCAAGGCCGGTCAGACAGCCAAGCGTCGGGTGCGTTTCCGAGGCGCAGAACACGGCATAGGACGCCAGGAAGTCGTCATATTTCGAGCTCAGATAGTTGATGCTCGCGGTAAAGCGCCCAGAATCGAACACCTTGATCGACGCATCGAGTTCGAGACCCCAGATGGTCGCGCCACCGGCGTTGAACACCTGGCCACCGATGGTGTTGTCGAGCAGCACCGCTGCCTGCAGGTCCTTGTAGTCGTAGTAGAAGCCCGAGAAGTTGATCGTGCTGGGGCCGAAGCTGCGCTTGATGCCCGCCTCATAGGCGGTGTTGGTTTCGGGCGCATACTGACCGATCGTGTCGAAACCGCCCGCCTTGAAGCCGGTCGAGACCTTGGCATAGACCAGCGTATCGCTGTCCGGCTTGTAGTTGACGCCGACAAGCCAGGTCAGCTTGTCTGCCTTGGCGCGCAGGATGTCGGTGCGCTGCGGCGCGGCGGTGATGCGGCGGATGCCGGTGTTGAACAGCGGCGAACTGGGGTTGCCCAGGCCACCCGGATAGAACGGGAAGATGCCAGTGCGGCTGTCGTCGGTATAGCGCGCGCCTGCGGTCACGGACAGTTCGTCGGTGATCGGGATATCGACCTGGCCGAATGCCGAATAGCTGCGGCTGCTGACGTCGCGGCGGAAATAGTTGATGAATGCGCCATTGGGGCCGGTCAGGAAGGCAGGCAGGAACGGCGGGCCGTTGAACAGGCCGCGCTCGATGAACAGGTCTTCCTTGAAATAGAAGCCACCGAACTGCCATTCGAAGCTGCCCGGGCTGCCGCCGTTCAGCCGAAGCTCGTGGCTCTGGGTTTCGACGTTGTTGGCGAAATTCTTGAACAGGAAGGCCGGGGTCAGCGCCGCGTCGAACGCTTCGACAGTGCGGCGATAACCGCCGGTATAGGTCAGTGTCGCCGCTTCGAAATCATAGGCGATCTTGCCGCGCACCACCTTGGAATCCTGCTCGTTGCGGCTCGGTGCGCGGGCAGAGGTGACATAGTTCTTGCGGTCGATCGTCGCCAGACCGTTGGTGTTCTGCGGAATGCAGACCACGAAGCGCGGATCGGCACCGATCCTCGTCCAGCCATTCTGGTTGCAGCCCGGTCCGGGAACCAGAGCGGGATTGGAGCCGAGGCCGTTGTTATAGTTCACGAAGGCGTTGCCGGCGATGATGTTGTCGACCGCGCTGACCTCGAACGCGAGATCGAGCGTCAGCGGATCGATCGGGTTCAGGTGGAGGCTGACACGGCCCGCGCGGCTGTTGTCATTGCCGGTGCGGACATTGACATTGGGATGGCTGAAAAAGCCGTCGCGCTTGGAATAGCTGCCCGAGAAGCGGATGCCGCCGATATCGCCGATCGGCAGATCGACGCCGCCCTGGACCAGCACGTGATCGAAATTGCCGTAGGAGGCGGCCAAGTTGAAGCCGAAATCATCGCCGGGCTTGCGGGTGATGAAGTTGACCGCGCCGCCGGTGGCATTGCGTCCCTGCAGCGTGCCCTGCGGCCCGCGCAGCACCTCGACGCGCTCCAGATCGAACAGCGATGCGTTCATCACGGTCGGACGGTTGATATATTCGCCGTCGATATTGACGACGATCGAGGCGTCCTGCGTCTCGGCATTGTCGTTGGTGCCGATACCGCGCAGCGTGACGCGCGTCAGATTGGTGTCGTTGGTGATCTGCACCGCCGGAGCGAGGCGCTGGATGCCGGTCAGATCGCTGATCCCGGCCTTTTCGACATCTTCGCCGCTGACCACCTGAATGGCGATCGGCACGTCCTGGACGTTCTGGACGCGGTTCTGCGCGGTAACGACGATTTCCTTGTCGGCATCGACTTCGGTAGCGTCCTGCGCATGAACAGGCGCTGCAAGCGCAATTACGCCGACCCCCAGCAACAGCGCAGCACGAATGGCGTGTGAGTGCATCTCGGCAATCCTCCCCTCAAAGGCCCGCCTGCGGATGTGCCCGCTTATGACGGCGTGATTAGAACGACTAAAACTAGAATGATGATTTTATATATCGGCTTCGTTGTGTCAAGCTTTAGCCCAATCGATTGAAATTATTCCAGACAATCCATTTCATGAATGCCCCGTGCCCTAACCAACAGAAAACCGCCATTTCGCGCGCCATGGTTGCAGCCGAAACCTGTCGGCGCGTTTGACATTCGCGCAACAGCCTATGCAAAAAATGCGTTGCCAAGCCCTGTCGCGCAGCTTTATACGAATCACCATTCTAATAAATAGCAGCCAGTCGGAGCTGCCAGGCGATCCAGGCCTCAAGGCTGATCGGTGCCGCAACATGGGAGAGAGACCATGTCCGGGACACGTTTGCAGTTTTCCGAAAAGCTGAGCTATGGCTTCGGCGATATGGGCTACAGCCTGCCCTACAACATGGCGAGCGGCTTCCTGCTGCTCTATTATGTCAATGTCGTGGGCCTGCCCGCTGCGGCCGTCGGCACGATCTTCCTCGTGGCGCGATTGATGGACGCGGTGATCGACATGGGTGTCGGCATTGCCGTCGACCGGACGCGGAGCCGGTGGGGACGCACCCGCCCCTATTTCCTGTTCACCGCGCTGCCCTATGCCCTGCTGTTTGTCGCGACCTTCGCCGTGCCCGCCGGCTGGAGCCAGACCGCGCAACTCGCCTATGCCTTCATCACGTTCAAGCTGCTCGGCATCGTGATGAGCTTCGGCTCCATCCCCTATAGCGCGTTGCTGCCGATGATGAGCAGCGACCGCAGCGACCGTCTGAAGCTGGGCGGCATGCGTTCGATCGGCACCTCGGTGGGCGTCGTTCTCGGCACAGCAGCGGTGCAGCCGATCCTCGCGGCCTATGGCGGGGAAAAGCAGCCCGGCGGCTATCTCGCCGCCGCCGCGATCTTCAGCGTGCTGTCGATGATCTGTATCCTCGCCCTGTTCCGCAACTGCCGGGAGCGGGTGGTGGACGATGCTTCGGCGCGCTTCCCCATCCTGCCGGAGATCGGCAAGATGCTGCGCAATCGGGCCTGGCTGGTCTCCTTCCTGTTCTGCCTGGTCTATTTCGTCCGTTTTGGCGGGATGATGGCGATTACCGCCTATTTCGCGATCGATGTGATGCAGGCGCCCTGGATGATCGGCGTGATGCTGCCCGCGGTGGCGGGCATGCTGCTGCTCTCGGCGTTCGTCGCCCCCACGATCCTCGCCCGCACCGGCATCCGCAACGGGTGCGTAGCGATGCTGGGCATCGCCGCCCTGCTGTTCGCCATCCTGCCGCTGGTCGAAGGCCAGCCGACGGTGTTTCTTGCCATTTACGTCACCGCATGCCTCGCCACGTCGGTCACCACCACCGCCGCCTTCGCGATGATCGCCGAGACGGTGGATTATCACGAGGCACAATTCGGCGTGCGTCGCGAGGGCTTGCTGTCCGCGGGCGTGAGCCTTGCCACCAAGGTCGGCATGGCGATCGGCACGGCGGGCATCGCCTTCATCCTGGCCGGGGTCGATTATGATCCCGCCGCAGCCACGGATGGTGCGCGCGCAGCGATCCGCTGGAGCTATTATGGCGGGATCATAACCCTGCTGCTCGTGCAGATCGGCATCGTGCTGGCATGGCCGGGCGCGCAGCCGCGCAAGGCGCAAGGTGCCCAGCTCGCCCTCGATGGAGCCGCCTGATGCGCAAGTCCCTGTTCGCCGCCGCTCTGATCGTCACCGCCGGTGCCGCCGAAGCCCAGGTGATCGTCACCGTGCCCTATCGCCCGCCCGAAACCGTGCAGCGCGTGAAAATCCCGGTCAATCCGGCGGAAAAGCGGCTCAAGGTGCTCATCATCTCGGGCCGCAACAGCTACGAGCATGACTGGACCGGCGTGAACAACATGCTGCGTACGCTGATGACCGACAGCGGCCGGTTCGACGTGCGCGTGGTCGAGGATTTCGACCATGGCACGCTCGCAATGCTCAAGGCCTACGATGTCGTGCTGCTCAACTATTCGAGCCGCTGGAACTATGCCGATCCCGTCCAGCAGATCTGGTCGCCGCAAGCCTTCGAGGCGCTCTATGCCTATGTCCGCGAGGGCGGCGGGCTGGTCGCCTATCACTCCAGCTTTACCTGGGGCCGCGAGATACCCGAATACAAGAAGCTGATCGGCGCGGTGATGGAACCCGGCACCAGCCGCCGTGCGCCGCCGGGGGCGTTCACCGTGAAGCTGGTCGATCGCGGCCACCCGATCACCCAGGGCATTCGCGAGTATATTTGGACCTATAACGAAGACATGTACACGAACATGTCGTTCGCGCCGGACGCGAAAATCCACGTGCTCGGCACCGCGCACGATGCGACATCTGCCTATGACCCCAAGATCACTGGCCCCAAATATCCGGCTGCGGCTTATACGCCGGAAAAACTCAAGGCGATGAAGGGCATCGATGCCGATCATCCGCAGCTCTGGGTGCAGGATTACGGCAAAGGCCGCGTCTTCTCGATCACGATCGGGCATGACGAGGTCAGCCTGCACTTCCAGCCGCTGCAGACGCTGATCCTGCGCGGCACCGAATGGGCGGCGACCGGCAAGGTGACGCTGCCGGTGCTCGACGAGGCGAAGGACTACTAAAAAAAAGGGGTGCCCGTGGCCGGGGCACCCCAAGTGGGAAGCTCGTTGGAGCGGCTCGCCGTCAGGCGGCGAGCGCGCGGATATGCGACAGCGCTACGGCGGTATCGCTGGTGCTGGGGGTCAGTTCGAGGCCCAGCGCGCCGGTATAGCCGACGCCTTCGATCAGCTTCAGCATTGCAGGCCAGTCGATCTGACCGGTGCCCGGCTCGCCGCGTCCGGGCGCATCGGCGATCTGGATATGGCCGACCAGATGCGCGACCTTGGGCAGCACCTCGAACGGGTCCTCCCGCTCGGTGATCGAATGGTACACGTCGTAGAGCAGCTTGATGTGCGGGCTGCCGATCTTCTCGATCACCGCGACGGCATCCTCGGTCATGCCGAACAGTACGCCGGGATGATCGACCCGGGTGTTGACCGGCTCGAGCAGGATGGTGAGACCATGCGCCTGCGCCGTCTCGACGACGCTGCCGATCGCTCCGGCGACGATGTCGAGCTGCGGCGGGCGCTTCATATAGGGCACGGCAATGCCGGAGGGGACGACGATATTGGTCGCCCCCAGCTCGGCTGCCTCGGCCGCCGCCTGCGCGAACATCTCGCGGAAGCGGTCGTGCTGATCGGCCATCACCAGCGCGATGCGCGGATCGGTAACGGTGGCGAGCAGCTCGCACCCCGTCTCGGCCAGCGCGGCCTTGAGGCTGGGCACGTCGCGGTTGCCGGTGGTGAAGATTTCCACCTTGCGGAAGCCCGCCTTGGCCGCGGCGGCCATGCGGTCTTCCAGCCGCTCGCCGGCCTCGTGGAACATATATTCCAGGTTTACGCTGAGTTCGAAGGCCATGAATTCGGTCTTTCCTGGACAGGGGATCAGTACGCGAAGGTTTCGCTGAAGGTGCGATAGGGTTCGGGCGGACGTGCCTCGAGCCGCTGCGAGCTGTCGGTGCGATAGGTGTTGCTCATCACCGTGGCGGGGCCATCGACCGGCGGCATGAACACCGGCTTGCCGTCTTCGCCCACATACATCAGATCGACGTTGAACGCGTCATCCTGCGCGACGGCGGCAAAGGGAATCCATCCCATGCTGTAGGGCGCGCGGGCGACCTCGAAGCAGTGGAAGTGCCAGATCTTCCACTCGCCGTCCTGCTTGATGAAATCGACGCCGTATTTCAGATACACATTGTGCATCCACACCTTCTTGCCGTTGACCAGCTCCTTCTCGAACATCCAGGCGGGCATGTTCTTGGCATTCTCGGGCTCGACCAGCCCCGATTCGATGCCGTTGACGATCCACAGGCCCTTGGCGGTCTGGCCGTCGCCTGCGACCTCGATCACCGGGGTGGTGACGAAGTGCATGATCAGCTTGCCGCGCGGCGAAGGACGACCCTGGTGATAGGACATGATCTTGTCCCAGTCGGTATAGACGCCGACGTTCGAATATTGCGCACGTACGTCGGGCGTGCCCTTCTTGGCCCAGAGCGGGATGATGTCGGTGTCGCGAAAGGCGTTGTGCAGGTACATGTAGCGCGAGAACAGGTTTTCCACCTTGGCGCGATCCTGCGCCACGGTTGTGGTCTGGCGCAGCGTGGCCAGTTCCTTCTCGAGCGCGGCGACGCGCTGATCGGCCGACTGCGCGCCCGCGGCCGTAGGAACGGCAAGGGCACCGGTTGCGAGCGCGGCCGCTGCAGCGCCGGCCAGGAATTTGCGGATGGTCATGATGTCTCTCCCATTGGTTTTTGTTGAAGCCACGCAACCAGGCCGACCAGACCCAGCAGCAAGACGAGAACGGCGTTTTGCGGCAGGGCATCGCCCTCGCCGCTCGACCAGTGAACGGCGGCCGCCACGCACTGGTTGATGATCAGCAGCAACGCCGCGCCTGCGGCCCAGAGCCGCAAACGGGGCAGTGCAAAGCCGAGCAGGACCGCAGCGAGCAGCAGCTCGCTCCATCCCACCGCCCGACCGGCCCATTCAGGCAGCGCCAGGGTCCACACCCGGTGCTGCGCCAGTTCGGCCAGCGGAGCGAAAGCCTTGTGATAGCCGACAAAGGCGAAGAACGCCGCGAGCAGCGTTGCGACCACAATCGCAAGCACAGTCAGCAGGCTCCGCACAGGCACTCGACTCTCCCGGTTATCGTCTCTTTTGCTAAAATAGATATCATAATTCTAATTCTGTCAATCCACTGAATCGCCCGGAAAACCGCCATATCAAGGGGGTTGACCTCGCCGCGGATTTATACGAATATGAATTCTAATTAGAGCTCAGGCCCGAGGGAGAGGGTCATGGCAAACCGCCGCAGCGCGGCCCTGCACTCTCCCGATTCGACCCGTGCGATCCCAGTGGAGAGGACTTGAAATGACCTATGATATCAAAAGGGGCGTGAGCCTCTATTCCTACCAGAACGAAACCTTCGACGGCACGCTGACGCGCGATGACGTGATCCGCATCTCGTGCGAACTGGGTGCCAACGGCATCGAGGTGATCGGCGAGCAGTCCTTCTGGGGCTGGCCCGAATGCGGCGTGAACGAGGCCGATGTCGCCGCCTGGCACGAAAGCATGAAGCGTTACGGCGGCGTCGGCGTCAGCCACGATTTCATGCTCGACTACAAGCGCTACAAGGGCCGCCCGATGCCGTTCGACGAGCAGGTGGCGAGCGTGAAGAAGGATATCGACTTCGGCGCCATGCTCGGCGTCAAGTTCATCCGCGCGCTGGTCTCGATCACGCCCGAGGTGCTGGTCGCCGCTGCACCCTATGCCGAGGAAAAGGGCATCAAGATCCTGATCGAGGTGCACGCACCGCTGCATTTCGACCATCCCTGGATCATCCGCCATGCCGAGGCCTTCGAAAAGTCGGGCTCGGACGCGCTGGGCTTCCTTCCCGACATGGGCATGTTCGTGTTCAAGTTCCCGAACGTGTGGAAGGAAAAGTTCATGCGCCTGGGCGTGCCCAAGAACATCGCCGACTATATCGAGAAGGCCTATGAGGACCGCGTACTGTCCGAATATGTCATTCTCGACGTGCGCGAGATGGGCGGCACGGGTCCTGCGATCGCGATGGCCGAAACGCTGCGCCACAATGCCGCGTTCGAGCCCAAGCGCATGCTCGACTACATGCACCGCATCCACAACATCCATGGCAAGTTCTACGAGATGACCGAGGATTATGTCGAACCCTCGATCCCCTATGACGAGATCGTCAAGGTACTCAAGCAGGGCGGCTACAAGGGCTATATCTGCTCCGAATATGAAGGCAATCGCTGGATCGAGGACGTGGAAGAGCCCAATTCGGTCGAACAGGTCCGCCGCCAGCAGGTGATGCTGGCCCGCCTGCTGGGCGAGACCGAAACCCCCGCCCTGAAGACCCCCCTGGCCGCCTGAGGAGACCCAAAGCCATGATGGACCACAAGATGATCGTCGCAGGCAGCCTCAAGGCTGTCGAAGGTGGCTTCGCGCTCGAGGCACGCCTGCCCTATTACCGGGGCCTGGGCCTCTCGATGGTGGAGGACATCGCCGTCACCGTCGACGGCACCACCTATCCGCGCGAGGCCGTGCGCTTCACCGTGCGCGACACGACCTACACGCTCGACGAGATGGAAACCTGCTACGACAATCGCTGGAATTTCGGCGAGAAGGCGCTGATCAGCGTGCTGGGCGCAGAGCTTGCGCCCGGCGACCACAAGGTGACCGTCGCGGTGCGCAAGCGCATCTCGTACCTGCCCTTCGTCCCGACGATGACGGCAAGCAAGGACCTGGCGCTCGCCGCCTGATCGCCTGCTGACATTGTGAAAAGCCCTCCGGAATCGCCCGATTCCGGAGGGCTTTTTCTTGTCCCAGATGCGCCGGCTCAGTCGATTCCCATCAGCCGCTTGTTGAGCGCGCGGTCGGCACCGCCTGCCGCGAAATCGTCGAACGCGTGTTCGGTGACGCGGATGATGTGCTTGGCGATGAACGGCGCGCCCTCGGCGGCACCCTGTTCGGGATGCTTGAGCGCGCATTCCCATTCGAGCACCGCCCAGCCGGCAAAGTCATTGGCCGCCATCTTGCTGAAGATCGCGGGGAAATCGACCTGGCCGTCACCCAGGCTGCGGAAGCGTCCGGGCCGATCGACCCAGGACTGATAGCCGCCATAGACGCCGCTGCGGCCATTGGGGCGGAACTCGGCATCCTTGACATGGAAGCATTTGATGCGCTCGTGATAGATGTCGATATAGGCCAGATAGTCGAGCTGTTGCAGCACGAAATGGCTGGGATCGTAGAGGATGTTGGCGCGCGGATGGTTGCCGACCCGCTCGAGGAACATCTCGAAGGTCACGCCGTCGTGCAGGTCCTCGCCCGGATGGATTTCGTAAGCCGCATCAACGCCGTTCTCGTCGAACACGTCGAGAATAGGCTTCCAGCGGCGGGCAAGCTCGTCGAACGCATCCTCGACCAGACCCGCGGGCCGCGCGGGCCAGGGGTAGAAATAGGGCCAGGCGAGCGCGCCGGAAAAGGTCGCGTGCGCGTTCAGCCCCAGCTTGCGACTGGCGATCGCGGCGTTCTTCACCTGCTGCACCGCCCATTCCTGCCGCGCCTTGGGGTTGCCGTGAACCGATGCCGGGGCAAAGCCGTCGAACTGCGCGTCGAACGCCGGGTGCACCGCGACCAGCTGGCCCTGCAGATGCGTCGACAGCTCGGTAATCTCCAGCCCCTTGTCGGCGAGCATGCCCTTGATCTCGTCGCAATAGGTCTGGCTTTGGGCAGCCAGCGTCAGGTCGAACAGGCGCTCGTCCCAGCTGGGGATCTGGATGCCCTTGTAGCCCAGGCCCGCGACCCAGTCGGCGATGCTTTCGAGGCTGTTGAACGGCGCATTATCGCCTGCAAACTGGGCGAGGAAAATCGCCGGGCCCTTGATGGTCTTCATGGGGAATGTCCTTTCAAACGGTGAGCGGCACCCAGCCGGAAACGTCCCGGCTGGCGCGGACGGCGGTGTCGACAAAGGTCATGCCGCGCAGCGCATCCTCGATGCCCGGCAGCAGCGGCGCGGCTTCACCGCGCAGCAGCGCGGCGAAATCGCGATAGATATTGGCAAAGGCTTCCAGATAGCCCTCGGGATGGCCGGTCGGCGTGCGCGTGCGGCTGGCGGCATCGGGGCCGAGCTGCGGACCACCGGCATGGACGATCTCGGTCCGGCCATCCAGGCTGTGCAGCGTCAGCGTATTGGGCACTTCCTGCCGCCAGACGAGGCCGCCCTTGTCGCCATAGACGCGGATGCGAAGCCCGTTCATCTCGCCCACCTCGATCTGGCTGGCGAGCAGCACGCCGCGCGCGCCGTTGTCGTAGCGCAGCAGGACGGTGCAATCGTCATCGACCGGTCGGCCCGGCACGACTGCCGCCAGATCAGCGAGAAGTTCGACCACTTTGAGCCCGGTGATGAACTCGGCCAACTGGAAGGCATGCGTGCCGATATCGCCGATGCATCCGCCCGGCCCTGAGCGTGCGGGATCGGTGCGCCACTCGGCCTGCTTGCCCACCGCCTCGCCCGCGAGCCAGCCTTGCGGATATTCGACGACCAGCTTGCGGATCATGCCCAGCGCGCCCGCGGCGATCCTGGCCCGTGCCTCGCGCACCAGCGGATAGCCGGTATAGGTATGGGTGAGCGCATATGGCAGCCCGGCAGAAGCCACCAGCGCGGTTAGCTCCTGCGCCTCGGCGAGGGTCGATGTGGCGGGCTTGTCGCTGATGACCGGGAAGCCGGCCGCCAGCGCCGCACGCGCAGCGGGCAGGTGATGGTGATTCGGGCTGACGATGCTGACGAAATCGATCCCGTCGTCGCGCGCCTTTTCGGCAGCGAACATCGCGTCGAGCGAGGGATAGGCACGCGCTGGATCGATGCGATAGCTCTCGCCCGCCTCGCGGCTGCGGCCTGGATCGCTCGAAAAGCAGCCTGCCACCAGCTCGATCTCGCGGTCCATTTCCGCTGCGATCCGGTGAATCGGGCCGATGAACGATCCCGGCCCGCCGCCGATAAGCCCCATTCGCAAACGCCGCATCGTCGATCCGCTCCTACCATTTATTTTCGAATACATATTCTAGTTTGCTCCGATCGCGCTCGTCAAGGCAGGTTGTGCGCAAGGCTGTGGCGGGCAAAGCTGAGGCTTGACCGGAGCCGCGACGCGCCATAAACTCGAATGCATATTCTAATAATCAGCCGGAGCAGCGGCAGGAGAGAGCAGTGCAGGCATTGGCCAATTTCTACCGGGACCTCACCCTCAAGCCGCAGGGCATCATCGTGGTGCTGGCGGCCTTCCTGCCGATCATCGCGATCGTCGCCATGGGGCCTGCGGTCCCTGCAATGATCCAGCATTTCGCCAATGATCCCGATGCGCGCGCCAAGGTGCCCGCGATGATCGGCGCGCCGGGCCTGGCGATGGCGCTGATCGCGCCGTTCGCGGGGCTGCTGGTCGACCGCTACGGACGTCGTTCGCTGCTGCTCTTGTGCACCGCGCTCTACGGGGTGTTCGGCTCAGCCCCGCTGTTCCTCAATGATCTTGATCATATCTATTATTCGCGGCTGCTGCTCGGAGTGTCGGAAGCGGGCATCCTGACCGTGGTGAACACGCTGATCGGCGATTACTGGGACGACAAGGGCCGCAAGAACTGGCTGTTCCTGCAAGGGCTGCTCGGCCCCTTCCTCGCCGGGTTCGTCGCGCTGATCGTCGGCTTCGCCACGACCGTGCAGTGGAACGGCGTGTTCCTGGTCTATCTCGTCGCCTTCCCCATCTGGGCAGCGATGTTCGTCTGGCTGTTCGAACCCAAAAAGGCCGCGGACAAGGGCGTCACCATCGCCGCTGCGCCCGACGGGCCGAAAACCCCCTTCCCGCTGATCAGCCTGGTCCAGGTCGCTACGGTGACGCTATTCTGCTCGATGCTCTATTACGTGTTCATCATCAACGGCGCGCTGATCTTCCGCGAGGTGGGCGTGACCGAGCCGCAGAATTACGCGGCCATCATCTTCATCCCGCAATTCTTCATCCTGGCGGGCGCGGCCCTGTTCAAGGCGCTGTCGGATCGGAGCCACGCGGTGCAACTGGGCACGTTCCTGTCGCTGATGGGGCTGGGCCTGGCCGGCATGGGCCTTGCGCATACGCCCGCGATCATGGCCGCTGCGCTGATCGTGCAGCAGACCGCCGCGGGCATGGCGGTGCCTTCGCTGATCAACTGGACGCAGACCAAGTTCGACTATCACCATCGCGGCACCGGAATGGGCATCTGGACCGCCGCCTTTTTCCTGGGCCAGTCGCAGTCGCCACGGATGGTTCACATGATCGATGCGAGCGCCGGATCGATGCAGGGCGCTTTCCTGATCGCCGGCTGTGTCGCGCTGGGCGGCGCGGTGCTGGCGATTGTCACCAGCCTTGCTGCGCGTCCGCAAGTGGCCAGGGCATGATGATTCGCGCGTTCGTCTCCGCAACGGCGCTGGCGCTCGCCCTGCCCGTGCAGGCGCAGAACGTTCCTGCCTTCCAGTTCAGTGAAGCGGCGCGCGCCGACTATCCGGGTGAAATCGTGCTCGGCACTGGGCCCGGGCAGCCGCAGGAAGAATGGTTCCGCCAGGATGGCGCGCTGCAGGTGCGCAATACCAGCCAGGCCACGCTCACCCCTTTCCTGCCCGATCCGCAATCCGCGACCGGTGCGGCGGTGATCGTGGCGCCCGGAGGCGGTTTTCTGGGTCTGGCGATCGAGGATGAAGGCTTTCGCGTTGCCCGCTGGCTCGCCGATCACGGCATCGCGGCATTCGTGCTGAAATATCGCGTGCTACCAACGCCGGCCGACCCTGCGACCTTCCGCCGCGAACTGGTGGCGGTGCGAACCGGCAGGGGCCAGGCCAGTTTCCGCCCGCCCGCCGATACCCCTCCACAAGCGCTGGCCGACGGACAGGCGGCGCTGCGCCATGTGCTGATGCATGCAAGCGAATATCGGATTGACGCCAGGCGCACCGGCATGATGGGTTTTTCGGCCGGAGCCTTTCTGACGCTGTCGGTCATGTCCGCCGATGCGCCCGATGCACGCCCTGCCTTTATCGCGCCGATCTATGGACGGCAGGCGGCCGTGCCGATGCCCGCCAAGGCACCGCCGATGTTCGCGCTGATCGCGGCGGACGATCCGCTGTTCGCCCGCGATGGCTTTGCGCTGATCGACACGTGGCGCAAGTCGGGCGCGCCGGTGGAGTTCCATTTCCTGCAAAATGGCGGTCACGGCTTCGGCCTCGGGCGCGCCGGAACCACCAGCACCGACTGGATTTACGGTTTTCACCGCTGGCTTGACGTGAACGGCATGCTGGCTTCGGAACCTTGACTCGCATTTCGCGGTTGCACAAAGTTAATCTTCGCCGCATGTCGGCTGCCACGTAAAGGTGCGATGACGGAAAACTTGATGCCAAACCTGCCCCTGCCCTCCCCTTTCTGCACGCAAGGAGCCGCGCCATGCCCGGCAGCGTGAAGAAGAAGAAGGAGGCTGCGAACGGCTTTGCGGTCGCCGATGTCAGCCGCAAGCCGCAACAGGGCCGCTCGCTGGCATCGCTCAAGCGCATGCTGGAAGCCGCACGCGAGCTGATGCTCGAGCGTGGCAGTGAGGAATTCACCCTGCAGGAAGTCAGCGAGCGCGGCCAGGTGTCGATCGGCTCGATCTATCTGCGCTTCGAGAGCAAGGACAATCTGGTACGCGGAGTCATCGCCGAGGCGCTCGAGGAGCAGTCCGCCGAGGAAGCAGCCATGGTCCAGCGGCTGAGCGCCGAATGCGCGGATCTGGCCAGCTTTGTCTTCGAATATGTCGAAGGCTATGCCGAGGTGCTGCGCAAGCACGCCCCGTTGCTGCGCCTCACGATGATGCGCGCCGAACATGACCCCCTGGTCGCGGCCCCGGGCAAGCAATATGCGCTGCGCGCGGAAACCGATGCGACCCAGGCCATGCTGGCGCATGCTGCGGAGTTCGGCGGCGAGGATGCCAGGGACCATGAGGTCAAGGCGCAGTCGGGGTATCACGTGATCTTCGCCACGCTGGCCCGCCAGCTGAGCCTGGGATCGACCGGCGAGTCCGCCCATGCCTATGACTGGAACCTGATGAAGCGCGAGCTGGCACGCATGTGCCTGGCCTATCTGCGCGCGGATTGACAATCGCCAAGGCTTAATTAGAGTTCTGATTCTAATAATGACGCGGCGGGAGAGCTGCGCCGGAATCAGGAGATGAGGCCATGGCATCCGCCCCCCCAATCGCGCAGCGGCTGACCTGGCCACAGCGCCTTGCCTGGATGGTCTGCGCCATGCCGGAGCTGGTGAAATCCTTCGCCTGGGACGCGTTCGTGCTGTTCTTCTATGCGCAGGTCGTGGGACTTTCGGGCTGGCTGATCGGCATTGCGATCGCGGTGATCATCGTCTTTGACACATTGGTCGATCCCTGGATCGGGGCGTTTTCCGACCGCTTAACCGGAACGCGGCTGGGTCGCCGCCACAGCCTGATGTTCGCCGCGATCCTGCCGTTCAGCATTGGCATCGCCATGGTGTTCGCACCGCCTGCAGGCATGGCGCAGGTGCAGATACTCGCCTGGCTGCTCGGCTGGGGGCTGCTCGCGCGCTGCGGCATCTCGTTCTGGACGGTGCCCGCCTATGCGCTGGGGGGAGAGCTGACCACCGACACGGTGGAGCGGCGGCTGGTCGCGGTGCTGCGCAATATCGGCAACCAGCTCGTCATCCTCACCGTCCCGGCGGTGGCGTTCGAGGTGTTCTTCGTCGCCTCCCCCGCCTTTCCCAAGGCGCAGCTCAACCCTGCGCCCTATCCCGGATTCGGACTGTTCGTCGCGATCCTGGGCGGCACGCTGATGCTGCTCGGCGCGCTGGGCACCTATCGCCGCGCCCGGCAGATCGAGGCGCAGGAGAGCTCCACGCCCGACAGCGACGCGGGCACAGGCCCGTTCGCGGTTCTGATGCGGCTGGTGCGCGCGGTCCGGATCACGCCCAATATCGGCAAGCTACTGCTTGTCGCATTCCTGGTGCTGTTCGTGAACTCGGTCATCAACCAGCTCACACTCCACCTTGCCACCTATTTCTGGCAGCTCGACCCCAGCTGGACCCCGCGCCTGCTGATGGCGGCCACCTTCGGATCGATGCTGGCCATGCTGCTGGCACCGCTGTTCCTCAGGATCTTCTCGACCCGTCAGGCGATGGTCATCGGGCTGTGCGGCTTTTTCGCGGTGCAGGCGCTCGCGGTGCTGCTACCGCTCGGCGGGTTGGCCCCGGCAGCGGGGACGGCGGCGATCGGTGCGCTGATCGCCGCCCTGAGGTTTCTGGGCGGCCTCGCCTATGGCCTGTATGTCGTGCCGTTCAACGTCATCACCTATGAAATCGGCGACGAACACACCTATGATACCGGCCGCCCGGCCCAGGGGCTGGTCGCCAGCTTCATGTTCATCGGCCTGCAGCTGGGCAGCGGCGCGGTGGCGCTGCTGGCGGGATCTTTCCTGGGCGTGATCGACTTTCCGGTCGGCCTGTCCGTCGAGGCGATGCCGCAGGACAAGGTCGATGCGCTCGCCTGGTTCGTGCTGGCGCTGGTGACGCTGGCGGGCGGCGCGATGGCGTGGCTGGTCAGCACTTTCAGGATTGATCGCGACAAGGTGGATGCCCTGCGCACGGCCCCGGCGGAAGGAGCGGCATGATGCGCGGAAAGGCCCTGACGCTGGCGCTCGCCGCCGCGCTGACATCCGCCTGCACGACCGCGCCACCGGCCAGCCCGACCGAGGCGAACCGCGCAATCGTCGAGGATTTTGCGCGGCTCTTCTATACCGAGCGCGACGTGCGCCAGGCGTTCGAAAAGCATGTCGCGCCGGATTACATCCAGCACAATCCGGGGATAGCCGATGGCCGGGAGGCGGCGATCAGGGCGCTGACGCCGATGTTTTCCCGGCCCGAGGCGCGCTTCGAGGTGAAGCGCATCCTGGTCGATGGCGATCTGGCGGCGATCCATCTGTTCGGCCGCGGCGATCCTGCCACGCCGGGCGCGGCGGTGGCCGACATCTACCGGCTGAAGGACGGCAAGATCGTCGAGCATTGGGACATATTGCAACCCATGCCCACCACGTCCGCCAATCCGCACCCGATGTTCTGAGCGAATGGCACAAAAAAAGGGGCGCGGACCGCATGGCCCGCGCCCCCTTTTTCATGATTCCTTCGCGATCAGTGCCTGGCGAATATCCGGCGGCACATCGCCTGGTGCTTTTCGACCTGCTCGAAGCCGTCATCGGGCAGATAGGCATGGCCTTCCCATTCGCTCACCAGCGTGCCGGTAAAGCCGCCGTCGCGGAACAGCGGCAGGATGGTTTCATAGTCGATCGCTTCCTCGCGGCCGTCATCGCCCATGCCGTAGAACTTGCCATGGATATGGATGGTGCGGTCGACCAGCGCCGCCCAGCTCTTGGGATCGTGGTTCGACAGGATGAAGAAGGCGAGGCTGGCGGCCTGGATATGATCGGGCTCATGCCCTTCCTTCAGCGCCCATTCGCGCAGGCGACCGGCCTTTTCATGGCTCATGCCCGGCTCGACCCAGACCTCTTTCAGCTTGTCGAGTAGGCTTTCCTTCGCGCCCTTTGCGCGAGCGGCATTGAGCATCGATTCGGGAATGCGGCTCGCCGTCCCGCCAAAATCGGGAATCCAGCCGAGATAGGGCGTATTCAGCTTGTCGTACATCTCGCCATAGGCCTGGACGGCGGGGTGACCTGCCCACATCGGCGCGTGCACTTCCACACCCATGCGGATGTCGAGCTCTTCGGCATAAGGCGCGATCTCAGGCAGCAGCTCGACCGGCAGCGCGAACTGATAGCGCACCAGGCTAAAGCCCATCTTCTTGGCCGAGCGCAGCTGGCGCTTGTGATATTCGACCAGGGTCGCGTCGTCGATCGGCTGCGCCCCGGGGCGCAGGAAGCGGTCGGAGTTGATCGCGCAGGATGTGGCGTTGAGCCCGGCTTCGGCCATCATCTGCTTGAACTGTTCGGCGAACTCGTCCGACACATCGGGGAATTCGCGGAAATTCTGAAAGCCGATGATCTCGATATTCGGCCCCATGCCGCGCCGGGCGACTTCCTTGAGCAGGCCATCGAGCTCGAACTTGCGGTTGAGCCAGGCATTGGTGAACGAATAGAGCGTGACGCCGGTCTGCGGGCCGGTGCTGGTGGCAGTGGTGGTCATGTCGATGTCCTTCAGGCGACGCGCAGCGTCTGCGTCTGGATGTTGGCGCGCTTCATTCCGGGGATGTAGGGCGGGCTAATGAACAGGCTCAGCGCCACCTCATGCTCGCTGCCGGGCTCTGCGTGCTGGCCGGGGATGTGGAGAAAGGCGCTGTCGCGCACGAACCAGAAGGCATTGATCTGCTCGCCCAGGTCCTTGAGCGGCCAGACCGATCCGTCGAACTCGACCTTGGCATCGGACAGGTCCACCGGCGCACCGTCGATGTGCACCGAATCGATCTCGACAATGGAAAACGGCAGTGACCTGTACCACGGCAGGCGCATGGCCAGGCGCAGCCCTTCGGGCGTCGCACTCAGCCCCTCTTCTCCGATGATACGTTCAACCGGAAGCATCACTCTCTCCTCGCTTAATTAGAATGATGTTTCTAATTGTCGCTTGACAGCGGGTCAAGGCTGGTGTTGAAAAAATCAGAACAACAGTTCTAGATTTTGCGCTCGTTTTCAGCAGCGCTGCCAGGGGAGAGGGGCTTGGCCCGGTTCGACTATATCATCGTGGGCGCCGGCTCGTCGGGCTGCGTGCTCGCCAACCGGCTCAGCGCCGATCCGCGTCATCAGGTGCTCCTGATCGAGGATGGCGGGCGCAACGACCATCCGTTCATCCTGATGGCGGGCGGCTTCGTCAAGATCATGGGCAATCCCGCCTATTTCCGCGCCTATCCGGTCGCGCAGCAGCCGGGGCGGCGGCAGGAAATGCACGCCTATGGCCGGGGCCTGGGTGGCTCCTCGGCGATCAACGGCACCTGGTATCTGCCCGGCATGCCCGGCGATTATGACGGCTGGGCGGCGATGGGCCTGACCGGCTGGGGCTGGGACGAAATCTCGCGCTGCATCCGCACGGTCGAGAATTATCGCGCTCCCGGCGCGCATCCGGGCCGCGGCCATGACGGCGAGCAGCAGATCACCCCTTCGGACTACAAGGGTCCGGTATTCGACGCGCTGGCCGGTGCCTTTGCGCAAGGCGGCATGCCCTGGGTGGATGACATCACCACGCCCTGCATCACCGGTGCGGGCCGATCGCAATATACCGTCGATCGCGCCGGCCAGCGCCAGTCGACCTATGAGGCGTTTGTCGAACCGATCCGCCACCGCCCCAACCTCACGGTGATCCACCCTGTTGCGGTCACCCGGTTGACCCTCGCCGAGGGCCGCGTCACCGGCGTCGTGACCGAGCGCGAGGGTGTGGAAGAGGCGCACTTGGCGGGAGAGGTCATCGTCAGCGCTGGCGTCTATGGCTCGCCGCAACTGCTCCAGCTGTCAGGAATCGGTCCGGGCGCGGAATTGCAGCGACTGGGCATTGCGGTCGCGCACGAACTGGCGGCGGTGGGCCAGAATTTCGCCGACCACCAGAAAATGGGCGTGTCGTTCGACCTGCACAACAATCCCGGCAACAACCGCGAGTTCCTCGGTTGGCGGCTTTATCGCAACGCGATCCGCTATTTCCTCACCCGCACCGGCCCGCTGGCGCGCGTCGGCATGCCGATCACCGGGCTGATCTCGACCGAAGGGCTCGACGACTGGCCCGAGTTCCAGGTCGCCGCCGCACCCTTTGCGATGCGCACGATCAACGAGATGGCCGAGCGCCCGGGCAGCCCGCTCACCGACCGGCCCGGCCTCACCTTCTCGGGCTACCACCTGCGTCCGAAGAGCCGCGGCACGGTCACGCTCACCTCGCCCAGCCATCGAGACGCGCCGGTGGTCGACCCGAACATGTGGTCCGATCCCTATGACCAGCACAAGGCGCTCGAGCTGTTCCACTTGTTCCGCAGGCTTGCCAGCATGCCTGCACTCGCGCCCTATATCGGCGATGAGCGCATGCCCGGCGCCGCGATCCAGGACGAGGACGCGCTGATCCCCGAGGTGCGCAAGATGACCGAATGCGGCCTGCACGGCACCGGCACCTGCTCGATGGGCACCGACGCGGCCAATTCGGTCGTCGATGCGCGCTGCCGCGTACACGGCCTGCAAGGTCTGCGCGTGGTCGATTGCTCGATCATGCCGACCCCGGTCTCTGGCAACACCAATGGCCCGGCGATCGCACTGGCCCAGCGCGCGTCCGAGCTGATCCTCGAAGACGCACGTGGATAGGTGCCATGGGGCAGCGTCCGCTGCCCCCTATCCTGGCATCTGCTCCAGCTCGAGACCCTTGGTTTCGCGAACCGTTGCAGCAACGAAGACCAGCGACACCAGCGCGCACGCGGCATAGGCACCATAGGTAGCTGGCAAGCCAACGCTATGCGCCAGCCATGGAAAGCTGGAGCTTACCGCGAAATTGGCAAGCCATTGGGCCGCACCTGCGACCGCCAGCGCCGAACCGCGGATCTGATTGGGAAACATTTCCCCCAGCATCACCCACATGACCGGCCCCCAGCTGAGGTTGAAAAAGGCAACACAGACATTGGCTGAAACCAGTGCGGTCAGCCCCACGCCCGCCGGCAGCACGACATTGCCGCCTTCCATGTGCGCCTGGGCAAAGCACCAGGCAAGAATACCGAGCGTGGCTGCCATTCCCCCCGATCCAACGAGCAGTAACGGCCGCCTTCCAATCCTATCAACGAGTCCGATGGAGACAAGGCAGGCCAAGATCGACACAGCGCCCGTAAGGATATTGATCTTCAGCGCATCGGCTTCGCTGAAACCGACCGCCTGCCACAGCACAGCACCGTAATAGAAGACCACGTTGATCCCGACCAGCTGCTGGAACACGGCCAGACCAATGCCGACCCAGACGATAGGCCGCCAGCCGCCACCAGGCTGTTTCAGGTCGGCCAGGCTGGGGGCATGATCCATGTCCAGTGAGCCTGCGATCTCTGCTACCTTGGCCCTTGCTTCGGATGCGCCGAACAGCCTTGCCAGCACGCTCTCGGCTTCATCCAACCGGCGTCGCGCCACCAGATAGCGGGGACTTTCCGGGATGAAGGCCAGGCTGACGAGGAACAGCAGGCCTGGTGCGGCCTGCACCCAGAACATCCAGCGCCACGCAGCATGGCCGCCAATGAGATCGAGCGACGAACCGGCCGCCGCGGCCAGTGCATAGTTGCACAGGAACGCTCCGGTCAGGCCGGAGATGATCATGACTTGCTGGATGCTGGCCAATCGCCCGCGCACCGGCGCAGGCGTGACTTCGCTGATATAGGCTGGCGACAGGACGCTGGCCGCGCCAACCGCTCCCCCGGCAAGGAATCGCGCGAGTGCAAGCACCGGAGCGGACCATGCCATTCCCGACAGCAAGGCCGTAAGGACAAAGAGGATCGCGGCGATCATCATGACCCGCCGCCGCCCCCACAGATCGGCAAATCTGCCTGCCAAAAAAGCACCCAGTGCGCAGCCGGGAAGCAAGGCGCTGACGGTCAGGCCAAGTTCCGTATCGCTCAGACCAAAAGCGGCGCGAAGGCCATCCTGCGTGCCGTTGATTGCGCCCGAATCATAGCCGAACATGAACCCGCCTATCGTGGCCACAGCCACGATAAGGAGGACCGATGATCGTGCGCGTCGATGGGTTTCCATGCCCCGCTTCCCCTTCCCACATTGTCTTTGTGAGCGCTACCATGATGCCCGGGAGGGGGAAGTCAAGTCACATGGCGGGTGGTCGATGCCCGCACCACGATCTCGTGCCCCAGCCGCAGGTCTGGTAGGTCGTGGGAAGCGAATTCCGCAGGGCTTGCAAGATAACGCACGAGAAGGATCGTGGCCTCGCGCGCCATGTTCGAGACCGGCTGGCGGACGGTGGTCAGTTCAGGCCAGACGGCGCGGGCCATGGCGGTATCATCGAAGCCGCAGATCGACAATGCGCGCGGCACTTCGAGCCCGAGGCGATGGGCGGTGGCCATTGCGCCTGCCGCCATGTCGTCATTGCTGGCGAAGATCGCGCTGGGAGGATTTGCGGATGCCAGCAGCGCCTGAGCGGCCTCCATGCCTGAGCGGAACGTATAGTCGCCCGTCGCGATCATCGCCGGATCGGCTGCGAGGTTGGCCTGCTGCAGGGCACGGCAAAACCCGGCCCGCCGCCGTGCGCTCATCGGAAAGCGGTCCGATCCGGCAATGAACCCGATCCGGCGGTGACCGAGCGCCAGCAGATGGCTTGTCATGTCCCTTGCGGCTGCTTCGTCATCCATGCCAATACTCAGCGCACCAGCCATGGCCTGAGTAGCGGCAATTCGAGCCACGGCCAGATGACCGGCTGCAAGTCCGTCGACCAGCGTCGAGTCGTCGCAAAGCGGCGCGGGCAGAAGGACGCCCTCGACCCGATGGCGCTGCAGCCGGGCGACGAGATCGGTCACCTCTTCGTCGGCACGAAACGACTCGAGCAACAGGACCGCATCGCACTCGCCCGCCTGCTCCAAACAGCCAAGCAGCAATTCGCTGAGAAAGGCTGCGCTGGGATTTTCGTAAACCAGCGCAAGGCGATGCTGCCTCGCTCCGGCCAACGAGCGCGCCGCCTGATTCGGTACATAGCCCAGATCGCGGATAGCTTGTTCGACCTTGTCACGGCTGGCTTGAGTGATCCGTGCACTGTCATTGACGACGCGCGATACGGTCATAGGCGAGACGCCCGCCAGCCGCGCGACATCGGCAAGCGTGGGGCCTGGCCCGCCCCGCCGCCTTGCGCGCCTGGCCCTTGGTTCTTCCTGGATGCCGTTGTTCATGCTGCATGCCTAGGGCGGTTGGCGCGTGGCGACAAGGCGCAGCGGCGTGCATCCGGCCTGCCGGACGTGAGGCGAAATGACCGCTTGTCTTTCATCTTGTGGTAGCGCTATCATGAAGATCGGAGAGGATAAACAACGTGTTTCTTGGCATCGACATCGGCACTTCAGGGGTCAAGGCGGTATTGCTGGGCGCGAAGGGCCATATCATCGCCCAGGCCAGCTCTGCCCTCACCGTGCAGCGCCCGCACCCGCTCTGGTCCGAACAGGACCCGGCGGACTGGTGGAACGCCACCCAGGCCGCCGTGCTCGCCCTGCCCGCCGATCTGCGCGCGCGGGTGGAGGCGGTGGGCCTTGCAGGCCAGATGCACGGCGCGACTCTGCTGGGCGCGGACGATCGCCCGCTGCGCCCCGCGATCCTGTGGAACGATGGCCGCAGCCATGCCGAATGTGCGGCGCTGGAAGCCGCCGTTCCCGATCTGCGCGCCATTTCGGGCAATATCGCGATGCCCGGCTTCACCGCGCCCAAGCTCGCCTGGGTGCGCGCGCACGAGCCCGAGATCTTCGCCGCGACGCGCAGCGTGCTGCTGCCCAAGGACTATGTCCGGTTGCTGATGACCGGCGAAAAAATCAGCGACATGTCCGATAGCGCGGGCACGCTCTGGCTCGATGTCGGTAGGCGCGACTGGTCGGACGAGCTGCTCGCCGCGACCGGGCTCGACCGGTCGCACATGCCGCGCCTGGTCGAGGGCAGCGCGATTGGCGGCACCCTGCTGCCTGAAGTGGCCGCGCGCTGGGGCATGGCCTCGGTGCCGGTGGCGGGCGGCGCGGGCGACAATGCGGCGGGCGCGGTCGGCGTCGGGGTGGTGCGC
>Ga0155082_123_pt1 | contig 28773 bp, 29 predicted proteins | sample RifCSPhighO2_01_FD_106050 | JGI IMG/M metagenome (GOLD analysis project Ga0155082, IMG submission 106050) | Sphingomonadales bacterium RIFCSPHIGHO2_01_FULL_65_20 | reverse complement strand
GCAAGCGGTGCGCTCGTGACGTCCATCCCGAACCTCAAAAGGGGGTCCCTATTGCACGCCGATAGGGGGTCCCTTTTAGACGCCGATTGACACTCGTGGCCGCCAACCTTCTCGACGGCCTGGCCCGGGATGTCGCGACCGGTGGAACTGCGGAGCTTGACGCCGCATCACGTCTCGAGGCCCTGCTGGGCGTGCCTCACGAAGAGGACGTCAACGTCGAACTGTGTCGATTGATCGAGAGCGGGGTTCTGGACGAACGTTCGCCGGAGCTGATGCGTCACCTGCGTGAAACGGTCCTGGACCGTCTGGCCATCGAGCAACCCACCTATGAGGCCTACCGGCGCGAACGGCCCGCCTGAGCCGCCTCTCGAAGCCACGCCGCAGTGACTGCGTCATCGCGCGGTCCCCGGCCCTCGTCCCCGGCAAGGGGACTCAGGAGGACGGTCGACGGTCGGCAAGGTCCGAAAGAAAAGGAGACGGCGCAATGATCATCCCCGAGGGCATGACCTTGAGACTGGACGCCAGAGACGAGTACCAGCACGAACCTGAGGCGGCCTCAAACTACAATGAGAGCATGTATTTCGACATGTTCGACGCGGCGCGCGGCATCGGCGCGTGGTTCCGGATCGGCAATCGGCCGAATGAAGGCCACGCTGAAATGACGGTCTGCATTCATCTTCCGGACGGTCGTGTCGCCTTCTGGTTCTCCCGCCCTGAAATCACCGACAATGCTGCGCTGGACGCCGGCGGCTTCAAGGTCGAGGTGATCGAGCCTTTTCGGCGTCTCGCCTTGTCTTACGACGGCCCTGTCCTTCTGCTCGACGACCCCGCACGGCTGACGGACGCACGATCCGCCTTTCGGGACACCCCCCGTACAGAGGCCAGTTTCCGGTTAAGTCTGGAAGGCGTGTCCCCCATGCACGGCGGAGAGATCGTCAATGCGGACGGTTCACGCTGGGATCTCGACCCAGAGACTGCAGCCTACAGGGGGCACACCGAACAGCACATCGCCGCAACCGGCCGAATCATTATCGGAGACGACGCCTTCGCGTTCGAAGGCTACGGCTTCCGAGACAAGTCATGGGGCCCCCGACATTGGGGCAACCTGTTCTGGCACAAATGGATTCCCGTCACATTCGGCCCCGACTTCGGGGTCATGCTCGCCCTTATGGGACGTCCCGATCAGCCTCCGCAGGTCGTCGGCCACGTCTGGCGCGGAGACCAGCTCCAGCCCTTAAGGGACGCGCGCCTTCATACCGAATACGACGCGGCCGGCATACAACGCGCGCTGACCCTTGAACTCACGACCGACCAGGGCGTGACTTCGCTGGTTGGCGAGTGTCTCTCTTATACGCCGCTGCAACATCGCAGAACCGCGCCGGACGGACAGGAAGTCCTGGTTCGCATCATCAAATCCGTCACCCGCTTCCAATCCGAAGGACGCGAAGCTCTCGGCATGGCCGAGTATCTGGACCTGATGCGCGACGGAATCGCCGTCTCGCGCGTGGAAGGGAGCCGGTTCGATGGCTGACGCCGCCCTTGCTTCCCCGGACGGCTTCGATCTCGCGCGACTTGCCGACTGGATCGCCGGATCTGTCGACGGGTTTACGGGTCCGATCGAAGTCGAGCGGTTCGCCGGGGGCCAGTCAAATCCGACCTATCGACTGCGCAGCCCAGGCGGCGACTATGTGATGCGAACCAAGCCGCCCGGCGAGACGCTGAGCAGCGCTCACGCGGTGGACCGGGAGTACCGCGTCATGGGCGCCCTGCAAGATTCCACGGTGCCTGTGCCCAGGGTCCGCGCGCTCTGCGAAGACCCGAGCGTGATCGGCCGAAGCTTCTACATCATGGACTTCGTCCAGGGCGACATCTTCTGGCGCCCGGACTTGCCCGAGATCGTCCGCGAGCGCCGCGCCGACTATTTCGACGCCCTCAACCGGACGCTGGCTTCGCTCCACAGAATCGACCCTGCATCGGTCGGCCTGTCCGCATTCGGGAAGGACGGCGACTATCTCCGCCGACAGATCGAAAGATGGACGCAGCAATACCGGGCAGGCCATGAAGCGGGTAGAATCGATCGTATGGATCGTCTTGCGGCTTGGCTGGCCGAGAATGTTCCACAGCCCGGCGGCAGAAGCATCGTCCATGGCGACTTCCGCATCAACAACGTCATGTTCGCGCCTGGTCAGGCGCAAACTGTGGCCGTCCTCGACTGGGAGCTTTCCACGATCGGCGACCCGGTCACCGATTTCGCCTATCATCTGATGGCCTATCGGGTTCCTCATGACATTCAGGGCGGCGGGCTCGCCGGCCTGGACCTCGATGCGCTCGGCCTACCGTCCGAAGCGGACTATATCGACGCCTATTGCGAACGTGTCGGGCGGACGACGCTCCCGAACCTGCAGTTTCACGTCGCCTTCAATCTCTTCCGATTTGCAGCCATCATTCACGGCATCAAAGGACGCGCGATGCGCGGCAACGCTTCCTCGACACGCGCTGACGAAGTCGGCGCCGCTTTGGAGACCTATGTCGATCTGGCCTGGGATCAGGCGCGTCAGGCGGGTCTCAAGTGAGTCATCTCAAGCTGGAGATCGTGTCTCCCGGCCATGCCGATTCCGAACTCGCGCGCCATCTCGATTTCACCTTCGAGCGACTGGAGGCCGATGGAGCGGTGGTCAGGCTGCCTCCCAGCCGTGCCGCCCTGGATGCGCCCGGATCAGGTCGTGTCGATGACCGGGCGCTCATCGCCACGGCGGACCACTGCATGGGCGTGGCCGTCCATGCCGCTCTTGCGGACAAAGGTCCGCTGGCCACAGTCGATCTGAAGTTCGAGAAGTTTCGCCCTCTCGAACCCGGCGATGTCTTTCTCAGGGTCGGGCGCGCCAGCATCGACAGCCGCCTTGCCTTTGTTGCGGCAAGCCTCGATCAGGGAGTCCCCGAACGACCTGTCGGTCAGGTCAGCGCGCGCTTCATCGTCGGCGCCTGGCCAGGCGGGGGGGCCATGCCCTTCCCTCCCCCCATTCCGCATGAGAAGCGCGACGACGACGTCGTTGATTTCGCCAGTTTCGCCGGACTGCCGGTCAAGGCGGCGCCGTCCCTGATCCTCGCCCCGCTGGAGCGAACAATCGGCGCACGCGCAGTCCCGGCCTTTCATGGCGGGGTTGTCGCTGCTGGTCTGATGAGCTCGGCCGGAGCCCTGGCCGCGTCGGAACGCGGCGAGGCGGCGGTGATGGCGAACTGCAGCGTTGACTACCTGCGGGCCGCCCACGCCACGCGTCCGATCCGGTACGCCTCGGAGATCGTATCGAGCGGGCGGACGACATTGCGCATTCGCACCTCGGCGTATCAGGACGTCGACGACCGTCTGGTCACACAGGCCCTCGTCCTGTTCGGTTGCGGATTGAGCTGACGTCGTCCCCGACGCAGGGACGTTCGCGCGGTCGCTACAGCCATCACTCTCCCGACCCCAAACGGAGACGACGATGCCCAGCAACTACGATGCGATCATAATCGGCGCAGGTGCGGGCGGCCTCAGCGCCGCAGCTCGCCTGGTTAAGGCCGGCAAGAGCGTGCTCTTGGTCGAGGCTCAGGACCGGCTCGGCGGGCGGGCCACTTCCTTTGAGAAGGAGGGGTTCATCCTCAACGTCGGCGCCATCGCGATCGAACGTGGCGGCGTGTTCGACGAAACTTTCCAGCTCATGGGTCTGGACCTCGACATTCGAGAGCCGAGTCCGGCGACGGTCTTCCGCATAGACGGCAAGACCGTCAATGTTTCCAAGGGCGGGTGGGCGATGCTGCTCGGCGGGCTGACGAAACAGGCGGCCAAGATCGGCGCCAAATTCGCCGACGCCCGCGCGGGCGATCTGCCTGAAGCCCGTCTGAGCACTGCAGAATGGCTGGCAGGCATCACCAACAACAAGACCGTCCACCGTCTGTTCCGCAATCTCTGCGCCGCCATCTTCGCCGCCAATGCCGACGAGCTGCCCGCACGAGCGTTCCTGGTCTATTTCGGCACCAAGGGTGCGTTCAAACGCTTCGGCTTTTGCCCGCGGGGCACCATCGGTCTGTGGAACGATCTCGGGGACGCCGTCCAGAAGGCGGGCGCAGAAATCCGGTTGAACGCCACCGTCGAAAAAATCCATGTCGAGAACGGCCTCGCCACGGGGATCACTCTTCGCCGGGGCGGATCCGTCGAACGCATCGACGCCGACCTGATCATCAGCAACGCCGGTCCGATCGCTACGATCGGACTGACCGGCGAAGACGTCTTGACGTCCGACTATGTGTCGCGCGCCAGAAAGGTTCTCAGGCCGGCGGCAAATATCGTGATCGATTTCGCCAGCCGGGACGCCTTGGTAGATGCGCCGGGCCTGGTCACATTCGGTGACACGGACAGACTCTGCAATATTGCAGACATGACCGCGACCTGTCCGGAAATGGCTCCGGAAGGCTGGCGTCTCTACAAGGCCTACGCGGTTCCGAAACCCGCAACATCGGATTTCGACGACGAAAGCGAAATCGAGGCCTCCCTGGAAGAACTCCGCAAGGAGTATCCCGGATTCCGGCAGGCGCGTCTGCTGAACATCAAGGTGATGCGCGACGAATGGCCGGCACAACGGACCTGCGCAGGCTATGACATCGAACAATCGACACCGATCCGGAACCTGTGGAACGTCGGCGACGGGGTCAAGACCTACGGGGCCGGCGGCACCGAGGCCTGCGCCGAAACGGCCCGCTTGGTCAGTGTCGAGGCGCTCGCATGGCTGGAGCGCGCGGCGTGAGCGCGCCTGCCGAAAGCCCCAGGGTGACCCTGTCCATTTCGAACGGCCTGGCCGTGATCACCCTGACCCGGCCTGAAGCCGGCAATGCGCTCGACGGCCAAGCGGGGCTCGAATTGAGGCAAGCGGCCTTGGCCTGTTCCGGATCCGAGGTGCGGGCTGTTTTGCTAAAGGCGGAAGGTCGCAACTTCTGCTTTGGAGGAGATCTGGCCCATATCGCGCGCCAGAAGGACCGCGGGTCAAGCGTTCGCGATATGACCATAGACTTCCACGCGGCCATCGCACTGCTAGGCCAGATGAACGCACCGGTGATCTGCGCCGTTCGCGGAGCGGCCTCGGGGGCCGGACTGTCGCTTGCGGCGATCTCGGACTATGTCATCGCCTCGAGCGAAGCGCAGTTCTCCTATGCCTATACGGGCGTCGGATTCAGCGCTGACGGCGGCCTGACGTGGACACTGCCGCGCTTGATCGGGCTTCGCAGTTTCCAGGCTCTCTATCTGACGGGGCGTCGTGTGAAGGCCACCGAGGCCCTGGCACTCGGCATTGTCAGCGAAGTCGTCCCGGACGAGACGCTCGACGATCGGGCCCTTGCCTTCGCCTCCGAAATCGCCGCTGGCCCAACCCTGGCCTTTGGAGCGGTCAAACGACTGGCGGCCGAGGGCCTCACCCAGTCTCTTGCGGCGCACCTCGATGCGGAGTCGCGCGCCCTGGCGGTTCTGGCTGACACCGAAGACGCCGGGCAGGCGATCGGGGCGCTCCTCGCACGCAAATCGCCGAACTTCATCGGCCGCTGATCTGGACAATCTTGATGACGGACACCCTGAATATCGACGGCGCCTTTCTGACCGAGGATCATCGCTTGCTGCGCGATCAGATCGCGCGCTTGGTGCGCGAGGAAATCGTGCCGCACGCGGAAGCTTGGGAAGTGGAGGGACGCACGCCTGCGGAGACGTTCCGACGGTTTGGCGAACTCGGCCTTCTTGGTCTGGCCTTTCCCGAAGCTGACGGCGGATCTGGAATGGATGCTGCGGCGTCGGTGATCCTGAACGAGGAATTGGGCCGTTCAGGCTTCGGCGGCCCCACCGCCGCCCTGACCGTGCACAGCGACATGTCCGCCCTGCATCTGGCCCGTGTGGGGACGGCCGAACAGAAGGCCAGATTCCTGCCCGGGATTCTGTCGGGTGACCGGATTTGCGCCCTGGGCGTGACGGAGCCGCGCGGAGGTTCGGACCTGACGCGCATCGCCACCTTCGCGCGGCGCGACGGCGACGACTATGTACTGAATGGATCCAAGATCTACATCACCAACGCCAATACGGCGGACGTCTTCTTCGTCGTGGCCCGAACCTCGGAAGACGCCAAGGGCGGAAGCGGGTTCTCCCTGTTCGTCGTCGAACGCAATACCCCCGGCTTCACCAACGGAACCGCGTTCAACAAGACGGGTTGGCTGAGCTCCGACACAGGCGAACTCTTTTTCGACAATGCGAGGGTTCCGGCGGCCAACCTACTCGGCGAGGAGGGCAAGGGCTTCTATTACATGATGAAGGGGCTCGATCATGAGCGGTTGTGCGCTGCAGGGCAGGTTCTCGGCCTGGCCCAGGCGGCTATTGACGCCACCATGGCCTGGGTCCGGGAACGGCAAGCCTACGGGCGCACCCTGTGGGATCTTCAGGCCATCCGGCAGGAGATGGCCAAGCTCGTCACGGAACTTCTGGCCGCGAGAGCGATGACCTATATGGTCGCCCTCAAGGCCGGGCGCGGCGAGGCGATCCAAATGGAGGGCGCCATGTTGAAGGCCTATGTGCCGGATCTCGGCAATCGCATCCTCTACAAATGCGTGCAGTATCACGGCGGAAGCGGCTACATTCGCGGGGTTCCCGTCGAACGCATCAGTCGAGACATGCGCCTCCTGTCGATAGGGGGCGGAGCCACCGAAGTGATGTACGACGAAGTGGCGAAACGTCTCTAGCCCGTCCCCGGCGCCGGGACGTGTCGGCCGGCGCCTCTTCGGACAGTTTGCGCGAATGACTGTCCAACCTCGCTGCTGCATCCATGACTGACGCGCCCTCCTCCCCGCGCGTCCGTATCGACCGTCCGGCGACCGGCGTCGCCCTGGTCGTCCTCAATCGCCCCGACAAGCGCAACGCCCTCGACATTCCTATGCGCGCCGCCATTGCGGAAGCCTTCAGGGATCTGGCCGTGGATACCCAGACGCGTTGCATTGTGCTGACCGGAGGCGAGAGCGTCTTCGCGGCCGGCGCCGACCTGAACATGCTCGTTGATCTGGGTGCGCAGGAAGCGGCGGACCTGGACCTGCCCGGTTACTGGCGACCGGTCCGGGATTGCCCCAAGCCCGTGATCGCTGCGGTCAACGGCGTCGCTTTCGGCGCGGGATGCGAACTGGCGATGATGACCGACATCATCGTGGCGTCGCCGGCAGCACGGTTCGGTCAACCGGAGGCCGCGGTCGGGATCATGCCCGGCGCCGGCGGTGTTCAGCGGCTGACGCGGCTGATCGGCCCCAAGGCGGCGAGCCTGATGTTGCTCTCCGGCGACCCCCTCGACGCCCCCCGCGCCCATGCGCTCGGCCTGGTCAGTGCGTTGGCGGACGGCGAAGACGCCCTGCCCCGCGCCCTCGAGCTCGCAAACCGTATCGCCGCCATGCCGCCCAAGGCCATGGGCGCCATAAAGCGCAACCTGGCCGCCGGCGCTGACCTTCCCCTGGAGGCCGCCCTCGCCCTGGAGAACCGGGAGTTCCTCCTGCTCTTCGACACGGCGGACAAGACCGAGGGCATGCGCGCCTTCCTGGAACGCCGCAAACCCCAGTTCTCCGGACGCTGAAATGATCTCGACCTCGACCAATTCCCTTTTCATCGGCGTCGTGGGCGCCGGCGTGATGGGGCGCGGGATCGCCCAGCTATTCGCCGTCGCTGGTCACCGCGTCGCGCTTTTCGACGCCAATCCCGGGGCCGCTTCGCAGTCGCTCGGCCAGATCACGGCCCTGCTCGGCCAGCTTTCGGGCAAGGGGCGCATGACGCCCGAGGCAGCGGCGGCCGCTTCGGAGCGGCTGAGCGCCGTGGACGATCTGAAGGCGCTTTCGAACTGCGACGTCGTCATCGAGGCCATCGTCGAGGAAATCAGCGCCAAGAGACAGCTCGTCGAGCGGCTTGAAGCGATCCTGTCCGATGAAGCCCTGATCGCGTCGAACACCTCCTCCCTTCTGGTCGCGGAAATCGCTGCGGGCGCTCGCAGGCCCGAACGCATCGCCGGACTGCATTTCTTCAATCCCGTGCCCCTGATGAAGGTGGCTGAGGTCATCTCCGCCGTACGCACCTCGGCGGACACGGTCACCCGCCTCAAGGCAATCACAGAAGGGGCCGGTCACCGGGCCGTAGTGGCCTCCGACCAGCCGGGCTTTCTGGTGAACCATGCCGGTCGCGGCCTTTACACCGAGGGCCTGGCCCTCCTGGAAGACCGCATTGCCGATCATGCGCAGATCGATCAGGTGCTGCGGGACGCCGCCGGTTTCAGGATGGGCCCGTTCGAACTGTTCGATCTGACAGGGATCGACGTCTCGGGCCGCGTGCTCACCGGCATTTTCGAACAGTTTCAGTTCGAGCCGCGCTTCAGGCCCTCCTCCCTGGTCCCGCCACGGATCGCCGCCGGCCTCTATGGCCGCAAATCAGGTCGCGGATGGTACGACTACAGCGCTCCTCCGACAGAGTCGGCGGCGCCCCCGGCGCCCCCCGTCGAGAGCGCAGGTCGGTTCTGGGTCGCACCGGACAGCCCCCACTACGAGGGTCTGATCAAGGCAGGGATGGAGCAGAACGGCGTGCCCGCGCCCGATGCCGAAGATGACGACGTCCTCATTCTCGTTCAGCCCTGGGGGCGAGAGCTCTCTAGCGTCTGCCGGGAGCGGGGATACGACCCGACGCGCGCCGTCGCGGTAGACCCGCTCACCGGTCTGGACCGGCGGCGAACGCTCATGGTCACCCCTGCCTGTTCTCCCCTCACCAGATCACGGGCCCTTTGGCTTCTTGGCGGCGGCGAAACGCCGGCGACCATCATCGCCGACAGCCCGGGCTTCGTCACGCAGCGCGTCCTGTCGGTCATCATCAACATCGCCTGTCAAATCGCACAACGCGGGATCGCGGATGTCCATGACATCGACGACGCCGTCCAACTGGGCCTCGGCTATCCCAAAGGGCCGTTGGCCTGGGGCGACGAAATCGGCCCGGACCGGGTCGTGGCCATTCTGGACGCGATCCGGGAGACGACGGGCGATCCCCGATATCGTGTGTCGCCGTGGCTTCGTCAGCGCGCGGCTCTCGGCCTGTCCCTGCTCCACCGGAACCCGGCATGAGCAGGATCGATTATTCCGAATGGATCGGGCGAACCACCGAACGGCTCGACCTCATCGCGCCCTTCCCGGCTGTCGCCCTGAGCGCCTTGCTCGGGCGCGACACTGCGCCGGAGCAAGGCGACGCCCTGCCCCCCGGATGGCAATGGCTCTATTTTCTCGAGACTCCCGGGCCAGCCGCCACCGGCCCCGACGGCCACCCCCGTCGCGGCGGCTTCCTGCCACCGATCGCGCTTGAGCGGCGGATGTGGGCGGCCGGGCGTTTCGAGATGCTCGAGCCTCTGACGCTCGGCGTTCTGGCGAAGAAAACCAGCAGGATCGCCTCCATCACCCCCAAGACCGGTGCGTCCGGCGAGATGGTGTTCGTGGTTCTCGAGCATCACCTGGAGCAGGAAGGACGGCTGCGGATCCGCGAAGAGCAGACGCTGGTCTATCGCGCCATGCCCTCCGCACCGGACGCGCCGGCCCCCGGCCCCTCTTCGGTCGCACAGGAGGCGGACTGGCGTGCCGAAGGCGCTGTCGATCCGGTATCCCTGTTCCGATTTTCCGCCCTGACCTTCAACGGGCACCGGATCCATTACGACCGTCCATATGCCGAAACGGTCGAGCACTATCCCGGCCTCGTCGTGCAGGGGCCCTATTCGGCCATCCTTCTGCTGGAGCTGGCCGCACGGCGATCCGGGCGCGCGATAAGCGCCTTTGAGTTCCGCGCGACCGGCCCCGCCTTCGCAGACGAACCGCTGGGTCTGTGCGGCCGTGATCTCGGCGAGGCGGCGGATCTCTGGAGCGAGACGCCGCGAGGGCTGGGAATGCGCGCCAAGGCGGCGCTGACCAAGGAGGTAAGTCATGGCGGGGCCTGAGACCTGGCGTTCCTTGCTCTTCGTGCCGGCCCATACCCCGAAGTTCGTGGCCGCGGCGCCGCGATCCGGGGCGGACGCCGTCATCCTCGATCTGGAAGACAGCGTTCCGGCAGACCGCAAGTCGACGGCGCGTGAAGGCCTCGCCGCTACGATCACATCCCTGTCCGGTTCGATCGATGTCCTCGTCAGGATCAACGCCGAGCCCGATCTGGCCGTCCTCGACCTCGAGGCGGCCGTGACGCCGGGATTACGCGCGATTGTCGCGCCCAAGATCGGGACCTCTGACGCCCTTGCGGTGCTGGACGGTCTTCTGGGGAGGCTGGAGGCGTCTCGCGGACTGGCGCAAGGCGACATCGGCGTGATCGGTCAGATTGAGGATGTCGAGGCCCTGGCGGCGCTGGACGACATCTGTAGGGGACCCCGTCTCATCGGCCTCTCGCTCGGACCGGAGGACTTCTCCAAGTCGGCGGCCATGACGCCGACGCCGGAAACCCTCTACTGGCCCAACCAACAGGTGGCCTTCGCCTGCCGCCGGCACGGTCTGCTCCCCTACGGGTTCCCCGGTTCAATCGGGGAGTTCTCCGATCTGGACGCCTTCGGTCGGAACGCCGTTCGCGGTGCCGAGATGGGGTTTGTCGGCGCCTTCTGCATCCACCCCCGGCAGGTCGAGTGTCTGAACGCGGCCTTCTCACCCTCGGCGGCGGCGATCGAGGATGCACGTCGCATCGTGGAAGCGCTCGCTAGCGCGGAGGCTGCGGGTCAGGGGGCGGCCAGGCTCGATGGGCGAATGATCGACGCGCCGGTGGCGGCGCGCGCCCGGGCCCTTCTCAATAAAGCTATTCACCTGCACGGCCCGGACGCGCTCGACGAGATCGATGCGCCATCGGACCGCGGAGACTCCAAATGACGCAGTTCCCCTCGGCCCTCCACGAGGCCGCCCCCCTTCTCGACGGCTTCGCCGCGCTCCTGTCCCAGGCGACCGACGGCCTCGTCGCCGACTGCGCTGTGAACGGACGCATCAACGCGGAACGGTTCGACCGAAACCAGTCCCGCGCATTCGAACTGGCGTCCGCAACCGCCGACCTTCTGGCGGGTCGAGCCGTCGCCTCAGGCGCGGACACAGCCGATCCGACGAGCGTCGGACTGGCGGCGGCCTTCCTCGGGGAAGCGGTGGCCATCCTCGCCCAGCGACTGGATCTTCTCGCCGTCGATCAGCCAGCTCTGCGTGAGGGGCTGCTACGACTCCAGTCCACGCCGGCGTATGCGAAGGTGCTGCACGAGGGGCTCTCGGCCGCGAGGCTGGACGATCTCGGCGAACGCCTCATCTCGCACGGCGCAGCATTCGGCCTCGTGGATCTGGATGAGGATCGGACGATGATGCGGGACGTCTTTTATCGCTTCGGCCAGGATCTCGTCGCGCCCCGGGCGGAAGAAATCCACCGCCACGATCTGACCGTGCCGGAGGAAATTCTGGAGCCGATGCGCGAGATGGGCGTCTTTGGCCTATCCGTCCCCTCTCGGTACGGCGGCAGCGCGCCGGACGAGCGGGAGGACACCCTGTCCATGATGGTGGTCACCGAGGCCCTGTCTCAGGCGTCTCTTGCTGCGGCAGGCAGCTTGATCACGCGCCCCGAGATCATGACCCGCGCCATTCTAGCCGGCGGCACAGAGGCGCAGAAGGCGCACTGGTTGCCCAAGGTGGCGGTGGGCCAGCCGCTCTGCGGCATCGCGATCACGGAACCGGACTATGGTTCGGACGTGGCGGGACTTTCCCTAAGGGCGACACAGGTCGACGGCGGCTGGAGACTGGACGGGGCAAAGACCTGGTGCACCTTCGCCGGCAAGGCCGGATTGCTGATGGTCGTCGCCCGCACCCATCCCGACAGATCGCTCGGTCACCGTGGGCTCAGCATCCTGCTGGTCGAAAAGCCCTCGACCAGCGCTCATGCCTTCGAGCTCGTTCAGGACGATGGCGGCCGCCTCTCGGGCAAGGCCATTCCGACCATCGGCTATCGCGGCATGCACTCGTTTGATCTGGCGTTCGAGAACTTCTTCGTGCCGGACGCCAATCTGCTTGGTGGGGAAGCGGGTCTGGGCCGAGGCTTCTATTTCACCATGGCCGGGATGACCGGAGGCCGCATGCAGACTGCCGCGCGCGCCTGTGGCGTCATGCGTTCGGCCATAGACGTTGCGCTTTCCTACGCCGCAGATCGCAAGGTCTTTGGCGCCGCGCTCGGAACCTATCAGCTCACGCGCGCCAAATTGGTGCGAATGGCGGCGCGATATGCCGCCAGCCGGCAACTGGCCTATCAGGTCGCCCGCCGCCTCGATGAGGGCGAGGCCCAGATGGAGGCCAGCCTCGCCAAGCTCTTCGCATGCCGGTCCGCCGAGATCGTGACCCGTGAAGCCCTGCAGATACATGGCGGCATGGGATACGCCGAGGAGACCCCCGTCAGCCGCTACTTCGTGGACGCGCGCGTGCTCTCGATCTTCGAGGGCGCCGAGGAGACGTTGGCGCTCAAGGTGATCGCCCGCAGTCTGCTCGACGACGCCCTGCGCGGTCTGGCGGCATGACGCAAGTTCTCGCGGGCTTGAGGTTGGTGGAGGCCTCCGCCTTCGTCGCGGCGCCTCTCGGTGGAATGACCCTGGCTCAACTCGGGGCGGAGGTCATTCGTATCGACGGCGTGTCGGGCGGGCTCGACCATAACCGGTGGCCCGTGGGCCCCAGTGGGGCCAGTCTCTTCTGGGCGGGTCTCAACAAGGGCAAGAAGTCTGTCGCCCTGGATCTGACGCGCGAGGAAGGCCGCGAACTGGCCCAGGCCATCATCTGCGCGCCAGGGCCGGACGCCGGGATGTTCCTGACCAATTTTCCACCGCGTGGATGGCTGGCGCATGACGCCTTGCGGGCCCGACGCAAGGACCTCATCCAACTGACAGTCCTAGGGGACCGCCACGGCGGATCGGCGGTCGACTATACCGTGAATCCCGGCACGGGCCTGCCGTTTCTGACCGGTCCTCAGGACGCGCCTGTCAATCATGTGCTGCCGGCTTGGGACTTGATCACGGGTCAGATGGCGGCCACCGGCCTTCTGGCGGCCGAACGCAAGCGCCGGCTCACGGGCGAAGGTCAACACGTCACCCTCGCGCTCGAGGATGTGGCCTTGGCAGCCATGGGGCATCTGGGTTTTATCGGCGAAGTCGAACTGGGTCTTGAGCGGACGCCGGCAGGCAATGATCTGTTCGGCGCCTTCGGACGCGATTTCCCCTGTGCGGACGGGGGCCGGGTGATGGTGGTCGGTCTGACCGGAAAACAGTGGCGCGCCCTCGTCGAGGCGACCGGCATCGCCGAAGACCTGACGGTCATCGAGACCGGTCTCGGTGTGGATCTCTTGCGCGAAGGCGACCGCTTCAAAGCTCGCCAACAGATCGCTGATCTGGTGTCCCCCTGGATCGCGGCGCGTTCGCTGGCCGAGGTGTCCGAAGCCTTCGATCGGCACGGCGTCTGCTGGGGCGCCTATCGCACTGTCCAGGAGATGGTCGCCAGCCACCCCAACTGCAACCTGGACAATCCCATGTTCTCGCGGGTGGCGCACCCAGGGCTCGGATCTTTGCTGACGCCTGGACTGCCGCTCGCCTTCTCGGACGATCCCCGCACGCCCGCCGCCCCCGCTCCCCGCCTCGGGGAACATACGGACGAGGTGTTGCTCGAGCTCGTGGGACTGAGTTCGGCGGCCGTCGGAGATCTCCATGACCGCGGCCTAGCCGGAGCTCTGGACACGCGCACGAACGCCTGACCCCGAGAACGGGGACATTGGCGGAACGGGAATGTCGCTACGTCTCTCGGCAGGAGATCGACAATGTCCATCACACTTGAAAAAACCCGCCCCGACGTCTCTCAGCTCGTGGAGACGAACCGAGTGCACGGCTCGGTCTATACGGACGAAGCCCTCTTCCAGGCCGAGCTGGAGGCGATCTGGTACAAGGGCTGGGTCTACGTCGGTCACGAGAGCGAGGTGCCCGCCAACAACGACTTCGTCATGAAGTCGATCGGGCCCCAACCCGTGATCATGACCAGAGACAACAAGGGTCAGATCCATCTGCTGCAAAATCGGTGCTCTCACCGCGGCAATCAGGTCTGCCTGAAGGACAAGGGCAATGCCCGGGCCTTCACCTGCCCCTATCATTCCTGGACCTTCTCCAATACCGGCGACCTGATCGGCTTCGCCTTCCCTGACGGGTACCGGGACAATCCTGACGCCGACAAGAAGAGCCTCGGCCTGGGCAGCCTGCCTCGTGTGGAATCCTACCAGGGCTTCGTCTTCGGCTCCTTTGCAGCCGAAGGGATCACCCTGAAGGAGCATCTGGGCGGCGCAGCGGAAACGCTGGACCGGCTCGTTCAAACCTCACCCGAAGGTCAGGTCGAGATCACCGCCGGCTTCCTCAAGCACCGCGCCCGCACCAACTGGAAGTTCATTCTCGAGAACGAATGCGACGGCTACCATCCGGCCTTCGTCCACAGCTCGATCTTCTCAGTCGCCGACAGCGCCATCGGCACCTATTACGGCGACCGTTCCACCGCCCTCACTCGTGATTTCGGCGGCGGTCACAGCGAAGTCGATCTGCGGCCCGAATTCCGCAAGGCGGACGTTCCCATGCGCTGGTTCGGCACGACGGCCGAGCGATTGCCCGACTATGTCGCCAGCATGCAGGCCGCCTACGGCGCCGACAAGGCGCGCGAGATCATGATCGACGGCACGCCCCACGTGATGATCTTCCCGAACCTCTTCATTGCGGAAATCCAGATTTTCGTCATCCAGCCCCTGTCGGTGAACGAAACGGTCCAGCATGTCACCGCACTCCAGTTCAAGGGCGCACCCGATCTGAACCGGCGCATGCGGCAACAGACCATGGGATCCGTTGGCCCGGCGGGCCTTCTCCTGGCCGACGACACCGAGATGTACGAGCGCAACCAACGCGGCGCGGAACAGCTGACGCCGCCTTGGCTCTTCCTCGGACGAGGCTCGCAACGCGAACGCCTGGATGAAGATGGCTATACGGTCGGCCACTCGACGGACGAGGTGCCCTCGCGGGGAATCTGGCGCCACTACCTGACCGTGATGGAGGCCGGAGCGTGAGCGCGCGACAGGAGTTGCTGACCGAGGTCACGGCCTTCATCTACCGAGAGGCTCGCCTCCAGGACGAACATCAGTACGACGAGTGGGAAGCCCTCTGGACGGACGACGGCGTCTACTGGGTGCCAGCCAATGGCGACGCCATCGATCCGGAAAAGGAGATGTCGATCATCTACGACAACCGCTCCCGCATCGCCCTGCGTATCCGCCAGCTGCATACCGGCAAGCGACATGCCCAGGCGCCTCGCTCCCGGGTGCGTCGCGTGGTGTCGAACATCGAGATCGGCGAGGCCTACTCGAAGCGGATTCAAGTCTTCTCGAACGCTCTCGTGTTCGAATCCACGCTGCGCGCCGACACGCTTTGGTCGGTCCGCAACGAGTACTGGCTGCGCCGCGACGGTGACGAGCTGCGCATGGAGCGCAAGAACGTCTTCCTGACCAACAATGAGCAGGCGCTCTTCACGCTCGCCTTCCTGATCTAGGTCGCGCGCCCCTCTTTCCTTACTTTCAAGGACCGTGTCGTGATCACCGACGGACCTGTACTTCTCTCGTTGTCGGACGGCATCGCCCGTCTCACGCTGAATCGCCCCGCCGCCGCCAACGGCCTGAGCGTGGAACTTCTCAAGGCCTTCCACGAAGCCCTGATGGTCTGCCATGGACGCGCCGATCTCAGGGTGCTGGTTCTTCGTGGCGCGGGACCTCACTTCTGCGCCGGCGGCGATGTGAAGGATTTCGCAAGCCGTGGCGACGCCCTGCCCGATTATCTGCGGGAAGCGACGGCCTATCTTCAGGTCGTCAGCGGAGCCCTGGCGCGCCTCGAGGCGCCCGTCGTCACCGGCGTTCAGGGTTTCGCCGCCGGCGGCGGCGGTCTCGGCCTTGTCTGCGCTTCCGACTTCGTCCTCGCAGGTGCATCGGCCAAGTTCCTTGCCGGGGCCACCCGGGTCGGCATGGCTCCCGACGCCGGCAGCTCCGTTCTGTTGCAACGGCTGGTCGGCTTTCGGCAGGCGACCAATATTCTTCTGCGCAACCCGGTCATCACCGCACCACAGGCCCTGGACATGGGGCTGGTGACCTCAGTCTCGGAAGACGACCGTCTGGACCAGGACATCGAGGATCTCGCCCGGGAGCTCTCCCGAGGCGCGCCCAAAGCCCTGGCCGCCACCAAACGACTGCTCTGGAACGGCCTGGGCCTCGGTTTCGAAGCCGCACTGCCCGAGGAAGCGCGCACCGTCGCCGAACTGGCCCGTACCGCCGACGCCAAGGAAGGGCTGGCCGCGGTGATAGAAAAGCGCCAACCGCAGTTCGTCGGCCAATGAGGATCGACGTGTCTCCGGACTCGCTGGCCGGGCGTCATGCGTTCGTGACCGGCGGCGGACGCGGCATCGGAGCCGCCATCGTCCTCGAACTGCTCCGTCGTGGGGCCACAGTGACCTATGCCGATCTGCACCTGACAGGTCTGTCGCCCGAGGTGGAAGCCAGCGCCGCCCGCGCGGTCGAGCTCGACGTGTCCGACCCCGCCGCCGTCGCCACGGCGCTCGGCCGCCTGGGCGATTTCGATATCCTGGTCAACAACGCCGGCCGCGACCAGCACGCCTTCTTCACGGAGACCACGCCAGCGGTCTGGTCGGACCTTCTGGCCGTGAACCTCATTTCCGTGCTGGCCTGTACTCACGCCGTTCTGCCAGCCATGCAGGCGGCCGGCTTCGGTCGGATCATCAATGTCGCCTCGGAGGCGGGCCGTATGGGCTCCAAAGGGGGCGCGGTCTACGCGGCGGCCAAGGGAGGGGTGATCGCCTTCACCAAGTCCCTGGCGCGCGAGAACGCCCGCTTCGGCATTACCGCCAATGTCGTCGCTCCTGGACCGGTTCGTACGCCGTTGCTCGAAAAGGCGGTCGATGCAGGCGGGGGTCGTCTGCTGAAAGCCATGGAAGACGCCACTCTTCTGCGACGATTGGGGGATCCGTCCGAAGTCGCCGCCGCTGTCGGCTTCCTGGCCAGCGAGTCCGCGGGCTTCATCACCGCCGAGACCCTGGGGGTTTCCGGAGGTATGAGATGTTGACGCCGATCGACCGGGTGATCGCGCGGGTGCTGGCCGTCTACGGTGGGTGGCGCCGGGATACGCCGCCTGAGGCGATGCGCCAGGACTGGGACAATCTGTTCGGGCGCCAGCCGGACGACGCGCGCCTCGAAGCCGAGCGGCTCGACGGCGTGGACGCCGTCAGGATCACAGCCGGCGACGCCGACCCGGATCGTCTGTTCGTCTATTTCCATGGTGGCGGCTATCTCGTCGGCTCGCCCCGATCCCATGCAGACCTTATCGCCCGCATATCCGCCGCGACAGGAGCGACAGGCCTGTGTCTGGGCTATCGCCGGGCCCCCGAACATGTCTTTCCCGCCGCTCTCGACGATGCTCTGGCCGCCTGTCGCGCCCTGACCGCGCGCGGTGTCGATCTGAACAAGGTCGCGTTCGTCGGGGATTCCGCAGGCGGCAATCTCGCCCTGGCCGCGACCCTGGCCTTGCGTGGCGCCGGCGAACGTCTGCCAGCCGCCGTCGTACTGCTCTCGCCCTGGACGGATCTGGAGGCCAAGGGGGAAAGCTACGTCAGCCGGTCCGCAGCGGATCCCATCCATCAACGCGGCATGATCCTGGCCATGGCGGGGCGCTATCTGGCGGGCGCCGATCCCGCGCAACCGATGGCCTCCCCCCTGAACGCGGAGCTCTCGGGCTTGCCGCCGATCCTGGTTCAAGTCGGAGACAGGGAAACGGTGCTGGACGATTCCCGCAACCTCGTGGCAGCGGCGCGTTCCGCCGGCGTGGAGGCCCGCCTGCAGGTCTGGGCGGAAATGATCCACGTCTTCCAGCAGTTTCCGGAAGACCTGACGGAGGCCCGAGAGGCCGTGGCCGAAATCGGCAGGTTCCTGTCCCCCCGACTGGGCCGCATCAAGGAAGTGAGAGCATGACATCAGGCATCGTCGGATTCGGCGCCTATGTGCCGCGGCTGCGGATGAGCCGCCAGGCCGTTCACCAAGCCAATGCGTGGTTCGCGCCGGGCCTCAAGGGCAAGGCGAAGGGCGAGCGGTCCCTCGCCAACTGGGACGAGGACACGATCACCATGGCGGTGGCCGCCGCACGTGATTGCCTTCCTCCCTCGCATGAGAGCCGTGCGCTTAGCGGCGTGGTGCTGGCGTCCACCACCCTGCCGTTCGCCGATCGACTGAACGCCGGCGTCGTCGCCGCCGCACTCGACCTGGACGAGACGGTGTCCGCCCTGGATGTCGCAGGCAGCCGGCGTGCGGGTCTGTCCGCCGTCAACCTCACGCTCGACCGTGTCCGCCAGGGCGAGGCGCCCGTGCTGGTCGCGGCGTCGGATCTCAGGATTTCCCGCGCCGCGAGCGCGTCCGAACTGGAGTTTGGAGACGGGGCCGCCGCCCTGCTTCTCGGCTCCGAGAACGTGCTGGCGGAACGGCTGTCGTCCTCGACCCTGACCGTCGATTTCGTCGACCGCTTCCGGCAATCGGGCGAGGACATCGACTATGTCTGGGAAGAGCGCTGGATCCGCGACGAAGGCGTGTCCAAGATTGCGCCCAAGGCTGCGGCGGAAGCGCTGCGCAAGGCCGGGCTGTCGGGCGCCGAGGTCGATCACTTCATCTTTCCCACGAGCCTCAAGGGCATGTCCGCACAAGTGGCGCGCCAGCTCGAGATCAAACCCGAGGCGGTCGTCGACGACCTCGCGGACCGCCTCGGCGACACAGGCGTGGGACACGGACTGCTGCTCCTGACCGGCCTGTTGCCGACCGCCCGTCCGGGCGCCGTCATTCTGATGCTGGAGTTCGGAAACGGCGCGGAGGCCGTGGTCTGGCGCACCACCGACAGGCTGGCCGAGTGGACCCCGCAGCGCGGTCTGGCCGGGTGGCTCGAGCGCGGGGTCACGGAGAACAATTACACGCGCATGCTCGCCTATCGCGGACAACTGGAGCTCGAGAAGGGCATGCGTGGCGAGCAGGACAAGAAGACCGCTCTAACCACCCTGCATCGGCATCGGCGGGCCATCATGGGCCTGGTCGGCGGCCGTTGCACGCAGACCGGCAGCGTGCATTTTCCGCCGTCCCGGCTGAGCTACGACCCGCAGGGCGCCGCGCTTGACACGCAGGTTCCCTATCCGCTCGCGGATCGTCCGGCGCATATCCTGAGCTGGTCGGCCGAATACCTCTCCTACTATCCGTCCCCGCCGCATCACTACGGTCAGATCGACTTTGCGGGCGGTGGTCGGATTCTGATGGAGTTCACCGATGTCGCGCCCGGAGACGTCGAGGCGGGCACCCCCATGGAGATGGTCTTCCGGGTCAAGGACCGGGACCAAACCCGCCGTTTCACCCGCTATTTCTGGAAGGCGACGCCGGTACGCGCTGCCGAGAGGACAAACTGATGGCCAGCGGAATTAAGGACAAGGTCGCCATTCTGGGCATGGGCTGCAGCCGCTTCGGCGAGCGGTGGGACGCCAGCCCCGAAGATCTCATGGTCGAAGCTTACACGGAGGCGCTCGCTGACGCGGGTATCGGTCCCGACCAGATCGATGCGGCCTGGTTTTCCACCCACATGGACGATGTCGGCGTCGGGCGAGGCGGCACGCCGATGGGCATCGCCCTTCGCCTGCCCTTCATCGGCGTCACGCGCGTGGAAAATTTCTGCGCCGGCGGCTCCGAAGCGGTCCGCAACGCCGTCTACGCCGTCGCGTCCGGAGCGTGCGACATCGCCCTGGCTCTTGGAGTCGAAAAGTTGAAAGACACCGGCTACGGCGGCCTTCCGCTTCCCTCCGTGGGCACCCTGATCCCTCAATGGTATCCGAACGCGGTCGCGCCGGCTAATTTCGCCCAGCTCGCGAGCGCCTATCAAGCCAAGCACGGGATCGACCGTCATGACCTGAAGCGCGCCATCGCCCATGTTTCGGTGAAAAGCCACGCCAACGGCGCGCTCAATCCCAAGGCGCACCTCCGCAAGCCGATCACCGAGGAACAGGTTCTCAACGCACCGATCATCGCCGAGCCTCTGGGCCTGTTCGACTGTTGCGGCGTGTCGGACGGCGCAGCAGCGGCTCTGGTGACGACGCCCGAGATCGCAAAGGCTCTGGGCAAGACCGACCTGGTGACTTTCAAGGCTCTTCAGGTGGCCGTGTCGAATGGCTGGGAGATGCATTCCAACGCCTGGGACGGCAGCTATGTGCATACCGCCCGGATCGCCGCTCGCCGCGCCTATGAGGAGGCCGGAATCCGGACGCCGCGCGAAGAGATCGGCATGATGGAAGTGCACGATTGCTTCTCGATCACCGAACTCGTCACGACGGAAGACTTGTTCATCTCGCCGGAAGGCGGCGCCATCCGCGATGTGCTCGACGGCTTCTACGACGCTGACGGAAAGGTCCCCTGTCAGATCGACGGCGGCCTGAAGTGCTTCGGCCACCCCATCGGAGCCAGCGGTATCCGCATGCTCTACGAGATGTATCTTCAGCTCAAGGGACGCGCGGGCGAGCGACAGCTGGGCAACCCCAAATTCGGCTTGACCCATAACCTCGGCGGTCAACCGTCACAGAACGTGTGTTCGATTTCCATCGTCGGCGGCTATGACGGCTGACAGCGATCCCGACCTGGTCCTGTTGGATCACCCCGCTGCGGGTGTCGTTCGGCTGCGACTGAACCGGCCTGAAAAGCGCAACGCGATCGATCAGGCGACCCGCCAAGCCCTGATGTCTGCAGCCGATGGAGCCTTCGGCGACCCCCGCCATCGCGCCGTTGTCTTCGGCGGCATGGGCGGCGTGTTTTCGGCGGGGGGCGACCTTCCCAGTATGGCCGGCCTGACCGAGGTTCAGGCGCGAGACCGGCTGAACCACGGCCATACGCTCTGTCGCCTGTTCGCCGGCTCGCCCGCCCCCATCGTCTCGGCGGTGGAGGGCGTGGCGGCCGGAGCCAGCGTCGGTCTCGCCCTTCTGGGCGACTACATCGTCGTGGGCCGTTCGAGTCGCATTCTCTTTCCCTTCATCAAGCTCGGCCTGGTGCCCGACTGGGGCCTGTTGCGCAGCCTGCCCATGCGGGTAGGCCTGAGCAGGGCGCGCCGGATCATTCTGTCCGGGGCCTCCATTGATGGACCGACGGCGGTGGACATCGGCCTGGCTGATGAGGTCGTCGATGACGAGGCCGTTGCGAAAACGGCGGTGCAGCGCGCCCAGACCTATGCCGCCTTGCCTCGCGAGGCGTCCAGGCGCATCCGCGCCCGACTAGGCGCCTTCGGTGATCTCGACCTCGACGGCGACCTCGTCGTCGAGGTCGAGGACCAGACAGCCTGCCTTCTGCACCCGGAGTTCCGCGAGGGACTCGCGGCGCAGATGGAAAGACGCGCGCCGGACTTCATCGGTCTCGGCGCGCCGGAGACCGCTACATGATCAGCCTGACTGTCACCAATCGCGAAGGCGAGACCCGCGACATCGAAGTCGCCGAAGGTCTTTCCCTGATGGAGACGCTGCGGAACGCCGGCTTCGACGAGATCGAAGCCCTTTGTGGCGGTGGGTGCGCCTGCGCGACCTGCCACGTCTATGTGGAAGGCGACGCGGCAGCCGCCCTGGAACCGCTGTCGCCGGATGAGGACGATTTGCTCGACGCCGCCGACGCTCGCGACTCCCGCTCGCGCCTTTCGTGCCAAATCCACTGCGAACCGTCGATGAGCGGCCTTCACGTCACCATCGCGCCGGAGGCCTGAAATGGCGTCTTCTTCCGCTTATGATGTGGTCATCGTCGGAGCCGGTCATGCCGGGGCCCAGACCGCCATCGCCCTGCGTCAGCAGAAGTTCGAGGGATCGATCGCTCTCATCGGCGCCGAAGACGAGCCGCCTTACGAGCGTCCGCCGCTCAGTAAGGACTATTTCCTCGGCGAGAAGACCTTCGACAGGCTGTTGATCCGGCCAGACGCCTTCTGGGGCGAGCGTGAGGTCGCCTTGCGCTTGGGGCGGACGGTCACGGGCATCGATGTGGGGGCCCGGTCCGTACAGCTCGATGACGGTTCGTCTATCGACTACGGCGACCTGGTCTGGGCGGCGGGCGCGCGCACGCGCAGACTCACCTGCGAGGGCGGTGATCTCTCCGGCGTCCATTATGTCCGCAGTCGGTCCGACGTCGACCGGCTGTTGGCCGACCTGCCGACCGCAAGTCGGGCGGCCGTGATCGGGGGCGGCTATATCGGCCTGGAAGCCGCCGCTGGGCTCCGAAAATTCGGGCTGGAGGTGACCGTCTTCGAAGCCTCCGAGCGGCCGCTGGCGCGCGTGGCAGGTCCGACCATCTCACGGTTTTTCAAGGCCGCGCACGAGCGACGCGGGGTCAAGGTGGTGACGGAGACGACGATCGAGGCCCTCGAGGGCTCCGAGGGGCGCGTCCGGGCCGTGCGAGCCGGCGGGATCCTTTTTCCGGTCGACATCGTCATCGTCGGCATCGGCGTCACCCCGGAAGTCGAGGTGCTCGCCGAAGCTGGCGCGACCATCGAAAACGGGATCTGCATCGACGCCTTCGGCGCGACGTCCCTGCCCCATGTCTATGCGGCGGGCGACTGCGCCTCCCACGTCTCTCGCTTTGCGAACGGCGCGCGCGTTCGCCTGGAATCCGTGCCCAACGCCAACGATCTGGCGGCGACCGTCGTCGCCTCGATCATGGGGGCGCCGCGCCCCCACGAGGCGACGCCCTGGTTCTGGTCCAACCAGTTCGACCTTCGCCTTCAGACGGTCGGACTGTTCGGCGGGTACGATCGGGAGGTCGTACGCGGAAATCCCGACACCGAAGCGTTCTCGGTCGTGTATCTACGCGAAGGCCGTGTCATCGCCCTGGACTGCGTCAATGCCGTCAAGGACTATGTGCAGGGTCGCAAGCTCCTCGAGAGTGGCGCGTTGCTTGACGTCGCCCGACTGGCGGATGCGTCGACGCCGCTGAAAGATCTGGCCGCCCCGAGCTGATCAGCCGTGCGGCTCGGCGGGAATAGACTTGCGGCGCAAGGCCGCCTCGGCCAGCCACAGACGATCGGCTCCAAAATACATGTCTTGATCGATAAAGCTCGTGGGGACGCCGAAGCCCCCACGAGCTGCAAGCTCATCGGCATTAGCGATCAGGCGCGCCTTGGTGTCGGGTCGTATCGAGAGGGCCGAAAGCCGACCGCCCTCATCGTGGGAACTCAACACAGCTGCCAGTGCAGTGGCGTCGCCGAGATCCACCCCGTCGTCGAAATAGGCCTTGAACAGAGAGAGGGCGACGGTTTCGCCGAAACCAAGCGTGTCAGCCGCCAAACAGGCTCGCATCGCCATGACGCTGTTCACGGGAAAGACCGGGGGCGGAAAGACAAGGCGAAGTCCTGCGAAGGCTGACCAGTCCGCCAGATCCTTGATCAGATAGGCCGACTTGGCGGGAGGCGTCGTCGCCCGACGCTCCGCATAGTTCGGGTTCGCGATCCGGAACACGCCGCCGACGACCACCGGACGCAGTCTCAGCCGCGCGCCGCTACGGTTCGCCAAGACGCGCGCCATGACAAGGCCGATATAGGACCAGGGGCTGGCGCAGTCGAAAAACAGCTCCAACTCGGCTTGATCGTCGTCCCTATGCATCGGTCATCGCCCCGGTCTGCGGGCCGCTTCCAGGTCCTCCGGCCGCCGCAAGCCCCTTCTGAACGGCGTGCCGCGCACGCAGATCTGCGAACCAGCGCGCCACATTGGGATAGGCCGACAGCGACACGCCCTGCTTCTTGTGGGTCATGATCCAAGGGAAACAGGCGATGTCGGCGATCGAATAGTCGGAGCCCGCCAGATAGGCTCCGGTCGCCTCCAGCCGTCGATCCATCACCCCATAGAGGCGTCGCGTTTCCGTGCCGAAACGCCCGACGGCATAGTCGATGCGTTCGGGCGCATACAGGAGGAAATGCCCGTTCTGCCCCAAGGTGGGGCCCAGGCCGGACATCTGCCACATCAACCACTGGATCGCGGACAATCTGTCAGCGGTAGCCATGGGAAGAAGGCGGCCGGATCGTTCGGCCAGATGCAGAAGGATAGCGCCGCTTTCCGAGAGGCTGAAGTCCGGCGCGACTTCAGAATCGATGATGACGGGGATGCGCGCGTTCGGGCTGATCGCCGAGAACGCCGCCGTGAACTGCTCGCCCGCCTGGAGATCCACCCGGACAAGCCGATAGGCCAGGCCGCACTCCTCCAGCATGATGGAGACCTTCCAGGCATTTGGCGTGGCGTCGAAATAGAAATCGATCATTGCTTGGACCTCCGCGTGGAGGATCGTCGCCGGACCGCCGGCGCCGTAGTCCCCGTCGCGGGGACGGGCGTCCAGGGCGAATACGGTTTTCTTTAGGAAAAACCATATTCGACGAGGGGAACGCCATGGCTTACGCCAAACTCGCGATCGAGGCCGCCGGACGATGGCCGAACGCGACAGCGGTGAAAACCCGCCTAGGCGAGATCACCTGGACGGAGCTCACCACCCAAGCCGCCCGCATCGCGGCGGGACTTAGAGCTTCCGGCCTCAAACCTGGAGATCGGGTGGCCATTCTGGCCGATGCTTCCGCCAGACAGGCGATCTTCACCATCGCCGCGTCATGGGCAGGCCTCGTCGTCGCCCCCTTGAACACGCGCCTGTCGCCCGCCGAGCTCGTCGAAATCGTCGAAGACGCCGCCGTAGGGGCGATCGCCAGCGATGACGCGCATTCCGCTGTTGGCAGGACGGCTGCGGCGTCGTTCGCCAACTGCGTCCGGATCGAGATCGGCGATCGCGTCGATCCCGACAGCCTAGGCTGGGCCTCGATGGAGGCGCACGCCCCCATCGAGGCCGCACCCTATGATCCGGAAGCACTGGCTGCGCTCATCTATACGGGGGGCACCACGGGCCGCCCCAAGGGAGTGATGCAGTCGGGGCGATCCCTTGAGATTGAGGCCCGTGTCATGGCCGACGGCCTGGGATACGGACCGGACGCCGTCTACTTACACGCTATGCCGGTCTTTCATGTCGCCGGCCTCGCCCAGTTCCTGGGCATGATCCTGGCCGGCGGCGTCAGCGTGTTCGAACCGACCAGCGGCGTAGGCCCGACCTTCGGTGCGATCCGTGACCTAGGGGTCAATACCCTCTGCGGCGCGCCGACGTCGATCGCAATGATGCTGGAAGCGTCGACCGAGGCGCGCCGTCTGTTGAGAGGCGTGCGCGCCTTCGGGTACGGAGCGGCGCCGATCAGTGAAGCCCTTTTGCGGACCGCCATTGAGGCCATGCCCGAAACCAGATTCATTCAATTCTTCGGTCAAACCGAAACCTGCGGTTCCGTCAGCGCGCTCTTGCCCGACCGACATGTCGTCGACGGCCCCCTGGCCGGCCGGCTGGCCTCTGTCGGCCGCCCCCACTCCCATTACGACATTGTCGTGGCCGACGAAGAAGGACGCCCACTCCCTGTCGGAGACGCAGGCGAAATCCTGGTTAGGGGCCAAGCGGTCTCCATGGGGTATTGGCGTCAACCGGATCTCACCGCAGCCCTCTTCCGCGACGGTTGGGTGCGAACGGGAGATGTCGGTCGCTTCGACGAGGAAGGGTTTCTCTATGTGGTGGATCGTTTGAAGGACATGATCGTATCGGGGGGAGAAAACGTCTTCTCGAGCGAAGTCGAGAATGTCATCGGAGACCATCAGGAAGTCGAAGGATGCGCGGTTATAGGCGTTCCTCATCCGCTCTGGGGCGAGGCCGTCCACGCCGTGGTTCGCTTGCGGCCGGGTGCGGTCGTCGAGGAATCGGACCTGATCGACTGGTGTCGAGCAAGGCTGGGCGGCTACAAATGCCCCAAGAGCGTGAGCTTCCGCTCCACGCCCTTCCCGCTCAGCGGTGTGGGGAAGGTCATGAAGACCGAGCTCCGCAAGGACTATGCGACAACGCTCTAATACCGAACTCCTCGGTCTAGGGCGACGCTTGTTCTTCCTGCAGACAGATCTCGAATTCCGACAAGGACAGGTTCAGGCCGGCGGCGGCCATTCTGATCGCCAGGCGAGGCAGGTCGACGAGATCCTCGATCTTGTAGTGTAGCGTCCAGTTCAGGGAAGCGATGAGAGTACGGCGCACCATCTCAGGCTCAGCCTTCAACACCCCCTGGAGGCTCAGATCCGTGAGGACATTTAACCATCGCTCTCGATAACGATCGTTCATCTGCTTGAGATGAACACGAGCTTCATCCCCGAGCCGCGACCATTCCTGTACCGAGACCTTATGGATATGGCGGTCATCATGGAGCGCCTTGAGATGGCCCACGAAAAGAGCGTGATAACGCTGCACGGGCGTGGTCGCCCCGGATAAGGCCCGTTCAGCGGTCTCGTGACCGAGCGTCAACCCTTCACGTATGACCCAGGCCAGCAGGTCTTCCTTTGTAGGAAAGTGATAGAAGATACTGCCCGACGTCATTCCCGCTGCCGCCGCGATGTCGCGCACAGTGGTTCTATCGAACCCGAGTTCGTAGAAACTCTGGGCGGCTTGCTCGATGATCACCGCCCGTCTGCTTTTGCGACCTCGCCGTCTGGCCTGGACAGGGGCAGCACCCTCTCCGTGCGGGAGAGGCGCGATATCATTGGTGTTCACGTCTGTCTGATTTCAGTGGAGTGCGGAGATGCCTGCGGCCCTCTGGCTCGCCCATTGATCGAGATACCACAGCAGCAGTTCACGCTGGCTGCCGATATTCAAACGGTTGTAGGCCCGCTTGCGATAGGTCATGGCGCTCTCCTCGCCGATTCCGAGATCCAAGGCGATACCCAGCGACGTCATGCCGTAAAGAATCCGCGCGCACACTTCGGCTTCGCGTCTGGCCAGGCGTGGCGAACTCAGGGCCAGGCACCCTTCGATGACATTCAAGGACGTAAGGGCTGAGCTTGCTGCATCGGCCGCCTGACGCATGTCGACATGTTTGATCGCCATCGCAACCATGTTGTCGGCCATGCGCTCGACGGCGCGCAGGTGATCAATGCCGAACGGCCCGCGCCGATAGGTGTTGATGAAACTGATGACGACGGTCTGGCGCGGGCCGCGCGCCGACAAGACCATGCGTTCACGCACGCCATGGGAGCCGTAGACCCGCTGGCGCATCTCTGCATGCTGAATTTCTGCGATATCCATATAGGCCAGGATAGGTCGGCAGTCCGGTTCCGTGTTCCACAGCGGCGTCAACGCCGGATCCACACGCCAGAACTGTCCGGACGAATAGACGCAAGCTTGGCGCTTGGCCGTACCTTCGGCCTGGCCACAGCCTGTCGGCCCCCCGCTTCCGACGACTCTGCAGTCTTCGTCACCGATGGCGTAGAGTGCGAAATGCTCTGCGTCGCAGAGCGAAGCGGCATAGTGCATGAAGGCTTGGTCAAATCCGTGGGTGCCGATCCTTTCGACCACGGCGCCGAGACCATGGTGCGCCTTTGAGCGGCCGAATATCGGCCCATCGACCTCTGTAATCTGCATGTTCGCCTCCCATGGCTTGTTTTTGCGCCGGTGTTTTCACCGGTCGGGACCGCTCTGCGTCGCTCCCATTGGTCCCGACAATATACCAAGCGCTTGGTTAGTAAATAGGTCCAACCGTCGCACACGCCGACCACAGCGAACCGCAATCCCCGCACTGTCCCCCCGGCAGGGGCGCGCCGTGCGCATCCCGCACCTTCACAGTCCCTTTCAAAGGGAGTTCCAAGATGAAGGCCGTTCTTTGCGTCGCCCATGGCGATCCTTCAGCCCTGCAATGGACCGACGTCCCGGCCCCGCAACCTCAAACCGGGCAGGTGCGGATACGGGTGAGCGCGGCTGCAGTGAACTTTCCAGACGCCCTGGTGATCACAGGGCGATACCAACACCAGCCTCCCCTGCCCTTCTCCCCCGGTTGCGAGGGCGCTGGGGTCGTGTCGGGCCTGGGCGACGGCGTTGATCGTCTTGCCGTGGGTCAGCGGGTTTTATTTTCCGCACCGTTCGGCGCGTTCGCCGAAGAGGTCGCAGTGGACCAGGCTAGCGTCTTTCCTATCCCAGACGACATGCCGGACACCGACGCCGCAGGATTTCTTCTCGCCTACGCCACGGCCTATCACGCCCTGAAGCAAAGAGGCCGGCTCCAGCCGGGGGAGACCCTCCTCGTGCTGGGCGCCGCAGGCGGCGTGGGGCTGGCCGCGGTTGAGCTCGGGGTGGCGATGGGGGCCACCGTAATCGCATGCGCTTCGACCCCGGATAAGCTCGAGATTTGTAAATCGAGAGGCGCGCACGGGCTGCTTCAATACGGCTCGCCGGAGACCCTCAAGTCGCAAATCCTGGATGCGACGGGCGGTAAATGCCCTGACGTGATCTACGACCCTGTCGGCGGCGACTATGCCGAGCCTGCTTTCCGAACCATCGCCTGGGAAGGCCGCTATCTGATCATCGGGTTCGCAGGCGGAGGCATTCCCCGCCTGCCTCTGAATTTGCCCCTTCTCAAGGGCGCCTCGGTCGTCGGCGTGATCGCCGGGACCTTCATGAACGTGGCCCCGGATGAAAGCGCAGAGAATGTGGATCGGCGTGGAAAAGGGACCCCGTTAGCGGTGTGATCGGCGTCGAATAAGGACCCCTCATTCCTGAGGTCTAACGGTGGC
>Ga0155082_136_pt1 | contig 35008 bp, 35 predicted proteins | sample RifCSPhighO2_01_FD_106050 | JGI IMG/M metagenome (GOLD analysis project Ga0155082, IMG submission 106050) | Sphingomonadales bacterium RIFCSPHIGHO2_01_FULL_65_20 | reverse complement strand
CTCATTCTGGCACTGGCGTTGGCTGGTTCGCCCGCCATGGCATCGACTGCGGCAATCATGCACCGGGATCCCGGATGCGGCTGTTGCGAGAAGTGGGCGGCACAAGTCCGCAAGGCGCTGGGCAAGACCATCAGAGCGGTCGACGCCTCCAACCGCGCAGCCCTTCAGGCAAGGTATGGAATTCCACCCACCCTCCGTTCGTGCCACACCGCCGTGATCGACGGGATGGCCTTCGAAGGTCACGTTCCGATCGAGGATATGCGGCGTGTCCTTTCGGCAAGGCCGAGAGGCGTGAGCGGCCTTGCGGTCGGCGGCATGCCACTGGGGTCCCCGGGGATGGAAGTGCCGGGGCAGGAACCCCAACGCTTTGCGGTTTACGCCATCGGCGCCGGGGCGCCGACTGTCTATGCGCGGCATTGACCGTTTGCGGCGCTGACTCGACCGGTCCGCCGTTGCAAACGAGGCCGAAATGTCGCGGTAAACTGCCAATCACCCCCGAGAGGGCTGTCCCGAGCGCTGCAGCCCTCACGGGGGTGATCCCCGGGAAGAATATGAGCGCGCCTCACCGGTGCGGCCAGCGGACGGGACACGTGTCCGAAATTCGTGAGGGGTGGCCGGTCGCTGTGCGTATTCTAGAACGAAGGCCCAGCGCGTGTACCGGAAGATTCCATTCGCATGTTTCCAATGACTGCCCGAAGCGACTTTCGCGAGGACCGGCTTTTCCGCCCGCGGGTCGCAAGCGTGGCGTGCTAGACATGGCGGGCGATCGGCACAGGCCGGCCCCGGATGGCAACCAGCCAGACCTGCCTCGGCTCGCCTATCTCGCCTTCCTGAGCGCCCCTGGGCATTTTTTCGTTTTGCTCGATAGTCGTGGCCAGATCCTGGCGCTGAGCGACGACGAAGGGCGCGCCGACCATTGGTGTCCGGCCGATGCTATCGGTCAGTCTCACGAAATTTTCTACGCGCCCGATGAAGCCGCTTCCGGTCTTCCGGTTGCCGATCTTGAAGCGGCCCGGCGTGGCAAGTCGTTTGAGCGCAATGGCTGGCGGGTTCGCCAATCGGGCTTGGAATATCTCGCACATGTGTCGTTTGCTGCCTTGCGCGAAGGCGACCGATTGCTGGGCTATTTCTGCATCGCGCGCGATGTCACCGAAGAGGCCGCGATCCGCGAGGCGATGGAGGCGCGCGAACAGCATTTGAACTCGATCCTGGCGACGGTTCCGGACGCCATGATCGTGATCGATGAGCGTGGCCGGATTTCCTCCTTTAGCGCCGCGGCCGAACGATTGTTCGGCTATGAGGAAAGCGAGCTGCTCGGAGCCAACGTATCGTGCCTGATGCCCACTCCGGATCGCGAACGCCACGACGCCTATCTGGAGCACTACTGCACGACCGGCGAGAAGCGGATCATTGGGATCGGCCGGGTCGTGACCGGACAACGGCGCGATGGAACGACCTTTCCGCTTGAACTCTCGGTTGGCGAGGCGGGGAAGGATGGCGAACGGATTTTCACGGGCTTCATCCGCGACCTGACGGAGAAGGAGCGCGACGAGCTCAAGCTCAAGGAATTGCAAGCCGAACTGGTCCATGTCTCGCGGCTGAGCGCCATGGGCACCATGGCCTCAACGCTGGCGCACGAACTCAACCAGCCGTTGACCGCCGTGGCGAACTATCTGGAGGAATCGCGCGACATGCTCGAGGAGGCGGCCGACGAGAACGCGATAATCATGCGCGACGCGCTCGCGGAAGCGGCGAACGAGACATTCCGGGCCGGCGACATTGTTCGCAGGCTGCGCGAATTCGTTGCGAAGGGCGAGGTCGACAAGCGCGTCGAGCAATTGCCGGGCCTAATCGAAGATGCCGGCCGGCTCGCGCTTACTGGCGCGCGGGAGAAAGGCGTGCGCGCCATGTTCAATCTCGACCCGCTGGCGACGCCAGTGCTGGTCGATCGGGTGCAGATCCAGCAGGTTCTGCTCAATCTGATGCGCAACGCTGTCGAAGCCACAGCGCAGGCACCAATTCGGGATCTGACCGTCGGAACCAGTCTTCGGCCAGATGGCTACGTCGAAGTCACGGTGCACGACACCGGCGCGGGCATCGCGCCCGACATCCGCCCCCGACTGTTCGAGGCCTTCGTCAGCGGCAAGCAGGAAGGAATGGGGTTGGGCCTGTCGATCTGCCGCACGATCGTCGAAGCCCATGGGGGACGCATTTGGGCCGAGCATCCCGATACGGGCGGGACCCGTTTTCATTTCACTCTGATGCATGCGGCTGAGGAGGCTGCCGATGAGCGATAGTCGTGTCGTTCACCTCGTCGATGACGAAGAAGCTATCCGCAAATCTGCGGGCTTCGTCTTGTCGCGCGCGGGCTACAAGATTCTGTCCTATGGTTCAGGCGTCGAATTCCTGAAGTCGGCGAAATCCGCGCCGAAAGGCTGCGTGGTTCTCGACGTTCGGATGCCCGAAATGGATGGGCTTGAGGCCCAGTCCGCCATGGCCGATCGCGGTATCGACATGCCGGTGATCGTCCTTACCGGTCATGGCGATGTGACCGTTGCCGTCCAGGCGATGAAGGCCGGAGCGGTCGAGTTCCTCGAAAAACCGTTCGAAAAGGCCGCGCTTCTCGGCGCCCTCGAGCGGGCGTTTGCGAGACTTGAACGCAACGATAGCCGCGATCTCGAAGAGCGGGAGGCGCGGACGCGGATAGCGTCACTCACGCCGCGTGAACGCGAGATCCTCGAGGGTCTGGCCAAGGGCTATCCCAACAAGACGATCGCCTATGATCTCGGGTGTTCGTCGCGCACCGTCGAGGTTCACCGGGCAAGCCTGATGCAAAAACTCGATGTGCACAGCCTGTCCGATCTGCTGCGGATTGCCTTCGCCGCTGGTCTTTAGCACAAGAATCTAGGATTCTGTGACATCTACGTAAGGACATTGTCCGCAAGACCGGCGATTCCTGATAGGAGTTGCCTTCTCAGTTTCAGTTGCAGGGTCCATGTCCACAAGTCAGAGCGAGCCTGGCAAGAAGCGCTACAAGGTTCTCATCACCGACGATGAGGCCAGTATCCGCCGTTCGTTGCAATTCTTGCTGCATGCGCGGGGTTATGAACCGCTCAGCTACAGGTCGGGATCGGCCTTGCTGGCCGATCCGGCTTCTCTCTCCGCCGACTGCATGATTGCCGACTACAACATGCCGGATCTCGATGGTCTCAGCTTGCTCGGCGCGTTCAGGGCCAAGGGATGGGACGGCCCCGCGATCCTCATCTGCGCATCTCGCGATCAGGAGCTGAGGTTGCGGGCCAAAGCTTGCGGCTATGCAGAAGTGATCCAGAAACCCTTCATCCGAACTCCCGTTCTCGAGGCGCTGCACCGCTTGTGCGAATGCGCCGAACCTGGAGATTGTGACGAGGACGGCGAAGGCGGCGCAGGGTGCGGCTGCTAGCCTTGTTTCGGGTTCTAACTCTGCGCGGTCTCCGCATCGGGCAGCCCAGAGGGCGGCCAAAAGCCAGTGCGGTCGCGCTCGTGAAACCCGGGTGGAGTATGTGGCCGTTGCCGACGTCCATTATCATTGCTCTGTTGTCGCCCCTCTCCAGACAAGGGGCAGAGCAAGCAGGAGAAGCAGCGCGAGGCTGCCGATGCTCCAGAGGATGACGGGTTGATATTGCGGCGATGCCAGTGCGAAGGCCAAGGGTGCAAGCGCCTGGCCGATGCTGGCCGCCGCATGCTGCAAACCCAGTCTCGAGCCCGAAGGAGCTGTGTTTCCGCCGATCCAGAAACTGGTGATCAGGCGAAGGCTCGCGGAACTCCAGCCGGCCACAAAGATGGTGCCGGCCAAAGGAAGAGTCGCAAGGTTGAGGGAATACAGGAAGAGGCTCGACGCGAGCAGGGCAAGGGTAATGCCAGCGAGACGTTTGGGTGAGGTCACGAGCCAGGTGACTCTTGCGAGGAACAGCTGGGCGGCGAGCATGGCGAACCCGCAAAGGCTAAGCATCCAGGCGATCGTCTGGCGGTCGGGCGCAGCCGTGCTGCGCGGGATGAGCAGGGCGACATGCATGGCCGCGAGTCCACCGCCGCCAACTACCGCGATTAGCAAGAGCATCGAGATCGCGGGGCGGGACGACGATTGCGGGTGGCGAATCTCGGAACAGGCGACGCACCGAGGCGGCAGATGGGCGAAACACAGCAGGATGGCGACGCCAGCGATACCGAGCGCCACCATCAGCAGGGGTGCGCCGGGAGTTACGGCGGCGGAACCCTCTGCGAGCAAAGGCCCAATCATGTCCCCCAGGAAGACGAACCCCGTTAGCCAGGTAAAGCGCTTCGCCTGCTCGCCGCGCTCGGGAACCGCGAAGCTCGCGGACAGCAACGCCAGCGGGATGATGGCCGCAGCGGCCATGCCCGCCAGCGCGCGGAGCAGATAGAGAGCCGGCAGCGGCACCGCTCCGACTGGCGCCGTCGCGAATGCGAGAGCGACGAGAGCTGTGCGAAGCAGGATCCGGTAATCCATCCGATCCGCGAGCCAGCCCCAGAGCGGTGCCAGCAGCAGGGCCGCGAGCGGATAGACGCCGGTGAGGCTGGCGACGTGGAAGTCATGCAGGCGCAGCGCAAGCTCTGCGGCATTGCGATCAACCAGGGCCGGAAGGAAGGCGAGAATGGCGGTCTGCCCCGCCGCGGCAGCAGCGACGGCGAGCAGAAGAAGAATGGACGAGAGCGAGTGCCTGCCCTGCGGGCGCGCAAGATGGCCGAGGCCGGCCTGCCATGTCTTGGACAGCCGTACCGGGATCACAGCAACAGTCGGAAGCCGACGACGACGCGACGTTCGACCGGGCTTTCGCCCTCGGCGCGCCGAAAGTCGGCGGTGCCGCCGAGCGCGCGTTCCCAGACGAAACCGACATAGGGCGCGAACTTTCGTGATAATTCGTAGCGCAGGCGACCGCTGAGTTCGACATTGCTGAAGCCGCCACCAAGCTCGCGGTCGGTAGATCGCTTGCTGTAGATGTTGGTCTCGACTTGAGGCGTCAGGATGAGGCGATTGGTGAACAGGATTTCATAGGAGGCCTTGGCGCGCGCCGCCAAGCGGCCATCGGCGCCCACATAGCCGGTCAGCTGAATGTCGAACCAGTAGGGAGCGAGGCCCTCAACCCCGACGGCGGCCCAAGTTGTGCCACCTTTGCCGAGATCCTGGCGAACGCCGACCAACGTACCCCAGAATGCGCCCCCGCCGTGCCACCAGAACCCTTCGACGCTGCTCTCGGGATCGAGCCGATCGCGTGAATTCTTGAGCCCCTGGCTGCGGAGCCAGAACTTGTTGTCGTCCGGCCCGTTTGTCACCTGCACTGTCCAGCCGAACCCCTGTCCCTCGTTGCCCGTGGCGAACTCGAGCTCATCGACCAGGATCTTGGGGATCGAGAGCTTGTCGGCCATTTCGTAATTGGGCAGCGTCGAGTTGCGGTAGCCATCGGCATAGTCGTCGGAATTGCGGGCATCGGGTGGGGCTCTTCCGCCCTGCATCTTGCCCATGTCCATCTCTGTGCTGTCTGGCGACCTGCCCGCTCCGGACATATCCATGCCGGGCATGTTCATACTCGCATGATTTTCGACCGGCGGAGCGGGCTGCGGCTCCTGCGCGGGCTTGACCGACTGGTCGGCCTGGGAAGCGGCCGGTGGCTGTTCCGGAGCTTCCTGGGCCCGAACTGGAGTCGCCACCGCAACCGACACGATGGTGGCGAGAGCGAATTGTGCGGTGCGGGGGTGTGCGTGGCTCATCATGCGACCACCACCTCGCGGAACATGCCGGCCGCCATATGGTAGAGCAGGTGGCAGTGGAACGCCCATCGGCCCATCGCATCGGCCGTCACGCGGAAGCTGACGCGCTGGGCGGGCTGGACGACTACGGTATGCTTGCGCACCTGAAACTTGCCATCCGGGCCTTCGACATCGCTCCACATTCCGTGGAGATGCATCGGATGGGACATCATCGTGTCGTTGACCAACGTGATGCGAAGCCGCTCGTTCGGGCGGAAATGCAGAGGGCGCGAGTCATTGAGCTTGATCCCGTCGAGCGCCCAGATGAAGCGCTCCATATTGCCGTTGAGGTGGAGTTCGATCTCGCGTTCCGGCTCGCGGGGATCGGGATCGCCGTTCGGCGTGCGCAGGTCCGCCAGCGTCAGAACGCGCCAGGGGCGGTCACGCAAGCCGGCGCCGGGATCGTCGAGATTGTTGCGGGGATAATCGACCCGCATGTCGGTGTTCGCGCCATATTCAGTGCGGGCGTGCCGGGCCTTGGGCGGCATTTCGGCCATCCCATGTCCGGCGTGTTCGCCGCCGTCCATCGCGGCCATTGCACCCATCATGTCGATTGGTTCGAGCCAGGGCCGTTCGTCGAGCGGCGGTACCGCCGCAGTCATGCCGGGCGCAGGTGCGATTGTGCCGCGGGCATAGCCGGTCCGGTCGATCGACTGGGCGAAGATCGTATGGGCCTCTTCGTCGGGCATGGTAAACTCGGCGTCGTAGGTTTCACCGGGTCCGATGCGGAACTCGTCGACCGTAACCGGTTCGACAGGTTGCCCGTCGGTCGCGACGATGGTCAGCGCGACCCCCGGAATCCGTACGTCGAAAAAGGTCGCGGTCCCCGCACAGATGAAGCGCAGCCGGACCCGCTCGCCGGGCGCGGCGATGCCGGTCCAGTTGCCCGCAGGCGGCGTCCCGTTCATGAGGTAGGTGTAAGTCGCCGCCGAGACGTCGCTGTAATCGGTCGGGCTCATCCGCGCGCCATTCCACATCGCCCGCCGATCGAGCGCCTTGCCGAGCCCCAGTTGGCGTACGTCCTTGAGGAAGTCGCCCGCCGTCGGCTGCGCGAAATTGTAGTAGCTGCTCAGCTTCTTGAGGTTGGTGAAGATCTGCAATGGCGGTTCGTCAGACCAGTCGCTGAGGATCACCGTATAGTCCCGATCCGGCGCGGCGACGGGCCCACGCGGTTCGACGACGATCGCGCCATAAAGGCCGGTCTGCTCGGCAAGCGTGTGGGCATGATACCAGTAAGTGCCCGATTGGCGCAGCTCGAAGCGGTAAGTGAAGGTCTCGCCGGGCGCGATGCCGGCGAAGCTGATGCCCGGCACGCCGTCCATCTCGGCCGGAAGGATGATGCCGTGCCAATGGATGCTCGACATCTCCTTGAGGCTGTTGCGTACGCGCAGCGTAACCGTGTCGCCTTCCAGCAGCCGGAGAACCGGCGCGGGCACGGCCCCGTTCACCGCAGTCGCGACCCGGCGCTTGCCGGTGAAATTGACCGGCAGCTCGGCGATCTCAAGGTCGAACTCGGTGCCGCGCAGCTCTGCCGCCGAAGCGGCGGTGGACCGTGCGAGAAGCGCCGGGGTGAAGCCTGCAACCGCACCGCCGACCGCCAGACCCTGGACGAAATGGCGCCGCGCGATAGGCAGGCTGTGGAAAGGAAGCATGGACAGTATCTTTCGCGAATGATGGGATCACGCCAGATCGAGAACGATCCGGCCTTCGATGTCGCCGTGACGCATGCGCGAGAAGACATCGTTGATGTTCTCGAGCTTCTCCGCATGCACGGTTGCGTGGACCTTGCCCTCGCCGGCGAAGGTCAGCGCTTCGAGAAGGTGGAGCCTGGTGCCGACGATCGAGCCGCGCACGGTGATACCGTTGAGAACGGTGTCGAAGATTGACAGCGGAAAGTCGCCTGGCGGCAGACCGTTGAGCGCCACCGTGCCACCACGGCGGACCATGCCGAGCGCCTGCTGGAACGCTGTGGGCGAGACCGCAGTGACCAGCGCGCCATGCGCGCCGCCGATCGCCTTCTTGAGGGCCGCCGAAGGAATCTCATCGCACGCGTTGATCGTCAGCGTGGCACCGAGACGAGATGCGAGATCGAGCTTGCGATCGTCGATGTCGACCGCCGCCACGTTGAGGCCCATCGCACGGGCATATTGCACGGCCATGTGGCCAAGCCCCCCGATTCCGGAGATCACAACCCATTGACCCGGCTTCGCCTCGGTGGCCTTGAGGCCTTTGTAGACGGTGACGCCCGCGCAGAGGATCGGCGCGATGTCGAGAAAATCGACATTGTCGGGCAGGTGGCCGACATAGTTCGGGTCGGCGAGGACATATTCGGCGAAGCTGCCGTTGACCGAATAGCCGGTGTTTTGCTGACTTTCGCACAGCGTTTCCCAGCCGCCCAGGCAATGTACGCAGTGGCCGCAGGCTGTGTACAGCCAGGGCACGCCGACGCGGTCGCCTTCCTTGACGTGGGTGACGTCCGATCCGACCGCGGCGACATGGCCGACGCCCTCATGGCCCGGAATGAACGGCGGGTTGGGCTTGACCGGCCAATCGCCCTCGGCGGCATGCAGATCGGTATGGCACACGCCGGTCGCCGCGATCTTGACGAGTATCTGACCAGGACCGACCACTGGGATCGGCGCCTCCTCGATGACCAGCGGCTGGCCGAATTCGCGGACGACTGCCGCCTTCATGGTTTTCGCCATGTCTGCTTCTCCATCAGAAGGAAGGTCAGAACAGGCCGAGAGCGCGCTCGTCGTAAGAGACGAGCAGGTTCTTGGTCTGCTGGTAATGGTCGAGCATCGCCTTGTGGTTTTCGCGCCCGAAGCCCGACGCCTTGTATCCGCCGAAAGCGGCGTGGGCGGGATATTGGTGATAGCAGTTGGTCCAGACCCGGCCGGCCTCAATCGCGCGGCCCAGCCGGTAAGCAGTGTTGCCGTTGCGGGTCCAGACACCAGCACCCAGGCCGTAGGCGGTGTCGTTGGCGATCGCGATCGCTTCCTCGACCGTCTTGAAGGTCGTCACCGCCAGGACCGGACCGAAGATCTCCTCCTGGAAGATGCGCATGTGGTTCTGGCCCACGAACACCGTCGGCTGCACGAAATAGCCCTTGTTCAAGTCACCCCCGGGCAGCGCGCGCGCACCGCCGGTCAGGCACTGCGCGCCCTCGGCCTTGCCGACGTCGATATAGCCAAGGATCTTGTGGAGCTGGTCCTCGGAGGCCTGGGCGCCGATCTGGGTCGCGGGGTCGAGTGGATCGCCCTGGCGGATCGCGGCGACGCGCGCGACCGCACGCTCGATGAAGCGATCAAAGATCGATTCGTGCACCAGCGCGCGCGACGGACAGGTACAGACCTCGCCCTTGTTGAATGCGAACAGCGTGAAGCCCTCGATCGCCTTGGCGAGGAACGCGTCGTCCTCATTGAGGACATCCGCCATGAAGATGTTGGGTGACTTGCCGCCAAGCTCCATCGTCTGCGGAATCAGGTGATTCGCGGCAGCGTGCATGATCTGCTTGCCGGTCACGGTCTCGCCGGTGAACGAGACCTTGGCGATCCGCGGATTGGCGGCGATCGCCTGACCGACGGTCCGGCCTGGTCCGGTCACCACATTGAGCACGCCCGGGGGCAGGATATCTGCGGTCAGCTCGGCCAACATCAGCAGCGTGAGCGGCGTCTGTGAAGCCGGCTTGATGACCGTGCAGTTGCCGGCGGCAAGCGCCGGGGCGATCTTCCATGCCGCCATCAGCAGCGGGAAGTTCCATGGGATGATCTGGCCAACGACGCCGAGCGGCTCGCGGAAATGATAGGCGATGGTGTCGGCGTCGATCGTCGAGATCGTGCCTTCTTCCGCCCGGATGCAGCCGGCGAAATAACGAAAATGGTCGATCGCGAGCGGCACGTCGGCGGCGCGCGTCTCGCGGATCGGTTTGCCGTTGTCGATCGTCTCGGCAAGCGCCAGCAGTTCAAGATTGTGTTCCAGACGGTCGGCGATCCTGTTGAGCAGCGTTGCGCGCTCGGCCGGCGCAAGCCTCGCCCATTGGTCCTTGGCGGAGTGGGCAGCGTCGAGCGCGCGCTCGACATCTTCGGTGGTAGAGAGGGCGAACTCGGCGATCAGCGCGCCGTTGATCGGGCTCGTGTCGGCGAAATATTGGCCTGTGGAAGGCGGGCTCCAGCGCCCGGCGATGAAATTGTCGTAGCGATGCCGGAAAGTTGGCGCGGCATTGATTGTCTCGATGGCCTGTTCGAACATGATCCCGGTCCTTGTGTTGTCCTCGTCAAGTGTGTGCGTGACGGCCAAGCGCGGCCCTTGCGGCAGGATCCGGTTACCCCGTTCGCCCGCCGCCTATCGAGCATCGCTTGCACTCAGGGTTTGTCCCGCGATTTGAGTCTGACGGGAGCGCGCGTGGTCCTAGCGATACATGGCGCAAATCCGGCCCTTCGCGGCGAAGGGGGGCAAGAACGGCCCGCCGCCGGGGGCGGGGCGGCGGGCCGTCAGCTCCGGGGAGCGGAGTCTACATGTCATTCATCGGCATCGGTTTGTCCGAGGGCATCGCCATGAGCTTGTCCGCTGGCTTCATGCCTTTGCTCGGGCAACAATCCTTGCCCGGCTTCATCGGCATGCCCGCCTTGCCGCCTTGCGCCGTCATGCCGCCCATACCTTGTTGCTGCATGCCCTGCTGCTGCATGCCCTGCATGCCCATCTGGTGGTCCTGCATCATTTGATCGTGCATCTGCTGCCCGCCGTGATCCATGCCCTGCTGGTGCGCATGGTCCTGAGCGGCCGTGGTCGACGGCGGCGGCGGGGCGACAGGCGCTTTGGGTGATGCTGTGGGCTTTGGGGCCGTGACCGCAGGCATGTCGGCCGGCAGTTCGTCGGCCATCACATAGGCTACGCCGCCGACACTGGTGAGCAAGCCGAAAACAGTAAGATAGATGGCTTTCCGGGTCATTTCGCGTCTCCGCTAAACTGGCGATACTCTTGCGTTTTTCTCGCCGCTTCTTGGCTCTGCAATGGGACCACCCGCCGCTTGAAACTATACGTAGTTTGCGAAGCGCCCCGTTCAGTCGGCCATCGCGGCCATATGGCGGCAGCCTTCCGCACACCGTCTACAGGCTTCAGCGCAATGGGTCAGCTGCGGGTCGTCACGCCGCTGCTCGCATTCGCGAGCGCACTGGTCGCAAGCGTCCGCACAGGCTCGGCAAAGGATGGTGTGCAGCGCCGAGCGACGCAGCATCGAATTGGCCGTCGCCTGGCAGATTTCCGCACAATCGCTCAGGAGCGTGAGCAGCGGGGCGCTGGCCGGCGATCGGCTCGAGCTTGCGACATAGTTCGCCGTCTCCAAACACATGGCATGCGACGCGGCGCAAAGATCGATGCAGTCCTTCATCGGCATCGCCATTGCTGCGGCGTGCCCCGAACCATCGCTTGCGACAGCGCCGCTTGCCACTCCTGAAGCGAGAAGCGCCGTACCGCTCGCCAACAGGGTTCTGCGTTCGATCATCCTTACCTCCATCATGAACCGTTTGGATCGATCCCGGGATTCTCCCCGCAGCCGGGTTGGCCACCGCTACCTGCGGCAAGCGAGCGATGACGCGCCATGACGGTATCCTGCCAGGGCCAATGGCCATTGATCTCGACACCGAGCGAGATGCTGAGGAACGTGCGCACCAGGACCAGCCCGGCCAGTACGACCAGGTCGGCGATTGTCGGGTTGATCACCAGCGATTTGACGATGTCGCCTGCGACCAGGAATTCGAGACCCAGAAGAATGCTGCGCCCCAGCGTCGAACGGAAGGCGAGATAGGCGCGCGACCGGTCGCTCCCTCGAAACGCCCGGAGAAACACGCCACTGGCATAGGCCGCGCCGACCAGGATGACCAAGGTGCCGGCCAGATCCAGAACGACGACGGCCAGGTGGAAAAACTGGCTTAGCCAGGGCGCGTTAATGGTGATCATACCACCCCCGGCGCCGGATGTTGTTGAAGCTGTCGGTGGTATGGCAGGAATAGCACTGATCGACCCGGGCCTTCTCGCGTGCGGCCCGCTGCGAAACCATGCTGAAGTGTTCCATATAGTGGCTGGGAGGCGCTTTGTGACACTCGACGCACTGCGTCGAATTGGTCGAAGGGTGGCGATAGCTGGCAATCGTCCACGAATCGGTGCTGTGGCAGGTGGCGCAATCGGCGCCGAACAGCCCGAGATGCTTGTCCCTGATCGAATGGCAGCTCGCACAATCGAGCGTCGCACCGGACGTCGCCAGGGGTTTGCGGGATTGCATTTGCAGAGCCGGGCCGCTCCAGTTCTTCGGATCGAGCAACGCGGCGTGGCTCATTTGGACAATCCCCTGATTGCCCTGATGCTCGACATGGCAGGAACTGCATTGCGTGGCCTGGGAATGGAACATGGTCGATTGCTTGTCCCCGAACTCGGTTCCGGCGTGGCATGACAGGCAGGTCTTCGCCTCAACTCCCTTGAGGGGCGTGTGGCAGCTGGCGCATTGTCCGGCCAGCGACCGGTGGGCGCTCGACAAGGGTCCGGGAGCGACAAAACGCTCCACAATCCCGGCCTCGGAAGGCGCGTTCGTGCGCAAGGCCAATGGCGCACCCACCAGCAGAGCCACGGTCGCGAGAACGAAGAGCCAAAAAAGGAGGCGCGCAAACCTCATATCCAGCGCAATCCGAAATAGATCGCGGCGCCGATGTGGACGACAAGGACGGCGTAGAGAATGCAGCCGACCACGATGTGCAGCCACCGCCACTTGCCGAACAGGGCATCGGTTGCGCTTTCCGCCCGCACCGCGAATTCCATGTCCACCATTGCTCCGGCCAGGGATTCAGCGTCCTTCGCGGCGGGATCGGCGGGCCGCTCGGCGGAGACGAACAACAATCTGTGCCAGCGGCGCAGCGGGGGCGCTTCCGCCTCCTTGGCAATGGTCGCGTCGAGGCCAAGAAGCGCCGCTTGTAGCGAGGCCAGTTCGGATTTCCGTCCGCGCAGCGCCTTAGCCAACTGGCCCAGCAAATAGCGGCCGATGTAGCCGCTCAAGACCGTCAGCAATAGCGTCCCGGTCAAGACCAATCCGGCCGGGCTCTCCAAGCTATGCGCGGCGTGGACGAGGCCGAGGATCGCGGCCAGAACCCCGGCGTAGATGTGAATCGCCAGCAGCGTCGGCTTGCTGACACGGTGCGCGGTCGCCTCGGCGATCGATTTGACGTGCTTGACCAGGACATAGGGCAAGGTCAGCAGCATCAGCACCGCAGCCGCGATGCCAATGACCCCGCCAGCCAGGCTGCCCGGGAAGCGCGGAGAGACGTGCAGCAGATATCCCAACGGGAAGAGGATCACGAACGCGACCATGAGAGCAACCAGGATATCACCGCGCTCGCGCATCAGGCTTCCACCACCAGCGGCTGTCCGGCGCTCTTCGCCTGGCACGCCAGAATGTAACCCTTTTGCTTGTCCTCCGGATCGAGACCGGTCTCGACCGCCATCGTGACTTCACCCGAGATCAGCTTGGTGACGCAGACGCCACATTCGCCAATTCTGCAGGCATAGGAAATCTCGACGCCGGCGTCTTCGGCGGCTTCCAGCACAGTCTCCTCTGCGGACAACGGGGCCGAGACGCCCGAGACCGCAAAGGTCACCGTTGTTGGCGCCACGGCATCCTTGCGCTTCGTGCGTGCCGCCGCCGGACGCTCTTTCGTTTCGATCTCAGCCGCGTTGTCCGGCAAGGAGGCAGGGCCAAATGCCTCGGTGTGCAACTGCGCCTCGGGCACGCCAAGCTCCGCGAGCTGCGCGCGCATTGCCGCCATCATGCCGGGGGGACCGCACAGGTGGACCCGGCGCTTGGCTATGTCCGGCACAGCGGCGCGCAGCATTTCCAGGGTGATCGGCCCTTCCGGCCCAAGCCAGACGGTGCCCGCGGAGCGTTGCATTGCGGCCATCACATGAAGGTTGGCGAAGCGTCGCTCCAGCCGTTCGAGCTCGTCGCGAAAGACGAATTCTTCGGTCGAGCGCGCGCCATAGAGGAAGAAGATCTCTCCTGGCCAGGCGATGTCGGTAAGATAGCGCAGCACCGACATCATCGGTGTGATGCCGACGCCCCCGGCGATCAGGACGATGCTCTCGGCATCGGTTCCGGTGAAGGTGAACTCACCGAAGGGGCCCGTCACCTTGAGCAGATCGCCAGTCTTGACCTCATCGTGGAGAAACTTCGAAACCGCGCCCTGTTCCTCGCGCTTGACGGTGAGTTCGACGTAGGCCCGTTGCGTCGGCGAGGAGGCGATCGTGTAGGATCTTCGCACGGCTTTGTCCGCTTGCGGGGTGACCTCCACCTGCAAGAATTGGCCCGGCAGAAAGTCGAATGGCAGGCGATCCGCGCCGGGATCGGCCAATCGGAAGGTTTGGACCGTAGGCGTCTCGCGAACGATCTGAACGACCTTTAGCTGGCCCGACCACCGTTTCGAAGGACGCAAGGCCGCAGCCGGTGGGACGTCTTGCTTCGGCACGGCGTCGCGAGCCGGGGGAAGCGATTCCGGCAGCGGTTGCCCCGAGGTCCTGGCGAGGGCGGCAACGGGCGCCGCGACCGAAGGGCCGCTCGCGGCATTCGCCGCACCTATCAGCGTCCGGACACGGCGAAGCCGGAGCACTTGCAGCGCGATTAGACTGGCGCTGACCAAGGCGAGGAAGAGCATGAGCAAGAAGTGCGAAGGCGAAAGTCCAAACAATTGCCGAGCGCTTGCATGCGCCGGATCGGCGATGCCGAGCTGGTCGCGAAACCAGGTCTGCGCCGCGATCGGAGCTTGCGCTTCGCTCGCAAGCGCGGCTTGACCGGCAGCACCGCTCTTCAGAAGATCGAGCCCTTCGCGCAACTTCTTTGCCGCATCGAGCCGGGCTTGCGGGGTCGCGGCGTGCATTGCCGCCGCGTTGGCCGCTTCGACCATTGCCAAGCCGTCTGAGACGCGCTGTTCCGCCTGGCTGGCCAGAGCCTGCTTCTCCTCGGCCGAAGTGGCTGGCAATGTCAGCAGTTTGGCGAAAAACGGACCGCGCCGGTTCGCTCCGCCATGTTCGCCTTCTCCGCCCATCATCTCCTGCATCATGTCCTGCATCATCGCGGACATGGCGCTATCGGCGGCGGGCTGGCCGCCCGGCTTGGCCCCGCCGTTGCTGCTCATGGGGGAGGGCGTAGCCATGGGCGACGGCGCGGCACCGCCTGGATGATGCGCGCTGTGCTCGTCGCCGTCCTGCGCGTGCGCCGGCATTGCCAGCGCACACGCAGCGATAGCGATCACAGCGCATCGGGGCTTCGGCATCGACATGGGGAACGCTCGATCGCCGCCTACATGTCCTGCATGCCCCCGCTTGGCATCGAACTGCTCTGGTTGGTTGGCTGCGAGTCGGGAGCCGGGGTAGCGGGGTGGTTCATTCCCGGACCCATGCGCATGCTGTCGTGATCCATCTTCTGGCGCTGGTCGGCCTCCATCCGGTTGTGCATATCGTCGGCTGCCGTGGAATTGGTCGCGTCGCTGGCTCCTGTCTCGCTTGCGGCGTCGGTGGCTGCCGCGCTGGGGGTGGCCTCTTTGTCCTTGCTGTTGCAGGCCGACAGCGCGAGGGCGCCTGCAAGCGCCAGACCGAAGCCAGTCCACGACAGTGCCTTGCGATTTAGGTAAGCCATATTCGGTCCTTTCTTTCTTGGTAATGATTAGCAATTGCCTCGCGCGAAGCGCGATCTGCGGCGCCGCGTTGCACATCTTCCCGCCTGAAAACCGACCCACAGGGGCTGGGCTTCGTCTAGCGGCGTTGCGGCGACCAGGCTGGTCAGGAACGTTTCGACTTCCGAGAGCCACTCGACATTGTCCCTCGCGGCGTCGAGCTTCGCGCGCGTGACGCCGAGCAGCGTCTCGATCCGATCGCGGTTTGCTGTCGATGCTTCGAGCAAATCGCGGGTCTGTTCGAGGCTGAAGCCCGCTTCGTGGACGTGGCGAATGCATTGCAGCCGCTCGAGGTCGTCGTCGCTGTAGACCCGGTAGCCTGCGCCATTTCTGACCACCGCAGGCAACAGGCCGATGCGTTCGTAATGGCGAACCGCATCGCGGCCCACGCCGGCGGCTGCGGCGAACTCTCCTATCTTCAATCCTGCCATGGCATCCATCCCAATGTGGCTGGCCGGGCGCTGCATCTTGTGTGCAGGCGGTTTCCGCTTGGAACCGTTGTTGGGCGTCCCGGCCGTGCAGCGCCTCGCACGGGGAGTAGGGGTCGTTGGCCCTCCGGTGGGAAAGGCCAACGTGCCCATAGACCGCCGCCGCGCGCGCGGCTGGCCGCGCTTAGTGACTGCGCTGCAGTTCGACGATATCGTTGCGAGCCGGCTTGCCGCTGACGACGGTGACGTGGGCGAAATGGTCGTCGAAAACGTGATCGATCCTGACTTCGCCGACCTCCTTGCGGTGAAAACTCGGGCCCGTGCCCTTTTGCGGGCCAGTATGAGGGACGATCCGATAGACGTCGAGAACCTGTCCGACCTCGGCACCGTCGGCTTTGCCGATGCAAACGACTGTTCCGGTTGAACCGACTTCGACGATGGTGCCGCGCATAAACCAGGTGTGGCCGATGCCCTGCGACAGGACAGGGGTCGCGCCGAGCAAGGCAATTCCAGCGAACGCGGCGGTGAGGGACTTCTTCAACATGACCGACTCCTTCGCGAAATTTGGAGGCCGGCCCCAGGCCTAATGGGGAAGATCCTGTCTTCATTCATTGGGATAAGGACCCGCGTCCCGGCTTGACATACGTATTGGTCACATCGTCAGGCGTGGTCCGTGGCCAGCGCTATATCGCCCCAGCTGCCCAGCCGGGGAGTTTCGCAGTGCCAACCAAGTTCGCGTGCGATCCGTTCAGCCATCGTCGCCGAGGCGCTGGCTTCGCCGTGCGTCACAAAGGTCCTTCGCGGCGCCTGCGGCATGCCCGAAAGCCAGCGCATGATCTCATTGCAATCGGCATGCGCCGACAGCATCGAGAGGTTGGTCACCTCGGCAAGGACCGGCACCTCTTCGCCGAAGATCCGGATCGTCGTTGCCCCGGCAACAAGCGCGGCCCCGCGGGTTCCGGCGGCCTGAAACCCTGCGAATAGAATGAGGTTCTTGGGGTCGGGCGCGAACTGGGCGAGATGATGGACCACGCGCCCGCCCGTGGCCATGCCGCTCGCCGAGATGATGACCTTCGGATTCCGATCTGCCGTCAGGGCCTTCGATTCCTCGGATTCGCGGACGTAGTGCGCGACTGCGCAGGCCGTTTTGCATTGCTCGCGGGACAAACGGTGGCCGCCCGAGTGGGCACACATGATCTCGCTGGCGTCGATCGCCATCGGGCTATCGAGATAGACCGGCACGCCCTGCAAACGCCCAGCTTGCTTGAGCAAGGACAGGTAGTAGAGCAGCGACTGCGCCCTCCCGACCGCGAACGCCGGAATTACAACCGTCCCGCCGCGTGCAACGCAGCGTTCGATACTGTCGCCCAAAGCCAGTTCGGGCGAGAGCGCATCATGCTCACGGTCACCGTACGTGGATTCGACGATCAGATAGTCCGCTTCCGGCGGCGGTGTGGGATCGAACATGACTGCATCGTCGTAGCGGCCCAAATCCCCTGAAAAGAGAATCCTCGTGCCCTTCCAGTCGATCTCGATCGAGGCTGCGCCAAGGATATGGCCGGCGCGGCGAAAGCGCGCGGAGATGCCGGGGGCGACCTCTACAGCTGCGTCGAAAGCCACACCTTCGAAATGCTCCAGTGCGTTGAGAGCGTCATTCTGGGTGTAGAGCGGCAAGGCGGGCCGATGCCGCGAATAGCCCCGCCGGTTGGCGAACTGGGCGTCCTTCTCCTGGAGATGGCCGCTGTCCGGAAGCAGCAGCTCGCAGAGTTCGGCCGTGGCGCGCGTCGCGATGACCCGCCCTTTCCAGCCATTGCGAACCAAGCGCGGGATCGCTCCGGAATGATCGAGGTGCGCGTGCGTGAGGAGAATGGTTTCGACGTCATCGACCTCGGGCGGAGGCGGCGCCCAATTGAGTCCCCTGAGCTCCCGGCCACCCTGGAACAGTCCGCAATCCACCAGTATTCGCGTCGAATCGTCTTCGAGAAGGTAGCGCGATCCCGTCACGGTTCCGCTGGCGCCAAAGAAACCGATCGCAAGTCCATGTCCGGACGGACGAGGCTCTACGTCAAGTCTCGCCTGCGGTTCGATGCCGGGGAGGAAATGTCCGCGGGACTTGTCCTTCGCGCGGTGCTTCTTGTGCTTGTGCATGGACGTTGCCTCCCGAAATCGTGGTTCTAGGACCGATTTTCTCTGGCGTGCGGGACGAAGGCCATACGTATTGCTCGCAGCGAATGGTCGCGCGGCGACCTAGGGCAATGTGACATCTACCTATGGCGCTATTTGCCGCGTCGCCGCAGTTGCACCAGGTCAGGGCGCTCGAACGCATGCCGGGTCTATATTCGCCTGGCGCGCTTCGAAGCGAAAAACGATGGAGAGGGGGACGGTCGGCATGCAAATCGGAATTGTCGGGCTCGGCCGCATGGGCAGCAATATCGCCCGCAGGCTGCTGGCCGCAGGGCACAGCTGCATTGCCTTCGATCTCGACCTGGCGCGGGTGGATGAAATCGCGGCAGCTGGAGCTCAAGCAGCACGTGATCTGTCCGGGCTGGTAGCAGCCCTGTCCGCGCCGCGCGTCCTCTGGATAATGCTGCCAGCCGGCTCCGCAACCGAAACGGCCATTCACACCCTGTCGGACCTCCTGTCTCCCGGCGACATCATCGTCGATGGCGGAAACACCTTCTATGAAGATGATCTTCGCCGGGCGGCCCTGCTCGCTGAAAGCGGGATCGGTTACGTCGATGTGGGCACGAGCGGCGGCATCTGGGGCCGCGAGCGCGGCTACTCGCTGATGATCGGCGGAACGCCCGAAGCGGTCTCCCATATCGATCCGATCTTCAAGGCGCTGGCGCCCGGGATCGGCGCAGCGGCACAGACGATCGGACGCCAGGGCGCAGACCAGAGGCCGGACCATGGATATGTCCATGCCGGACCCCACGGCGCCGGACACTTCGCGAAGATGGTTCACAACGCCATCGAATATGGGATGATGCAGGCGTTCGCCGAAGGCTTCGACATCCTGCGAAACGCCTCGGTCCTGGCCGATCGGACAGGCGCTCGATACGAATTCAACCTCGCGGATATCGCCGAGGTTTGGCGGCGGGGCAGTGTCGTATCCTCCTGGCTGCTCGACCTGATCGCGGGCGCTTTGGCCAAGGATGGCCAGCTGCTGCATCTCGAAGGACAGGTCGACGACTCCGGCGAGGGGCGTTGGGCCGTATCGACCGCGATCAAGCAAGGTGTTCCGGCCAATGTCCTGGCTGCCGCATTGAATGCGCGGTTCAGGTCGCGCCACGAGCATACGTTCGGCGACAAGATGCTTTCGGCCATGCGCGAGGAGTTCGGCGGTCATCGCGAGGCCATGCAGCCGCAGCTCCAAGGATCACGCGGAACCCGCCCCGAGGATATTGGAGCGCGCCGATGACCTCGAATGACGAGCCGTACTGCAGCGCCCTCACACCGCATCCCTGCGAGCATTGCTTTCCAAGCGTGCGCGCTGCGGACATGCCCTCGTACCGTTTGGCCGCGCTGGATCAGGACTTCATTCTCGGCGATTCGATGCGCGGGGTCCGCTTTCTGCTCGAATACGAAAAAGTCGAAGAGGCTCTGCGCGCTTGGGGCGTCTTGTCGACGATTGTCGTCTTCGGCAGTGCGCGGGTCCGGGCAGGGCAAACTGGCAATGGCGGCTTCTGGTATGACGAGGCGCGCAAGTTCGGCCGACTGGCATCCGAACGCGGCGGCGCGCTCTCGCGCAACGATGGCAAACGGGTCAATGTCATCGCCACTGGGGGCGGGCCGGGGATCATGGAGGCGGCCAATCGCGGCGCGCACGATGCCTGTGCACCGACGATCGGTTTCAATATCACGCTCCCGCGCGAGCAGGCACCCAATCCCTACACCACGCCCGAGCTGACATTCCGGTTCCATTATTTTGCGATCCGCAAAATGCACCTCGCGATGCGCGCCAGCGCTCTGGTCGTATTCCCGGGCGGCTTCGGGACTTTGGACGAGATGTTCGAAATCCTGACCCTCCGCCAGACCGGAAAGGCTCCCAAGGTGCCGATCGTGCTGTTCGACCAAAGCTATTGGCAGGCAGCCATCAATCTCGATGTTTTCTGCGAGAACGGCATGATCGATCGCGCCGATCGCGAACTGTTCGCCTATGCAAATACGTCCGATGAGGTCTGGCAGGCTCTGATAAGCCTCGGCCTTGAACCCGTATCGTAGGCCTGGCCAGCGCTCCGCGGCCTGGCGCTGTCGATGCGATGCTCTTTCGTCGGCGTGATCGCCCGCGCTGTCCATTCGCGATCTACGTATAGCGCCTCTAACCCGCCCGCCGCAGAATCCCCGCGAGGCTGACCGAACCGTGGCAGCCATCAGCAAGGAAACACTGCATGAAAAGAACATCGATGATCGTCGCTGTTTTGGGACTTCTGACCGCAGGTATCGGCCCCGCCCTGGCCGACCAGATGCCTCCCGGCATGAGCGACATGCCTGCTCCAAAGCAGCAGGTGAAACCCAAGGCGAAGCCGAAGCACCCTGTCCGGCATCGGCAGCGCTCCGCGCGAACCCAGCGCGCGCCCGCCGCGGCACCTCACCCTTCGCCGTCCCCATCGCCTTCCGCCATGCCGATGAAGTCCGGCGGCTGCTGTTGAACGGCTTGCCGGCGCCATGCAGTCAAGTGAACGCTCTACGGTGAAGGGCGAAGAACGGCAGGATTCGATGCCGCACGGCAAATCACCACAGAGATTTTACCAGCACAGAGCGGCTGTAGTGGTCGATATTGCCGTCGATCCCGCAACGCTGTTCGAGCACCTGGACGATCAAGCAAAGCTGTCGTCCCACATGATGCAGTCTTCTGCAATGATGGCCGGGAGTTCGATGAAGTTCACGTTCGATCACGATCGCGGACGTATGCTGGGCTCGAGGATCGGCATGCACGGCAAGGTGCTGGGCCTTTCGCTCGAGCTGAGCGAGATCGTCACCGAACGCGATCCGCCTCGCCGCAAGGCCTGGGAAACCGAAGGCGTGCCGCGATTGCTGGTCATCGGTGCCTATCGGATGGGTTTCGACATTGCCCCCCAAGGACTCGGTTCGCGGCTGACGGTCTTCATCGACTACGATCTGCCGAATTGGCCCTGGCGCTTGTTGGGACTGATCCCTGGCCGCGCATATGCACGCTGGTGCACCCGATCCATGGCGAACGATGCAGCACACACCTTCGCCGCGTGACCGCGCGGGCAGGGGGCTCGGAACAACGCACAGGAAAAATTTGCACGACGACACCCTCACCGGTCAGGGTGTTCCTCCTGCGGATATGCCTTATTGCGGCGGGTGAAGCAGCAAGATGGCGTGCTGTCAATTGTCTGGCTTCTCCCTGGATCGCGATCCCGCTACGCCATCGCCGCCAGCAACCGATCGAGCGGCATTGTGGCGAAACGAGTGAAGCTATCGGCAACAGCGTAGGGCAACACCAAAGTCCGCCCGTGAACCATCGCACCGCAGCTGTACATGACATTGGGAACGTAACCATCCCGTTCGTCCGCATCGGCCCGCAACAACGGCTGTGTGACCCGGGCAAGCAGTTTGGCAGGATCCTTTCGGTCGAGGAGGCAAGCGCCAATGCAGTAATTGCGCGCCGGTCCAACACCGTGAGTCATGAGCAACCAACCCTCGTCGATTTCGATCGGCGAGCCGCAGTTGCCCATCTGGACGAATTCCCAAGGCCAACGCGGCCGGACTATTCTTGCCCCGCCGTTCCAATCGTAAACATCGTCCGAGGCCAGGAGCCAGATGTTCTCGTTATCCTGCCGTCCGATCATCGCGTATTTCCCGTCGATCCGATCCCATATAGCAGGCGTATTTTTTCCAGGTTGCTTTGGTGAAGCTGTATGATCTGCATTCGCCTCCGAGAAACCGCTCCTCGCCAAAGTCGATCAGCGCATCGATGATGAACTGCGGGACACAGCGCTCAGCCTGTCGTAGCTGGCCGTGCCGGGTCGACTGAGCCGCGCCGCGACCGGTGAGAGAGCCCGCGCCAAATGGATTCCTGTTCATGGCGCCCCTCCTTATTCGATTGCATCGATAAGGAGATCACCGAGGAGCTCTGCAATCTTCTCGTCGTGCAGAGCTTTTTGCTCACGCATCCAGCCCAATCTTGCCTCCGCGGCATCTGCACCGCGCAGGTTTTTCGGTAGCCGAGCGAGTTGGACAGCACCTGTCAAGATCGACCTCGCCAGTTCTATATCGCCCTGCGCGAGGACCAATGCCTCCCCATTTCCAACGTCGTAACTCGGGCTGCGCCATACTGGCCACACGTCGAGCGAAGGTGCGTCGTCGCCATCCTGCCGCACCTCTTCCATGCGCCGCTTCAGATGGTCCACGAAGGGGTTGTCGCATTCCTCGTCATAATCCTGCGGCACGAAGGCATCCTCGATCTTCGTGCTCTCGAGAACGTAGGAGGCGCGAAGATCCCGCTTGCGGATCGAGATCTCCTCCTGGGTCTCCACTTCTTCCGCCTGCCAATCATGCAGGAACCTGCCGCCGAGGTGAGAGAAATGACGGCCCATTTCACCAACGGCGTCACGCCGGGCGCTGAGTTCCGCGAGCCGATTGCTGCGTTCGAGGAGGCTCTCGCGCGCGACAAGGTCGAACAGCAGCGGCGCCAGTTCGAGGATCGTTTCGCGGGTCTCATTGTAGCGCATGGCGACAAGCTCCAGCGCATTCTGCGCCGCATTCGAGATGCTGAGGTCGAGGGGCGCGCGATCGTTGAAAAAGTTGCGCGCCTGATCAGGGTCGGGAGGTGTGAAAAGGTCCGCAGGCTGGCACTTCAGGGTGCTTGCCAGTCTCTTGGCCGTCTCGGGTCGGGTCGGGCCCGCTTTCCCGTTTTCAATTCGGGTGATGGTAGCGCGGCCGACGTGGGCCGCATCGGCCAACGCTTCGGCGGTCAGTCCGGCTTCCTTACGCAGGAAGATCAATTTGTCCGGGTTGATGGTGCTCATAACGTCCTCCTGCCTCAATAATGAGCCATTCCGACGCAATAACGACAATCATCTATGCCTCATTTTCGCGGAAAGCAGGGTTACCGACCCCGAGCCAGCCCGCAGATGGATCACGCAATGAGCCAAAAGATTGGCTTCTTGATCTGTCGGGGGATCATATCTCTTCCGCGATTGATCCAATGGCTCATCAGGCGTCAGTCGGTCACATCACATCAAACTTTCACCGCCAGAAGCCGTCCTGCCTCTGCCCGTACCGGTTGTCATAGTCTTCGCGCTGGTCGTAGGCGCTCTTGCGAATACCCACCTCGACCCGCTGACCGCCGGCATTGTGGATGTGGAGATCGCGCAGATCAATCTTGTTGCGCAGCGCCCAGTCCTTCGCCTCGCGCTCGCTGCCGAAGGTTCCGGCATCTTCGTAATCGAATGCCATTTCATGCTCTCCTTGATGTGGTGATGGACGGTCTGGAAGATTGGATGCGCAGGATCATGCCGATTGCCTCTGGGGCCTGGTCGATCGGGTAGTGGCTGATTGGCGAGCCCTGAGCCGTGAAGGGTGCAGCCGCACTATTTTCCGGAAGACTTTTGCGCACGCAGCCGCCAGCGATCCGGCAGCCACTGAGGCCAGGATGGCCAAACCGAGAGCAACCCATTCCGGTCCGGGGAAAGGGCCAAGCTGGACCCCAACCGGCTCAGCGACGCCGGGAGCATCAACCCCTGTTGCCTTGATGAACCCTTCCGTTACCGGATGCGAAACGAGAGAAATTGGCTCACTTGCAGAACCTGATTCCGCACCGGACATCGCTGGATCTCGTCGTAGCATGACTCTTCTCCTATCGGCTGCGTTCGATGCTGCGTTCGGGCAGGTCGATCTGAGGTACTGACCGCAGGCTGTCCCTTGCCACATTGGGAAGCGGCGCGAGGCTGTCTCTACCGGCGCGCAGGTGTTCGGGGATCTTCGGGCTGAATTCAGCGGACGTACGCTTTCCCTTGCCCTCATCGACCTGCTTCTCGCCAAGGGTCTCTAGCGCGCTGGTCTTGTCGCCGGGGTTGCGCTCAATCTGACTGAGCAGACGGTCCTTGTCGTTGGTGACGATCGTGATGTCGTCACGCACGCGGGTCATCATCACAAGTGCAAGGCGCTGGTTGGAAAGGTTGCGAGCGGCCGAGTGCATCTCGCCGATCGCCATGTCACGGGTATCGCCCTGCGCCTGATGCATGTTCAGCGCATAGGCGAGACCCATGCGCTCGAGCATCCGGTCGTTCTGCTTGAGCTCGATGGTGTCGCCTTGGCGGTTCTCGACCGTTACGACCCCGTCCTGGATCATCAGAATCCGGGCCTCTTCGGACTTCATCAGGCCGCGAGCGGTGTCCTTTTCGTTCCAGCGGACCTTGTCACCTTCGTAGATCGTCTCCCGGTGCTTCTCTGAAAGTCGCAGGGCATCGCGCTTGTCAGCCGGGTCGATGCTGGAAGGGTCGAAGCGCTTCAGCTTGCCCTGTGCATCGCGTAGCACCACCCTCCCCTGACCATCGGTGCCTTCAACGTCATAGCGCCCGCACGCCAGCCCCCCCGGAGCGTTGGCACGCATGACCTCGAGAACCTGGCCCTTGTCGTAAGTGTTGGCATAGCGCAGCTCTTCGCGTGTCGCGTGGGCCGGTAGCAGTGTCGTCAGCTGTATGCCCTCGCCCTTCAGCGCTCCTTCGGCTTTCAGCCCCTCCTGCACCATCCGGTTGAGCGCGCCGCGTGCATCGCGCCCAGCAGAGTATATCGCTGTGCGCGCCCGATCTTCCGGCGACAGCGCTAGCCAGGTTTGCGCCGTGACCCGAAGATGATCATGCCCCGCCTCGATCACGCGCTCCCCAAGCGAAGCAAAGCTCTCCCTGAACTGGCCAGCCCTCGCAAGGCCGGCGGCTTCCTGCATGTGGGGTGTCCGCTGGCGCAGGCTGGTGTCGAGCCGGGCCATGGCCGGATTGTCCGCCTGGATGAGCGCAAAGGCTTTGCCCGCCTCGATCGAGAGCAGCTGCGCCTTGTCGCCCACCATAATGACCTTCTCGGCGCCGAGCCGGTTGGCGATGGTGAGAAGGTCGTTCATCGGCTTGTTGGCAACGAGCGAGGCTTCATCAAGGATGAGAATCTTGCCTGCGACCGCGTTGCGCGAGGCCTCGAACTGCGGCCCTGACCCATGGAGCGCACCGCGCAAATGCTGGTTGATGAACGAGGAGACCGTCTGCGCTGCGATCCCCGCTTGCAGCACTTCGCCGCCGCGACCGCGAAGCTGGGTATCGTTCCGGAGGTCGCTTACCATCTTGTTGGCAAAGGCAAGGCCGATCACCTCCCTGCCCTCCTGATGGGAGACGCTGGCGATGGCGGAAATGAGTGTCGTCTTGCCGGCGCCCGCGACCCCTTGGATCACCACCGTGCGGTCGTCACTCCCGAGCGCCAAGGTGCCAGCGGCGATCTGCTCAACGTTGAGTGGTTTGTCGCCGGCAGCCTCTCGCAGGCGTGCCGGGGCCTCGCCCATCGCAATCATGGCTGGACTGGCCCCCTTCCCTCGCGCCACGTTGTCGAGTGTCGAGCGCTCGATCATTCGGTGTTCGGGCGTGGTATACCGATCAGGCACCCCATCGATCCGGGTGCTTTTGCCTGCGAGCACCTGGCCGCCCTCCAGCAGCCGCTGCATTCGGGCTTCGACACCTTCGGCGGTTACGCCCTTGAGGCCAAGGTCGAGCGCGCTTTTCACGAGCTCGGCTCGCGTCCACGAGGTTTCCCGCTCGCCAATCATGCGAATGGCCGAAGCGGTTGCCATCTCAGTGCGCAGCTGTCTTGGGGTCAGCAGGGTCCGCGCCAGGCCATTAGTCGTGAGTTCGTCAGCCGGACGCGTATAGATTCGGGCATTCGCGCGAATGTCGTTGATCGCCTCGCGCACGCGCTCGGCGGTGCCAAGCTTGGCTTCGGCCGACAGCTGCGAGCGCGACATAGCCTGTTCGGCAAGGGCCTTGGCGTCGAAACCAAGACCTTCCGCGCGCCGCGCCCATTCTGCCTTGAGCGCCTGCTTGTCGTCGGGATTGAGCTTGGGATCGCGGGTCCGCTTGGTGATCTCGCGCATCGCTTCGGTTTCGGTCGGACTGCGACCCAACCTCTCCGCGGTTGCCAGAATGTCCTGACGCCTCTGGCTGAAGGCATCGATGACATCGCGCGGCACACCCTTGATCTCGAACTGGCCGTGCTTGCCGGTAATCTCTGTCTGGTATCCCAGCTTCTCGAGGTTGCTGCGCAGGGCCGCGTTATAGATTGAGCCTAGGACCGAATTGTTCTTCCAGATCTCGCCGTTCCAGAGCGCCTTCCACTTGCCCGCCTTGTCCTGCGTCATCGCGGCTATCACGGCATGGGTGTGGTTCTGCGGGTCGAGTTTGCGGCTCGTATCGTGCTGGAAGAGCGCGTAGACGAGGTTGCCGGTCCTGACCGGTTCGCCATTGCCATTCCGGGAATAGTCCCGCGCTTCTGCGAAGTGCTTTTCCAGATAGGCCATGACAGATTTGACCGCACTGGCTTGCGCCTCCAGAACGCGCTTGTCGCCCCCCAACTGGATCATCAGACTAGCCGACTTCGGCATCGAGAAAGTCAGGTCGATCCCGGCGCGGCGGTTGGCATTGGTATTGACGATGCTCCCGTCGGGAAGCTTGCCGTCGAGCAGCTTCTCGAAGTCGTCCTTCGAGACCTGCCCCTTGAGCCCGAGAGCCTCGGCACCCTTCCCGCCCCACTCGCTGAGCTCAGCCGGGCCATCGCCAACATAGTAGTCATCCTTGGCGAAATAGTTGGCTGCGCCTCCTGCCGATCCCACTGATGCGACCGAAAGCATGTCAGGCCCCTTCCCGAGGCGTTGACTGGAACATTGGACGAGCGGCATCGCCCAGCAGAAGCCAGGCTGGATCGACAGTGAATTTGATGCAGACAAGCGCGACGAGAGTGGCTGGCGGATCCCTGTGACCGCCTTCATAATTCTTGACCGTCTTCACCGCGATTCCAAGGTCCGAGGCGAACTCGCCCTGCGTCTTGGAAAGCGCCGCTCGCAGCGTCCGCAGCCGTAGGCCGAAGGCAACGCAGGATGCTGGTGCCGGCTTCCGGACAGTGATGTGAACCGTCATCGTTCCGGCTCCTGATCGTCATCAATCGAAGGCTCTGCGCGGCGCTTGTCCTCGGCCCCGAAGCCATGGATGTTTTCACGCTGGATCTCGCTCTCCTGGCCCGCATCCCGCGCATCCTTGTCGCGCAGCTGTTCAGTACGGTTCCGCGTGAGACCAGATCGCTCCTCGACATCCTTCAACGCGAATTGCTGCCTCTCGCGTCTGTCCTTCTCGCCAGACTTGCTGAACTTGAAGGCGCTGTGGGGGTCGTGATCGCGCGTCGGTGGCCCAGCGCTCTCTTCCTCCTTGCGCTGTTCGCGCAGAATTCGCTCAGCCTCTTCGACGGTTCGTTCGACCGATCGCTCGATCTCCTCGCGCAGCCTTTCCGCTTCCTGCTCGGCATCGGTGCGCTCCGCATCGACGGGCTTTTCAGACCGCTGCGGCTGCCTGTCCGGACCGCTCTCCTCACCTGCCCTCATCAACATCTCTGCGGCTTCCTCGGGCGTTGGAACATAGTCTGCCGCGCGCATATCCGTGACACGAACGAAACCGGGCGCGCGCGCCTTGTAATCTTTCCAACTGAGCTCGATCCGGGCTGCCGGAAATCCGTCCGGGAACTTCACAAAGCCGTGCATCGACGGAAGGTTGGAAATGTCGTCCGGGAAGACGAGTTCGGCCACCTGGGTGCGCGGTGTGATCGTCGAAGCATCCCGGTTGCTGTTGTAGCCATAGGAATAGGCCTCATCCATCTGCCTGACCTCGCGCCGGCCAATGAACTCCGAGCAGCGCTGGGCAGTGGCCGGATCGGCCAGTTTAAGGATCAGTTTGGTGCCAGCGAGAGACGTGAGATGCGTCGCGCCATTCTCCCCGTAAGTGTCCTGCAAGGCACCGAAGGAATGCATTCCCAGAATGAAGGCACCGCCGACCCCTCGGGCGGTCTGAAGGCCGTTCTCGATGGCGGGCAGACGATGGAGCGCATGGACTTCGTCAATGAGAAACCAGGTGCGCAGATTGCGGGTCCGGCCCATGCGAAACAGAGCGTTGACGGCAATGTCCATCCACAAGGTCAGCAGCGGCCGATTAAGCACAAGGTCTGGGTGGGTCGACGTGATGAAAAGGATCGATCCTTCCTTCACATCCTCGGTCATCCACTTGTTGATCGAGAAGCCGGGCTGACCGTTGGCCGGCTCAGGCAAGAAGCGGAATACGTTGGCGTTCGCATTGAAGGTTGCCCGGATCGCTTCGGCCATTTTTGCAGCTGACGGCGACATCAACGGAGCTGCGATAGTTCCTTCGAGATAGCGGCTGATTGTTTTGAGGTCGGCGTGCATCAGGAAGTAGGCAAGCCCGCCGTTCGAGCGGATGCCGAGCTTGATCATCTTCATGCACATTTCGACAAAGATTGTGCGGGCCGACTTCTGCCAGAAATCATCGTCCGCATTGCGGCCGCTCGGGACCAGCGCGCTGGCGGCACTCATGAACTCGGCATAGTTGTCGCAATCGTTGAAGATCGACCAGGGTTGGCAACGCTGATCCATCGGATTGAGAATGAAGTCGGTGGTCTCTTCGTAGAAGCTCTCGACGAAGGTCCCGGTGAGGTCGAAGATGACGCACCGATGGCCCCGCGCGCGCGCCTGTGTGACGATCTTCTTGAGCTCGGTTGTCTTGCCTGCTCCAGTGGTGCCGATGAACATCGCGTGGCTCTGCTCGAGGCGCCAAGGGAACGGGACACCAGCCAGCCTGTAGGGTTGGTGAAGTCCGCGGCGAGTGCGGCTCTTGAGGCTCTCCTTGAGAACCGCATCGGGATCCTCTGCCGGAACCCGGGCAAGGCATTCCTTCTGGTGCTCATTCCAGTTGTACTGCTTGATCGCGGCAATGAGCACATCACGCTCGACCTTGACCGCACCGCGCTCATGGCGCTCGGTGAGAATCTCTGACCCGCGGCGTCGCGAGTAGTCAAAGAACCAGATCGTCAGCGGCACGCAAATGAAGACCGATCCCAGCATGGCTGAGACGGTCACTTGAATGGCCTTTCCCCATGCCGCCATCACGGCGGGATGAAAGGGCACCATATGCATCCGGCCCTGCACCATATCGCCCGACGGGAGGGTCAGGTTGACGGACTTCATGGGGTTCAGTCCGACCCAATTCCAGAACTCCGCAAGGACCCGCATCAGAACAAGGTTCACCTCATGGTCCTTGAAGGTGATCGCAACGAGCAGGGACAGCAGACAGAGCGTTGTCCCGGCCCATGTGTAAAGAGGGATACGCACCCCTGCCCAGGTCATCAGAATCTGATGGTGAAACAGCTGCGATCCGCGAGTGAAATTGCCGGCATTTCGCTTCACTTTTCCGCGCGCGGAGTCGTGAGTCAGCGTGACGGCTTTCTTGCTGAAACGGATGTCCTCACGCATGGTATTCACGCACGTTGCGCAGAGCCATATCGATGAGCTCGTTGACGTCCTCGGGGTATTGCCGTTCAACCAGAAGCGACAGCGCGAGCTGAGTATGCTCGAGGATCGTCAGAGCGCGTTCGGCATTGAGCGCGATGCCAAGGTTGAGGAGGGGGAGGCCAACGGCAATCGAAGCCCGGATCGCTTCAGCCCGCGAAACACCCTTGCTGGTGGCAAATGCATCCAGCTCGCGCAGCACCTCCTCGGACAGACCGATGCCGATGCCTTTGAAGACTTTACCCATGCAAACCTCACAAGGTTATGCATGGCTTGGATACCGCAGGCGCATTTATACCGTAGCCGAAACGCCATGAAAAGCGCTTTGCGATCCGAAACATGTTGCGGCGCTATCTCTCTGATTTCACATGCTTTAGACGTTCTCCGTAAGTGCCCGAAACATGTTTCGCCGATCCCCGGGGTCGCCTATTTGCGTCTAACCTCCTGCAATTAAACGTGATTCGTTCCGAAACGCCTTACGGTCAAACCGTGTTCGGTGTGCTTTCTCAGGGACTTGGCGGCTATGTGCTGAGATCAAAGGTTTGGTGGGAGTCGCATGTCGGAGGTGGCATTCCGGAAGGAAGCCAGGCCGAAGGCCGGCGTGCCCCGATATCGGAGACTGCACTGTATCGACGACGATCGGCAGTGCCCGTCTCGAAGCCTCAGCTGCGGGGTGTCATCACGATTGTCCGCGAGGGCGCAGAAGCATCAGACAAAAAAACGTCTCGATTTGACTCCACAGATGGATATCATCTGGCAGTCAAACGAGACGCGAGGATTAGGCCTTATGGTGTCAAAGGTTGAACGCGAGCGCGCTGCTTTGGAAGCCGCTGAAAAGGAGTTGGCGGAGCGCAAGAAAAAGCTCGCTGAACTCGAACAGGAAGAGGCGGAGAAGCAGCTCGCCAGACTGGTGCGAAAGGTGGGGCAAGACCGGGCAATCCAGCTGCTCGAACTCGCCGTCAAAGTGAAGCCCAAAGCGGCGATCGACGCGCTGACCAAATTGGGCTGAGGGGCAGAGTGACACAAAGACCTTTGGGTGCGGCGACCCGCACCCGTGAGGCTCAGTATTCGTCGCCCATCTTCCCGGCTGCGGTGTAGACGATGTCGTCGATCAGATGCAGCGGAAGCTCACCGTAGTCCCCTTCCTCGATCAGCAGATATGAGCCGTCTCCGGCCTGGACCACGTGCACATCGAAGAAGGTGTGATAGGAGCGCCGTTCTGCCTGCATGATCTTCTCATCGAGTGCGATGATGTCGGTATCGATCTGACGGATCGTGGCGGTGTCAGCTTCATAGGCTTCTGCGGTGTAGCACATCGTTGCCTCCTGTCATTGGCGGCTCGTCCGCCATGCCATGAAGCAGCGCTCCGGATGTGCTCGGGTCACCGGAGCGAAGCGGAGGCTTGACCGCAAACTGGTCGAGTGGTGCGGAAGTCCGCTTGCGGACTTCCCGGTCGGCCTGTTTGTGGTTGACCCGGGCATGTCCGGAGTGCTCATGGCGATGGTGGTGGACGGGCCATTGGCATGAGGCTGAAGTCGGATTTACACCGCGCCTTGGGAGCGTCGCCGTCTTCGCGCAGAGCGCTGGTTCCATGGCATGAGAAAAGGGCACCACGACTTGAGGCCGGGCACCCTTTTCCCTTGCCGAACGAGCGGGAGGCTGTTCGTCGATCGACCTGAAACTGGTTAGCGCTGTGTATTCAGAAACGGGAGCAAGATTGCCATTCAGCGGATGAGCAGTGCTTTACCTGAGAGCGCGCTCACGGCGCCCATTCCATTGTTGGAAACTGTTCGCCGCAATCGGTGTATGCAAGGACCGACAGGCTTTCGAAGACGGTCTCGATCTGGGCACTGCGAAAGGCTTCAGTGGTATGGTGATCGCTAAGCAGGGCACGTAGCGCATCCAGCGAGATTTCCCCCTCTGAACCGTCGCCCTGCCCCAGTGCCCGCACAACCTTGGCGGAAAGTTCCGATGGCAGCGGGATGTCGCGCGCAAGGGCGATATGCTCGGAGACCATGATGGTGATCGGGGAGGGTCCGCCGGGGCAGTGGACACGCAGCGTTCGCCCAAGAAACTGCGCCTCCTCGACAATCGCAATCACCTCGGCGCGCCAGTCAAAGCAGGCGGCAAAGCTTGCGAGGGAAAGAGAGTTCGCGTTGACTTCGAAGTTGAGCGGTGTAGCCGAGAATTCGTGACTCTCGGTTTCGATGTCGGCATGGCCCGCGTGCAGCCGCCGCATCAAGCTTGCGAGCTCGAGCGCGGAGATTTCCGCAGGTTCGGAATGGAGCCGAGTGGTCTTGTCCTTCACCCTGAATGTGACGAGCATCTTTACCTCCTGCTGCTGCTCGCCATCTTGCTTTCCCCCTCCTCTTTTAGGGGTGAGGACCGGATACTGAGCGGGGCCATTCTCACCGATCTCGGCCCGCCCTTTGCATGTTCCAATCGGCGCTTAGCATCTGGCACCAGCGGGCTTCCTCCGTGACGGGCAAGGGGGGTTCGATGCCCCCTGAGCCCGTGCTCGCACGAAAGAAGATTGGAAGGCCCCGGTCAGAGCCGGAGCCTTCCATAAAGCGCTCATGCGAGGCTGCGTGAGCCTGGCTTGCGCTGATCACTGATGCGCCGGATGTGGAGCGGCACTCCCGCCTGGCGGAGGCGCTGTGCCAAGTTGGACTGGATGCCGGAACCCTCGCCGATAATCGCCTCGACCGGCCCCAGCTTCACGATGTTCTCATTGCGCAAGAACGGGGCACGGTTGCCGTGGCGACGATCGGGCATGAAGAGGATGGTTTGCACCCCGTTCCGCTGTGCCCAGGCATTCGCCATGGCATCGACACCCTTGCGCATTCCGGTCGTCCCCAGAACCATCGTTGGGATGCGGGCCTTGATGTCATCGAGGATCTCCCAGATCATCTCGAAGTCATGCCAGTCCTGCTGGCCGCCAGAGACGATCACTAGCGGACCATCGGGCTGGAACTGTGCCCGCCGATCTCTCGCCCGAGCGGCAAGGTAATCCTGTGCCTGGACCTGCGAGGCGGTCACACCATTCTTGCTGACCTGCGACCCGCGCGTGGCTGTGAATACCCGGCCTGTTTCGACCCGGTAGACGTCGGCAGCATGGTCCCGCATTGCCTCGAGGGCTTCTCGGCATCCTTGCAGGGTCTGGCAGAGCGCTTGTGTCTCCTCGAGTTCCACGGCGTAGATCTCCGAAGGATCAAAGTGACGAGCGACCTCACCCAGCTTCTTGGCGGCATCGTCTTCGCGCCCCTCGGCCAGACGGGCGGTCATGTGAAACGAGTTGACCATGCCCCAGGCAAGTTGCTGCGCGAACTCCTCCATGCGCGTGTCCTTGAGGACATCGAAGATCGTTCCGATAGCCATCTCCACGGCGCGGCGCGCCATGTCGGGATCCGGCATTTCAGCTGCGATCGGTTCATCGATGATGCTCAGCTTGGCAAGATCGCTGTGCTCGACAAAGGCACCGTCGTAGGATTCGACGATACCGTCACGGCTGTCGGCGAGTTCGATGCGCGCATTGGCGAGATCAGCGAAGCTGTTGAATTTCTGCATGGGTAGCCTCCGATTGTTGAAATCGTCCCCACATCGGGAACGGCCGACAACCCATCGGTTGGGAGGCGTGCAGTCAGGGACGGCGAGCCATGCTCGCCGCCGCCATGGCGGGCGTGGGGGTGCCGATTTTCTGCGCACTTGCCGCAAGCGCAGCGCAGCAGGCACGTGTGTGGAAAATTGGGGGAACCGCGATCCTTGACGAGCGCCGGAGACCGATATGTTTCGGCAGGTGTTCCTGTGTGTGGAAGAGACGTTCCCGCCCCCGAGCAAGAGAGACGAAGGCAGGCCCGGTCAGGCGCATCAGCGCCACGCCGGGCCGCCCCTTCGGCCCCGCGCAGGGGTTACAGCGGGAACACCACCAATCTTGAGAGGCCCTTTGGCGGGGTTGGTCGGCAGGCGACGGACTGCCAGGGACGATGCCGCAAGGCCGGCAGCGCCGCCGCGCGGGCGGCGAAGTCAAGCGCAGCGACAGCCTGAGCCGATACTTGGCCGGACGGAGGATGCCGAATGACCCGCCTGCGCGCCGCTGCGCGCATTACGGTCGGAAAGCTCCGACCGCGAACGCCTTCCTGACAAGGAAGGGCGCGTTCGCGGGTAAGGGGCGCTGCCCTGCCCGGACGGGCGGCGGCGCCGGGGTGCGGCAAAGCAGCTCCCGCGTTCATGTAATGAGCCCATTGTCGGCCCCCGCAATGGCGCTATGTTCGAGTGATGGCCGTCTGGCAGTTCGTCATCAACCTGATCCCTGCCTCTGCGGCGCGTATCGCAGGGGTCGACGCTGCACGGATGAGCCGCACGCAGCTCGAGGAGGCTGTTCTGGCGCTGCCAATCGCAGAGGCGGACGTGCTGTTCACGAAACTCGACGCGCTGTTGCCCGAGAAGCCGCGATCCTACACCGGTCTCCGGGTGTGGGGTGACGAGCCGAACGACGACATCCAGGTGAGCTTCGATGAGCAATACATCGAAGAAATCCAGGTCCGCTTCGACGTGGCAGATATCTCGCTGCCATTGATCGGCGGGGTCTGCGAGCTCGCGCAGTATTTCGACTGCGTCTTTGCAACGCCGGAAGGTGCGATGATCCAGCCAAGCAGGGAAGCTGTGATCAGGACGGTTCTCCAATCGGACGCAGCGCATTTCGTGCAAGATCCTCCGGGCTTTATCGGAAAGGCGGTCCGTCTGGATCGGAAGGACCGATAGGGTCCTTTGGCAGTGCCCGGCTACATTCCGCGAGGAGCATGACCCGTACTTGAAGCGGCCCGGCAGTTTCGTTCACGTCGCTACCGAAAGCCGACATTCTGAAAGCGACCCCATAGCTGCCCTAAGCATGGTAACCCCAAGACTTCAGCGGATCACGCTGCAACATTGGGATATTGTATAGCTTTGCCAACACTGCCCCAATGTAGGCGCTTTATGCGGCAGGAATGCCAAACCGCTTCGCCCTTGTCGCTTTCGTCCCTTCCATTCTCCTGACCGCCTGCGGAAGCGAACCCGCTGCGCCTGGCAAGCCACCTGTTCACAGCGAGGCGATCGCCCACGAGACCGAACTTGTCCGCCTGAAGCTTACGCCGGAAGCGCAGAAGCGGCTCGGGATTGTAACCGAGCGGATCGGGACGGGCACCGCATCGGCCGTGCGCATGACCAGCGGCGAGATCGTCATCCCGGCGGGCGTCGGCGGCGCGCCAATCAACTCCGCCAGCAACCTGCAACAACTCGCCGCACAACAGGTGGCCGCCGATGGTGAACTTGCGCGGGCAAGGGCGCAACTGGCCTTGGCGCGCGTCGCCTACGATCGCGCCTCGACATTGGTTGACGAGGAAGCGGGAAGCATCCGCGCGCGCGATGAAGCGACGGCAGCACTTGGTGCGGCAAAGGCTGCTGCCGACGCTGCGGCTGCCCAGCGCCGCCTGCTCGGGCCTGCGGTGGCGAGCCTT